>Ga0256830_1002144_pt1 | contig 13269 bp, 11 predicted proteins | sample 128326metaG_FD_190537 | JGI IMG/M metagenome (GOLD analysis project Ga0256830, IMG submission 190537) | Hydrothermal vent microbial communities from Lau Basin, Pacific Ocean - 128-326 | ecosystem: Environmental > Aquatic > Marine > Hydrothermal vents | place: Pacific Ocean: Lau Basin | collected...
TTGTTTAAGATTTTTCCACAAAAAAAGGCGAGAAGACTGTCCGCCTTCCCGCCTCACTCAAAAACTATTTTCTGGCTATTTCTTACCCTTCAACTTCACGTTTTCCTTGAATCGAATGATTTGCATGGGCTTGAAGGCTCGATCTTTTTTCCCTAGAGCCGCACGCTGTTCGACTTCTTTGACAAATTCTTCCGGGCCATGGATGGGCGCATAGGTCATGGTCACGATGACGTCCATGGATGGCGCATCTTTTGGCGTGGGGAAGGTAAAGGTTTCAACCCGTTCTTCCTCGGGTTTCAGGAGATTGTCCTTCAACACCTTCGTCGCTTCAAAATCGAAGACCGTGGGCTTTCCGCTTTTGTCACCAAACACGCGTTCATAGTATCGCTGTTCGGTATAAGATGTCCGCAAGTTTTTTCCGAGAATGGTGAGATCGAGTTCAATCCGAGACCAGCCGGGATGCGGCAAGGGCAAGTTGTGGGGCACCAGGCTTTTAATGGTGACCGTGACTTCCGATTCTTGGCCTTTGACTTCGGTTTCCACGCTCAATTTCACGGCATCGGCTCGAACTTTTCCGAACCGGCCAGGGAAACTATGGTTGGCGATTTTTCGATTCCGCTCTCCATTCGCGGATTCCCCAAAGGCTTCTGGCATATGACACGCCTGGCAGTGTTTCCCTCCTTTTTGCGTTTGGGATTGCTGCCACGGGCCCAGTAAATCCGGAAATTTTTCATAGCCGGGCAGATTTTCGTGACAGGTCACGCAAAACTGGGATTGGCGGTACAGCGGAAGAGGGACGGACTCATGCGCGAGATTTTCCTCGGGATTTTTATAACTGCCGAAGACGGTTCGTTCTAATTGATACGTGGGATGCGGGGGATGCTGCGTCGAATCCACATCTTTGATCAAATGGCATTGCGCGCATCCCACCCCATCCACCCGTGGATCGCCCGATTCGATTTCCTTGATATAGATCCCGGCATGGTCAGGATATTCTATGATACTCGGGGCATGGCACCGGAAGCACATCGCACCGTCCTTGTCGTTCGACAGGGATCGGTATCGTTCCAGCGACACGCGAAACGGCGCACTCAAAATCGAGCGTGACTGCGCCGAGGCTTCCCACTCTTCAAACGCGCGCAAATGACATCGCTTGCATTTTTGCGAATGCGGGAAGGCCTTTTCCAGTGGCTTTTGGGAGCTATTTTTCGCGGCGAATATTTCTGTGGCGGGGAAATCGACGGTGAGCACCAACAAGGCCGTGACCGTGACCAGGCTTGTTGCCCAACCCATGGCATGGAGAATTTTTCGCATGAAACCGACCTCAATTCATCATGTTGGCGTTCGTGAACCGGTGAACGACTAGAAAACTTGAATGTTCCAACAACCCGAATTGGCTTGGCTATAAGGACTTTGTTCGGAATGTTAGGAGTCGCTGCGAGGAATAATCCGAAATAATCTCTTTCGCTTTTTCCTTTTCTCGTTTCGTTTCCAAGGTGGCAAGGTACTGCTCCACCAAGTCTTGCGCAGGTTCCGGGATAAGCGCATAACTCAATGTCGCTTCGACAAAGCTTGGCGTCGCACCGCTCTTGATCGGAATGGAAAACGGAACCCGACGCGTGGTTCCACCGGTGACCAGAGGTTTGGGAATGGGCCCTCGCAGCAGCTTCTCAAAGGGCAATCCAAAATGCTCCTGTGTCGTCCCTAAGAGATGCCCATCTGCGTTCTTGACCGTGATCGTCACGAAAAATTGTTTCAAGACGGGGTCTCCGCCCGGAAACATGTGCGGGAGACTCCCGTTGCGCACGAGCACTGTTCCTTCGACCCCTTCAGGATTTTTTTGGATCTCCAAGTCAACCCGAGGAAACCATTCCGCTTGCAGATTCCGGTTGCTCAGCATGATCCCCGGAATCACGATCCCTTGAAACCAATGCCGCCCAATGGGCCGCGTCAACGAGCCACGTTTCGAGGTGGAACTGCCCGTGGACTGTTCCATATGGCAGTCCTGACAAATCGTCCCTTTCAGAATTTGCCCTGGCAATTCGGCCTTCGTGACGTCTTTGACTTTACTAAAGTGACAGGACGCGCAAAATTGCGCGCCGTGATACACGTCGGCTTGCTTGGAAGGATGCACGAGGTTTTCCTCGGCGTCCGGATAGGGACCAAAGAACGTTTTCCCCGCGTTGATTTTAAACGTCGGGAAGTCCACCGGATTCTCTTCGACGGAATCAATCAGATGACAGGAAGAACAGCTAATTCCTTCGACGCGGCGTTTTTTCGCGGCTCGCCTTCCTCGTTGTTTGGGCTTTTCAGAGAGGACTTGCGCAATGACATTTTCAGTGTATTGAGGAAACACCGTCATCGCTGGAGCGTGACAGGCCAGACATCGTGTTTTTTCCTCGGCGGTTGGATTGGTTTGCAGCCACAGGCCGAGGACGGTTTTAAACACGGGCGAGGTGAGCGCGGTCCCGTGCAACAGCGCCCCATCCACGCGACCAAACGTTTTGAGGTCCGGGGTTTGCTCACGCATCCCCTTCCACTCCTCGTAATGACGGTCATGGCACTGTTTGCAATGCTCGGATGGAAGAAAGACTTCTTCAATCTCTTCGATCCATGAGTGGTGTTCGGAAATATCCTGGCTCTGCTGTGCGTTCGTAAAGGAGAGTGGAAGGCCGAGGACGGCAAACAGGATAATCAGAGAGCCTGATTTCAGCAACATCAAAAAAAATCTCCGGCCTTCAGATTTTCGCAATGATGGCATCTCCTTCGGTTAATCTTTTTGAATGCGAACCAGGTGAAAGTTCAATCCGCCGCTCACGCCTTGATCATCGATTCCAGCCGGTTCATAGGTGGCGACAGAAAAATTCTGGGTGGGCAGAGCTTTTTCGAGCGCCCGCCCTAAGTCCAAGAGATTCCGGACTTCTCGTCCATCGACTTCTTTGATAATGGCTTTGGTCTTGATCCCAGCCAGATCCGCGGGGGTATTGCCGATAACCGAAAAGACCACGACCCCTTCAGCCTTTGCCAGTCCGAGGAATTCCTTGATTTCTTCATCGACCTCACCGACATCCACGCCAAACTCTTCGGCCAATTCCAATGCCCGTTCTTCGGTCATTTCCCCCGTGGCGCCGAATGACTGAGTGGACAAAGCCGGAAAGGCGAACAGCGCGGCGCACAGGACTAATGAAAAGAATGTGCTTCCCCCGGTTAAACTTTGGACACGTGATGCAAGAAAATGGATGCTCATGCCTTCGCGCTGGTGAGTGAACATCGGCAGACGGGAATACGCGTTCATTCTCTCATGATTGTTGTGAAGTGATCGGCCCTCCCACGGGATCAATCAGTAACTGAAGCCATGAGGCCACGGCCTTTTGGCCGTTGCGTTCCTTATTTTCGCCATTCCACACGGCAAAGGCCACGGCTTGCATACGACCGGGGATGAGCGTGGCTTCGTTCTCGGTTTTGTCGCCTTGACGAGTTAACGGGCGCTTCATAACCACCCGCCAAAACCCGTTTTTCCATTCAGCCTGCCCCTTGACTTTCCCTTGGCGCGCCTTGCTCGTGAGCGTGCTAAACCCTCCGCCGATCAAATCCTCGACCGACGAAGGCCGGCGGGGGATCACCTCGAACCGCCGGATACCGCGTCTTTTGCGTTTCTTTTCCTTGGCTCGTGCGGCTCGACGATCCACATCGCTTTGCCAATCCGCCTTCCAATGCCATATATTGACGTAGTGATCAAGCTGGCCCATGCAGAAAAACGCAGGGGCATCACCCAACGGAAGCGCCACAGCCGCCCCGTCGCGAAAGACCCCTGGGGTCAATCGCTCATTTTTTGTGGCGTCCTGCCATTCGATTAAAAACGAGATGTCTTTCCCATTATGAATGGAGCGAACGGAAATCACTTTGGCGCTTGGCTCGGGCCAGACGGGCCGAGTGATAATCTGTCCACTGAGGGGAATCGGGATCGGGGCCAGCGTTTCCCAAGCTTGATCGGAAGGATGAGAAGGGATATCCCCTTCCCGGTAGTACGACCGGATAACAATGCCTTGACTGCTGACGACTGGAATTCCAAACCAGCCTAACACCATGGAGGCCAGAACCGTTCCCAGTCCCACCGCCATGAGAGAACGTGTCCACTTTCCCCGAGACTTCACACCATACCTTTCAGTTCAAGGCGCAGATAAGCGCGCGAATGCCCATTTTCCCACGTCCCCATGAAAAAGATGTGAGGAAACTGATGGCACTCGCTATATCTTACCAGAGTTTGACTCGACGAATCTTATTTTCATTCCGTTCACAGATATACAGATAGCCTTGCGCGTCAAGGGCTAATCCAGACGGGGCATTCACCACCGCTTCGACGGCCAAGCTCCCGTCCCCATGTTTCATCATACCGGCTTCTTCCTTGGCGACAAACCGCGCGGCGCCACACCCGCCCATATTCTTGTCCTCATACCCGCTATCGCCATTGCCGGCCACTGTGGCAATCATCCCCGTGACAGGGTCAACTTTTCGCACCCGATGGTTCATGGAGTCGGCAATATAGACATTCCCATCATGGTCCACGATGGCGGCTTCAGGAACGTTCAACATCGACATCACGGCAGGCTTGTCATCGCCGTCATAGCCAAACCGGCACACGCCCGCGACCGTGGAAATCGTTCCGGTTTTCATATGCACTTTTCGAATCCGATTGCTGGCCTTATCCGTCAGGTAGAGGTCGCCTTGATCATCGACATCGATCGCCACGATGTCCCAGAGCTTGGCTTCCAGGGCCGGCCGGCCATCGTCAAGATAGGGCGTCAAGTCTAAATTGTCCGAACACTGAGGCCGAAGCCACCCTTGATCATCGCTAAAATCGATTCCAATGGCATCCCCCGACAAGACAACGAGATTTTGCGCGGTTAACGGGCTGATCCAATCCTCATCTTCCTCAGTCCATGTGCCCGCTATCGTGGTGACCATGCCTGTTTTGGGGTCGTACTTGCGGATTCGGTGCGCTTGTGTGTCGGCAATGTACATATTGTCATGCTGATCAAAGGCGATGGCTCCAGGATACGTCAAATTCACCTCTAAGGCCGGTCCGTCGCCATTGAACCCAGCGGCCCCTGTGCCGACCACCGTCGTGATGATATCCGTCAGGTGGTCGACCTTCCGAATGCGATTGCTTCCTGAATCGCAAATATACAGATCGTTGCGTGAATCGACCGCCACGCATAGAGGAAGATAGAGACCGGCCTCACCGCAGGGTCCCTCATCACCGCTGTACAGGGTCTCGCCGATTCCCGCATAGTTGTGAATCCGTCCTGTCTCCAAATCCACCCGGCGTACGCGATCCGATCCATTTTCAGCGATGTACAACCAGCGCTGCTCTTTATCCAGACAAATATGATTGGGAAGTGGAATCCCTGCCTTGATAGCGCGCTTGCCATCCCCCGTGCTTCGAGATTTCCCATTCCCCGCGAATGTTTCAATTTTACCAAGAGTTGATTCGACTGATTCGACGCTGGATTCCATTCCATGCTCCTAGGGTTTACACCTTGGATGTCTGGACCGGTTCCTGCTGGGATGCTTGTGGAGAAGGAACCGAGGCCACCTGATCCGACTGTGGCGCGGGAGCCACATGCAATGAGACTTGACTCGGATCCGGCGCTGGCTGTCCAGATTGGGGCGCCATCCTTGGCTGAGCCTGACTCGATTCCGCAGCGACCGCTTGCGCTTCCGCTTCAATCTCATTGGCTTCGTGGACGGATTTTTTAAAGCCTTTGATGGCTTTTCCCACCCCTTCGCCCAATTGGGGCAACTTGCCCGCTCCGAATATGATCAAGACAATGATGAGGATCAAAACCAGTTCTGTAAATCCTAAACTCCCAAACATGATGCTCGTCTCCTTTTGAGTTGAGGCTATAAATTTAACTCGGACCTTGCTCCTTCGCCCGCTTGGCAAACCGCTGCTTCAACCGTTGACGGGCCTCTTCAGCCTGCTCAAACATTTTACACTTTTCATATGTATTGATGAGATTATAATACGCCAAGGGTTCGTCTGGGCTGTGTTCCACGGCTTCTTCCATAATCTTTACCGCCATATCAGGCTTTTTCAGCACAAAGGCAATGTCCATTAATTTAAAACTGGACTCCAAATGTGATGGATCGAATTCCAAGACCTTCATGTAGGCTTGAACCGCCATATCCAGTGTATTGTAATCGGAGACCTGTGGGTTATCCAATTGTTCATAGACCCCTGCAAGATTATACCAAGCAATCGGATCCTCAGGGGTGATTTCGATTAATCGCTCAAAGTACTCCTTGGCCTTCATGTACTCCTTCTTTTCGCTGAGCAATCTTCCCAGATTGAACAAGGACAACACATCGTATTTATTCAACTCTAATGCCCGTTCAAACTGAGGCCTGGCATCATCCATCATGCCCTTGGTGCCATAGATCGTGCCCAGGTTGGAATAATACATGGCAAGTGAACGATCCATTTCGGTCCGCAACCCTTCAGCCATTTCGATGGCTTTCTTGACCTCCGTTAGCGCTTCATCCAGCCGTCCTTTTCCAAAATATAATTCGCCCAACCGACATCGCGCTTGGAAGTCGTCCGGTTCCTCGCTTAACAACTTCTCAAGCTCTGCGATTTCTTGATCCGGTGTCAGTTGTTCTTCTTGTTGAGCCGGATTTTCCGACACATTGCTCTCCGTTTCGGTTGCGGTATGTTGTTGTTCCATGGTTCTTACATGTCCTCTCAACGTATTTCGCCCAATACAGGAGTGCCCGGCGAATACACGACGGGGTCTCCGATTTTGTCTCTCAGCTTCCCTAATGTTCCACGCTTATCGAGCGTCATCAGCATCAATCCCACGATGACCATCAATGTCAGATGCGATAATTGAAGCGCATATCCGGCCATGAACATGAATCCGAGGCCATACCCAGCCAAGCGCCCAATCAACACTAATTTGATCACGGTATACGCCCAACAGGTAAAGCCCGCCATATACAAGGCAAACGGTAAATAAAACGTATATCCCATTCCCATTTGGAACACCCAGCCGATTCCCTGTCCGGCTTTCCTCGCATCCTCAGCCAACGCGGGGCTATACAGCGCCAGGAAAAAATCCATATACAGCAGCGCGAAAAACGTGAGCCCTCCACTGGCAAGAAGAGTCAATGCCCATTTCCGTTGGGTTTTGTTTTTGGTAAAGAGCGAGGTGCTCCCATATGACCAAAAGACCAGAATGCTGGCCAGAACCATCAAGGCTTCTCCTCCACGACTGATCTCGTTCACGAGCGGGGGAGCATCGACGATGGCCATGAGGCCATACGTCGTGGAAACCGTTTGGTAATAGATCCACCCGAAAATTCCAACAACAAAGCACCCCACCGTGATGCGCTGGCTCCATAACCGATGCGAGACAAAAAACTCGGCCAGCAGGAGTAACAAAATCCCCAACGTCACAATGTTATATATGACGGAGCCCAACATGGCCGGAGGAAAGAGTAAATAGACGATGGTAAGAACGACCAAAAAGGAAACCGCCGGCACTAACAGGCGATCAAAACTCCCTGACCAAACGGACGGTTTGAGCTTTTGAACGAGCAAAATACATAATACTAAAAAGAGCAAAATGGAGGTGACATTCAGCAGAATGAAACCCAAGGATGAAAGCGTTTTAAACGTCAAGCGGACCGCTTCCGACTTTTCAGCCAGCTTGGCCATGTGCATGCCAAGCCTCGACGCTAACCGGTAGAGCACCAACTCCAAGAATGCGGAAATCAAGAGAAACTTTAAGGCATACTCGAAGAGCAAACTCGACTGGCCGGACCGACCTGAATCTTTTCCTGATGTCGTCACTCCCATGACATCCATGAAATACGCACGCTTTCCTTCGCTTCAACAGTCAATTCAACAGTTCCCCATCCCCCCATGGGCCACCCCTACAGAATGAAAGTAGTCTGGCCGCCTATGAAGTCTTCCGTAGCTGCGCCACCGTCCCTCTCCTGAGGTCACATCGAGGATGGCGCCTCTGACACGCAGAGGGAAGCAGCATAAGATGCCGCGGCTACAAGAAGAGGACTCTTTTCTGCGCCGCGACTTGGATTGTCCCACTCACGTGCAACCTCATGCAACAGTGGAGAATGCCGCTGCATGTTGCTTTTTATGTCTCGCAATATAGAGGAGCCCATCAGCCATCGAATAATTAAACGGCAACTCCACCACGACTTCACTGATCTTTTCATACACGTATTGGTACAGTTTCTCTGCCTGTTCCGGAGTCATCCCTTCCTTCACTTCATAGAAAAACCCCAGGCTTAAATCTTCCGCGGCAGGCCGCATGATTCGCTGAACCCCATAGCCGCTGGGGTCGCTCATGATCGGCGCTTCTTTTTCCAAATCGAAGAGGCAGGGCTGACAAGAAAACCCATAGGAGGAATGCAGCTTGGCATTCTCGACGATAAAATTCATCGTCTCCAAGGCTTCTTCCTCGGTTTCGGTCGGGAAGCCGACGATGACATAACAATGCACGGCGATGCCCAAGTCAACACAGTCGGCACAAATCCGTTGGACACTCTCCTGGGTAATGCCTTTCTGCATAAAATCCATCATGCGTTTATTATAGGTCTCCAAGCCGAAGACGATCTTGTGGCACCCGGCGTCTCGCAATTGGGTTAACAATTCACGTGAAAGATTTTTCTCGAATCGAAACTCCGCGGTCCATTGAATATCAAACTGGCGATTGATGATCTCTTTACACAGCCGACGCGCAGGAGATAATGCCAGGCATTCATCCGTGAAAAAGAAAAAGGGCGTGTCATATTTTTTGGAAAGCGCTTGCAATTCGTCAACGACTTTAACGGGATCTTTCTGACGGAAATTTTGATGATCGAGCGTCAACGCACAAAAGGCACAGTCTTTATAATAACAACCTCGAGAAAATTGAACCGGCAAGACCGTCTTGGGCGCAAGATAGCGATCCAGAGGAAACCCGTCATAATTGGGAGCGGGATGCTGAGCCAAATTCTCGGAATAGAAGGGCTGATTGACAATGACTTTTCCATCTTGGCGGTAAATCAAATTCGGCACTTTGGAAAAATTCTTGTGTCCATCCAACTGATTCACGAGTTCCAGAAGCGCGGTTTCGCCTTCAAACACAATGAAGTCATCCGTCAGCTGGAATAAACGTTCGCACCTCCGCAAATTGTCCACAAGACGCGTAAAAATACTGCCCCCGATGGTCAAATGAATATCAGGATTCGCCTCCTTAATAAGCCGACACAGGGTCAAACCAGGAATGATCTGAGAGGTAGCCGTAATGGATACGCCAATGAGATCAGGGTGCTCATCCAGAATGGACTGCAAAAAATATTGCCGATAGAGTTCGATATAGGGGTTCTGTTCTTCGTCCTTCACGGCCCTTAAAATATCTCGTGAAGAATAAATAGAGTAACTGAGTTGATTATCGACAACAGTCAATCTGGTCGGGAAGTAGATCGATGACACTACCTCCAACCAACGATCAATCAAAAAGAGACATTCACGATACCGATCAATGTCATAAAATTCTTCGCCCCTAAGAGAAGCTTTGACAGGCTCGATCTCATCGATTAAATGAGGGAAGCGGTCTAAGGCTTCAACGACTCTTCCATAATGCTCATCGCTCCCCGGCCCAAATTCACCGACCCGTGACCGCTCAAGATGTTTAAGTTTATCAACCAAGCGCTCATACACATCCAACCCATACGTCCGGGTAAGAATCGTATCAAGCATTTCTATATTTAAATCACGTTGACTTTTTTCCGTAATCCCGGCCTGATCAAGAAAAGCCGTTAGGCAAGGGAGACTTAAATACGGTTGAGAAGGATGCCAACTTGGTGGAAATAGCAGAGATACTTTCACGGGGGTCACCTTGAAATTATTCTATGCGTTCTTTCAAACTTTTCCTGCTCTTCATGCTACGATTGTTTTTTGCAAAAGTAGAAATTTTCTTTCCAAATCAAAGGGAAAGATTAGCCTAAACCGTCTTAAATCCTTATACACGGCCATAGGTTTCCAATGCAACTTTCACCTTGCTTGCAGAAGCTGAAAAACACCTGACATCTCCTGAAAAGAACTCACGGCCTAAATTGGCAAAGGAAGGAAATATTCACAGCCCTCATCGCATCTCATTTTTCCATCGCCGTTTCCATGAACAAATTCACTCATGTCCAGAAGGAACCTTTTCATCTTCATCCAACGCACTGCCACGATTTCACCAAAACACTCTTCAGTCGCCAAGCTCTTGAAAAGTCAAAAAAAACCCTGGCAGCCCGTTTTACCGGACCACCAGGGTATTTTTTTGACTGCTTTATGATCTACCAAAAAGGCTAATGAACGCCAGAGCCTTCTTATGGCATCTTGGCTGTAAACCAGGTGGAGATACCCTTCATGCCATTCCGTTCGACATTTTGGCCATCCCACACTGCAAACGCCACCGGCAAACTCATTCCCGAACGGAACTGCACATCGTTCGAGTCATTCGTGGTCAGTGAACGCTTGAACACCACCCGCCAGGTTGGTCCGCTGCAGCAACCGCCCTTTAAGGCGCCATATGGTTCCCACAAGCCGTTGCCGATGACATCTTGCGATGCTTGCGTCGTCAACGTGCTGAACCCATTGGCATTTAAATCTTCCACTGAACTCTTCCGCAGGTTAGGATCAGACATAATGTTTCCAGACCAAATTCCAGGGTTGAAAGGCCCAAGGCTCCGTCCAATCCGATCCGGATAGGTCACCCCACCAGCTGGTTCTTCATAATAGAAGTCCCAAGCGATGGAAGGATATTGTTGATCCACATCCCACATCCCAGCGACGCCAGCACCCATGTCGCGTTGCCATTCGGCATTCCAACGCCAGATGTTGACTGTCCCGCCTGACTGCCCCATACATTGGAAGGGGGGCGCACCAGAAGGTTGCACCGGGAATTGCACCGCCATTTGGTCACGAAAGTCTTGCGGACCAATGGTGGTATTATTGAGGGTTTGATCACCCCAGTTCGCCCACACCCCGATCTCCTTGCCGTTAGTGGCCATTTTGACCATCACGGTTTTCACAGAGATATTGGGATGCATAGGGGTGGTAATGGTTTGGCCGCTCAACGGCACCACGATACCCGGAACGGTTTCCCATACGGGATTTGCCGCGTCCATTGGGATGGAGCCGCTAATCTTGCCCACCGGAATGGTGACCGGTTGGCTGACGGCGAGAGGCACCTGCCCCAGCGTCAACATGACACCAACCACAAGGGCAGAGAGTAAAATGCCGAACACCAGTCCTTTGTTACGCGTCTGCACCACTCTCATAATGACGCATCCTCCTTTGATGAAAGATTAAAACTAAATGACTGCGGACTAAAAACCTCTTCAAATGAAAGAACACTTACTGCGTGTAACTACCCACCTAAGCCGTCCCCGACTGACCTTTATCCTGCTCCTTGTCGAGGTAGACTTGTGCGCCGACTTCGTTCATCAAGAGACTCAATTCATTGCCTTTATCCTGAGCCCCACATTCAAAAGACTGCCCCTCAGGATTAACGAAATTAGCCGGACGATAGTCCGTTTCTGAATACGCCTGCGGCGTGACCGCAAGGAAATGTATTTCAAAGTTTACCCAAGCAGTTGTCAAGTCGGCAATAATTTTATAAAAACCATAATCGGCTTTCTTCTTGAGCATTCCGGAAAAAAGTGGGACCCATCGTCCGATATGCTCCTTCACGAACTTCTTTTCGGCATCTACCACTGTTTGCACTTTTTCTTGTCCGTCATGACACAACGCGTAGGACTCTTTATAGGCCAGGTAATGTAAAAATTCGAGTTCCACGCTTAAATGATCGAGCCGCTCATGAATATCTTGCGATAATTGAAGCCCAAACGCCGTATAGAATCCAGAAATGTCTCCCATGACATAAGATTGCCCAAAGACGTGGTCGTTTCCAAACAAGGTTTCATACGGAGGACAATCTAACGCAATCACATTACTGAAGACACGACGATGTTCATCTCGTAAGTCTTGGATTCCCCAATTCACGCCTTCAGATGAAGCCCAATCTTCTATCTCATCAAAATGTTTTGCAATAGCCTCTAGACTCTCTTTAGCCTCTTCTCCCCCATGCCCATCAAGAGAGGCCCGCAAGCTTTCCAGCGCAGCTCTTCCATCTTCAACGAATTCACCACTTTGAACGTAATCTAAAAACTCATCGTCTTCAGGATATAGGTAACTCCATGATAAGAGAAGATATAATTTACTTCTTGAAAGAGCGCGTTCAACGGCAGGGGAATCTTTTAAAGGGGAGACCGTAGATGTGGCAGAGTTCGGATGGCTTGCCGTACCATTTACTCCATTTTGACCTTCTTTTACATTTGTCGCCATAGACTACCTCTTTAACATTTCCTATCCGGAATAGTCTTAGCTTCGTCGATCATCAATAGAGTTCACGACACTTTCCACCCTCTCTAGAGGGAGGCCAGATCATAGGCGAACTGTGCGACGAAGTCAAGGTCTAATTCCGGCATATTGGACCAAAAATTTAAAATTTTATCCTGTTTTTTTATAGTAAATTTTCAGACAGGACCCCTCATTCTACTCCTTTCTCTATTCTCCCATTATCTTTTGTAACCCTCGACTTGATAAGATCGAAACGGTACGACCTTAATAGCCAAACGGTCATTCACGCTCCCACAGACATATTCACAAATACCACACCCTACGCAGCGGGCTTCATCAACGGTGATGGCAAATGATGAGAAGTCCATTTGTATCGCACCGGTTGGACACTTTGAAACACAGGCATTGCACCCTTGCGGGGCAGTACACATCCGATGACGAACTTTGGCCACCCCCATATTGACCTCGGTGATCCCGCCACTGACGGATAGCAGTGCTTCTGTTTCACAAGCCATGATGCAGGGAAAATCCTCACAGACATAACAAGGAACATGGTCAGGAAAAATGACAGGCCGTTCATCTTGTTCGGAAACCTGTATGCTGTCATGAGGGCAAGCCTCAACACAGTCCCCGCACGCCGTACACCGCTCAAGAAACAGCGACTCGCTCACCGCACCAGGCGGCCGTAACCAATCGGTTCGAACCGGTTCCGGATGTTCTTCTTTTTTCTGAGGTTTGGCATCGCGGTGTTTAATGTACTCGTGAACGGTGACGCCAAACGAAACGGCGGAATGCTTTAAAAAGTTCCGTCGCCCATAGACGGGGTCGGTATTCTCTGAGGGAGGGCT
>Ga0256830_1002145_pt1 | contig 13261 bp, 12 predicted proteins | sample 128326metaG_FD_190537 | JGI IMG/M metagenome (GOLD analysis project Ga0256830, IMG submission 190537) | Hydrothermal vent microbial communities from Lau Basin, Pacific Ocean - 128-326 | ecosystem: Environmental > Aquatic > Marine > Hydrothermal vents | place: Pacific Ocean: Lau Basin | collected...
GGGCTTCTTGTTATCCAAGCTCTAAACCTAATTGACCCTTATCATCTTTCTCCTGATGTTCTACATATTGCAAAATTGCTCTCTCATTTAGCCCAACTGTTGATACACAATACCCCCTCGACCATAACCCACCTCGCCTTATCGCTTTTTGTATATACTCAAACCTTTCTCTTATTCTCCTTGCACTCTGACTCTTCATGTATTGCACTACTCTCCCCACTGATAGCCGAGGTGGTATTATGAGTACTATATGTACATGATCTTCCTGTACATTTACCTTTACTACCTCGATATCTTCTTCTAACCCTTCCATATTCATTAATAGTTTTTCAAGGTACTTGTCTACCCCTTTTACAAATATCTTACGCCGATATCGAGGCGTCCAAACAATGTGGTACTCTGTGTGATATACACTATGATTGCTTTTCCTGAATCTCACTCTTTAATTATATACATATTCCTTCTATCATTGTTTGGACAGCCTATCCATCACCAGACGGGAGTCTGGTGGTTTATCGGCAGACTAAAGAGGTATTTCGTGAGTTACTGGACCCTACTGGTGATCCTCATATCCTTTGTATTTATAATCCTTGAGAGGGGTATTTTCAGGCGGCTTGACGAGGTAGGTAAGGCCATGGAGGCTGTTGCAGCAGGGGATTTCAGAAAGCAGCTATCCACAAAAAGGGGGGACGAGATTGCAAGGATAGCACAGACATTCAACAGGATGTCCCAGAATATCTACGAGATTAACACCAGACTACAGATGTTTTCTACATTCACCTTCCTGGTATCCCAGCAGAAGACCGAGGATGATGTTATCAACCTCACAGTTGACTACATGAAAAACATATTCCCATCCCACTATACAGAACTGGCAATCAGGAGGGCAGAAAAGGAGATCGTGGAAAAGACCCCCGGACGCAATATAGGGCAGACCGAATACAGGGAGCCTATCGTGATAAACAATAAAGAGACGGGAAACATCAGATTGTTCAGCGACAGGGAGTTAACGGACAATGAATTATCAATCCTGAAACTTCTGACAGCAGTTGTTTCAAGGGCAATAGAGAGGATCAGGGATTATGAACAGGTTACGGAGCTCCAGGAAAACCTCCTTCACCTTGAACGTCTTTCCACAGCAGGTGTGATGCTGGGAAGCATCCTGCATGAGGTCAACAATCCCTTGAGTGGTGTTGTAGGGTTTTCCGAACTGCTTCTCTATGAGGAACATGACAGGGAGACAGTGAAGAAGTACGCCGGCAAGATCCTTGAGTCTGCAACAAGGATCAGCAGGACAATTGACGACATGCTTAAGTTTCTGAGAAAGGGTGGACAGGAAGAGATGGTCACCATGGATCTAAACGATATAGTAAAGGCGGTTCTTAAACTGAAGGAATACGAGCTGAGAAAAAAGAACATACAGGTTATAACCTCTCTTTCCGAAGATCCAGTACTTGCCCGTGTCATCCCAAACCAGATTGAACAGGCGCTATTGAACATTATCAACAATGCCGAGTATGCCATGTTCAAGGCCCACTCAAAGGGAAAGCTACATATACAGACAAGACAGCTCAACCGTTATGCCGAGATCGTAATCAGCGACAACGGCCCTGGAATGACAGAAGATGTTGTCAGGAATATTTTCAATTTCTTTTTCACAACAAAACCACCTGGAGAGGGAACAGGGCTTGGAATGTCCATCGTGAAAAGGATAATAGATAGCCATAATGGTGAGATAAAGGTAGAAAGCAGGGTTGGTCAGGGAACCACCTTTTTCATATCCCTGCCTGTAGCTGCAAATAAGAAGGAATAGTGAACTCCGACCAGAGGTGGGCCATTCTGGCATTCTTCATAAGAAGTCATCAGTTAGCAGTTTTTATCCTGTATTTTTTACGAGATAGCCAGCATCGGTCTTGAGGGGCCTGGGACTGATGTAATATGATTTACATCATAGAAAATACTGGCAAGGTATATTAAAATTGATTTAAACCAAATTGTATGCAGGGATGCTTCCCGGAAGAGAGGTAGAAGTTTTTGGATGATATTGCAGGGATAATTGAAGGAAGGATTCCAGAGAGGGTCACACTGAGGGTGCGTTCCCTAACACCCTACACATCTGAATTTACCTCCGAGCAGATAGATCTACTTGCAGACATTGCTGAGAAATACGGAGCAGGATATGTTCATGTTACCCCAAGACAGACCGTTGAGATTCCCCATGTAGAAAGGTCATATATCAAGGAGATTGTCAAAAGACTCCATGAGATGGGGCTCTCGCCTGGTTCAACGGACAGGTATCTAAGGAACGTTATCGCCTGTTCAAGATGGTGCCTGTTTAATGCCTATCCCATGACAGGCATCGCTGAGGTGCTTAACAGGGAGTTTGCAGACAGGAAGTTTCCCGGGAAGGTGGATATATCCCTGTCAGGCTGCGATTTTTCCTGCGTAAGGTCAAGGACATCCGATATTGGCGTGATTGCAAGGGCGGATGTAGAGATTACCGACAGAAAGTGCAAGAAATGTTCGCTCTGCATAAAAGAACCACTTGGATGTCAGGTTGATGCCATAGAGATTACGGACTATGGGGTTGAAATAGACAGGCAGAGATGTATCAGGTGTGGATTCTGTACAAACGTATGCAGACCTGGATCACTGGTGGTACGTTCAAGAGGATTTGACATATACCTTGGCGGAAGGGGCGGTCTGAAACCAAGAGAGGCAACCTATGCAGGCTCTGTCAACGGAGAGGACCAACTCATAGATGCCATAAAAAGGATATTAGATATATACATGGAAAATGCCATGGAAGGAGAGCGTCTCTCTGACCTGATTGAAAGACAGGGGGATGCTATCCTGGAGGTGTGTAAATGACACAAGAACAAGACAGGGGGTTCAGCCTTGAGATGCCCTCTGTGGGTATCATCAAAGGTGTACTTGCAAAGGATATTGAGGTGGTTGGTGATAAGGTGGTGAACCTGAGAACCTGTGCACGTCCATATAGGAACATCTACAGCGCTGCACAGCTAAGGACGATAAAGAAGATCTCCGAAGAATACGGCTCTGGCAAGGTTCATCTCAGCCCCAGACATAACCTTGAGATCCCAGAGATTAAACAGAAAGAGCTGGACAGGGCACTACATGAACTCTATATCGCGGGTCTCTTTCCCGGCGGTGCAGGTACATCTGTAAGGAACATCTTTACCTGTCCCGACTGGTGTGACAGGGCGATAAGACCGGTTCAGGAACTTGGACTGATGGTAAGCCACAATTTCGGTGACAGGGATATGCCCAACAAAGTAACAATCTCCTTTGCTGGTTGTATGAATGGTTGTTCAAGACCTGAGAACACAGATATCGGCGTAGTGGCAATCGTTGAAGTAGGTGTGGACAACAGGAAATGCAGCGATAACTGTAATCTCTGTATAGAGGCATGTCCTTTTGATGCAATCAAGAAAAACGGCACTGGTGTAATGATTACAGAGACATGCCAGTACTGTGGCAGATGTATAAATGTATGCAGGGATGATGTACTTAAGGCCACCAGAACGGGTTTCAAGGTACTGATCGGTGGGAAAGAAGGCTCAACGGTCAGGTATGGCAGTGAGTACAAAAGATGGGTAGAAGACTTTGAGGTCCTTGAGATCATAGACCTTGTACTGAGGAGGTATACAGAACTCGCAAGGTTGAGGCCCAGGAGCAGCAGGAAAAAGGAACGTCTCTCAGAGGTGATTGAAAGGATGGGCTTCAAGAGTTTTATCGGTGAATAATCTTCTACCACCACCGCCACAGGGAAATCACAAATATAATCAGAAATACAAAGACAAGGTTCATATAGGCGAAGAAATAGAAGACCCTCTCATGGAGCGGTCTCTTCACTTCCTCGTGGCTTTCAAGCAGTCTGCCTATCTCTGGCATCTCAAGGATCTTGTCCTCCCCATGTGGTGCCTGTTTCATGGCATCTGTAAGATCAAACCCGGCAAGGTGCTTTCTCATATGGGCACCACCCTTCCAGAGACGGCTACCTGTAACATCATAGATCCTTCCATTATAGGCAACATAGGCAGGCCTGTCCTCCTTGCCGTCAAACTGTGATAGCTCCTCTACGGTTAGATCCTGTTTATGTTCCCTGATTGCCTCCATCTTCTTTTTCTTCAGCTTCGGTCCTATAATAAATGTCACAATAGCCGCAGAGGTTACCATTATCAGAAAGAGTATTATCTTTATGGTAAGAAGTATTCCAAAGCGTGTATGAAAGAGCATCTTGAATGAAGGAACCCTTGCTATGGTCAGAAGTGTACCTGTTACTGCCATCACAGCCATTGAACCCCATCCAAGGAGGAGTTCACCTCTTGGAAGTCCCCTTGCTGCATAGGCTGGCTTCAGAAGCAGATGAACATAAAGGATGGCTCCAAACCAGACCACCGCTGTCATCATGTGAAGATAGCCGATTATCAGCCTCACAACATGTTGTGTTCCTGTAAGTGGCCTGTAAAGTCCCTTTATCCTGAGGTCATCCCTGAATGCCTTGCCTTCCTTTGTAAGGGGACCTCCCCCCGAGGGGTCAATATGGCAGAAGCCGCAGGACTTGCCCGTCTGACGGGCATACTCTACTGTGGCAAGGCTCTTTATTGGATAAAGAATTGGATAAAGAACTACAAATAGTAATATAAAAATATAAAGCCTTTTCATTTTTTTATATTATAAAGATTAAAGAATTGCAGGTCAATGATTTTCATACCCCCGATTGATTCCTCGGGGCATGTTTGGCTGGAGAATCCATTTTATTAACATAGATTGTCGGGTCAGGCACAACAATGACAGATTTGTTCTGCATGAGTGGTTCCTGCCTTGAACCTCTGTGCTTTCTTCACACCTCTACCCAATTACCCATTTACCCATCCACTCATTAACTCATAAACTCATCCACCCATCCACCCATCCACCCATTAACTCATAACCATAACAATCCTATACTGCAGAGGGCTATCGCCACCGTAGAGATAAATGTTACCTCTTTGGCTCTCAGGCTGAAAAGGGATTAAAACGACTCAAAGGGGAAAATGTGGAAATAAAAGAGAAGGTTACCCGAGAAGAGGACTTGAAGCTATCTTTGATATGGGAAGGCATATTATTAAAAAAAACAGGGAAATCTCAGGGGTCAGGGGCTTTGCCCTGAACCCCTGATTTTCTTAAGTGTCGCCTGATATGTAAATCTTAACCTCTAACCTTCTGTAAAAGCTCAAGTAACTTCTTATCGCCTTCTAAATCCCCGAGGCAGGTGGCGATTATACCATCCACGACACCTTCCAGTTTTTCAGCAAATTCCACGGCATTTTCCATGATTGCGGTGGAGGTCCAGCCGATTCTTTCAAGGATCTTCTTATTCTTTGGTGTCTCCACCACAAAATAGGGAAAGATGGACTTTCCTAAATCCTTACATGCAGAGGCAACCTCTTTTAATTTTGGCAGAGACTGTTCATCTAACCTCAGGAAAAAGCAGAAATCCCAGGGTTCCTTAATGCGGGCAATAGCATCTTCAGCAGGTCTGCGGGCAGTTACAAGGCAGCCCAGTTTCAGGTCATTCACCTTTGCAACCTCTCTCAGGAAGTCCCTTACATTTTCAGCAGGTCCTGTGGAACGACGATAGTTTTCAAACTGCTCCTCGTCTGTAAGGAGTTCGCAACTTCCGTCTCTGTTGGTCTTAATGGCATGGCCATATCTTGGTGCATCTCCTGGATCAGGGATCATACCGTCTATCCCCACTGCCTCGCAGGCCTTTGCTGCAGCGGCAACTTCAACCGGGCCTTTATAGTTTGTAATAAGCATTGGGTAGGATAACTTTTCTGGATACTTTGTCTTAAGTGTACAGGCCACTGCTGCGGCAGATGGTGCAGGTATCCCGCTGGCACTGTCCGTGATATTCCAGCCATCCAGCATGTCTTTGATCTCCTCTGCTAAATCAAGAAAATTCTTTTTCGGGATAAACTCATACAATACCTTCATAAACAATTCTCCTTTTTTGATGTAGTTTTTAAAAGTAACTATCTCTGAGCAATCAATAAAGAAAATGAACTCTGTAATAAAATTTAATTTGAAAAATATTCTATCACCAAGTTTTTAAATTTGTCAAACAAAAATAAAAAACTGTTCCTTTTACTCCATTTTTTAACAATACTCACGGTTTCTCCGTTGTCCTGAACTGATGAAGGGCATCGGCTGGTTGAGTCTTCTGAAGTTTCCCTGAGGAACTGCCGCCGAATTTAAAACTGAATAATCCCTCCTCTACTCCAAGCTCCTCACGGCAGGCTGTAATGCACTCTCCGCAATTCACGCAGTTAATCTCCTTCTTTGTAGACCTGGGCTTGACACCCATGAAACAGACCCTCTCGCAGCGTCTGCAATCAGTACAGCGGGAGAAATTCTTCCTGTCAAAGACAACCCTTAATGATTTAGGACTGAACCACCCGAAGATCATCTGCATCAGCCCCGGTGCACATACATATTTGCAGAAGACATGTCTTACAAAAATGGAGGTAATGATTATATAAAGAGTGACACCTGTAATGCCGGCAACAAGGCCTCTGGAGAGTTTCAGGGTGGTTATCTCCCCCCATATCCTTGAAGGGGCAATAAAATAACCACTCAGCAGTATACCTATTACAGGAGGTATGGTCATATAAAAGAGCACGGCAAGTACTGCATATACCCATCTTCCTTCCAGGGATTCCCTGCTGGTATGATTGCCCTTTCCAAGGAGTGATCTCCTTCCAAGTATCTTCCCGTTCAGAAAATCGGCAAACTCAAAGAGAAATCCCTCAGGACATAGCCAGCCGCAGAAAAACCTCCCGAATATGGCCCCCATCACGGGAAAGAAGGCAAGGACAAGCAACCAGGGAATTATAGCCTTCAGTACTATGGTGATTGCAACCTCACCAGAGCCATGAAGTGTTCCGGCAGCCAGAGCATCCCTGATGCCAAGGCTCCATACCTTTCCAAAGAGATAAAGCTCCTTGCTATCAGAGTCATAACGGAGTATATTGAATATGGGCATGGTGAGGAAGAAGGCAAGGAATAACACCTGTGAGATTCTTCTGAAAAGGTGTAGTTTTCTGATTCTGTTCATGTTTATTTATAACCTGACTTTTATTAAAATTGTTATGATTCAAATCATAACTAAAAAGTTATAATAAAGCATTATAAAAACATGACATCAAAAAGGCCTTTGCCTTTGATGTGCATTTTGAGAGATACGGGATGTTTGAATAGAAAGAGGAAAAAAACTTGTCTATTATGTATGATAAAATACTATCCATGAAGGAACGGATTTTAAAAGTTTTTGAAGATTTTCCTGAGGTGTTATTTGCCTATTTATTTGGCTCTGTCTCTGAGGGAATCTCAGGGCCTCTCAGTGACCTGGATATTGCCATTTACATGAAGCCATATTCAGGTGAGAGGTACATAAAACTTCATACTGCCCTATGCAGGATACTTAGAAGAAGTGATATTGACCTTCTTGTGCTGAACAGGACAAGAAACCTGATACTCATTGAGGAGATATTCAGAAAGGGGCAACTTATATACGACAAAGAACCGGGGTTCAGGATTGAGTACGAGGTAAAGATGATTCACAGAGCAATTGATTTTCGAACACAGAGAAAGGCGGTAATGGGAATTTGAAGGAGAGGATTCTTTATACCGAGAAAATCAGGGGAGGCTGAAGGCCTCCCCTGATTGAATTTTTATACCGTTGTCTCTGAAGGCTCTGTAGCTACAGCCTCCACAGGCTCCCTGCCAAGTTTGAAGAAATCAATCACAAAGAGTGTTACACCATAGAGGAAGCCAAGTCCGAATATTGCCCTGAATATCCAGAACCAGAGGTTGTAATTTGCCTTGACAGTCACATAGTCAAGTCCCACAAGCCTCTCCATATAGGTCTGCACCATTCCCGCACCTGTAAGGGTAAGGACGATAAAGATCATTGATATGGTCATCCACCAGAAGGAACGGTAGCCCCTTGAGGTATTGAAGTTCTCAGCCCCTCTGATAAGAGGCAGTGTTATATAGATCATGGACATGACAAGCAGCACATAGGCTCCATAGAAGGCAAGGTGTCCGTGTGCTGTGGTAATCTGTGTACCATGTGTCCATTTGTTCACCTGTGGCAGTGTATGAATCACTCCCCAGAGACCTGCACCGACAAAGTTGAAGATTGCATGAGAGGTGGCATAGAAAAGTCCGAGACGGTTGCTCACTACCCTGTGTGTCCTTGTTGTCCTGAAGGCATCCCAGACCATCACAAGAAGTGGTATGGGTTCAAGGGCGCTGAATATTCCGCCCACCCATAACCAGTATCTCGGTGTTCCGATCCAGTAGTAGTGATGTCCTGTGCCAAGTATGCCTGTGAACAGGACAAGGGCCACCTCTATATACATCCATCTCTCAACTACATGACGCTCAACATTGGTGACCTTCATGAGCATAAAGGCCAGTAGCGCACCGGCGATAACCTCCCAGGCACCTTCAACCCAGAGATGTATCACCCACCACCACCAGTACTGATCCTTTACCATGCTCTTTGAGTAAAACATGCCTGGCAGGTACATAAGGGCAAGGAAGGTAAGACCACCAAGTAAGGTTCCCTGTATCCCTGTCCAGCGTTTTGATTTGTACATAGTCATAAAATTGTTGAGGAGAAAGAGTATTACTGATAGGGCTATCAGCCAGTCAGCCCAGCGTGGTGCTTCAATATATTCCCTGCCTTCGTTAAGAAGCAGTGTTCCGGCTATAAATTTGTTAGCCTGAGGATCAAAACCCATCCAGATATAGCCAAGGACCACAGCAGTTACTGCCACAACAGTGGCCCAGAACTGGAACTTTGCAAGGGGTATACTCCATAGCTCGCTCTGAGATTCCTCTGGAACCACATAGTAGGTAGCACCCATCAACCCCATCAAAAGCCATACAACAAGGGCATTTATATGAAGATCCCTGATTATATTGAACTTCAGCGGGAAGAAATCCGGCCAGATAAACTGCAGTGCTGCTATTATACCAACAAGCACCTGAACAAGAAAGAGAAGCACAGCAAAGGTGTAAAAGTTTTGTGCTATCTTCTGACTTTCATATCTCATCTTTGTGACACCTCCTTATTTAAGTGTTATTAAGTAATCAACAAGCTGGTTAAGTTCTTCATCAGAGATCTGTGGAAAAGGCGGCATTGCAGAATCAGACACAACGCTCTGGGGATCTCTGATATGTTTCTTATGCCACTCGGGATCGGGTTTTCTTGAGCCCACATGAGTCAGATCAGGTCCGGATGTACCTCCAACACCGTTTATCATATGACAGGCCTTGCAGTTATACTTCTCATATACGGTGGCACCTGGTATCTGGGGCACTCTGTATCTGGCAAGCACCGGTTTAGGTGGCCAGCCGTTTGTGTCAACCTTTGAGACCCAGTCAAGAAAGGCTACTATTTTCTTTGCCTCCTCCGGTGTGATACCAAGCACAGGCATGGCTGCATTTGGTTTTACCTTCCTTGGATTTACAAGGAACTTCTCAAGATAACCCTCCGGCTTGTTGACTGTTATCTTGGTGAGGTCAGGAGCATAATAGGAGCCGTTACCCAGGATGGTATGACAACCTATACAGTCATACTTATGCCAGAGTTTCTTGCCTGCATCAACCTCTTCTGTTATCTTGGGAGCCCGCTTGTCAACCTTCTTCATCGTGTCAATGGTAAGACCAATAAAGATCACGAAGAAGAAGATACTCCCGAAGATAAAGAGATTTCTGATACCCTTGTTACTCATGCATGGCACCTCCCTGTAGTTGATTTGAATAAGCCGACAGATGTCAGCCCCTTGTATATGCATTGAAAAATATTGGTTCTGTATAAAATTATCATTGCAGCCGGGAAATTACAATGATATAAATCATAATTATCACAGCCTGTGCAGGTTGTAAGGAAGACATGCGCCGATGAAGCGAAACAGACAGTTGTAAAATGGGGCAGGATGAGGGGCAGGCCACTGCCTGCCCCTGTGATTACTTGAGTCCCAGCTTCTTCTTCACTTCTGCCCTTGTCCTCAGTTCGTCAAGCCAGTTGGCCATCTCTGCACCGTCAACGGTTATCTCATAGGAGCCATGCCATAGTGCATAGTCAGGGCCCTGCATGAATGCACCCATTCTCCAGCGTCTGCCTTCATGGTGCCATATCTCGTGCCAGAGTGTATCTACCTCGCTTTTACCGTTGAACTTGATCTCCTTGTCAAGACCTTCCTTCTTGATGGGATCGTAGTACTTCTTCTTTATACCAAGTGCAACAGCATTGTACACATCAATCACCTTCTCAGCCTTTGCAAGCTCGCCCTTTACCCATGATGAGGAATGACACTGGGTACAGACCTTTACCATGTCCGCCCTCTTGGCCTCTGGTGAGCGCCTGCCATCACCCTGGATTGCATCCCAACGGGTATCACCTTTTTCCCACCATTTACCAGGTCCGACATAGGCATTGTATACCTCTGGTGCAAACTTCTTGGCAATAGCAAAGGGATTGGGTAGTCCTGTACCCACCTTTCTCAGGGAGCCTTCGGGCAGTCCATACATCTTTTCGTATCGCTGCGCAATCTCAGGGTCTATAGAGAACTTGGCCTGTCCTTTGAGATACTTCTCAGAGGTTGGCCATGAAAAGGCAGGTTCAAGCTCCCATTTCAATCTTGCACTCACATTGTGTGTACTCTCCACGGCTCCTCCAAATCCGCTCATGTGACAGGTTGCACAGGTAGGTGCCTCAATGTCCTCTGGACCCCACTGCCCTGGTGGGACATCCCAGTTCCAGTGTTCACCTTTTGCGGCAAAAATTGCACCATGTTTGCTCTCCTCGTAAATCTCTGCCTGGGGATGGTCAGGTCCAAGGTGACACTGGCCACATGCCTCGGGTTTACGGGCCTCGGCCACACTGAAGGCATGCCTTGTATGACAGGCGGTACAGGTGCCCACGCTTCCGTCAGGATTGAAGCGACCCATTCCATTGTTTGGCCAGTTGATAAGCTTTCCATCCTTGCCGACCTTGATCACCGTACCATGACAGTGAAGACAGCCTGCCTCTGCTGTCTCGCGAGAGAAGTTTGTCTTGTAGTTCCTGTTTTTCCCCACGGTGATATTATCCTCTGTAACCCTTTCACCTTCAGAGATTGCATAGGATGAGAGGGAGAAAAGCCCTGCTGCCGAGTGCAGGCTCTCTCTGAACTCCTTTACCTGCTTTGGATGACAGCTCTGGCAGTACCTTGGTGTAACAAGGGCGGTTACCCTGTAGCCATTATGATCAAACCCAGCAGGGTCATCTTTTTTTGCCATGTGACATACATAACACTTCACACCCACCTTGCTGTGCTTTGACTCCTGCCACTGCTTTACTATGCCAGGCGTAACCGTATCATGACAGCTTATGCACGGATCTGTTGGATTCTCAAAGGCATTGACCACCTTCTGATTTACTGTAAAGACAATCAATAGACTTATTATTAACAACAAAAGTCTTCTCATAAACACCTCCTTCTGAAAAAATTCTCGAAACCCAGGTCCTACATGTCTTCCCAGTTCAGATAGACCAGTTCAAACTCTATCACCTCCTCCCACTGGTTGATCTCCTCGGATATCTCCTTTAGCCTTTCTGCGGTCTCAGCCTCAAGAACAATTGCAATACCCTTCTCACCTACCCCCTCAACTGTTACGGATGGAAGCCTTTTAAGACGATCCACTATACTGTCCTCATACTCCCTGGACATGGGGACAACCACAGCACCTGCTACTGGCATATCATCTCCTTCTGAACATGTATTTTATTGCCCCTGTTGGACATACATCCCTGCAGAGGCCACAGTTATCACATTTTATCCAGTCAAATCCGGGCTCATCCTCAAGCAATCTCATCGGCTCAAGATTGTATGGACATCTCTCATCACATCTCCCACACCGGGTGCATAATTGTCTCTCCATCCCTATCCTTAGAACCCTTTTGGCTCCCAGGATTGACAGCCCTCCACCTGACGGGCAGAGACTGCTGCACCATGCCCGTGATGTGGAAAGGCCCTCAAAAAGGATAATACCAGAGAGAATGGAAACACCTGTCAGAGATACGCTATGATGGGTAAAGAGATACATCAACTCCCTTCCAAGCATATGGGGCGGGTCAATGACAGACACAACAGGTGTGGACAGGATAAAGGACAGCAGGAGCATTACGGATAAAAGTAGATACCTTATGTCAGGCAGCCTCAGTTCGTGATTCAACCCCATCCTTTTCAGAAGGGTGTTTGTCCTCTGGTTCAGTTCAAGAATAAAACCCACAGGACAAAGCCAGGAACAAAAGACCCTTCCAAGGACAATAGTTATAAAAAGCGGGATGATAAGCCCCAGAAGATAGGGTATGTATATTACCCTGGCCGAGAGGATACCATCCATGAAGGCTATGGGATGTACAAACCTGAAGCCTCCTATTGTGAACACCCAGGTATCACCGCTGATGTTTCTGATTGTGGGTGGTGGCAGGTGGCCCAGGACAATACGTGACGGCGACCATTCAAAGGAGTTCATCGTGACTGCTGGCACCACTATTAATAGAGCTATCACAAAGAGCTGGCTCAGCCGTCTGAGATAGATTACCCTTCTCATTTTCATGCCGGGGTCTCTCTTCATGGCCTTAACACCACCCTTATTGCCGGTAGTCTTACCCCGGGTCCTGCGGAACCGATAAGATTCCTCACCATTGCAGCATATCTCTCCTCAAAAAAAGTCAGCTTTATACTCCTGTCCATCACAGAGCGTGCAATATACTCCTTTACAGGGCATACATAGTTGCACATACCACATCCTATGCAGTGTTCCGGGTCCACCCATGGCCTTATACCTGTTGCCCCTACAATCACCTCATTGGGCGGGAAATCCCTCAATGCCTTATCCCTGAGAGGGCAGTTGTAGTAACACTCCCCGCATGAGTCATACTGCCATGCAAGACATATCTTCCTGTTAAGTACGGAGACACCTATCTTCAGCTCCTCCGGCACCTCTGCAAGGACATCTTTGGTGTTTATTATCCTCTTTATTGCACCTGTTGGACATGCCTCACCGCAGCGAAGATATCTGCTTATTGGTCTGTCCTTACCATCAGGTCCCCTCTGCTGGCAGAGATAACAGGGTGTCCTCAGGGGATCAATGTAGGGTGTATGAATGAATGCCCCTGCCGTAATATCAAGTG
>Ga0256830_1002146_pt1 | contig 13256 bp, 12 predicted proteins | sample 128326metaG_FD_190537 | JGI IMG/M metagenome (GOLD analysis project Ga0256830, IMG submission 190537) | Hydrothermal vent microbial communities from Lau Basin, Pacific Ocean - 128-326 | ecosystem: Environmental > Aquatic > Marine > Hydrothermal vents | place: Pacific Ocean: Lau Basin | collected...
CTCCTCCCGCCGCCAGGGATGAGGCTCGCCGGCGGTCAGAGGCGGCCAGACTTCCTCGCGGCCTTCGGCGCCCTCGACCATCAGACAGCGGCAGGGCTTCTCGGGATTGCGCTGGGCTTCGCCCCCGCCGCCCTTGAAGGTGACGGCGCGCGGCTGCCCCAGCCGGAGCTGGGTATCGCGGTGGAGCGTCAGATAGGTCGGATGGAAGATGCCCTGGATCTGGGCGGGAGCGTGGAACGGGTTGAGCTCGCGGGCCAGCGTGTGCACCGCGGTCCGGAGACCGAGCAGCGGCCGCAGGGCGAACAGCGCCTCGAGCTCCGGCAGCAGGACGGCGAGGGGCAGATAGGCGAAGCCCGTCCGGTCCAGTTGGCGGCGGGCGTCCGCCACCGAGCGGGCGGCATCGATTCCGAGGGCGGCCAGCCCGGCCGGCGTGGTGGCCGGTCCCTCACCGGATATCCCGTGCATCAGCACCCGCACGCCGCTGCCCGCGAGGAGCCGCGCCGCCAGCAGGAAATAGGGCAGCTGCCGATGGCGGTCCGCGTAGGACGGCCAGTCGAGATCCACCGCGAGCTCCGAAGCGCCGGCGATGCGGGCGCGGGCCGCGCGCACGAAGCCCGCGAGCTCGGCGGCGGTCTCGGTCCGGTAGCGGAGAACGAGCAGGAAGGCGCCCAGCTGCAGCGGCTCGACCGCGCCTTCGAGGATCGCCTCCATCGCCCTTTGCGCTTCCTCTTCCTCGAGCGGGCGGGAAAGGGTCGGACCGCGCCCGACGGTGCGCAGAAAGGCGGCGAACGGATGGGGTTCGGCGGGATGTCCGTTCACGTTCGATGGCCCGGCTGTCGTCTGCTGCCGGTCCCGAGCATAGGCCGCCGCAAGGAGAGGAGAAAGGCCACCAGCAGGAGGAAGGCCAAGGCCCAGAGGGCTGCCGAAAGCGTCAGGAGAAGAGGCGCGCGTTCGGGAAACAGGGGGAGGGCGAGGCGGGCGAGGGCGGCGAGGCTCAGAAGTGGCGCCCAGCGGGCGACGGACGCCGCGGCGGCGAACCCTTTCCCGGCGCGCTGGGCGGCGGTGCGTGCCATGACCGTGAAGGCGAGGGTGCCGAGACCGCCGATCATCACCGCATGGACCCCATCGACGGGTGTGAAGAGCGCACCGGAGAACGCGACGCCGAGCAGGATCAGGCCGGCGGCGAGCCAGCCGTAGCCGAGATGGAGGGCCCAGACTTCGGGCGAGCCCGTGACGATCGGCGCGAACCAGCGGGCGAGCCGCCAGCCCGTGAGGACGCCGGCCGCCGACAGGGCGAGGCCGGCGATCGCGGGGGCGAGAGAGAGCAGGATCCCGACGATGGCGAGGAAGAACAGGCCCAGGGTGAGCATCTCGCGGGGAAGGTCGATGCCGGCGGCGAGGCGTCCGCCTCGCCGCTGGACGACTCCCGCGGTGGCGGCGCGGATGATCCGCCCTCCCATCAGGGTCAGCAGGGTGGAGAGCAGGAGCACGAGGCTCCAGACCGCGGTCGTGGCGAGCGCTCCCTCCGCCCGACGCGCCGCCAGGGCGAACAGGACCTCGAGCAGCAGGAAGCCGACGGGGATGACCCCGAAGGCGAAGTTGCCGGCCTTCCTGGAGCTCCGGAAGAAGGGCGGTGCCACCAGAAGGGCGAGCAGGGCGGGAAAGGGCAGCAGGAGAAGGGGGGCGAGCGCCGCGGGCATCCAGAAGGCGGTGCGCGCGAGCAGCCACAGCGCCGCCAGCAGCAGGATCTGCACGGCTGTCGCGCGGGTGACGAGAAAGCCCGCCATCACCGCCCCGGCGAAGCCGAGCAGCATTTCATGGGCATGCCAGGCGGTGAGCGCGGGCCAGCCGGGTGCCGGCAGCCGACCATCGTAGACCGCCAGCCACCACGGCGCGGCGAGCGCCGCCCAGAGACCGGCGAGCGGAAAGAACAGCTCGTGGGCGAGGAGGCGACGATTCCGCTTCAAACGCCGAGTTTCTTGTGCAATCGGGCGTCCTTGGTCTTGAAGTGGTTCACGAACCAGTCGCGCACGCGACTCGCCAGACGATCCTCGAAGTCCTCGTAAACGCCGGCCTCGTAGTCGTCCATGATGTCGCGGATGTCGTCGAGAAGCCGTTCGTGTTCCGCCTTGTGGGCTTCGTATTCGTCGTAGCCGTGTTTGCGCATGATCGTCTCCTCGAGCGCGAAATGCGCCGAGATGCGGGCGAAGACCTCGCCGAGGAAGGCGGAGACGGTCTCGCGATCGGCCCGCTCGCCGATCTTGTCGTGCAGGGAGTTGATGAGATCCACGAGCTCCCGGTGCTCGTGATCGACATCGGGTATGCCGGTCTCGAACTCCTCGCGCCACTCGATCAGGGCCATGCCGTTCCCCCCGGAGATCCGTTTCGCACGAGAGACTTGCCTAAAGATAGAAGATGAACCCGCCCTTGTCGGCCTTGAAATCGATCGGCAGGTTCTGGCGGGGGCGAAGATCGACCACCAGCTCGCTCTCGTAGGCGAAACGATCGGTGCGGCCGCGGTCTTCGAGGCGGACGAGGAGGCGGTGGCGGCCGGTCGGTACCAGGAACTTCTCGTAGGCGTGGGCCGGGCTGTCTCCGGCGAGGCCGCCGGGCTCGAGGACCTGGTCGAAGATCACCGTCTCGTCGAGGACGAGCTGGACGCGGATCGGCAGCCGCCGGCGGGAGCAGGTGTTGGGGCGCCGCTGGCCGGGCGGCAGCCGCGCGATCTCCTCGGCGGAGAGACGACGGCAGGCCTCGACACGTGCGCCGCCGTGGGAGAAGCTCAGCAGGATCTGCGCCTTGTCCGGCGGGATGTGCTCGTAGATCGGCCGCTGCGAGAAGTAGCCGATACCCAGCACGACGACGGCGTAGAAGACGGCCTGCCCGACGTAGCGCAAGAGATCAGTCATCGCCGGCCTCCGCCAGTTCCCGGCGGCGTCGGGCCCGCTCTTCGGCAAGGGAGGGCAGGCGCGAAAGTTCGGCCGCGAACGTCTCCAAGAGCGCCTCCAGCCGATGGCGTCCGAGCGTTCCCGCCCACAGGGTGCGCAGCCGCTCACGCGGCACCCGCTGGCGCAGGTAGGGATCCCGTTCGCCCGCGATCCGCTGCTCGGTCCAGCTGATGCCGAAGCGGTTGTGGCAGTCGTTCTCGGCGCAGCCGGTGAGCACCACCCCTTCGGCGAGATCGCGGCTCAGCACGTAGTCGATGAAGGAGGGCGGCAGATGGCCGCTGCAGGCGAGCTGCACGACCCCCACCCCGGGACTGTCGAGCCCCGAAAGCGGCACACCGTTGCCGCATCCGAAGACGATGATGCGCGGACGTTCGGTCAGCCGCGCCGAGGCGGCGTGCAGGCGCTCCCGGATCGCGGCGAGGGGCAGATCGGGGAGATCGATCCCGGGATGCAGGGGGGTCGCCCGTCGGAACGGAGTGGCGGTCGGACAGGCGCCGGCACAGATGCCGCAGGCGACACAGAGGGATGCGTTGACCTGGGCTTCCCGCTCGAACGGCCGCCCGTCGCTTCGGGCCACCATGGTGATGGCGCTGTAGGGACAGTCGGCGAAGCAGCGGGCGCAGCCGTTGCAGTTGACGAGATCGACGCGGGCCGGGCTGGCCCGCCGCATGGGCGGCAGCCAGGGAATGGCCAGGAACATCACCAGGAGCGCGATGGAGCTGCCCCAGGTGACCGGCCCCGGCAGGGTCTCGAACAGCGGATAGAGCGGCAGGTAGAACCAGTCGAGGCCGATGTCCGCCGGCACTTCCAGAAGATCGGCCGGTCCCTGGCTGGTGGCCGGCCAGACGAGGGACAGGACGAGAAGGGAGAGGAGGGTGCCGACGGCGAGCCCGCGGGGCGGGTTGATGCGCGGCTTGGTGATGCGCTGCAGATGCACCCAGAGGATCAGGAGGGCAATGAGCGGCACCGCGATGTGCATGAACACCATCAGGGTGAAGAAGCGGTCGCTCAGATGCTCGGGCGAAAGGAAGTTGCGGGCGATCGGCTGGCCGAAGATGCCCGCCTTGTCCAGCCATTCGCTGGTGACGATGGCGACGTACTGGGCCAGCTTGTCCCACACCAGCCAGTAGCCGGTGATGCCGGCGACATAGACCAGTACCAGCACCGGCACGCCGGTGAGCCAGCTGAAGCTCCGCGCCCCCCGGTAGCGGTCGTTGGCGAATTCGCGCAGGAGATGCAACAGCATGACGACGACCAGCCCGTCGGAGGCGTAGCGGTGCAGGCTGCGCATCAGCCCGGCGTGGAACCACTGTTCGTTGGTCATGGTTTCCACCGAGCCGAAGGCCTGGGCGGCGCCGGTGTCGAAGAAGGCGTAGACATAGATGCCGCTGACGGTGACGACCCAATAGAAGAAGAAGCCGAGCGCGCCCAGATTGAGGAGCGGGTTCCAGGCGTCCGGGAAGATCCGGCCGAGAGCGTTCTGGGCGGTCTCGAAGACGAGCCGCAGCGACCTGCGCAGTGCGTTCATGTGCGTCGTCTCAGCGCAACGATGAAGGCCCGGTTCGTGCCGGCGAGCGGCGCCATTCGCGCACGATCACCAGAAGGACGAGGAAAAGAGCACCGCTGCCGATGGCGATGCGGATGAAGAGGGCGTAGTTGAAATAGTAGCGTCCGCTGTCGGGGTCGTAAATCGTGCAGAACAGGCGGATGCGATCCAGCACGTCCTCGATCCCGGACATCGGCCGGTAACGGCCGTAGACGAGATCCTTGAGGGGTTCGACGATCTGCGGCGGATCGAAGTCGGCGCCGTAGATCTGGCGGTAGATGCGCCCTTCGGCGTCGACGACGGTGACCTGGGCGAGATGACCGAAGCCGCCGGCGAGGGGATAAATCGTGAAGCCCACCGCCTCGGTCAGCGCGTCGATGGTCTTCTGTTCGGCGCTCAGGAACAGCCAGCCGGGAAGATCGACGCCCTGGCTGCGGGCGAAGGACCGCATGCGCTCGGGCGTGTCACGGGCGGCGTCGAAGCCGATCGTCACCACCCGGAAGCTGTCCGGGCCGAACATCTCCTGGGCGTTCTCGATGATGGGATAGATGTTCTGGATGAGGGTCGGGCAGATGTCGGCGCAGGCCGTGTAGACGAGGCTCACCAGCAGCGGCCGGCCGCGCAGCTCGCCCAGCCGTACGACGCGGCCCTCGGTGTCGCGGAAGGGGAGATCGGGCAGCGTATCACCGAGCACCGCCCGGCTCCTGGCCAGCGTTTCCTCAGCGTCCGGTGTGGTCGCGGCCTGCGCCGACAGCGCGAGGACCAGCAGACCGGCCGCCAGCCACGGCGCGCGCATCAGCCGGTTCCCGACAGCCAGCGATCGGCGATGGCCCCGAGCAGGAGGAGCAGCAACTGGCCCAGGGACGCGAAGAAATTGCGCATCGCCTGTCGCCGGGTGGGCCGCATCACCAGCCACCAGCTCTCGAGGGTGAACCAGATGCCACCGGCGAGGGTGGCGAACAGATAGATCCGGCCCATGCCGGCGAGGGCCGGCAACAGGGCGAGGATGCTCAGTGCCAGGGTATGGGCGAACACCACCTTGGCGCAGAGCCGGTTGCCGACCACCACCGGCAGCATGGGGACGCCCGCTTCGGCGTAGTCCTCGCGGAGCGCCATCGACAGACTCCAGAAATGGGGCGGTGTCCAGAGGAACAGCACGATGGCGAGGAGCAGGGGCGCGGCGCCGATCGCGGGATCGACGGCTGCCGCCCCGGCGAGCACCGCGAAGCTGCCGGAGAGGCCGCCGACGACGATGTTGAGCCAGGTCCGGCGTTTGAGCCAGACGGTATAGACCACGCCGTAGGTGACGGCGCCGAGGAAGACGTAGAGCGCCGCCCAGCCGTTGGCGACCCCGGCGGCGAGCAGCACCGCGGCGGCCAACAGCGCGAGGATGGTCACCAGCCAGCCGGCACCCGCCCGCAAGCGACCGGCCACGAAGGGGCGGTTGCGGGTGCGCGGCATGCGGGCATCGAGATCCCGCTCCACGAGCTGGTTGAAGGCGCCGGCGCTGGCCGACGCCAGGAAGACGGCGAGGGCGAGCGCGGCGATGGCGGTGCCGTCGGGAAGCGCCCCCTCGGTCACGGCCAGCCCGCCGAGGGCGCTCAGGGTGATGGCGAAGCCGATCCTGAGCTTGAAGACCGAGACCAGATCCCGAACCGTCGCTGCCATCGCCATGGCTCGCTCGCCCCTGCCGGTGTCCGACCCGTCGATCAGCTCATCGGCCACAGCTCGGACAGGTACTTCCAGTTCACGAAGTAGTAGAGCACGAAGGAGACGAAGAACACGCCCACGATCACGTAGGTGCCGGGCAGATGATGGGCCTCGGCGCTGCCGTGCTTGGCGACGTTCGCCGAGGACCCGCTCTGCAGCACGCGCGCCGGCATCGGTCCGAGCGATTCGAGGGCGTTTGAGGCATCGACCTTCTTGCCCCAGAGCACCGTCCCGACGGTGATCAGGATGTAGAGGATACCGCCGATCGAGGCGAGAATGGCGAAGATGCCGTTGAGCCCCATCATCAGGAAGGCGGCGGGCGGATAGTCGAAGCTCAGGAGCGCGTCACTGAAGGTGATGTCCCAGTGCCGGCGCGACACGCCCAGGGTCCCGGCACCCATCATGAACAGCGAGATGCCGCCGGCGCCGATGCCGAACAGGTAGGGCTGCCATTTGGCGAGCTTCGGCCAGATCACCTGGCGCTGGAAGATGAGGGGCAGCACGAGATAGGTGAGGGCCATGAAGGCCAGGGTCGTGCCGGCCACCACCGTACCGTGGAAATGCCCGGGCACGTAGAGGGTGTTGTGCATCATGATGTTGAGCTGCTCGGAGCCCAGCACCACGCCCGAAATGCCGCCCAGGAAGCCGAACAGGACGAGGGACAGGAACATGCCGGCGAAGGCCGGATTGTCCCAGGGCGCCTTCCTGAGCCACTCGAACATGCCGTTGACATATCCGTTCTTGCGCTGGGCCGCCTCGATCGCGCCCGGCACCGTCATGCCGTGGATGAGGGAGCCGAGCACCGCCAGATAGAGGGCATAGCTGGTGTTGAACACCTTCCATTCGGCGCTGAGACCGGGCTCCACCAGCAGATGGTGGGCGGAGGCCAGCTGGAGGAACAGGATATAGAGGAAGAAGGCGGTCCGGCTGACCTTCTCCGACAGCGGCTTGGCACCCAGCAGCAGGCCGATGATCGCGTACCAGATGGCGACCTGGGCCGAGACGTTGATCTGCTGGGAGCTGTGGCCCATGCCCCACCAGACGAGCTTGTACATCAGGGTGTCGATGTTGGCGATGTAGCCCAGGGACCACAGCCAGGTGGGGATGAGGATGATGGCACCGGAGGCGATGGTGAAGACGGCGATGATCGCGGCGGTGATGGCGCCGAAGGTGACGAGCGGGACCGAGCCTTCGTAGGTCCGCTCCTCACGGGCGATCACCAGCGTGCCGAAGAACACCCCGCAGCCGATCAGCGCGCCCACGGCGAACAGAATGAGCCCGAGATAGAAGTTGGGCGAGGCCTGCATCGGCACGTAGGAGGTGAACATGACGCTCGAATCGCCCTGCAGCACCGCCCAGTTCGTCAGCAGCGAGCCGACGATCATCAGCACGAAGGCCACCCAGGCGAGCCAGGGAGTGGCGAGACGGCAGTTGAGCAGGATCGCCGATGCGAAGTAGAGGACCGCGATTTCGAAGAAGATGATCCAGAACAGCAGCACGTTGATGCCGTGTGCGGTCAGGACCAGGTAGAAAGTGTCGGCGTCCAGGAGATGGATGGCGGGCCAGCGCGTCAGCGCCACCAGTAGACCGAGGAGTCCGCCGATGGCCAGATAGACGACGGCCACCACGGCGTTGGCTTTGATCAGTCGTTCGGCGGCCAGATCGACCTTCAGCCCGGTCGCCGGGCAGCTCCGGAACTTGGCGGCGATGCCGCCGATCACACCGAGTTCGCCTGCTGCAGTCGCCATGGCTTACCCTCCCTGCCCGGGCTCGACGACCCGGATGCGGCCGGTCATGGTGTGATGGCCGAGGCCGCAGTACTCGTTGCAGACCACGGTGAAGACCCCCGTTTCCTGGGGGGTGATGGTGATGATGTGTTCGAGACCGGGGTGTACCTGGAGGTTGATGTTCACCGGCTGCAGGGAGAAACCGTGCTGCCAGTCGACGGATGAGATGTGCAGACGGTAGCTCTGCCCCTTCTCGAGCTGCAGGACAGGCCACCACTCCCACAGCCGGGCAACCATGTAGACGTCGCCGCCGGGCGGTGGCGCCACGATGGGAATGCCCGTATCCCCCTCTTCACCGATCTTGTACTTCTCGGCGGTTTCTTCGGCCCGCTGAGCGAATACTTCCGGATCGATGCGGTAGACTTCGGTCGACAGGTTCTGCTTCCCCTCCAGATGCCAGTAGATCATCATGCCGAACATGAACAGGCCCCAGAGGAAGGCGATCACGATCCACAGGAGCTCGCCGCGGGCTATGGGTTCGTTCCACCAGACCCGTACCTCGGGAGGACGTAACGCCATGGCAGCACCCCCTCATTTCGCGATTGGTATCTGGGTGATCTCCATCAGTCCCCACATCAGATAGAGGACGGCGGGGACCGTGACGCCCAGGAAGAGAAGCAGGAACGGGTTATCCAGAACGCGCTGCATGAAGGGCAGCCGTTCCGGCCTGCCCGCCGGTCGTTCGGTCTGGTTGCTCATGGCTCAGCTCACCCATGCTTCCGGAAACGGGCCAACACTGCACGAGCCGAGCCTACCGCCGGGGCTGTCTTCAAGAATTGACCGTCGTCAAGCGGGGGCGCAGTAGCATCGGTCCGAAACGCACGGCGAACACGGCGTAGGCGCCGCTCCAGAAGAGTGCCGGCAATCCCAGCGCGAAGACGGCGTTTTCGGCCCACAGCGGTGCCAGGAGACGGAGGACGGCGCCGGCGGTCACCAGCAGATAGATCGAGGTGGTCACGCGATCGGCAACCAAGGGGCGGCCCGTGTGACCGAGGGTGGCGCGGGTCATCACGGCCAGCGTCATGGTGCCGAAGGCGCCGGTCGTGAAGGCATGGAAGGCGGTCGAGGACGGCAGGCCGAAACCCAGCAGCGCGGCTCCGTAGAGAATGCCGCCGATGCCCAGCCACGCATAGCCGAGATGCAGAACGGCGACGAGCGGTTCCGGCAGGGTGACGCCGCCCCGCCAGCGCGAGAGCCGCAGGAGATGCGCCACGCCCGAAACGAGGAACGGCACCGCGGCGGCGGTGGGCGAGACCAGCCAGAGAAGAAGTGTCGCCGCCCACAGCAGAAGCGTCAACTTGTCCCAGGCGTCCCATTCCGCCGGGAGCCGCCGATCACCGCGTCGTACGAGCCAGTTGCGGGTGAAGGCGGGGGTGATCCGGCCGCCGATGAGGGCCAGCAGCATCATCACCACGGCGAGACCGAGGTGCCGGCCGAAGCCGCCTGTGGGCCCGCCGAGGAAGGGATCGAGACGCGAAAGGAGACTGCCCAGGGCGAACAGGCTCACCAGCACCGCCACCGGGATGTTGCGGCGATTGTCACCGGCCAGGATCTCCCGCCAGGTGAGGAAGGCGAGGGCGCCGAAGAACGCGGCATCGGCGAGCAGGGCGAGGAATGCCGCGGCGGCCCCCGGAAGGAGGCCGAACAGACGGCCGGCCAGCCACGGCAGGAGAAGCGCCAGCAGGGCCGTGCCCCGCACGGGTGGCCGGCCGGTCCAGTTGGGGATGGCGGTGAGCAGGAAACCCGCCACGATGGCCCCGATGCCGCCGAACAGGGCGGCATGCTGGTGCCAGGCGAGGGCGCCGGTGGCGGGCACCCAGGGCAGGCGATGCCCCAGGAACGCGAGCCAGATCAGGAGGCTCGCCGGAAGCCAGACGGCACCGGCGAGGAAGAACGGGCGAAAGCCGATCTGCAGCACCGGTCGGTCCGCGATGCGAAGGCGTCGGTGGTGCTGGGCGGAGATCGAAGACGTGGTGCTCACGGCTCGGTCCTCTTCGCTGGCCCGGAATACGGCGACGACCCGGTTATCGCGAAGCCGTATCCGTACAGATTTGACGATCGTCAATTCCTCCCCTCACCAGGACGTGAGCGGGAGAGGACCTCTCATCCGGAGAGGGAAACGGAAACGGGCGCCGAAATCGTTGTGGTCGGCGGCGGCATCACGGGACTGACGGCGGCGTTCGAGCTGGCCAGCGCCGGCTGCCGGTGTGCGCCTGCTGGAGGCGAGGCGCATCGGGGGCATGGCTTCGAGCGTCACCCTGGGCGGCGTCCGCCAGTCCGGCAGAGATCCCGCCGAACTGCCGCTCGCGCGGGCGGCGGTGGCGGTCTGGAGTGATCTCGACCGGCGTCTCGATGCGCCCACGGGATACCGTCGGACCGGCAATCTGCGCCTCGCCCGTTCGGACCGGGAAGCCGCGCAGATCGCCCGCATGGTCGAGGATCAGCGGGCGGCGGGGTTGGAGATCGAGTTCCTCGCCGCTCGCCGCGCGATCCGCGAGCTCGTTCCCGGGCTCCGCGGCAAGGTGGTGGCAGCGTCCTTCTGTCCCGGTGACGGTCAGGCGGAGCCCGCCTCCGTACTCGGCGCCTACGGAGCCGCCCTGTGGCGCACGGGAGTGACGACCGGCGAAGGCGAGCCGGTCCGGGAGCTGCTGACACGGGCCGGCCGGGTGGTCGGCGTCCGCACCCTGCCCGTGGCCTCGCGCCTCGGTCCCGTCCTGGGCGTGGCCAATGCCGAGATCGCGCTCAGACGGCAGTGCGACGGATGTTTCCGGGTGACGGGGGCTGCCGGCCTCCACCGGGCGGTCGGGGCGGAAGGGCCGCGCCTGGACGGCTTCGCCGCTCTTCTGGCGAGCTTGGCCGAGCTCCTCGAGGGGGCGATGGAGCTGCGGCTGGCGGAAAGCTGGATCGGATTTCTCGATCGGACGCCGGATGCGCTGCCGGTGATCGAGGCCCCGCCGGTACCCGAGGGGTTGGCGATCGCCTTCGGGTTCTCGGGACACGGTTTCGCCCTCGGCCCCCTGGTCGGATGCCTGCTCTGCGATCTGGTGCTGGGCCGCCCGCCTCGCCTCTCTCTCGGGGCGTTTCGCAGCGACCGCTTCCGCGAGCAGAGTGGGCGGGCCGCGGTCATCCTTCACGGCTGAGGTCGAGCACCGCAGCAGCGGAGCCGCAGATCGAGACGATTCTCGTCCACCGGCACCGCCGCCTTGTAGGGCCCGGCGACGAAACGGAAGGCGATACGCTCGGCGGGCAGGCCGGCCGCCACCACCCGGTCCGCCACCGTCGCGAAGCGGGCCAGCGTCCGTTCCCAGACCTCGATCGGCAGTCCCGAACCGCTGATCGCCTGGCGGGCGCGAGCGGAGATCACGAGATGCCAGTCGGCATCGGCGGGCAGGTCGCGGACGGCGCGATCGATCCGGGTGAGGAGGACGGCGAGCTGCTGCGCGCCGACCCGATCGAGTTCCGTCGTTCCCGGCCGGAAGCGGATCTCGCCCGCGATGCCCGTGCTCGTGGATGCGGCCGTGAGATCACCCCCGGTGCCGGGCGGAGAGATCGCGGTGGCGCCGACGGTGGCCGCCTGGCGCAGCGTCTTTTCCAGCATCGCGATCCGGGCCTGCGTCCACCACAGCCACAGCGACAGACCGGCTACGGCCACCGCTCCGAGGAGCGCCAGACCACGCCAGACGCGCCATCGCGCCCAGCCGCCCGCGTGATCGCGCCGCGGCCGCCGGCCGTCGCTTCCGTTCCGGCGCCCCCCCGTCCGCACCCGGGCGCGCAGTCGCGCGTCGTAGGCCGCCCGCTCCAGCGGATCGGTGAGCACGCCGTAGGCCTCGCGCAACAGGCGGAAGCGGGTGGGATCGGTTCCCGGCCCCGCGTGATCGGGATGGAATCGTTTGGCGCGCTCGCGGTAGGCGTTCTTGATCTCCTCGGTGGAAGCCGCGGGATCGACCCCGAGGATCGCATAGTAGTCCCTGAGCGGCTCGCCGGTTGCCATGGTCCCTTCCGGTTCAGCGGCAGATCGAAGCCGGGCGCGGAGCTTGCCGCGAAGCCCCTCGGGGGGCAAGGTCCGCCGGCGGCCGCCGAAGGATCACCGGAGGCCGGGACGGAAACCGCGCCGGACTGTCGGCACCCCGCCCCGCGGGCGGTGCTCCTGCGGTTCGCGCGAGGTGATCCGGTCGCCCCGGTGGGGGCGCGGGGTACCGATCGTGCTCCACCGCTGCCTCCATGGGGTGGCGCCGCACCGGCATGGCCCGCCGTCCGTCCGGTCCCATGTCGATCTCCTGCGCCGGTTTCCCGGTTTCCCCCGCCGTGAACCGACCGGAGGTCCGGGCGAGGCGGGGGTGGGAACGGCGGATCCTTCGCCGCCGCTCAGTGGGAATGCGGCTGGTGGAAATGGCCGGGGGCGGCGCCGAACATCCGGGTCTTGACACGTTCGGCGAAGCCCACGAGCCCCGGAGCGGCGACGGCGGCGATGTCCACGCCGGCACGCACCGCGTTCCAGTTGACGAACCACCAGCGTGCGAGGACGGACCAGCAGCGCAGCCTCTCGCCGACGGGCAGCGGCTCCTGCCGTACCATCTTCACGTACTCGGCATAGAGCCGCCAGGTCGGGAACACGAGACGGCCGGCGCGGCTCGCGTCGTGCCAGCGCATGCGCTCGACGAGGCTCGCGTGCCGGCGCGTGTAGCGGCTCTCGTGTTCGCGCATCTGGACCAGCGGCCGGTCGAGCTGGATCAGGCGGCCGCGCAGCGCCATCTGGGCGAGAAAGGCCCGGTCGGCACCGTGGAAGGGCCCGTGCAGCAACGAATTCTCCATCGCCGAACGGCGCACGAGGCCGAAGAAGTCGACGCAGGAATGGGAGCGCAGGATCATGGCCGCGAAGCGCTCGGCCGGCGACCGCCGGTCGGCGCTGCGGAGGCCGCTGTCGTAGACGCCGATGTGCCGACCGGCACCGTCGATGTACTCGACGACGGTGTTGCACAGCACGGCATCGGGCGCCGCCTCCAGGGCCGCCACCGTGGCCTCGAGATAGCCGGGCAGCATCCGGTCGTCGTGGGCGAGCCACTTGAAATAGGTGCCGCGGGCCGCCGCCCAGGCGCGGTTGTAGTTGGGGGCGGCACCCAGATTCCGCTCGTTGCGCAAGCACCGGACGCGCGGATCGCTGGCCGCCAGATCGCCGACGATCTCGGGCGTCCGGTCGGTGGAGGCGTTGTCGGAGACGATCAGCTCGAGGTCGTCGAAGCTCTGCGCGAGGACCGACCGCATCGC
>Ga0256830_1002147_pt1 | contig 13253 bp, 15 predicted proteins | sample 128326metaG_FD_190537 | JGI IMG/M metagenome (GOLD analysis project Ga0256830, IMG submission 190537) | Hydrothermal vent microbial communities from Lau Basin, Pacific Ocean - 128-326 | ecosystem: Environmental > Aquatic > Marine > Hydrothermal vents | place: Pacific Ocean: Lau Basin | collected...
AAGTTGGACCAATAGAGCCAATTAAGAGCCAATAGCAGCAAAGCCAAACTTAAATAGGCCAAGGGAGAATGCCAGTAAAAGGCGGATTCTTTTTTGAGTAATGTTAACCACGGTTTAAGTTTCATTTTTGATTTTATTCCCATCTTGATCCTCTTCTTCCTGAGTTAGTTGATGAAAAACATCTTCCAATTTCTTTCGTCCGCCACGGGTTAATTCTTTTAAAGTTCCTTCGGCAACCAAACGACCGCGATTAATAATCACGATCCGACTGCAGGTTGCTTCAACTTCAGAAAGAATATGGGTCGAAAGAATCACTGTTTTTTTCTCTCCCAATTCTTTAATCAACTGGCGAATTTCTAAAATCTGGTTGGGATCGAGTCCTGAAGTAGGTTCATCTAAAATCAAGAGAGCGGGGTCGTGAAGCAGGGCCGCGGCCAACCCGACCCGTTGGCGATAACCTTTGGAGAGGGTATTGATGTTTTGTCTCCAGACCTCTTTTAGCCCACAGCGAGCGACTAACTCGTCAAATGCCGTTCCTTTTTCCACTCCCCGCACCCCGGCAATAAATTGCAGATATTCACCAACGCGGAAAAAGGGATAAAGAGGATTGTCTTCGGGTAAATAACCGATCATCCTTTTTACAGCCAAAGGATTTTCGGCCACGCGGTAAGATCCAACTTTAATTGACCCCCTATCCGGGGCTAGATAACCCGTAATCAAACGCATTGTTGTTGTTTTACCCGCCCCATTAGGGCCTAAAAAACCCAATATTTCTCCCCGCGCTACACTTAAACTTAATTCTCGCACCGCATAAGTTGCGCCAAATTTTTTACTCACTTGCTCTAACTCCAACATTAGACTTAAATTTATTTGTTAAACTGGTGCCACGGGGGAGACTTGAACTCCCACGGGAGATTAGTCCCACAACCTCCTCAAGGTTGCGCGTCTGCCAATTCCGCCACCGTGGCTCAAAAAATAATTTTTCAATAAACTAGCTAATTAGCGCGAATAAAACTCAATAATTAAATTCGTATCAACATCATCCCGCAAATCCCCTTCCGCTAATTCCCGCAAAACACGGCCCACGCTTCCTTGCCGCTCCAACCACGCCGGCAAGGCTGAAGGATCCTGTTTTTTCAAAGACTCTTGAACAAAAGCATTTTCCTGCATCCGTGGTTGTAAACTAATTACCTCACCCGGTCGGACACGATAAGAAGGCCGGTCAACAACTTTACCGTTAACCAAAACATGCCCATGAACAACTAACTGCCGCGCCTGAGGGCGAGTTTTGGCAAATCCGAGCCGATAAACAACATTATCGAGGCGCTTTTCCAAAAGAGCCAACAGAACTTCGCCACTATTGGTTGCTGAATTCATCGCCTCTTGAACATAACGGCGGAATTGTTTTTCCAAAACCCCGTAAATAAATTTCAAACGCTGCTTTTCTTCCAAACGAATTCCGTAATCGGACTTCCGCCGCCGCATTTGTTGCTTAAAATCAGGCGGAGTGTCGGGCAAAAGCCCAAAGCGTTTAAGATATTTTTTGCGCGGACCTCGGTAGCGAGCCATGTTGCTTATTATACAATAACTGCCCCAATCTGCCTACCCCCCTAAAAAACAACAATGCTAAAATAAAGTAAAATGAAGTCGACAATTATTCTTCTTAAAATTGGAGGCAGTATCATTACTGATAAAAACAAACCTTTAACCTTAAAACCAGCCCTCATTACGGATCTCGCCCGACAAATCAAAAAAGCTTTGAAAGAACAACCGCAACTGCAGCTAATTATCGGCAATGGCGGCGGGTCCTTTGCTCATTTTGCCGCCCAGAAATATCAATGGCAAAGAAAGGCCTTGGCAACAAGTAAAGAACATCTCTGGGGACAGGGGCAGGTTCAGGCAGCTGCTTCTCGACTCAACCATTACTGGCGTCAGGCCCTGCTCGCGGCAAAAATTCCTGTTTTTACTCTTCAACCTTCGGCTTTTTTACTCAGTAAAAAAGGGGAAATTAGCCAATTTTTTCTTTCTCCATTGCAATATTTATTACAACAAGGAGCAATTCCTTTAATTTACGGCGATATTCTGCTCGATCAAGAGAAGGGAGCCCATATTTTTTCCACGGAAAAATTATTCTTTTTTTTGGCTCAACAACTTCGCCGGCAAGGCTACCCCCTGCGGCAAATTATCCAGTTAACAGCAGTTGATGGTCTTTTTGATGATCAAGGAAAATTGGTCGCCCGTCTTACGGCCGCGGCGGCGGAAAAATGGTCTTTTTTTCAACCTGCGCCCAAAATTGATGTTACTGGAGGGATGGAACATAAACTAAAACAAGCCGCCTTTCTTGCCCGACAGGGAATTACAACACTAATTATCAACGGGAAAAAGGAAAATCGCCTCTACCGAGCCCTTTGCGGGAAAGAAGTGCGCGGGACCGTAATTGTCCCGCCGGAAAATAATTTTGCTGCGTCGACAAAATAGTTTATAGTAAATAAAGATGAAGGGAAAAAAAGTTACCCTTTTGCGCCAGGATTTTCCTTTTTTGCAAAAAAAGAAGGGGGAGAAGAAACCAGTTTATTTCGATAATGCCTGCCAAAGTCTCCGCCCGGAGCCGGTAATTCAGGCAATCAATGAATATTACCGCGATTATCCCGGCTGTGCCGGACGCAGTGCCCACCGCATTGGCGAAGAAGTAAGTCGAGCCGTCGCCGCGGCCCGAAAGAAAATTGCCCGTTTTCTCCGTGTTCAACACGAAGAAGAAATTATTTTTACCCGCAACACAACCGAAGGAATTAATCTTGTTGCCCAAAGCTGGCCCTGGCAAGAAGGGGATCGAGTTTTAATCAGTGATAAAGAACATAATTCCAATCTCCTTCCTTGGCTGCGGTTACAAAAACAAAAAATCATTCAGCTCGATGTTGTTCCGAGCACAGAGGATAATCAACTTGACCTGAACCGCTGGGAGGAAGTTCTGCGGCAAAAAAAAGTCCGTCTGATTAGTGTCGGGTTCACCTCCAATCTTGACGGCGTTACAATTCCCGCCGCGGAATTAATCAAGCTCGCCCACGACTACGGAGCTTTGGTCCTCTTAGACGGAGCGCAAACCGTGCCCCACCAACAACTCAATTTAGCAAAATTAGGAGTTGATTTTCTCGCTTTTTCCGGTCACAAAATGTTGGGGCCTTCGGGGACGGGAGTTCTTTATGCGCGGCGGGAATTACTCGAGCAAATGAATCCCTTTCTTTTAGGAGGAGAAACTGTTGCCCGCTCCACTTATCAGGACTACACTCTTCTCCCCCCGCCGGAAAAATTTGAAGCCGGATTACAAAATTATGCCGGGATTATCGGTCTTGGCGCCGCAGTTGAATATCTGGAAAAAGTAGGGTTTGATTTTATTCAAAAACAAGAAGAAGAACTAAATTCTTTTTTAACCGCACAATTACAGCAAATACCGCAACTGCAAATTATTGGTCCCGCTGATCCTCGGCAACGGGGAGGGATTATAAGCTTTTATCTTCCACAAATCAGTGCTTCCCAACTGGCCCTAATCCTTGATAGCAGTCACTGGATCATGGTCCGGGCCGGACAGCACTGCGTTCATTCCTGGTTTGCAGCGCGAAAAATTCCCGCGACTTTACGCATCTCTCTTTACTTTTATAATACGCGAGAGGAAGCAGAAATCTTTCTCCAAGCTTTACAGCAAACCCTAAAAATATTATAAAACTAGCTATGGTTTGTTTGCTGGCCTTTTTTTTCCTCGCTCTCTTAAGCCTCTTCAGTGCTACTCATCGTCCTTTATTAAAAGAGGCTTGGCTTTGCCTCCGCCGCCGTTTGACCCTCCGTCCCTGTGAAACCCGCTTTGATGAAAAAATAAAAGCCCGTATTTTAGGACGAGTCATCACACGCTCTCCCTTTGCCGCCCGTTTTCTTAACCGCTATTTTGAGTTGTTGAGTTTTCTTTTTTTCTTCTTTTTTCTTTTCAATATTTTTCTTGCTCTGCGCGGAATTTATAACTATTATCTTTATGGCAGCTGCAACGGCTTGAACAAAGAAGGTTTTTGTCTTTTTGATCCCCACGGCGAAAATAACCAAGTTTCTCAATTAGCCCAGAGCTGTTCCACCGAGCCCCCCAACCCGGAAAAAATAGATTTTTCTTTTTTGGAAAACGAAAAAAATTCTCTTCCGCAAACTAATCCCGTCAGTAAGGACGAAATTATTTTTGTTGGCTGTTATAATTGTCCTTATTCCCGCCGCGCCTATCCCTCGATCCGGCAATTGGCCAAGAAAACTAAGGCCAATTTAGTCTTTATTCATCTTCCGACCAAGAGGGAAACGGAATATCTTAGCTCTTATCTTTACTGTCTCAACCAAATTGCCCCCGACCGTTTCTGGGCGACCAATGATCTTCTTTTTCAACAAGAACCGACAAAAATTGGTGATGAAGCTACAGTGCGTTCATTATTACAAGAACAAAGCTGGGATCTCGCGGCGATTGATCAATGCCGCCAAGAAGAAAAAACAAAAAATGCGGTTCAGGATTTGAACCAAGCTCTGGCAATTAGCGGAATTTACGGAACTCCGACCATCCGCATCAACGGCACCATCTTTGTCGGCCCTAAACCCGAACGCGTCTACGCCCGCGCTCTAAAGAAATAACTTTCCTTCGGGATCATCTTCCCCGGGGTGATGATGCAAAGAAGCCTTGGCCCGCCACTGCTTTTCATAATCTTCGAGCAATTGCAGGACCGCGGCTGGTTCTTCCACCAGATGCAAAACTTTTCGCGCTTCCGGACGGATAAAAAGCTCTTCTTCCAACACCCGCAAAATTCGGTCCCAAAAACGGCCAAAAAGCAAAAGGGGCTTGTGATGACCATAATATAAACGCGCCAACCCCCAAGCCATTCCCAACTCCGACAAAGTTCCTGTTCCACCCTTAAAAATCACATAGGCCTGGCCTAACTCAAGGAGGTGCTTAACGCGCAAAATATAATTGGGTTCATCAATTTCTTCATCGGCCTGATTTTCCTGATCCTGGCCTTCAAAAGCAGTAGCCCAGCGCGGTGTAAAATTAACGGCAATTGAATGTCCACCCCCGTCCCGCGCCCCTTTAGTTGCCGCCAACATCACGCCCGGCCCGCCCCCGTTAACAACGGTCCGCCCCGACTGCGCCAACAAACGGGCTGTTTCATAGACTGCTTTAAATTCTTGACTCTGGGGAGAAATTTCTGCAGAACCAAAAAGGGTTACCCGAGCGATTACTGGTGTCATAGACAAAATAATACCACTTTCTGAACTCCGACTCAACTTGGTACAGGATCATAGTTTCGTTAATATTCAATTCCTCCCGCTAAAATTAGCCACTATCAAGGCCTACTCCATCTTCCGCAAAAAAACTCAACCCGGTAATTCTCCACTTTCTCGAAAAGGCTGATGAATGAGGTGTTCTTTTTTGAAAGAGCGCTGTTAATTTAATTGCTAATACTTTTTCGAATTTAGCGCCCCCTCAGTGTATTTAAACCCTCAGAGATAATTTTTATTAAATTTGTTTTTTCTTAAAACCTAAGCAGAGCGGGGGGTGAGAAAAGGGAAATTTGACAAAAATTAATCAATCTGCCAGCATAAAGAAAAAAATGAGGGAAAAAATTTTTCTCGGTGCAGACCACGCTGGTTTTGCTCTCAAGGAAAAAATAAAAACAAAACTCCAAGAACAAGGCCTGGTTGTTGAAGATCTAGGCAATGACCACTGGGATCCCGCGGACGATTTTCCGGACTTTGCTTTTGCTGTTGCCGAACGAGTGGCTCAAGAAAAGGGGCGGGGGATTCTTTTTTGTGCTTCCGGAGTGGGAATGTGTATTGCGGCCAACAAAGTCCGCGGCATCCGCGCTGTTAACGCCTCCAACCGTTGGCTAGCCCTTCATTCTCGCCGCGATGATAATACCAATATTCTCTGCCTGCCGGCAGCGCAATTAACCGAAAAAGAAGCCGCCGCAATTATCAATCTTTGGCTCAAGACGCCCTTCAGCAAGGAAAAACGGTTCCGGCGGCGGCTGAAAAAAATTGAACAGCGGGAAGGAAAATGAAACAAATGCCCCTCATTATTCCAGCCCTTTTAAGTGAGGAAGAAAAAGATTTGAAACAACAATTGCGCTGGTGGGAAGGTTATGTCCCTTGGTTGCAAATTGATGTTGTTGACGGAAAATTCGCCCCTTCTTCAACCTTAGCCCTCAAACAAATTCAACGCTCGTCCTTTGCCACGCATTGGGAACTGCATCTAATGGTTAATGAACCGCAACTTTATCTCGATCAAGCCGCGCGTCTCGGAGTGGAACGGCTAATTTTTTCTCTTGAGGTTCCGCTTAACTGGCCCGAATTCCTTTCTTCACTGCGACAAAAAAAATGGCAAATCGGGCTGGCCCTAAAACCCCAGACACCGTTAAGCCGCGCGGCTCCTTTTTTTAATCAAATAGATTTACTCTTACTCTTAGGCGTAGAACCCGGTTTTAAGGGGCAAAAAATAAATCTCCCGCCCTTAGAGGAAAAACTAAAACAACTGCATGCGGGCAAAGCTAATTTTCTTATTGAAATTGACGGCGGAGTAAAAAAAGAAAATTTGCCTCTTCTCGTGCAAGAGGGAGCGGATCAGTTTGCCGTAGGCAGTGCTTTGGCCCAGGCTCCCCAGCCCCGCCAAGCCTGGCAGGAACTGCAAAAAATAGCTCAGCAGTACTTTCAACGGAAATGAAATTGGAGTAAATCATAATTTTGCACCACATAATCACGGCCAACAAAACGAACTTGCCCCCGCGCCATTGCTTTTTCCCATCCTCCGTTCTCCAGCCAGCGGGAAGCGGGACAAACCCAGGCTTTAATAAATCCTTTTTCCATCTGGGAATGAACCTTCGCCGCAGCTGCCGCGGCTGAAATTCCGGCCTGCGCCAACCAGGCTCGACTTTCATTTTTATTAACCGTATAAAAAATAATCAATTGCAGAAACTGCCGCGCCGCTTCTAACAATTGTTCCAGGGCCGAAGGGCCAAGATTAAATTCTTGCCGCCACTGCGCCGCTTCCGTCGGAGGCAAGCTTGCCAGTTCTTCTTCCTCCCGGGCATTAATGGCTAAACTTGTCCCTTCAATTGCGGCCGCAGCAATAAAATCATCCCCCTGTTGCTGCTCTTGAATATTAAAAACCACTAATTCGGGTTTAAGAGTTAATAAATTTAGTGGACGCAATAGTTCCTTTTCCTCGTCTTTAAGGTGAATCCGCAGTTCCTCTCCCGCGGCTAAGATTTTCTCCGCGCCTAAAACTGTCTCTCGCAAAAGAATCTTTTTTTTATCGCCTTTTCCTTTCAATTTTGCCTCCTGTCGGAGCAGGGTCATCCGATCCGCTTCCTGCAACTCGCGGCGGACAATTTCATAGGCGCGGCGGGGATTAACTTTTTCTCCGCGCTGAAGAGGGAAACAGCGCAAAAGATGTAAAAGAGCTTTGACTTCACGAATTCGGGCCAAAAACTGATTCCCCAGGCCTTGTCCTTGATGCGCTCCTTCAACCAATCCCGCCAGATCAATCACCTGCAATTGAGCCGCGGTGCAGCGAGCAGAAGCTGCCACTTCTTGGAGTTGAGGTAAAAAAGGGTCAGGCAAATCCACTGTCCCCGGCAGAGGTTCAATCGTCGAAAAAGCCCGCGGAGCGGTCAAAGCCAACTGCCGTTGCATTAACGCATTAAAAAGCGTTGATTTTCCGGCATTGGGTAACCCAATTAATCCGAGGGAAAACTTCATTCCTTAATTATAAATAAAAACTGCTTTATGTTAAAATTTACCTAAGCCGCAGTGCTGGAATCGGCAGACAGGCTAGGTTCAGAACCTAGTGCCCCTCCGGGCGTGTGGGTTCAACTCCCACCTGCGGCACCAGCCGGTGTAGCTCAGTGGGATAGAGCAACTGCCTTCTAAGCAGTAGGCCGCAGGTTCGAGTCCTGCCACCGGCGCCAGAAAATAGTTCCGGCCCGACCAATGATCCGAGCACCAGCGGTCGCGGGACAGTTTTATCCCGCAAATTCTAAAGATTTACAACAACTAATTGCCGAGCTGCGCGCTCAACTCCGACCCCTGCGTCCGCGTCGTCCCCGCGCTCTCTTGGTTCCGCATGCGGGTTACCACTATTCCGGTTTAACTGCCGCCCAAGCCTATGAACAACTTTTGCCTTTCCGACAAGAAATTCGTCGTGTCGTTCTTCTTGGAGTCAGTCACCGCCAATTTTTTGCCGAGGCTGCTATTTACCCTAACGGCGAATGGCTAACCCCACTGGGAGCGGTAACGGTGGCCGAAGCTGAAGCCCGCACTCTGGTCCGGGGCCATTCTTTTTTCAAAGTTGATTACACAATTCATCAGGCCGAACACACCCTGGAAGTTCAACTGCCTTTTTTACAAACTATCCTCCCCTCTTCACAATGGCAAATTATTCCCTTGCTCCTCGGCAGTCCTGAGTCCGCTCCCGCCCGCCGGGTAGCCGCGGCATTGACTTCAATCTGGGCCGAAGATTTTCTCTTGGTCATCAGCTCGGATCTGGCTCATTACCCTCCCCCCTCACTCATTACTTCAATTGACCGCGAAACATTAAGCGGGATTCTGAGCGGTAAAGTTAAAGTTTTGGAGAAAAAAATTAGAGCTAATGAAGAAAAAAATTATCCCGGGTTAGAAACTTGTGCCTGCGGCCTGGGAGCGATTAAAAGTGGTCTTTTTTTAGCGCAAAGATTGAGCTGGCGCAAGAAGGAATTGCTCCACTATTCTCATTCTGGCCAAGTTGACCCCGGGGCAACACTCGCCGTCGGTTATGCTGCAGTTGGATTTTATGAATGAAATAGTCTCGCCTCAAAGTGCTCAAGAATTATTGGAACTGGCGCGGACAACTTTAAAAAGTGCCTGGCAGAAGCAAATTCAAAAACCTTTAATTGTCCGCAGTGCCGAGCTGCGACAAAAAAAGGGAGGAGTTTTTGTAACCTTAAAATTGAAGGGAAAACTGCGCGGCTGTATCGGCTGTCTTAACTCACCTCATAATCTGGCCCAAACAACAATCGAAAAAACTTGGGCCGCGGCTTTTGCTGATCCTCGTTTCCCCCCGCTACGCGCCGAAGAATTAATCAACCAACCGTTGGAAATAGAAATTTCTCTTCTTTCTTCTCTCACTCCTTTACCCTCGCTGGAGCAATGGCATTTAGGAGAGGAGGGGATTTACCTGCGGCAGGGGAATAAAAGTGCAGTTTTTCTTCCTCAAGTAGCTCAAGAAACTGGGTGGAGCAAAGAAGAATTTTTAAGCCAACTCGCCCTTAAAGCAGGGTTACCGCCTCAAGCCTGGCGGGAGAGAACAACGGAATTGCAAACTTTCCGCGTCCAATCAATTAGCGGTCTGTTATAGTGATCAGAAGACAAAATTATCACTATTTTACATTTACATTTTTTTTAATCGCTGTTTTGAAGAATTGGCCCCTTAAAGCAAAAGAGAAGTTTTTGGCCGAAATTATAGAATATCTTTGCTCCTTCAGCGGGCCCCAATTTTGAGATTTTGAGGTGCGTTTTAGAAAATTATTCCCCCGGAGATTAGTTCTTAGAAAGTTTGCCCAAAGCTTTTTCCAATAATTCTCGGGTTAATTGAGGATCAGCTCGGCCTTGAGTTTGTCGCATCACCTGTCCTAAAAGGAAATTAAGAGCATTTTTCTTACCTTTCTGCCAATCCGCCACCACTGCCGGTGCCGCCGCCAGCACCTCTGCGACTACTTTTTGCAGTTCTTCTTGATTACGGAGACGATTTTTTTCTTCTGCCGCCCAATGAGCCGCTAATTCAGCGGCGGTTCTATCACGCCACTGGGGACGATTAACCAAAGTTCGCGCCACTCGCGCCGGCGGCAAGCCTAGAGCCACGGCTTGATCAAAAAACTGCAGCCATTTCTTTTCTTGACTAATGATTCGCGCTTCATCGGCCCGAAGTTTAAATTTTTCTTGCAGTCTTTTTTCTGCGGCCCACGGCAACTCCGGCATTGCTTGGCCTATTTTTTTCAGCCAAGTGGAATCAATTTCCAGGGGCGGCAGATCCGGTTCGGGAAAATAACGGTAATCTAAAGCGGCTTCTTTGCTTCGTTGCCGTATTGTTACCTCTTTTTCCTCATCAAACCCCCGTGTTTCCGAAGTCAAGGAAACGCCTTTTCTTAATAATTCCTCTTGGCGTTTGATCTCAAATTCAATTGCCTTACGAACAAAACGAAAAGAATTAAGATTTTTAACTTCAACGCGGTAAGAAGGGAGTTGGGGGCCCGTCCCCAGCGAAAGATTAACCTCAAAACGCAGCTGACCTTTTTCTAAATCAGCTTCACTAATATCTAAAAAACGCAGGAGGCGCTGTATCTGTTGACAATAGGCCACGGCCTCGTCAGCGCTCCTGAGCTCGGGAGCGGAAACAATTTCCACCAGCGGGAGGCCGGATTTATTAAAATCAAGGAGCGAATAAGCCTCTCCTTTTTCACGAAAATGGATTGTCTTGCCTGTATCCTCCTCCAAGTGAACATCGAAAATTTTAATTTTTCTTGCCCCCAGGGGAAGAAACCCCTCCTCTCCCAAGGGACGCCGGTGCTGCGTAATCTGATAACCTTTGGGGAGGTCAGGATAAAAATAATTTTTCCGTTCAAAATAACAACGCTGATTAATACGGCAATTAAGGGCCAAGGCTAACAATAAAACTTCTTCCAGGGCCCGTTTATTAATTGTCGGCAGGGCTCCCGGTAAGCCGAGACAGGTCGGACAAACGCGCGTATTGGGCTCGGCCTGCCAAATATCAGCGGGGCAGGAACAAAACATTTTGCTTTTTGTTTTTAACTGAGCGTGAATTTCCAAGCCAATAAAGACTTGTCGCGATTTCTTCATCTTAAAATAGATCCAAATCTTGCCAGACAGCTTCTAAATCTTGCAAAGCCCCGCGCAGGGCCGCTTTAGTTAAAACAAAATCAGCCTGATGAACCACGGTATTACGAAGTTTATGAACATCCCAGGCGCGCTGGTAATTCTCGCGTTGACGAAAAAATTTTTGCGCCTGCTTTAACTTTTCTCCGAGACTTCCTTCATTTAATCCTTTTTTGCTTAAAACAAAATCAAGCAATTGATCGGCTTTAAGCAAGGCCTGGGTACTGCGACTTTCTCCCGGCAACTGGGCCAATTTTTTAATTTCACTCCAGCGCTGACGAAACTCCTCTTTGTCGCGGGAAGACATTGAAAGAGGGGAGGGGATAAGTTTGGCCGCACGATCTTTGCTCCCCCAAATCTGGAGCAAAACAATAATTAAAATAAAAGCAAAAATAGCGAGAAAAAACATTATTTTATTATACCCGATAATGGCGCCGGCTACGGCGCGTACTGCTAAACAATGGCGGTTGGTAAAGGTGCCAGTCCGTGGCCTGTTCATAGGCATAAGCGGCGCGAAGAACTAAATCTTCCTTAAACTGGGGCCCAATAATCTGTAATCCAACCGGAAGCTGATCAACAAAACCACAGCGAAGGCTGATCCCCGGCAACCCGGCAATGGTGCTTGGTTCAACAAGGCGGTCTTCCATCTCGCCAAAAAGAGGATTTTTCTCCCGCGCCCCCAACTTTAAGGCCGTTGTCGGAGAAGTGGGGCCAATAATTAAATCAACTTCGCCAAAAGCCCGCGCGAAATCGGCCACAATCCGTGTCCGCATTTTTTGCCCCAACCAATAAAAAGGCTCTTCCAAATCCGCACTCAGACTTTCGGCCAATGTATAAGCTCCCAACATAATTCTTTTTTTGGCCTCGGCCCCAAAACCTTGGCCGCGGTTAGCGGCAATAAGTTCATAAATATCCGCGGCTTCTATTTTTTCTCCCCGACGCAGTAAAGAATAGCCATAACGCAGTCCATCATAACGGGCAAGGTTGCTAAAAACTTCAGCCCGCTGCAGAATCGTGTAAACAGCAATGGCGTAGGCGGGGTCAAGAAGCTCAATTTCTTTAATCTCCGCCCCTAACTTTTCAAAAACCGTGAATGTTTCTTCAACGGCCGCGGCCACAGCAGGCAAGACTGGTTCCTCTAAATATTGGCGGGCATAGCCAATTTTGATCCCGGCCAAAGAATTTTTTAGAGCCCGGGGATAAAAAGGCCGGGGTAGGGGAGAACTGGTGGCATCACGGGGATCATGTCCGGCAATTACTTGTAAAACAAAGGCCGCATCGGCAACGCTTTTGGTGATTGGCCCAGGACAATCAAGGGAGGAAGCCATCGCAATCACTCCGTAACGGCTGACGCGGCCATAGGTTGGTTTTAGCCCCACCGCTCCGCACCAAGCCGCCGGCTGGCGGATCGACCCCCCAGTTTCTGTCCCCAGACTAAAAATAGCCTGATGGGCGACAACACTGGCCGCCGAACCTCCCGAAGACCCGCCGGGCAAATGTTCAATTTTCCAAGGATTACGGGTGACAAAAAAATCCGACGCTTCGGTTGAGGAGCCATGAGCAAAAGCATCAAGGTTGGTTTTTCCCAACAAGACCGCACCGGCGGCTTCAAGACGCTGGTAAACCGTGGCATTGTAGGGAGGAACAAAATTCTCCAGCATCCGCGAGCCCGCTGTGGTTAAGATGCCGGCGGTGCAAAAAAGATCTTTTAAGGAATAGGGAATTCCGAGAAGAGGATATTTTTTTGCTTCCTGCGGCTGATTTTGTAAAATTTTATCCGCCCAATCCGCACGCTTACGGGCAAAATCAGCGACAACAGTGATGAATGATTTTAAATGCGGTTCACTGCGTTCAATTTGCTCCAAACAAGCTTCGGTCAGATCACGGGCTTTAAATTTTTTTTCCCGTAATCCCTCTCGCGCTTTGGTTAAAGTTAATTCATTCAAAACCATTTCTTTTTAATTCAAAACCGGGGGAACCTGAAAATAGCCGTCCTTTTTTTGCGGGGCATTGGCTAGAACCTGGGACGGGGTCAAGGTTTCTGAAGCCACTCTTTCTTCATCGCCGCGGTAAACATTCTTCAATCCTGTTACTTGATAAGTCGGCTCCTCCCGCGCCAAACCTTTTTCGTTTTCTAAAGTTTGGACAAAATCTAACGCCGCACCCAATTCCCGCGCCAGGCGCTCTTCATCTTCGCCCGTCAGCTTTAACCGCGCCACTTGAGCTATTTTTTTTACTTCTTCCCGCGCTAAGGTCATTATTGCATTATATTACATTGAGCGTAATCTTTTAATCCGTTCCTCAACCGGAGG
>Ga0256830_1002148_pt1 | contig 13252 bp, 12 predicted proteins | sample 128326metaG_FD_190537 | JGI IMG/M metagenome (GOLD analysis project Ga0256830, IMG submission 190537) | Hydrothermal vent microbial communities from Lau Basin, Pacific Ocean - 128-326 | ecosystem: Environmental > Aquatic > Marine > Hydrothermal vents | place: Pacific Ocean: Lau Basin | collected...
CCTTGCGGACGTAGATGGGATGCTCGAAGATCTCGAGCGCGCGCTCGACGATTTCTATCGCCCGTTCCACACCGGCGCAGAACCCCCTAGGACTCGTCAGCAGGACGCGTCGGGAACTCTCCGCCACCGGATCGCTATCGGCTCCGGCGGCCCCATCCTCGACCGCACTTTCCTTCCCCGAATCGTTCCGGGCCATGCTGTCTTGGGCCGTGCTGTCATCCCGCATACCTGCCTCCGGTCTCGAAAGCGCTTGAGGTGGATTCTAGCCCGGATGGACTGCCGAGCCCACTCGACGCTGCGAGGCGGTGTGGCGACGCTCGGAGAACGGAAGTCATGCATGGAGCTTCCGCTCGCAAGAACCGCCGCGGAAGAAACCGACACGAGATGGCAGACCCCTTGTGGAATGCCGGCAGAACCTGCTGAGGCGCTCCCGCTATGGGCGACGTGCGCTTCGGGATATTGCGACTAGACTGAGAGCGGCTTCGACTGGACTCGAGATGCGGAACACATCCATCACGACAGCAATCACCCGAGCGAGTGATACAAGTTTCTACTATGCTTTTGCGCTGCTTCGAAAAAAGCAGCGCGAAGCCATTCACGCGCTCTATGCCTTTTGCCGGATTGTCGATGATATCGCCGACGAACCGGGCGATATCGACATCAGACGATCCGAGTTGCATCGCTGGAAGGCCGAGATCGCTGCATGCTACGAAGGCCGCCCGGATGACCCCGTCGCCTTGCGGCTGAAGGACGCGATCCGCGAATTCAACCTGCCTCGACCTGCCGTCGAAGAGATTCTCACCGGCGTCGCGATGGATCTCGAAAAAAACCGCTACGAATCTTTCGAAGAACTTCGAAGATACTGCCATCATGTTGCCAGCGCGGTGGGACTGTGCTGCATCGAGATCTTCGGATATCGCGACGCGGACGCAAGGCGTTTCGCCGAGTCCCTGGGAATCGCCCTGCAGTTGACCAACATCATCCGAGACGTCGAGGTCGACCTAAAAAAGGACCGAATCTATCTCCCACGTGAAGACATGGACCGCTTCGGCGTGAAGGAAAGCGATCTCAAAGACCGTCGCTACGGCGAAGCCGTCATCGCCCTGATGCGTTTCGAGGCAAAGCGAGCCCGTAAGTTCTACAAGGAAGCGTGGGCCATTCTTCCCCCATGCGACCGGCACCACCTCTTCGCCGCCGTCATCATGGGTAGGATCTACCACTGCCTGCTCGACGAAGTGCAAGCACACGGATTCCGAAAGCTCGACGGATCGGTACGAATCAGCAAACTGCGCAAACTCTCGATCGCTACGCACTGTTGGCTCACTTCGCGAATGGGGCTTCTCTTCAACCGCACAGGCTAGCCTCATGACCAAACGCGAAGTCCGCCGCACGCTCGAAGAACTCTTCGTTCGCGCCCTGCCCTACCGGCGGCGAATCCTCGCCGGAGCCGTCCTGATTCTCTTGACCAACGGATTGGTACTGACGATTCCATGGCTGATGCGCGGCGCCATCGACGCCCTGCGCCGCGGCACGACTTCAGGCGAAATGGCTGCCTATTCCGCCGGGATGGCAGCCCTCGCCGTGCTTCAAGCCCTCGTGCGAACGGCATCCCGCATGGCGCTTCTCGGTAGCAGCCGAAAGATCGTCGCAGACATACGTTCCCGATTCTTTCATCACCTGCTGCGCCTCGATGCGACTTTTTACGACACGCATCACACGGGCGACATCATGTCGCGCGGGATCAACGACCTTCGCCTGCTTCGCTCGTTTTACGGGCCGGGCCTGATGAACCTCTTCAATACCGCCGTCATCTACGTCTCGACCATCTCATTGATGCTCTATGTCGATCCGTTCTTGACCGTCGTTTCTTTGGCCTTCCTGCCGGTTCTTCTCTTGCTGGTCAACCGCCTCTCTCGAAAAGTCTACCGCCATTCGCTAGAGGCCCAGCAAAAGCTGTCCAAAATCTCCGAGCGCGTGCAAGAAGATCTCAACGGCATCCAGCAGATCATGATCTTTGCGCAGCAGGCACGCCAAGCGGCGTCCTTCGCTCGACTGGCAGACGACTTCCGCGGGGAAAATCTAGCCATCGCGAAATTGCGCGGGTGGATGCTATCGGTCATCGGGGGCGTGACCGGTGTCGGCGGCTTGCTTCTCCTCTACTGGGGAGGAATACGAGTCATCGACGGCGAGATCACGCTGGGCGAATTCGTCGCTTTTCACGCCTATCTGGCCATCCTGACTTGGCCGACGATCGCCTTGGCGTGGGTCATCAATATCATGCAGCGGGGAATCGGCGCCATGGAGCGAATCGAAGAGGTCCTCGAGATCGAGCCGGCCATTCCAACGCCTCTCGACGACGAAACGCCTTCTTCCCTGCCCTCCTCCATCACCCGAAAGTCGATCGTGCTCGAGGACCTGAACTTTAGCTATCCGGGCGCCGACCGACCGGCCCTGCAAAAGATCCATGCGACCATCCCCTGGGGTAAGATCACGGCCGTCGTCGGCGCAGTCGGTTCCGGCAAGAGCACTCTTCTATCTTTGCTCGTACGCACCTACGAGGCCGGTGGCGATGCGATTCTCGTCGGCGAACGCCCGCTGACCTCCCTGCCTATTGCTTGCTGGCGCTCTAGCGTCGGCTACGCACCACAAGAACCCCTCCTCTTCTCCCGCTCGATCGCGGAGAACGTCGCCATGCGGCGCCCGGAAGCGGAACGTTCTGCGGTCTTGGCGGCCTGCCGCCGCGCCGATTTGGTTTCGGAGATCAACCGCTTCGACAAGGGCCTGGAAACCCTCGTCGGCGAGCGAGGATTGATGCTTTCCGGCGGACAGAGGCAACGCGTCGCTCTTGCTCGAGCGCTCTTCGAAACGCCTCCTTGGATCATACTCGACGACCCACTGTCGAGCGTCGACGCCGTAACGGAGAGCGCCATCCTGCGCGCCTTGGCGGAACTATCCGGCGATTCGGGAATCATCATCGCCGGTCATCGGCTGTCCATCATGCCGATGGTCGACAACATTCTAGTCCTCGATCGCGGGTTTCTCGTCGAAGAGGGAACTCACGAGCAACTGATCGCGGAAAACGGCGTCTATGCCGAACTCGTCCGCAAGAGCCGCATGCGGGAGCGTCTCGATGCATGACGTGCCAGCCGTCGACGTTCACCTGATACGCCGCCTCTGGACGTACATCTCGCCCTATCGTCTGCTGGCAGCCCTTTCGCTCGTACTGCTTGCGGGAGTCAACACCGTCCAGCTCGCCCAGCCCTACCTCCTCAAATATGCCATCGACGAGTCCATCGCGGTCAGCCGTCTCGACGGCTTGGCATACCCCGCGATGCTCTTCCTCTTCGTCGTCTTCATGGAGTTCTTTCTGCGTTTCGGCCAACTCTATACGATGGAAATCGTGGGGCAGAACGTCATATACGACCTGCGGTGCGCAATCTTCTCCCGTCTCTTGACGCTCGACGCAGAGTTTCACAACAAGAATCCCGTCGGACGCCTGATGACTCGCGTCACGTCGGATGTCGAGGCCCTCCAGGAGGCGCTGACCTCCGGCTTGGTGCTGATCCTCGCCGACTTGGCCAAGATACTCGGCATCATCGCCATCCTTCTGTGGCTGGATCTCCATCTCGCCGCAGCAACGCTGGCGGTCATACCCCCGATGCTGGCGGTCTCCTGGTACTTTCGGCGCCGCATGCGAGCGACCTATCGCCAAGTCCGAAAGATCGTCGCCCGTCTGAACACCTTCCTGCAAGAGCAGGTCAGCGGCATACGGCTCGTGCAGGCCTTTTGTCGAGAGCGGGAGATCGAAGCTCGTTTCGCAAAGCTCAACGAAGAACACCGCGATGCCGAGGAACGAGGCGTCGTCTTCGATTCCGCGTTCTCTGCAGTCGCCGAGTTGCTGGGGACTTTGACACTGGCCTGGATCCTCTGGGTCGGCGGGCGAAGAATCCTCGGCGACGGTATCACCTTCGGCACACTCGTAGCGTTCGTCGGCTATGCGCAGCGTTTTTTCGAGCCCGTGCAGCAACTTTCTCAGCGCTACGCGGTGATGCAGTCAGCCATGGCTTCCACCGAACGCCTTTTCGACTTGCTCGATACTCACCCGCGCATCGTCTCGCCCGTCAACGCAATGGAACCGGCGAGATTGCGAGGAGAGATCATATTCGAGAACGTGACCTTCGGTTACGCAGCAGACCAGCCCGTGCTCAGAAACGTATCTTTCCGCATCGCACCGGGTGAAAAGATCGCCATCGTCGGATGGACGGGTTCGGGAAAATCCACTGTGATCCGGCTACTCGTTCGCCTCTACGATGTGCAGGGCGGGAGGATCCTGCTCGACGGCATCGACCTACGGGACTTCGATCTCATGCATTTGAGACGCTCGATCGGTGTCGTCGTACAAGATCATTTCCTTTTCTCCGGCACCATCGCCACCAACGTCTCGCTAGACCACCCGAAGATCGACGCGAGGCGTGTCACGCGCGCACTCGATGCAGTAGGAATGTCCCGCCGCATCGCAGCGCTTCCCGAAGGTATCGATTCGGCCGTCGCGGAACGTGGAGGAAATTTCTCCGTCGGGGAGAAGCAACTTCTTTCTTTCGCCCGCGCCCTCGCTTTCGAATCGGATGTGATGGTGCTCGACGAAGCCACCGCCTCGATCGACACGGGCAGCGAGGCCGCGCTTCAGCACGCAATCGAGACGGCGCTCGGAGACAGGACATCGATCATCATCGCACACCGCCTCGCGGCGATCCGGCAAGTCGACAGGATCTTGGTATTTCATCACGGCATGCTTACCGAGCAAGGGACTCACTCGGAGTTGATCAAGATCAAGGACGGCCTCTATCGCGCGCTGCACGACCTGCAGACCGAAGGAGGGCGGCCATGATTCCTGGGCCGATATCGAAGTATCCGCTATCCTTTCTCCTCCCGCTCGTCCGGTGAGAGCCGCGGGCAACCCTAAGGAGCATCGAAATGGCTTCACCTATCACGATGACCGACACCGGTCTGAACGTTCCTTGCGACCCCATCATTCCTTTCATCATCGGCGACGGCATCGGCCCGGATATTTGGCATGCGTCGGTCCATGTTTTCGATGCCGCCGTCGAACGCGCCTATGGCGGCGAACGCAAGATCGAGTGGCATGAAGTACTAGCCGGAGAAAAAGCTTTCGATCAGACGGGTGCCTGGCTTCCAGACGAGACGCTCGAGGATTTTCGCAAGTATCTCGTCGGCATCAAAGGTCCGCTGACCACACCCGTCGGCGGCGGCATCCGCTCGCTCAACGTCGCATTGCGCCAGATCCTCGACCTCTACGTCTGCCTGCGCCCTGTGCGATACTTCGAGGGTGTACCGAGTCCGGTCCTGCGCCCCGAGTTGACCGACATGGTGATCTTCCGCGAGAATTCCGAAGATATCTACGCAGGCATCGAATTCGAAGCGGGAACGCCGGACAACAAGAAGCTGCTGTCGCTGATCGAGGCCACGTTCCCGGAGGCTTTCGCCAAGATACGTTTCCCCGGATCGACCGGGATCGGAATCAAGCCGATCAGCCGGGAGGGGACCGGACGGCTCGTGCGCGCCGCCATCCGCTATGCCATCGCCCAAGGCAAGAAGAGCGTCACACTCGTTCACAAAGGCAACATCATGAAATACACCGAGGGTGGATTTCGCGACTGGGGCTATGAGGTGGCGCGTGACGACTTCGGCGGCCGAGAACTCGATGGCGGCCCCTGGCAAGTCGTCGAAGCCGAGGGGCGCGAGATCATCATCAAGGACGTGATCGCCGATGCCTTCCTACAACAGATCCTCACGCGCCCGAGCGAATACGATGTCATCGCCACGATGAATCTCAACGGAGACTACATTTCGGACGCGTTGGCGGCATGTGTCGGAGGAATCGGCATCGCTCCCGGAGCGAACATCAACTACGACACCGGTCACGCCATTTTCGAGGCGACACACGGCACCGCGCCGAAGTATGCCGGTCAAGACAAGGTCAACCCGGGGTCGGTGATCCTCTCCGGAGAAATGATGTTCCGTTACCTCGGCTGGGATGATGCCGCCGACCTGATCATCAAGGGCGTTGGCGGCGCGATCAAGGCCAAGACAGTGACTTACGACTTCGAGCGCTTGATGGACGGCGCCACATTGCTCAAATGCAGCGAGTTCGGCGATAAGATCGTTGCCATGATGGATTGATGAGCGCCTGTACCGGATCGAAAATCGAAGAGATCCTCCGTAGCGCTTTTGCTCCGCTTCATCTCTCGCTCGCCGACGAGAGCGAAGCCCATCGGGGACATGCCGGTGCTCGTGGTGGTGGCGGACACTTCCGCGTCCTTCTCGTGTCTTCGTCCTTTGCCGGCATGTCTCAAATCGAGCGACACCGCGCGGTCTACGAGGCTCTCGAAGATATGATGGGACATGCGATTCACGCGCTATCCATCAAAGCGCTTTCTCCCGACGAGTGGAAAAAATGAGCGAGACGAATAGCGGGCGAAGCCTGCTCGAGCATATCGTGGCGGGCAATCCCAATGCCTCTTCATCCGTGATTTGGCTGCACGGCCTTGGCGCCGATGGGCACGACTTCGTGCCCATCGTCCCCGAACTCGGTTTCTCTGAGGATTCGATTCCGCGATTCATTTTTCCGCATGCTCCCGTCCGTCCCGTCACCGTCAACGGCGGTATGTCGATGAGAGCGTGGTATGACATCCGATCGATCGACCTCGACGCCCGATCACAAGACGTGGAAGGTATTCGTTCCTCGGCCGAAGATCTCGAAGCATTGATCCACCAAGAGCGGGAACGCGGCGTCCCGTCCAACAAGATCGTCTTGGCCGGCTTCTCCCAAGGTGGAGCCTTGGCCTTGTACGCCGGCCTCCGCCATCGAGAAAAACTTGCCGGAATCATCGGGCTGTCTTGCTACCTCCTACTGAGCGATGCACTCGCTTCCGAAGCCGATCCTAGCAACCGTTCCACACCGATCTTCCTTGCTCATGGAACGGGAGACCCGGTCGTTCCGCACTTCGTCGGAAAGCAATCTTACGACACGCTGATCGCCGCGGGATACGAATGCGAGTGGCATGAATACCCCATGCCGCATGCGGTTCATCCGAATGAGATTTCCGCAATTGCTTCTTGGCTGCAAAGAGTACTCGACCCGTGATCTAGGGGCGAAGACGACGAAGTTCGTGAGCCCATCGAAGCGCTCGAGAACTTCCGAGAGGTTTGCCTGCGCAAAGCCGAGACGCCCTGCCGTCGAAGCCCGTGCCACCTCGACCCTGCGTTTCCGGCAGGGCACCCGCCACCCGGAACTCCCTTTGCGGCTATGACGGCTGCTCGACCGCTTTGGCGACTTGTGCGATGACTTGGCGGCCGCGCAGGTTGAGCGAGAGGATCTTTCCTTCACGATCGATGAGAATCGATCGCGGAATGGCGGTAATCCCGAAGTCGCGCGCGACTTTGGCTTCGAAGCCCCTGCCGTCGAAGATTTGCGGCCAGGGAACACCCTGCTGCTCGAGGAAGTCGCGGAAGGTGTCCACATCGCCCTCGTCGAGAGAAATTCCCAAGATGACGAAACCATCTTGTCGATAGCGGGCGTAGGCCTGCTGCAGGTGCGGCAGTTCCACGAGGCACGGACCGCACCAAGTCGCCCAAAAATCGATGAGCACGACCTTCCCCCGCATCTGCTCGAGGTTCCACTGCACACCCGACAGATCGGTTGCGTCCAGCTCGTTCACTCTTTCTTGCAACGTCGCGATCACCTGATCGCGAGGGCCGTCCCAGGTTCCGCTCTGCATGCCGCAAGAGACCAAGAGCATGAGCATGAGGAGGGGGATCAGCAATCTTCGCATCGGTCGTTCTACCTCCGGATGACATCTCCCGAAACATGACACGCGCCCCCGATGCGCGCCACTTCCGACATGCCGAGCGCAGCGGATCGGCGCTAGGCGGCGCTCGACGTCATCGGCCGATTTCCGTCAGGCGTCGATAGTCTTCGCGACGACGAGAGGCCGAAATCGGCCCATCCGCTCCGCAAACTTTCAGATACGATCGCTCGATCCGCCGGCAGACCCGCGCACGAAGACGACCCGCGAGGGAGGCGGAAAAAAAGACCGCCCGATCGAGATCGATGACTCGCGCTTCGAAAGCCCCCTCCCCCACCGCTTCGCGCACGATCAAGTTGCCGAGGTTGAGATCGCGATGATAGAGCCCCCCGGAAAAGACCTCCGCCACCGCCTTCATCGCCGACGCCCAGACGGCATCCGGATCCGAGACCCCGTCACGACCGGGCGTTCGACCGGTCAACCACCGAGCGAGATCGAAGGCATTCTCCCAGAGCAAGGACATCCCCCAAGCATTCCAGCCGGGCCGCGCCCGCCGCAGAACGACGCCGGCCATGGGCACGACGGGCAAGCCTGCAACGAGGGCATCTCGCCCGACCTTCGCTTCCGCAAGAAAACGCAGGGGCGAGGCGTAGCGCGCCGCGTTGAGCTTTGCCGGCCAGCCTCCTCGCAGATATTGCTTGAGCAGGATCACTCGGCCGCCGCCGACTTCGATCAGCGCACGCGGGCCGCGTCCCGTGCCGCGAATCGTTCGTTCGGAATCCGCCAGAATCGACCAGGGCTCGAGCAGGCCACTTTCCCGGATCTCCTCGAACAAGCTCTCGCAGATCAGCGCAAACCCCCGTGGAGTCTCGAAACGCGCAAATCCCTCGAGATCGTTCACTCGGATTCACCGCTCCGTTCGTTCGAGTCGATACCGCACGTCTGAATCTCCCACAGCAATGCGTACTTGAGAAACGTCGTCAGAGCGCTGAATCCCGCCAATATCAACCCGTGAGCTCCGTCGAGGAAACCGAGCCGAAAACAGTAGTTCCGGAGAAAACGCGCCAGAGCGTGCGCAAGCACACCAAGAGCCGTGATGCGCCGACCGCGCCGATGAGCGTCCCTCGCACCCCAGCGCGCATAGCGCTCGACCTTCGGCCAGTACTGCTCGAACGAACGAAAGGTCAGATGCAGCAACTTGTGCTCGAGCACGGGAACATGCCCTTCGAGTTCGATTTCTTCGTGCACCAGGCGATCATCGTAGCGAGCACGGTCTCGGTGGAAGAAGCGAATCACCGTATCGCTCTCCCAGCCGCCATGACGCATGATCTTCCCGAGAAAGACGTTCTCTCTGCCGATCCAGTAGCCGTCGTATCGTGGCCCTTCGGCCAGCAATCCCAAGATCTCTTTCTCGAGTCCCTTCGACACGCGCTCGTCGGCATCGAGCAGGATCACCCACTGATGCTTGCACTGCGGAATGGCCCAATTCTTTTGCCGTGCGGCCGTCTCGTACTCGCGCTCTAGGAGGCGAGCGCCGAAGTCGCGCGCGATATCCCGCGTACGATCGGTCGATCCCGAATCCACGACGATGACTTCGTCGGCCCACTCGAGCGATGCGAGACAATCCGGAAGCATTTCTTCTTCGTTGTGGGCGGTCACCAATGCGCTGACCTGAAGGCGATTTCGTTTTTCCGTCATTTCCCGCCCGTTTCTTCCGCCTTGCTCTTCTTCTTGCGGTCACGAGGCCTCGCGGCCCAAGCTACGACGATGCTGATGAGGTAGAGCAAGAACATCGGCAATGCGAAGATCGACATCGTCATCACGTCCGGCGTGGGCGTAAGAATGGCTGCAGCGAGAAAACAGAGAAAGAGGGCGATTTCGATCTTCTTGAACAGCCACCGTGCGGTCACGACGCGCATGCGCGCTAGCGCAAAAACGAAAAGCGGCATTTCGAAAACCGCGCCGAGGCCGAGAATCAACTTCGTGGCAAAAGAAAACGCGTAGTCGACCGTGACGTTGGACTCGAATTGCTTGCCTTGATTGGCGAGAAAGTCGATCGCCGCGGGCATGGCGATGTAGTAGCAGAACCCGGCCCCGACGACGAACAGTCCGCTTCCGACGATGACGACGGGCACGAAGAGGCGGCGTTCCTTCACGTACAAACCTGGGGCGACGAAAGCCCACGCTTGATACAGCAGCCAGGGAAGTGAAACGAAGATCCCGCCGACGAAAGCGGCCTTCATCTTGTTCATGAAGGCTTCTGCCGGCCGAATCACCGTCAGTTGCCCCATCGCTTCTTCGATCGGATTGAGGAGGAAGCTCAAAATGGCGTCGGAGAACGCCCAGCAAACACCGACGCCGACGAGAACCCCCGCGCACGCCCAAAGCAGCCGGCGGCGCAGTTCCACGAGGTGGTCGAGAAACGTCATTTCTCCCGTGGAATCGGCATCAGATGCCGCGCCGCCGCTCGCCGAGTCACCGGGAAGAACGTCCTTCGGCAGGTCGACGCCGGGCTCACGCGGTGCGGTCATGAGCGCTTTTCGGGATGCTCTCTGTCGCCGTCGACAGATGCATCGCCGCTCGTGGACGCTTCCCCCGAATCATCGGCGGCGTCTTGCGGTGATCGTGCGTCGAGACTCTCGCTCTGCTTCGTCGGCGAGGGATGGTCCGTGCCGAGCAGGATGTCGCGTGCAACACTGCCGGCATCACGTCGCAAGTCCTGAACGGATCGAACGGCTTGCTTCATGTCCTCCGCCGCCGTTTTCATGTCTTCGGCTGCGACCTCACGGTCTAGAGTTTTCTTGAACTCGGTCAGAGCATTTCGCATCTGAGCCATGAAGCCGCCGAGCTGGCGCCCAAGCGCCGGCAACCGCTGCGGACCGAAGACCAACAACGCGAGAATCACGAGGAATACGAACTCCGGGCCGCCGATGTCGAACATTGCGGCAGTCTACTCGGCACCCTGTGAACGGTCAACATTTCGCAAAGCGGAACCCAAAAGCCATCCCCTTTGTAACCAACGATTTACACGATGTCGTCTGGACGAAAGCAAGTGCTTGCGCCTATACTGTGTTCATGCGAAAAAAACAGCAGCTTCCCTGGCTCCCGCTTCTGATCGCATGCTTCGCTTTTCCCGCCGTCTTCATGGCGGCGCGCGCAGCGGGCCCGACCTCGCCGACGATCGACACCATGGCCACCTACACCGAGATCCTCTCCTTGATCGAGGATCTTCACGTGCCGGTGCCGGATTCGAAAAAGGTGATCTACTCGGGTATCCACGGAATGATGCAGACGCTCGATCCGCATACGAACTTTCTCGATGACGCGACGTATCGCGAAATGCGCGAAGAGCAGCGCGGATCGTTTTTCGGCCTAGGCATCGTCATCAGCAAACGCGGCCGCTATCAGCCGCTTCGTGTGGTCTCTCCGATCGCCAACACACCGGCCGACCGGCTGGGAATTCGTGCCGGCGACATCATCACGCACATCAGCGACGCTCGAGCCGACGTCGACATCGATACCTTCGGCCTGACGATTCAGGAATCCGTCAAATATCTGCGCGGACCACGGAACACTCCGGTCGAAATCACGGTCGACCGCCCGGGAAGAACGACCCCATTGGTTTTCACCGTCATGCGCGATGCGGTCCGTACGCCGGCAGTGACTCTAGCTTTCAATCCCGAGCCGGGAACCGGCTACATCCGTTTGGCGAACTTCACGGAAACGACATCGACCGAGCTGGATGAAGCGCTGAACAAACTGAAGGCCACAGGCACCGAGCGCCTGATTCTCGATTTGCGGCAAAACCCGGGCGGCCTGCTCGAGCAAGCCCAGGGCGTCGCGAGCCGCTTTCTCACTCCGAATGAACTCATCGTCTACACGGAAGGACGCCTCGCCGGCTCGCGCCAAGATCTCAATGCCCTCCGTGACGTTCCTCACATCGAATGGCCGGTCGTCGTCCTGATCGATCGCGGTTCCGCCTCAGCTTCCGAAATCGTTGCCGGCGCCATCCAGGATCACGATCGCGGCATCGTCGTCGGCGAAACCAGCTTCGGCAAAGGATTGGTGCAGTCGGTGTATCCGCTCAGCGAGAACACCGCATTGGCACTGACGACACAAAAGTACTACACGCCCGCCGGTCGCAGCATTCAGCGCCCCTATCAGAGCCAGGAAGACTACTACCTCGAAGTACGGCGGCGCGACAGCGACTCGAAACCCAACGTCCCCGCCGATGCGCCCGAGTTTACGACGATGACGGGCCGATCGGTCTATGGCGGGGGCGGCATCATGCCGGACATCAGCGTTCCTCTGGAATTGGCACCGAGCATCGTCGCCGAACTCAATCGCGACTCTGCGTTCGCGCAGTTCATCACGCCTCTCGATGAAGCGGGCCACGCTGCATACGAGAAAGATCACGAAGCGCTCGTCGAGGATTTCCTGGATTTTGCCGGCAAAGGCCGGAACGAAGAGGGAATCAAGGCGCTCGAGGCCGCGCGTGAAGATATTCTTCTGCAGCTCCGCGGCGAACTCGCCCTCGCTCGGGGCGGCATGACCGAGCGCGACCGCGTCTTCGTCGAAGCGAGCGAGGTCTTGGCGAAAGCGATCGAAGCGCTTCCCAAGGCGCAGGAATTGCTGGTCGTCAGAAAAGCCGCTCTAGAGGCCCGCAGCAAGAAGGAAGAACGCCCTAGCTCGCGTCGACCGGGCTGACGGAAGAAACCATCGCCGGACGTCGCGGTCTTTCCAGATTCTTTCGTCGACTCAAGGGCCTCGCGCGATTCGACGACCTCGCCGAATCCTGCGAGGGGATGATGTCGCCTCGGGCCTACGCTCGACTTTTCGACGAGATCGTCAAGAGACCCGACCTGCCGGTCGTCGAGGTCGGCGCAGCCGGTGGAGCGGCCACCGTGGCCATCGCCTGGGGGCAGCAATCGTCCGGCAAGACTTCACCGATCATCACCTTCGAAAAATGTGAGGGCGGCTCGCGCACGGAGCACGGAGACCGCGAAACGAACCTCGCGCGGCTAAGAGAGCATCTCGCCGCCCAAGGCGTCGCCGACCGTGTCGAAATTCACGCTCGCAAACTCTCTCGAGAAGACGGCCCGCTGGTGAACGATATTCTGGGCTGCCGGAGGATCGCGGCGCTCGTTCACGATGCGGACGGTCGAATCGACCGAGACTTCGACTTGTTTTGGAACCGTCTGATCGATGGCGGCCTGATCGTGGTCGATGACTACGAAGAGCGTTACGACTTTCGAGAGATTTCCGAACGCTATCCCGACGGAGGAACCAAACACCTGATCACCTATCGCCTCGTGAACTACTTCGTGTCGCAGGGCGCCATGGAGATCGAAGCATCGATCCACAATACGCTCTTTGCCGTCAAGCCCGCCGCGACGAAATTCTCCAGAATCGATCTGGAGCATTGT
>Ga0256830_1002149_pt1 | contig 13249 bp, 11 predicted proteins | sample 128326metaG_FD_190537 | JGI IMG/M metagenome (GOLD analysis project Ga0256830, IMG submission 190537) | Hydrothermal vent microbial communities from Lau Basin, Pacific Ocean - 128-326 | ecosystem: Environmental > Aquatic > Marine > Hydrothermal vents | place: Pacific Ocean: Lau Basin | collected...
CGACTAAGGTCGGGAAGCGCAGCGAGTCCGCAAGGCGGACCGGCGCATGCCGGGAAGCCAATCCGCCGGCCGCTGAACTGCGTGATCGTTGATTGGAATATTTTTTTATTCCAAGCTCCCTTCTTCCCATCTCTGATCCTGCGGGGTCTCCCGACCCCGCAGCGGGAGGAGCCGTGTTTCTCCGTAGGATCATCCTCCGCCAGACGGCATGATCGTTGGGCCGACTTCCAAAACTGTGTCCCCTCCTGCCGGTAAATATCCTTCGGTTCATGGTCGGGAGACCATGAACGATCAGGTTAGGTGTAAGAATATCCGATCCTGCAAGGTCTCCCGACCTTGCAACCTGATTCCTCAGCGGGAATGAATTCGATTTGTCTATTCCGCAGGATCGGGAGATCCTGCGTGATCATCTTTGGGAACAGTTGAGGAGTTCTTAATATATCTTATCCACGATAAACAGGTTGTCAGAGCATTTATATTCAGACGAAAAAGGATAAAGTCGAATATCATCTACCAGGTTTTTTCTTACCGGGTTCATATGGATATAATTCATTTTCTGTTCAAAGATTGGTTCCGATTCGATAATCTCAGGTATTTCATCCGAACGCCAAAGGGTGAAACGGTGGTTGCCTTTTTTAGGATGATGAAAGAGTTTTTTTAACATGGACTTAGGGTCAGAATTAAATAAACCATAGAAAAAGGGATGTATTTCGGATGATTGTGACGAAAGAATCTTACGTACAGTTCGGCCAAGATACTTCTTTAAATCACGCTGGAAATCGGAAAGAGTAAATGAGCCTTCCGGAATCCAGACAATATATTAAACAGGCAATGGATATTCGTATGAATAGATCATATTTATCAAAGTGAACGTCTGAATCAAAAACCTTTAAATTCTCCCCTGTAATAGGGGAGAATAAAAGAGGGGTCCTAAAATTTGAATAAATCATTATTTCATACGATTAACATATGCTGAAGTAATAGTGAAGATGATCAGGCATGATAGGAATAATACCGGATATTTTTTGATTGACGGTAATACCCCCAGGCCAGGCACTGTAGACCGCATGGATAGCGTCTTTAAAACAAAATACGGGAAGCCGGAAACGAACCGTATTGGTCATAAAGTAAATGCAACCAGCGTCTTTTATCCAACCCCGGATCATATATTCTTACTCCATATAAAATAATACAAATAAAATTTATTATTCCTCCCATTCCGTTATATGAAAATAAGAACAAAAGCAATGATCCTGCAAGGTCTCCCGACCTTGCAGTGGTAATGAAATTGATTTATTTAATCCGCAGGATCGGGAGATCCTGCGGGATCATCTTTGGTGGCAGGCTTCCAAACTTATGTCCTTTCCTTCTTGCAAATGTTCTTTGGTTCATGGTCGGGAGACCATGAACGATCAGGTTAGGTGTAAGAATTTCCGATCCTGCAAGGTCTCCCGACCTTGCAGTGGGATGAGTTGGGATTATCCACATAGTATCCGTAACCGCGGAACTATGTTCTTTTCTTCACACCCGTCGCCAGGGTAACCGTCCCGAAAGTCAGGTTTTCGATCGATACCTCATTAAACCCCGCGGTTCGCATTAGCGCGGTCAATTCCGCCCGGGGCGGGAAATGCTCTACCGATTCCGGCAGGTACCGGTAAGCATCGGAACGGGAGAACAGGGCGCCGATGCGGGGCAGGATGCGCTTAAAGTAAAAACGGTACAGGGCGCCCAGGGTCTTCGATGTCGGTTCCGCAAATTCCAGAATCAGCAGTTTTCCACCGGGAACCAATACCCGGTGAAATTCCGCCAGAGCCCGGCTGTAATGGCCGATATTCCGAAACCCGAAAGCAATGGTCAACGCCGAGAATCGGTGGTCCGGAAACGGAAGGGCCTCTCCGTCACCCTGCAGAACAAAAAAATCCTCCAGTCCCCGGGATCGAACCTTGGTTTGACACAAACAGGTCATCCGGAAAGCGTAATCCAGCCCGACCACGACCACGTTGGGGTGCCGTTTTTTGATGGCAATTCCCACATCGCCGGTGCCGGCGGCCACATCCAGGACCGGACGGGACAAATCGGCCGGAAGGGCGTTTACCAGTCTCCGGCGCCAGTAATAATCTACGCCGAAACTTAACAGGTGATTAAGAAAATCGTACCGGGGAGATATGTCATCGAACATCTCCCGGACGTATTGCTTTTTATCCGGTCCGGAATGAATAAATTCAGACACGGGTAATTCCCATTGCGCGCAGACGCTCTTTCAGGTCGTCTACTGAAACAAACCGGATCGTTTTAAACCCCAACCGCCGTGCTTGCTCCACATTAACCTCCACGTCGTCAATAAGCAGGGACTCTTCCGGTTTGCTGCCGCTTATTTCCAGGGCACGCCAAAATATTTCCGGTTCCGGCTTTCGGGCGCCGACCTCGTACGAATAAATCGCTCCCTTCACGGCCTTGAAAAAGGAATACCGGTGGGCGACATCTTCCAAAATGTGCCGGGGATTCGTGTTGGAAAGCAGCCACACATTATATTCGGGAAGCAAACGCTTCAAAATCGCCGACGCGCCGGTCTCGCCCCCCACTAATAATCGCCAGCCTTCCCAAAAGGCCGTTTCGTCCAAACCGTTTGCCCGGGGGATGGCCGCTTTCACGGCCCGGAAAAACTCCCGGTCGCTCAATCGGCCCCGCTCGTACTGGTGATGTATCTCCATCGGGAATGATTCCCGCACCATTTCCAATGGAACACCTGCGTGTTCGCTCCAATGGCGGGCCGTGCGCTCCGGGTCGATCTCCAGCAGTACACCGCCGATATCAAAAAAAATCGTCTTAATCATTTTACGCAAATATAGATTTGTAACGGGCTGTTCTCGTCCATGGGACGACCGTCGTAGTCGCCCAGTTTTTCCTCGATCCTGAATCCGGCTTCGGTCAACAGGCGATCCATGGTATCGGGATAAATCATGTGCATGTCAAAGGAATACAATTCGGGCTCTTTCGCCGCGTCACGAAAAAAGTACCAGTAAATATGATTGATCTGGGTTTCCGGATCGTACTCGTTTCGCTCTTTCACGATGCACTCGCCTCCCCGGGGATGTTCAAACCTCATCACTTCGTACAGTTTCCCGGGTTCGCGATACAGGAAAATCGGGTCGGGAACAAAAATATCGATTAAAAATTTACCGCCGTCCAGCAAATGTTTGTAAACGCACCGGAAGCAGGACAGGACTTCATCGTTGGTCAATAAGTGCAGGAGCGAGTTAAACCCGATAAAACAGAATTTGAACTTAACGCCCATATCAAAGTCCCGCATATCGCCGTAACGGATTGCGCCCTGTCGGCCGAAGGGAGCCAGTTTCCGTTCCGCCAGGGAAACATATTCTTTGCTGGAATCCAGCCCCACATAGGTATGTCCCCGTTCCAGGATCGGGAGCGCCAAGCGACCGGTTCCGGCCGCAAGTTCCAGGACCGGGCTGCCGCATTTGTCGGCCCGGCCGACGATGAAATCCACATCGTTGGTTTTCCACCAATGGGCCGCATCGTACACCTCCGGCTCTTCGTAAATATTACCCATCGTTCCCCGGCTTTATTTTAATTCCGACATTAACCACCACGCGATTCCCGCCCGATTCACTTATCCCAGCACCATCAATTCCTTCGTCGTCCGGTTCAGTATTTCGCAACCGTCTTTACCGATTACCACGTCGTCCTCGATCCGGACGCCACCCCATCCCGGTAAATAGATTCCGGGTTCAATCGTAACCACGTAATTCTCTTTCAACACTTCCCGGCTTTTCTGGCTGAGACGGGGAATAGTATGAATTTCCAAACCCAGTCCATGACCGGTGGAATGGACATAATATTTATCGTACCCGTGCTCGGTGATGTAATCACGGGTAACCGAATCAAGATCCTTGCAACTCATACCCGCTTTGGCCGCGTCACAAGCCGCCTGTTGGGCGGCTTGCACGATTTCGTAAATTTCCCGGTGTTTGCCGGAGGCTTCTCCGATAACGGGCGTACGGGTCAGGTCGGAATGGTAGCCACCGTATTTCGCGGCGGCATCGATAACCACAAAGTCCCCTTTTTGGAACGGTCGATCGGTGGGAACGGCATGAGGCAAGGCGCCGTTGGGGCCGGAAGCAACGATCGGGGGGTACGCCTCGCCGTCGCCATAGCGGCGAAACCGCAAAGCGAATTCAATGGCCGCTTCCTTTTCGGTAACCCCGGCCTTTAAGCGGGGCAGGACTTCCCCGAAAACGCGGTCCGTTATTTCCACCGCGGTTTTAATGGCCTCCAGTTCCGCCGGATCTTTTACGGCGGCGATTTCTTCCACCAGGCGACTGGTGGACTCCCATTGCACCGTGGGAAACAACTCCCGCATCTGCTGAAACTGGTTCACGCTTACAAAATCTCCCTCGAATCCCAGTTTCAGTTCCCCCGGGATAAGCTCGTTTTCGGCCGCAATCCGCAAGTGTGTCCCGGTGTCTATATAGCGCGTGAAACCGCGTACTTCCTCTTTCGACTGTTCCCGGTAACGCCCGTCGGAAATGAAAAACTGTCCCCGCGGTGTAAACAGACAGGTGCCGGCGGAACCGGTAAAACCGGAAAGATAACGAACATTGGTCAGGTTGGTAATCAACATGCCGTCCAGACCCCGGTCCGCCAACTCGCTCTTCAGTTTGTTCTGTCGCCGCTGAAAAATCGATGCGCTCATATTCTTTTCTCTCTCAATTCCCGACCGGGTTGCAACAAGGTTTGATTGATGATGATATCCCGTCCCCGGAAACGCGATACCGGGGATTTTACTGTTCGCTCATATGCAACAGCTCCTGGATTTCCTCCCGCTCGCGCTCGATGCGTTCCTTGTTTTCCCCTTTATCTTCCAGGATCTTCAGCACATCCAGGGCCTGGTGGTACAGGCCCTGATTTTTCAGGACGGTAACCAAGGTAAAGGTAGCCAAACGGGGACTGATGGCGAGCGAATCCGGTTCTTCTTCGGAAACCGGTTGCGATTCGGTTTCGGATTCCGGGATTTCGGGCGGGGATTGGGCCTTTTTCTTCGCCTGTTTTTTTGCCTGTTTTTTCTTGCGGGCGGATTCTACTTGTTTAACGTATTCCCGGGCCGGTTCATAACCGGGGTCGATTTCCAACACTTTTTTGTAGCTTTCGGCCACCGTATTTGAAGATCGTCCCAGCTCAATTTGCACTTCCACCAGCATCAGTCTGGCCCGCAAATGGGGACTCCCGGAGCGGGTTACGATTTTCAAATGTTTTTCGGCTTCTTGGAGGTTGCCTTCTTTCCAGGCCACATTCGCCAGAACAAAGAGTCCGTCTTCATGTTCGGGGTGATGTTCCAAACCGATTTCGCACACCTTCCGCGCCCGCGCCAAATCTCCTTCCCGGTAATAAATATCGGCCAACATGGGAAACAGAACGGTGTCGAAATGATCGGCAAAGTACACTTCAAGCCCGGCTTTGTTTTTAAATTCCATAACGCCCGCTACCGACGGTTTTTCGCAACCCAATCGGTAATATAGTCAATAGTCTCCTGCACGGGCGTGCCGGGACCGAATAATTTCCCCACCCCCATTTTTTCCAGTTCTTCCATGTCTTTCCCGGGAATAATTCCACCTCCCGTAAGCAATACGTCGTCCAATCCCTTTTCGCGCATCAATTCCAGCACCCGGGGGAAAATCGTCATATGGGCGCCGGACAGAATCGACAGGGCAATCACATCCGCGTCTTCCTGCAAGGCGGCGGAAACAATCATTTCCGGTGTTTGGCGGAGTCCCAGGTAAATGACTTCCATTCCGGCATCCCGGTAGGCGGATGCCAATACCTTTATTCCGCGGTCATGACCATCCAGACCGGGTTTGGCCATGACAATCCTGATCTTGCGTTCCATTACCTATCCTTGTGTGATTCTCAAAAAAGATTAAAGTTTGTCATGGTCGCATAATAGGGTAACCGTCGTAGCAAATCAAGGACTTTACCCAGGGTGGACAAGAGCTCCCGACAAATGCCGGGAAGCCAATCAACCGGCGGGTTTTCTCCTGACAGTTTTCTCCACCCATATTTGAGGGATTATCCGGTAAACCAGACCGCCTTCTCAATCCACCGCGCGGGTGTCCAGCACAAATGTGACCGGACCGTCGTTTACCAGGCTGACCTCCATCATGGCGCCGAATTCCCCCGCCTGTACCGGCACTCCCTTGTCCTTCAGACGGCGCATGAAATCTTCGTACAACGCCCGGCCCTCTTCCGGTGGAGCGGCCTTCACAAAACTGGGCCGACGCCCCTTGCGCCAATCCCCACACAGGGTAAACTGACTCACCACCAGGGCCGACCCGCCCACATCCCGAAGGGAACGGTTCATTTTCCGATTTTCATCGCCGAAAATCCGGAAACCGGCGATTTTCTCCGCCAGGAACTCACTGTCTTTCTCATCGTCCCCGCGCATCACACCTAAAAATATCACCAACCCGTGACCGATTGCCCCGGTCACCTCCCCGTCGACGGTTACCTTCCCCCTCGTGACGCGTTGCAATACCGCAATCATTTCCCGGCACCAATCCGAATTCGTTTAAGAATAATAACCTCGCACGATTACACTTTACCGGGTCCCGACTCGACTTTCGCATTCGATCCACACATTGTTTTTACCGTACTTTTCCCGCAATTCCTTTAAAAACATGCGGTGTGAAGACACCTTGATGTTGTGGGCGAAAATTTGCTGTTGTTTGCTCCCGTTGGCAATGTGAAACACGAGACCGCAATTGCCGCGATACTGTTTGGCGACCCGGTACAATTCGTCGATATCTTCCGGCTTGACCGTTTCCGGTTCCAGGCGGATGTTGATGCGGCGTGAAAAATGATCGCGTGCCTTTTCCAGAGGCACAACCTGATCGGCAATTAATTTCAGGTCGGTGAAGTCAGACCCCTCGGTGGCTTTCCCGGAAATAAAAACAACCTTGTTGTCCGCGATTAAATCCCTGTACTTGGCGTACGTATCGCTGAAAGCGACAATTTCCGATTGCCCGCCCAGGCATTCCAGTTTAAAAAAGGCCATTTGCTTATTTTTACGATCAAAATGAAACTTGACATTATGGATGATTCCGCCGATCCGAATTTCTTTCCTGGAAAACGCCTCGACGTGATCGGTAAAATCGAAATTGCTGAACTCTTCCAAATCTTCGGCGTATTTCAACAACGGGTGCCCCGAAAGGTAAAGCCCCAGGACTTCTTTTTCCTTCTCAAGTTTTTCCTGGTTGTCCCAATCCCCCACCGGCGGCAACTCCGGAACCCGGATTACACTTTCTCCGCCGATTCCTCCGGATCCGAATAAATCCACCTGATTCAGGTTTCGGCTGTTCTGCACCTGTTGCCCGTATTTGATGGCATCATCCACAGCATCGAGCATCTGCGCCCGTGACCCTCCCAGGGGATCCATGGCTCCGGCCATGATCAGGCTCTCCAGCACCTTTTTGTTCACGGCCCGCAGATCCACCCTGGAGGTGAAGTCAAACAAGCTTTTGAAGGGGCCCTCTTTTTCCCTGGCCTCCAGGATTTTTTCCAGGGCCTTGATACCGACGTTTTTGATCGCGTTCAGGCCGAAGGAAATCGTTTTTTCATCCACCGGATGAAAATGAATATTGGAAATGTTGATATTGGGAGGCGCAACCGCAATTCCCAGTTTACGGCACTCATTGATCAGGATGACCACCCGGTCGATGTTGGACATTTCGCTGGTCAGGTTGGCGGACATGAATTCAGCGGGATAGTGGGTCTTCAGCCAGGCGGTTTGATACGCGATATAGGCATAAGCCGTGGAATGGCTTTTGTTAAAACCGTACTGGGCGAATTTTTCGATATACGCAAATATTTCACTGGCTTTTTTCCTGCTGGTACCGTTGGTAACCGCCCCGGAAATAAATTTCTCCGACATTTCATCCATGAGCGACTTGATTTTCTTTCCCATGGCCCGGCGCATAAGATCGGCTTCCGCCAGACTGAACCCGGCAATGCGGTTGGCAATCTGCATCACCTGTTCCTGATACACGATAATTCCGTACGTTTCCTTTAATATCGGTTCCAGGTCCGGGTGGACATATTCTATTTTTTTCCGCCCGTGTTTCCGGTCGATGAAATCGTCGATATTTTCCATCGGCCCCGGGCGATACAGGGCGTTCATGGCAATCAGGTCTTCAATCACGGTCGGTTTCAGTTTTTTCAGAAACTCCCGCATCCCGGAAGATTCAAACTGGAAAATGCCGACGGTCAATCCCTTGGCAAATAACTGGTAAACCCGCGGATCGTCCAGGGGTATCTTTTCCATATCGACGGTGCCGCCCCGTTCCCGTATCAATTTCGTGGTACGATCGATCACCGTAAGATTCCGGAGTCCCAGAAAATCCATCTTCAGCAATCCCAGGTCTTCCAGGCCTTTCATGTCGTACTGACTGGTCACATCGCCCTTGGGCGATTTATACAGCGGAATGTAATCGGTCAAATCGCCGGGGGCGATTACCACCCCGGCGGCGTGGGTGGAAGCGTGCCGGTTCATCCCTTCCAGAACTCGGGAAAAATCCATCAACTCCTTGTACTGACTTTCAGTCAGGGTTTTTAACTCCGGATTGTTTGCCAGGGCCGACTCGAGAGTGACTTTCGATCCTTCCGGAATCATTTTCGCGATCCGGTCAACCTCCCCGAAAGAATAACCCATAACCCGGCCGACGTCGCGCACGACCTGACGGGCCTTCATTTTCCCGAAAGTGATAATCTGGGTCACCGAATTTTCGCCGTACCGTTTTTTAATATAATCAATGACCTCGCTGCGGCGCTCGATGCAAAAATCAATGTCAATATCGGGCATGCTGACCCGGTCCGGGTTGAGAAAGCGCTCGAACAAAAGCTGGTGTTTGATCGGATCGATGGTGGTAATTCCCAGGACATAGGAAACCAGACTCCCGGCCGCCGACCCGCGTCCCGGTCCCACCGGAATATTGTGCTCTTTCGCATATTGCACAAAATCGGCGGTGATTAAAAAATACCCGGCATAACCCATTCTTTTGATCACCTGTAATTCATGATCCAGACGCTGACGAATCTCCGGGGAAATTTCACCATACAACCGTTCAACACCCGACTCACTGAGGGTTTTCAGGTATTCATCGGGATCGCGGGTTTGAACACCGGTCGGAATCGGAAAGTTGGGCAGGTGGTTTTCACCCAGGGGCAACTCGACATCAATGCTGTCGGCGATCCGGCGGGTATTTTCAAGAGCCTCGGGAACATCCCCGAACAGGTCGTACATCTCGTCCTGGGATTTAAGATAAAATTCCGCGGTTGAGTACCGTAAGCGGTTGGGATCATTACGGTCTTTTCCGGTTCCCAGACAAATGTGAATATCGTGCGCTTCCCAGTGTTCCTTTCGCGCGTAGTGGGTATCATTGGTGGCCACCAGCGGGAGGCCGAGTTCCCGCGACAGTTTCTTCATGTTTTCCACGTTAACCAGCTCTTCCGCGATACCGTGGTTCTGGATTTCCAGGTAATACCGGTCCGGAAACAATTCCGCAAACTCCATTGCCACGGCCTTGGCACCGTCCCAATCACCTTTCAGCATTTTCTCGGGGACCTCGCCCTTTAAACAGGCCGAAAAACAGATCAACCCTTCACTGTATTGGCACAACAATTCCTTGTCCACCCGGGGACGATAGTAAAACCCCTCCAAATATCCGTGGGTAACCAATTTCATCAGGTTGCGGTAACCGGCATAGTTCTGCGCCAGCAGGACAAGGTGGTTGTTTCCCCAGCCGCCTTCCTTCCGGGGTTGCTTGTGAAAACGGCTGCCCTGGGCAACGTAGACCTCGCAACCGATGATCGGTTTTATCCCGATTTTCTTCGCAGCCTTGTAATAGGGTACCACGCTGAACATATTGCCATGTTCGGTAAGCGCCACGGTATCCATATCCAGCTCGGCTATGGTTTTTACCAGTGTTTCCACCGTCTGGGCGCCGTCCAGCAGGCTGTAGTCGGAGTGGTTGTGAAGATGAACGAATTCAGTTGACATTTATAACAAATCGAAAAATTTTATTGGCAAAATCACAAATGAAAATACATAAACGAGGTATGAATCCTAAATAGGGAAAATAAAAAGTCCTCCTTTTTCCAATTCGAATTTATCGCCCTTGCCCCCGTTCCACCGGCATTAAACGTCCCGACCGATCAAGGGGTATCCGGTCTTCGGAACCAGACGATTTGCCACAATAATCCGGGAAAATCAAGACGTGGATAATCGTCGGGGAAGGGTACTATTGTCAACTTATTGTCAACCTTTAAATGTTGTTATTGTCAACCCAATGTTTTATCATTGCGGACAATGCAGGCGTGAGATTTTCGGTAGTAATCGTAATTTCCGGGTGATCCTGTTTAAACACGCGAAATATTTCATCCGCGAAACCCCGGCCCAATGATTTTACGTTTTTAAAATCGAGAATAATTTCCCGGAACTTGTCCAGTCCCGCCAGCAAACGGCGGGCCTCGGAACGGGAAAGGTATTCCTTGGCAAACAATTTCACGGCTACCTGTGTGCGTTCGAAACCGTATTCAAATTTTTCCGGCGCGTAGGCATCGAATACCGCGGACAATTTTCGCCGGGACTGCTTGCCGATCAGGAACCGAACATGGGTTCCCTCCACGCACCTCCCCTCCTCCAGAAAAACATCCTGTTTAGGCATATGAAAAATCAGTTTTAACCGGTGAGAACGAAAGGAGACGACATCGCCGCATTTCGACGTGAAAAACACACCCTCCCCCGTATGGCGTTCGGGAAACGTTGTTGTCTTTCCCTTTATCAACTCTCCTACGGCGGAAATTTCATTTTCCAGACCCAGTTTCTTATAAATGGAATAAAAAATACCGATCCCCGAATCTTTTATTTCAAAACAACACCGATAGGGATCGAGTTCTAATTTTACCCGGCACCATTCGGACTCCGAATGTTCAACGGCATTGTTTAAAATTTCCGTAAAAGCGTAGTTCACGATCTCGAACACATTGTCAGGTAGTTCTTTCCGCAAATTCAGCGCCAAGTCGGCTTGTTGAAACACAAGGTGTTCTTCCACATCCGCAAGTAAATACCGTTTGTTAAAGATTTTGCCAACCGGCTTTTCCTTTCCGCTTCGCAAACGGTAAACGGCCCCTCTGGTCATTCCTTCTTTTACAATTAAACCTTCAACTATCATTTTTTTCACATGCTTATTCAAAGCCTGCCTGGAAATCCCCAGCAGGGCGCACAATTCCCTGCCGGTAGCTGTGTGGCACTGTTTTAAATAAGACAGTATTTTATCTTTAATATTCATTTACCAGGGATTGTCCACGACGTGAAACTAAAATATTGTCAACTTATTGTCAACCATTTGAATCGATTATTGTCAACCAGACGTGGTATAAAATTAATAATAACGGGAATCGGAGGTCAGGGAATGTAGAACCACGACACAAAGGGATTTTATTGAAGATTGACAACTGATTCCGAATTCCAAAGCCCGGCGATCTCTTAAAAAGTCTGTACAAATTCTATTTAATACTTTGCGACCTTGGCGTCTTAGCGGTTATTAAATAAGCTCACCGCTGAGGTCCGTCTACGTTACACTACCCCAGGTACACCGCCAATACTCCGGCGATGGTACTTAGCTTTAATATCCGGGCCGCGGTTTTGGCGGTGGCGTCGCCGGGAAACCTGACAAACTTATAGACGATAAACAACAACGGAATTTCGACCCCTAATATTAAAACAATCAAATATCCCTGGCCGTAATACCGGGTCCAATAGGGTACGAAAGCGCCGAAACCAATCACAAACGTTAGGATAATGGAAAGGATAACCGCTTGTTTGAGTCCGGCCACCAGGGGGAAGGTGCGCAACCCGGCTTTCCGGTCACCCTCAAAATCGGCGATATCTTTCACCAGTTCTCTCACCAGGGTCAACCCGAAAGCCAACACGGCCGGGACGACCAAAGGACGCACCTCCGCAAACGCCGCTCCGGCGAAAATGAAGGTCAGCCCCAGAATAAATGAAACCACAATGTTTCCGATTAACGGCAGACCTTTCAATTTCCAACTGTAGACAACCATCAACGGCAAAGCGATTCCGAGGGCCAGAAAACGTGCCAACGGCGGCAGCGCAAATGCAAATCCGCTGCCGGCGGCAAACAGGAATACAGACATGACCAGCGCGGTCTTACGTTGCACCAGTCCCCGACTTAAAGGGCGCCCGGGACGGTTAACCAGATCAACTTCATAATCGAAATAATCATTGATGGCATTGGCGGCGGCATTGTAACACATCACTACCAGAATCGTAAATAACAACGTCTCGATTTGCTGTACCTTATCCAGGATTGCGGCGCTGACGAAAACCGCAAAGGCGCCCGTTAATAAATTTAACGGCCGTAACAATTTAATATGAGCCCGGAAACGTTCCATAACAGGGTCACCCTTCAATATAAGAAGATACGAAAAAAACCCGCAATCTCTCAGTTACGTATGTATATTTAAAGAGCCAAGAGCTCCCGACCTTGTCGGGAAGCGAAACGAAATCCCGGCGCATGCCGGGAAGACAAGTTGAGCGAAGCGAGTCCGCAAGACGGACCGACGGATGTCGGGAAGCGCGGCAAAATCCCGCCAGAGGCGGAAAACCAAAAGATATACACTGATTTACCACGCCGAAATGATGGGCTTGGGAGCTTGACTCCCGCTTTCTGTTTTTGAATGACCTTTAGTATTCTCCACAACCAATTTCTTCACCCGTGGCAACAGAGATAAGAATGCGGAACAAATCCTTTGCCCGTTCGGGGAAAATGGTCCTGGTCAGGTAACCGCGGAAACAATCACTTCAGGGAGCGCACCGGGGTGTACTCACCGGCGCGCTCCCCGCCTGTGATATCCTGGTGAAGGCAGAAAAAACACCTGTCGTTCGTTGTTTGCTTACTCACACCACCGTAATCATACAACAATAATGGCAATACGTACGCCGGTAATGATATTCCCTCCTGTTTAACAGACAAACCTGCTTGTTATTTTAAATCAATCAACGTTACATTTTTCACGACAAATGTTTGTGATAAGTGGGAATAAACGTTTGGTCAGGTTTTAATCGTTGTTTTATCTGTACATCAAATGGTACGGATAACTTGTAATAAGGAGGTATGTTATGAGTCGCGTGTTGGTGGATGTTGGAGGGTGTTTA
>Ga0256830_1002150_pt1 | contig 13248 bp, 9 predicted proteins | sample 128326metaG_FD_190537 | JGI IMG/M metagenome (GOLD analysis project Ga0256830, IMG submission 190537) | Hydrothermal vent microbial communities from Lau Basin, Pacific Ocean - 128-326 | ecosystem: Environmental > Aquatic > Marine > Hydrothermal vents | place: Pacific Ocean: Lau Basin | collected...
CCCCTTCTTGTACTTGTGCACCACGCCTTCCCTTTCAAACTTCTCTGACCAGTCCTCCCACCTACCGCCACGGTTTAAGAGGTAGATTACCTTGCGCCAGTTCTCCTTTCCTGCGGCCTTCTCCCACCGTTCGGGATCAAAGGCGGTTTTTGCCATGTGTCGCCTTGCCTCCATAAAGAGCTTCATCTCTGACCTTGATGCATCAGGCACCTCCTGGCCTTTCCTGTCACCCCATGCAAGGTTGGCAATAAGCTTTAGGAACCAGTCCTCCCTTGTTGTAAAGTCAAGGCCATCCCCGAAACCGTTCTTTCCGCACCCCGGCAGGTTGAGCCTCTCGCCAATCGCAAGCATTACCGCCTCCATGGAGCAGTGCTGCTTTTCACCATAAACAGTTACCACCTCTGTAAGGGGGGTTATTGTAGGCTGTCGCACCTTTGACGCCTTCTGTGCTACATCAGGGGTTGTGTGAGGTGTGCCCCACCTTTCCCATACCGCGGTGTCCGGGAATATATAGTCTGCATACATGGTGGTATCACCGATGACAATATCAGTTGCAAATACAAGGGGTATGATATCAGGGTTGGCAAGTATCTTCAGGGCTGTCTGGCCCGCAGGTGTTGCAAGTCCAGGGGTGCCTTTGTGGATCCAGAGCGCCTTGATCGGATAGGGATAACCATCCGCTGCAGAGGGGATAATCTCCTGGTAGATATTGCCACTGAAGGGATACCAGGGTCTTTTTGCAGGATAGCCATCAAAGAGTGTGGATTCCTCGTATCTTGATTTCTCCCTGGTAAGCTTGTGGCCAAACTTGTGCAACTTGCCGGGATGCATCTTCTTCAGGTTAAAGGGTCTCTTCAGTTTGTTACCCATCTCATGCCAGTGTCCACCACCGGTGGTCATTCCACCCTTATGGTCAATATTTCCAACAAGTATGTTGAGGGCAATAATCGCCTGTCCATTGTAGTACCCGTTTGTGTGCTGTACAGGTCCACGGTACATCTCGGCTCCTACCTTCTTCCCATGGGATGTAAACTCCCTTGCCACATCAATTATGTCGTTCTCCGGTATGCCACAGATATCCGACCATTCTGACAGGCTCCTTGAAAATGCCTCTTCCTTCAGGATGGTAAAGGCAGTTTTTACCTTGATCCCTTTGATTGTGCCTGAGTAATCAAGATCACCGGTAACAGGCTCTTTGCCTACAGCAACAGGCTTGCCGTCTTTAACAACGACAAACTCATCCCCACCAATACCGATCTCAGAGGCACGGAGGAGTTTGCCAGGACCATCTGGCTCAATCCTTACAAGGTGTGTGGAGTTTGACCATGTGTACTCACCGATAGCCTTTGCTGCAGCCTTGTTGGCAGCCCTAAGGTATCTCTCATCATACCTTTTGTTTTCAATTATCCATCTGATCATGGCAAGTGCAAGGGCTGCATCAGTGCCAGGCTTGATGGGTAGCCACTTCCATGCCTTTGCAGCTGACTTGGACATCCTTGGGTCAACCACGGCTATCTTCAGACGGCCTGTCTGTAGACCCTCTGTAATCTTCTCACACATGGGCGGAGGGCCGAAGTTGGCCTCAACAAAACCGGTACCGAAGAATATAATGAACTCCGAGTTCAGGGCATCTGGCTTCATATGATGCTTGCCCTTGCCCCATTTGCCTTTGCTGTACTGCCTTGTGGCCTCGTTATAGGCAATGTGATGGGACTGTTCACAGATAGTGGTATGTTCATAGAAGTTTACTGAACAAAAGCTTCCGCCAAGCCACCTTTTGGCAAGCTCCTTCCTGCCATGTTCAATCCTGCCATACTGTAGCACAAGCTGGTTGTTCACCGGACCGAGATCGGGATGGTCTGGGTCAATAAGCACATCAAGATGATCCCTGTACTTTTTCTTGAAATCACTAACAGACATCTTGCCCTTTGCCACTGCCTTCGCATCCTTTGCCATTGCCTTTGAAAGTTTAGAGTCACGTAGCTTGTAGATATCCTTAAGGCCCGGCACATACCGGTTTTCACCTAAATGCCTGAAGAGATAACCGCCGTTCACGATCTCATCAATTGCCTGGTCAAAGGGGATCACCTCCCACCTGTTAGAGCCCCTTGGTCCCTTTCTCTTCAGTACCCTGACGATCCTGTAGGGATCGTATAGACTCTGTATCCCTGCCTGTCCCTTGGGACATACCTTTGCATCAATCTTTGAGGCCACCCAGGGGGACGTATCCTGTTTAAGGTTTGGTATCATATTCTGTGCAGAATAGGGGTTACCGTCAATCTTTACTGCAACGCCATCAAGGATCTTTACCTTTATGGGACATGCGGTGTGACACTGCAGACATACCGAGTAGATCACATTCTCTGCCCTGGCAAGGGGATAGCCACCCGGGGTAGCTGCCTCGGCTGTGGCAAGCATATTCATGGCCCGCTCAACCTTGCCCATTATCAGAGCAGAACCACCAAGAAGCGCCCCTGTTTTCAGGAGCCCCCTGCGTGTAACCTCCTTGCTTGGTATGGAACCCAGCATCTCTGCAATCTTACAGGATTTATTCCTTTCAGCCATAGCTTTACCTCCTTTTTATTGGTGACATACCTGGCATGTTGCCGATGTGCTTACTGCAATGTTTGTCCTGTCCTTGAAACCGATGTAGTAAACCCGTGGTTTTGTGCCCTCAGCCTCTTTTAAACGCCAGACCTTCTCCTTTTTCACCAGCTCGGAAACAAGGGACCCGGGATCACTGAGGTCGCCGAAATACATGGCCCTTCCAATACAGGTGGAGACACAGGCGGGGAGCATGCCGCTTTCAAGCCTGTGCACGCAGAAGTGGCACTTCCTGATGGTGCCCTTCGTCTTTTTGCGGGACAGTTTCCTGTCGTACTCATAAAAAACCCTCGTCTCGTAGGGCTCAAGTTTTGGTGTGTCTTCAGTGTAGTACCCTCCATTGTCATCAACGATTGCATAGTATGGACATGCCTTTTTCGCAGCCCTTCTTGCGGAGGAACTCCCTGCCAGCCTGTCGTAATTAAAAACCACGATGCCATCGGGCCTCTTTACAATTGCACCCTTCCTGTGGCTGTTTGCTGCCTTCATGCAGGGGGGATTGTCGCAGTGCTGACAGTTGCCCGGCATGAAAAACCTGTCAAGTTCTGGGTAGTTCTTGTATTCACTTTCAAAGACCCATCTGTAGGAAGTTCCGGGTGGACATACGTTTTCTGCCATACATGCCACTGTGCAGGCATGGTCCCCTACACACCGCCTCACATCAATAACCATCCCCCAGGATCTCTTCTCAACGGGTTTTTTCAGTGCCCGCTGGAGATCCTCATGCATCCTTACAATCTCATTAACAGCCATACCATCCTCCTTTCGGTGAGATAATAGTCAACAAAACCTGGGTTATTAGCTGAAACCATCCATTCAGGGAAAAGGCAATATTCATACCAGCTTAGAATATTCTTGATTTTCAATAACTTCTTTTACTGAAATATAAATTCCTTCACCTGAATGTTACTTTCATGTAACATCCTTCAGCAGATTTTATTGGATATCTCCTTTTTCGCAGCACCATATAGAGCTGTTGTGTAAATATTATGCAACGGGGATGTAAATAAATGGGTACACTTGAAAACAGGTATGTTACATCATGGTAACCCCGTGGAGTTTCGGGACCGACCAGAATTTTTATTTAGTTTTTCAATCTCTTAGGATTTTTCAGGAGAGCAAACCGTTACGAAAAGGTAACCCTCATATCTTTATCCTGTAAAGATTTATCTTCTCCCAGAGTGTCTTGCGGCTGATCCCGAGGATTTCTGCTGCCCTGGTACGGTTGCCACCTGTCTCCCTGAGGATCCTGATTATATGGTTCTTCTCAGCCTCCTGGGCCACCTCATTGAGGGATAGTGGCTCAGCCTCAGCTGACCCATCCTTCCCTGTGATATGTTCTGGAAGGTCTTCTTTCCTTACAGGGTTGTTCTCAGAGAGTGTTACCACCCTTTCAACAATGTTTTCCAGCTCCCGCACATTACCGGGGAAATCATATCCCATCAATGTGGTGATCGCCTCCTTGGAAAACCTCAGGTTCTTGCCATAACGGCTGTTGTACCTCTTGAGAAAGTGTTCTATAAGCAGTGGTATATCCTCCCTCCGGTTTCTCAGTGGCGGGATGTTCAGAGGAATGACAGAGAGCCTGTAGTAGAGATCCTCACGGAACCTGCCTTCCTTTACCTCCTTATGCAGGTCTTTGTTTGTGGCAGCTATTATCCTTACATCAACGGTGATGCTCTCCGTCCCGCCAAGAGGCTCAAAGGTACCATCCTGAAGCACCCTGAGTAATTTTACCTGTGTCTGAAGGGGCAGGTCTCCGACCTCATCAAGGAAGATGCTTCCTCCATGGGCAAGTTCAAACCTCCCGGGCTTCCTTTTTGTGGCCCCTGTAAAGGCCCCCTTTTCATATCCGAATAGTTCGCTTTCTATCAGGTTCTCAGGTAGTGCACCGCAGTTTATCTTTATCATGGGTTTGTCTTTCCTTGTGCTATGATAGTGTATGGTGGATGCAATCAGCTCCTTACCCGTTCCGCTTTCACCAGAGAGGAGCACCGTGGAATCCGTCCTGGAGACCCTGTCAATCAATGCGAAGAGCTTCTTCATCTCATCGCTTTCTCCTATGATGTTTGGATAACTGAAACACTGTGACAGGTCTCTTTTGAGCCTAATATTTTCTTCCCTCATGGCCTTCACCTGAAGGGCACGTTTGATTATAAGTCCAAGCTCTTCAAGGCTGAAGGGCTTTGTTATATAGTCAAAGGCACCAAGCTTCATCGCATCTACAGCATCCTTTATGGTCCCAAAGGCTGTCATCAGGATAATCACAGAGGTCTCGTCAATCTCACGAAGTCTTCTGAGCACCTCAAGCCCGTTGATATCAGGTAATCTCACATCGGTCAGCACGAGGTCAAAGGGGGTTTCTTCATAGGCATCAACACCCTGTTGACCCCTTTCACAGGACCTTACTGTATAGCCCTGGGCGGTGAGGGCATCCTCAAGGGTTACCCTCATTATCATCTCATCTTCAATCACAAGGATTCTTGGTTTCATTGCCTTCTATTTAAAGATTAACCTGAAGGTGGTTCCCTCCCCTGGTTTGCTTTCAACCCTGATCTCACCATTGTAATTCTTTACGATCTCGTAGGTCAACCACAGGCCAAGCCCCGTGCCCTCTCCAGGCTGTTTTGTTGTGAAGAAGGGATCAAAGACCTTTCCGATATTTTCCTCATCAATCCCTGTGCCGGTATCGCTGACCTCTATTATCTTCAAGCTGTCCTCGCTGTATCCCCTTATGGTGAGATGACCGCCCCCTGGCATGGCCTGGATCGCGTTGATCATAAGGTTTATCAGTATCTGCTGGAGGTCATGAGGGTCCATGATAATGGTCATCCCATCCTCTATCTCCTCCTGGTATTCAATACCGGCGTTTTTGACCCTGTACTCTACGAAGCTATATATATCCTTAAGGGCTGTTTTCAGTTCAATTATATCCGGCTCACGGGTGCTGCTTCTTGCCATCCAGAGGAGCTTTCCAACGGTGTTCTCAATCCGGTTAAGGCCATCTCTCAGGAGAGAGAGATACTTCATTCTGAAATCCTTGTTGTCTCCCATCTCTTCAAGCATCTGTACACAGTTGAAGAGTCCCCCCAGTGGATTGTTGATCTCATGGGCAACACCAGAGGCAAGTATCCCGATGGATGCGAGTTTTTCAGACTGGAGGAGTTTTTCATGTGTTCTTTTTAGTTCCTGATTTGCCTCTTTTATCCTTTCAATCATCCTGTTGAAGCTCTCGCCAAGCAGTGCAAGCTCATCCCTGCCTTTTATCTCAACCTTTACATCAAGGTTCTCACCTCCGGCACGCTCCATAGTGCGGGCAAGCTCTGTTATGGGTCTTATGAAACGCCTGCTCAGTACAAGGATGATTACAAATCCCCCAGCAAGGAAAAGAACCGTCATAATGAGTATCCTCTGGATCATGTCAGCCATTTCCTGCTCAACACCCTCCAGGGATATTCCAAACTTCAATGTACCCCATCTTTTCTTGCCGATGGAAAGGGGAGTGGCAAAATCTAAGGCCCTGTAGCCAGTTTCCCTGTCGTAGAACTCCTGTACCAGGGTCCTTTCCGAGGATAGTGCCTTTTTTGTTATGGGGTCAGAATAGGTTTTCCCGTACTCTCTGAAGTCATTATGTGAGATAACCCTACCCCGCTCATCAAGAACCATAAGATAGAGAAAATCCATATCATGCTTATTATAGATCTCGGTAATGTAATTGTCTATAAGACCACCCTCTTCAACAAGCCCGAGTTTTTCATAAATGAGGTCATTTATAAGTGGTATGGCAAGGGTCTCAGCAAAAATCCTCCCCTTCCTCTCTATCTCATTGTACAGGATGGTCTTCTCCCTGCTTATGACAATGAACCCGATAAGACCCATGAGGATTACAATGGCCAACGAGGTAATGAGGATGAACTTCTTCTGGAGGGAAAGCCTATCTATGATATCAAACATCTTAAAATCTTATCCGGGGGTGGCAGCCCATTCCGCATGTCTTTGGTACATCGTTTATCATCTTTCTTATTCCTTGATAATCGCTGTCCCGGGCATCTATAAAACCACCTCTGAGTTCAGGATCAGACTTCTCAAGATACACTTTGCCCTTGCTGGTAATTTCAAGGAGTGCCTCTTTTATCTTCTGTACCATTGTGTAGGGCGTCCTGGTTCCCACAACTACCGGTCCTGTCGGAATCGGAGCTGATTTTGCTATTATCCTGATACCAAGGGGAAGGTACTTCTCCGCAACAGACTCTCTTACAGCACCTGCATCATACTCTCCTCTTAGTACCCACTTAACCACTGAGTCGTGATAATCAAAGTTCTTGTATTTTTTCAGGTCCTTCAGATGTATCCCTGCCTCTGCAAGGAGGACCCTGGGTATTAGATTGCCCGAGGTGGAACGTGTAGAGGCAAAGGCAAAGGACTTGCCTTTCAGGTCACTGAGTTTTTTAATAGAGGAGTCCTTTCTTGTTATAATAACGCTGCGGTAGAAACTCTCTCCCTTTGCGGTTATACTCTTCAGTATCGCCGGGGTTCCGTACTTCTTATAGGCCTCCAGATATGTAAGGGGGTCAAGAAGGGCGATGTCAATCTCCCCGTTTCCTACGGCAGTCACTGTCTCTTCATAGGACCTCTTCAGCAAAAGCTCAAACCTGTAAGGGGTATTTTCTGAGAGATAATCAATCAGGGGCTGGTACTTCTCATAGGATATCCTTGGGTTATCCCTTGGTATAACACCAAAATAAAGGATGTTGGTCCTTTTGTATTTTTTTTCATCAGGAACGGTTACGGAGGAAACGACCTCTTCCATCTTTCGGATTGTATCATAATTACTGTCAGGCACCACGACAAATTTATCAATCAGCATTGCCCGGAGTATCTTCCTGCCCTTGAGGTCTTTGTGCATATTAAGCAGTAACTCTCTTATCTTTTCCTTGACAAAAGGAGATATACCTGTGGAAACCACCACAGGAGGGATTCCAAACTCCGGGGATTGTTCTATGACCCTTGTCTGCTGCACATAGGGTGAGCCCTTTTTCCTCATGTATTCATATACAAGGCTCTCCACGGCAGCACCATCAACTATCCTTTTGGCCACCAACTCAACTGACTTGTTATGGCTGTAACTGTAGATATACCTCTTGAAGAATTCCTCGGGCCTCAGGCCCTTCTTTGCAAGCCTGTATACAGGATACAGCCTTCCGGAGTTTGATTTTGGGTCTGTAAAGGCAAATACTCTGCCTCTGAGATCGTCAAAGCTCCTTATAGGGCTCTCTTTATGGACGATAATATAGGATCTGTAGAAGACCCTTCCGTTGACCTGTGGTGCCACAAGGAGTTCAACACCGAATTTTCTACGGTTTTTTACATAGGGTGCTGAACATATGAAGGCAACATCCACTTCCCCTTTCTCTAAGAGCCTGTCCATCTCGTCATAGGTCCTTCTGTGGACCATCTCAACTGGTACACCCAGACGCTCACCAAGGTAATCCACAATCTCCTGGTAATATCTGACCGCATCCACAGGTGTGATCATTGAGGCAACGCCTATTCTTACAGGCTCGGGGATCTCTTGTGCGGATGCAGTTATAGGGGTGAAGAGTATAATAAACGTAGCAATGTAGGAGATGCCTTTTTTCATTTTTTACTGCCCTTACGAACTATTATAAACAGGCCTCTGATAAAATTCAACCTGACACCTCCAACCGTCCTGATGCCCCCGGGAGGTTCTATAAAAATCCTGGACATCACACCCATGGGCAGGGTAACGGTAAAGATAACAGCCAGTACAATGCTGGAGATGGAGGGATGTCAGTGGTATTTCTCTACAAGAAAGCTGTCTGACCGGAGATATTCTATTGCCCTGTTGATATGCTCTCTGGTACCAATAAGCCACAGGATGTCCCCTTCTCTGAGTTCAACAGACGGTGCGGGGTTCTGGATAACCTCCTCACCCCTCTTGATTGCTATTATCGTGGCCCCGGTCCTTTCCCTGAGATTCAGCTCTTTGATTGAGTGTCCTGCAAGGGGCGAATCCCTGTCAATCAGATAGGTTTCTGTCTCCAGATCCTTCAGAATCTCCATCTTCTCCCTGAAGAGTCTTCTTGAGACCTCGGGAAGTCTCAGGACACTGTAATTGTCAGCCCTGATAGCAGCGATATACCCCTCTATCTGATTCCGCGGTACCCCGTAATTGCTCAAAACCCTGGAGAAGATCTCTATGGATGTCTCAAACTCCTCGGGAATCACCTCCTCTGCCCCGAGTCTCTTCAGCTCCTCCACCTCTGAAAGATATCTTGTCCTTACGATTATATATATATCCGGATTCTCCATCTTTGCGATTGATACAATCCGTCTTGTAGCCACAGGATCAGATATGGCTATCACAAGCATACGTGCCTTCTTTATACCCATTTTATGAAGGATCTCGGCGGATGCACCATCCCCGTAGTATATAGGCTCGCCTTTCTTCTTCATGGTATTAACCGTCTCTGAATTAAGCTCAAGCACCACATAGGGTATTTCTGCACTCCTCAGTACCCTTGCCAGGTTCCTGCCATTCAATCCAAAGCCAATGAGTATCACATGATCCTCTTTCCTCACAGAAGACGCCTTCATCGGGTAGTCCCTGCCTGCCCTATCAAGCCATTTCAGTATCTTCAGCGAGGAGAGCCATGACGAGATGGGTGAGGCATACTTCAGGGCAAAGGGGGTGAAAAACATGGTTATCACCGATGCCGAGAGGAAAACCTGGTATAACTCGTCTCCTATCAATCCAGCGGTCCTGCCAGAAAGGGCAAGTACAAATGAGAACTCTCCGATCTGGGCAAGTCCAACCCCTGTATGAATCCCCACTCTCAAGGGGTAGTTGTTCAACAACACGGAAAGACTGCCTGTTAACAGTTTTATAGCCAGAACGGCAAAAACGACCAATACAATTCTGAAGGGGTTGTCTATGAGATATTGCATATTGAAGAGCATCCCGATTGATACAAGAAAGAGAGCCATGAAGATCTCCTTGAGCGGCAGGATGTCTGATATGGCCTGATAGGAGTACTCTGATTCAGATATGGCAAGACCTGCCAGGAATGCCCCGAGGGCAAGGGAAAGACCAGCCCCCGATGTTATGAAGGCAATACTGAATATAAGGAGGATGATTGTTATAATGAACAGTTCCCGCATCCTTGTCTTCACAATCTGGTTCAGCAGATAGGGTATCACCCATCTTGCCCCAACCAGAACAGCTGAAACAATAAAGACAGCCTTGAATATCCGGGTCAATATATCCATGGCCTTTACATCCATCTCCGCAAGGAGGGGAACAAGAAGCATCATTGGCACAACGCAGAGATCCTGGAAGATCAATATCCCCACCATCATCCTGCCATGGGGAGTGTCTGTCTCTCCTCTGTCAGCAAGCATCTTGAGGATTATTGCGGTACTGCTGAGGGCTACCAGGAAACCTATGAATACCGACTTTCTGATATCATAGGTTACAAGATAAGACAGTGCAGAGGACAGCAGCACCGTGAGTAAGACCTGCAGACCTCCTCCCAATAACGCCCTTCTCATGGCAAGGAGTTTCTTCAGTGAGAACTCTATACCTATAGTGAAAAGGAGCAAAATAACGCCTATCTCGGCCAGTATCTCAATGAGATGGGTATCCTTTACAAGCCCGACCCCGTAAGGCCCCACAATAGCACCGGCGATCAGGAAACCCACAAGGGAGGGGACATTAAGCCTGTTCAGTATCAGTATAACCACCGCTGATATACCAAACACAATAACAAGTGACTTCAGGAATTCCGGTTCCATATAACTACCTCGCCTGTTATTTTCTCAATAGTATTTTAATGAAGATGGCCTATATAAATCTAATAAATAATCACATCAGAAAGGGTACCGGCACTTATATCCATGATTATCAACCACCTGAACAGCGCTGGCACCCTCCGTAAAGGGGCTATCTTTGCACTTGCCGATGCTGTGTTCTCTGCCGCCTCAAATTCACGTGGAACCCTTGCAATGATTGTGAATCTCTCCATCGGGAAGAAAGTTCTTAGAGGGGATCCTATCCAGGAATTTTTCTGGCGGTCCCAAGGGGACTCGAACCCCTGTTTCCGACGTGAGAGGCCGGTGTCCTAGGCCACTAGACGATGGGACCGCTTGAAATAAGGAATGGCTGGGGAGAGAGGATTCGAACCCCTACAAGCAGATCCAGAGTCTGCCGTCCTGCCATTAGACGACTCCCCAAACGGTATTAAATATAATAAAATTTAGACCCAATTTATGTCAATCTTCCTCAAGCTGCCAAATTTTAAGTAAATGAGTGGATGAGTGGATGGGTTAGCAGTAAGCAGTAAGCAGTGAGCAGTTAGCAGTGAGCAGTAAGCAGAGGCCTCCGAAAAATCGCAGATTTTTCGGAGTATAAAGAGGTGGTTCATCATGGCATTGATGCACCCCCACCTTCATCCTCCCCCTTCAAGGGGGAGGTTTGGAGGGGGTGGTCTTTTGAGGCTTAGGTGGTTAGACTGTTTCCTGTCAAGCCCAGAGGGCATGCCTGCTCGGATAATCCAGTTGTTGTTTTGCCTTGGACTGTCGGATCAAGTCCGACAGTGACATGCTATCTTTATTGTCATTCCCTGGCTTGACCAAGGAATCTAAAAAGACCATGGATTGTCGGGTCGGAGCCCGACAATGACAGGGTTGGTTGTGGATCGTGGGGCCTTGCACGACAGTGATAATAGAATCAATTGACAAGCTGTGTGTCTGCCTCTCTGACAAAGTACCCCGTGGTCTCATCATCAAAGAGACAGAACTCAATCAACTCAAGAGAGGTATCAGGGTTTTCATCAACAAACCTCTTTGCCTCCCTTATAAGTATATGGGCGCACCTGTCCTTGGGAAACCCGAATATCCCTGAACTTATTGCAGGCAGTGAGATACTCCTGAAACCCTTCTCTGATGCAAGTTTAAGGCTGCTTTTCACCGCAGAGGCAAGCTTGTTGTCCTCATCACCTTCACCCATCCTTGGCCCAACAGCATGTATAACCGCCTTGCAGGGAAGAGAACCAGCCCCTGTGATAGCAGCCGAGCCCACAGGTACAAAGCCTATCCTGTCGCTTTCCTCCTGTATTATCTGACCTCCCTTCCTCACTATTGCACCTGCCACACCACCACCATGCTTCAGATGGGAATTGGCTGCATTAACAATGGCATCCACATCCCTCTCAGTAATGTCTCCCTGGACTATCCTTATTTTCTTGCCCTTGTAGTCAACCTCTCTTTTGATCTCCATAAAACCCTCCTTTAAGGTTAAGGTTTTAAGATTTAAAATTGCCTGTCCCTGAATCAGCTTTTCAGATAGCTGATAATGGCATCAATCTCCTTATCAGACAGACCCACATTTGGCATCTTTGAGTTGGGATTGTTCACCGTTGGATCTTTTAACTGCTGTCTTATCCATGCATCACTCCTTCGCTTTGTCACATCCGTAAGGTCAGGACAGATGCTCCCACCTACCCCTTTGAACCTGTGGCAGTTTATACAGCCCTTGTTCTGGAAGAGCTTTGCACCATCAGGCGCACAGGACACCAGAAACATGGTCAGAACGATCAAGGACAGCAAAAACCTTAATCCCCTCATATCAAACTCCTTTCGCATCTCATATTTATTCAATAATTATAATATGCCAAGCCCCGGATTTATTACAACTGTTTTAATACAAAAACCCGACGGTTTCAGTAACAGTGGCAGTTTTTCATTAAGGTGATTGGGCTTCAGTATTCATTCAGATGTTTCAAGGGCATCTATATTAATGTCACCCTGAATTTATTTCAGGGTCTATGAGATACTGAAACGATCTTGAGGCCAACTATCAAGCGGACTTTTCACTCCCATGATATTTATTTTTGCCACATGGGTGTATATCATGGTGGTATTTTACATTTTTAGTCATGCTTTCTCCATATAAATACAGATGTTTCTAATACATCCTAACGACATTAGCAATTTTATCTTGTTTCTCAAAGACTTGTTAATTGACAACCCCCATGTTTTCTGATATAATTTGCAGTAATTAAGGCAATAAGATAAGAAATGTTTTGAAAAATGTTGAACACTTATTACCACATTGGCTTGTGGGGATATGCCAGAGATTTCTATTATGCTGCTACCATCCTAAATTTGGCGAGTAAATGTAGCATGTGCAATACTATTTGTATTGCCATGCCATTGAGCTAGTATTGAAATCGGCACTGGCTTATTGTGGCGTTGACGAAAAATCCCTCAGGAGAATCGGTCATGATCTAGTAGCTGCATTAGAGAAGGTCGCAGAGAATGCTCCTGAAATATTTAATGACACAGAGAATTGGAGAAAAACAAAGGCCATTATTGGAATGATTAATTCTTATTACAAGGAAAAGGAACTAGAATATATTAAAGAAGGAATGAAGCGATTTCCCATATTGCAAGATTTTGAAGAAATAACGAAAGCACTTATAATGGTTATCGGTGAGCGCATAGGTGTTCCAAATACTCAACTTAACACCTATAAGGCCTCCCTTAGTCAAGAGAAAAAACCGCTCCCGGGGAAATATTATATAAATTAATTTCCTTAATGTAGTCTTAAGGTTCTTTAAAGGT
>Ga0256830_1002151_pt1 | contig 13244 bp, 11 predicted proteins | sample 128326metaG_FD_190537 | JGI IMG/M metagenome (GOLD analysis project Ga0256830, IMG submission 190537) | Hydrothermal vent microbial communities from Lau Basin, Pacific Ocean - 128-326 | ecosystem: Environmental > Aquatic > Marine > Hydrothermal vents | place: Pacific Ocean: Lau Basin | collected...
TATCGTGTCAACGTGAGCATTGGCAGCGGCTATTCCTACTACATCACCTCGCTCGAAATGAACAGCATGAACAAGCACTCGTTCAATGCTACCGCGAAGATCATGTGGCAGCCTGAACACCTGCTGCGGGTTGGAATCGAGTCGGGGTACCTTCCCCTCTATACCCTCGAAAGAAAGAACTTCCGCTCGAAATCCGGAACAACGGACGTTGCAATATCGCTCGACGCCGTACCCGTCATGCTTGTTTTCGCGATGGAGTTATACCCCGGTTTTGAAGTCAGCGCGGGACTTGGCGGCATGATCCTCTATTCATCGATGGAGTCGTTTGATAACAAGGTCGTGAGCTCAAGCTGGAGCAACGGGGTGGCGCTTGGTGTTGGCTGGATGACCCCGGTTGCTGAAAAGGTCCATGTCGGCGGCGAAGTGAAATGGTACAACATCGCCAAGATCGAAGACTCCGCTGTTGTTGTGCAGGTGGCCCTGAAATACAATCTCCTCTCGTATTAGGCCGGATGTGGTTGTCGTAACGTACTGAACCCGGAGAAATCGTTTGGTCTGGGATGACTTCGCATACTTGTGCTCTCGCGGCAGAAAGCCTGCCGAATAAGTCAAGTATCAGTTATTCGTTGTTATTTCGCGGGAGAGATCGAAGGAGCAGTTTTCGCAGAAAGACAGGAGGCAATCGGCCAGGCTTGTGAAGTATTCATGACTCGTGTTGTCTTTGATTTGCTTTGCAAACGGTGCGACCCATGGCAGAAGAATCTCCTCAAGGAATGATTCGGATAACGAGTTCACTTCTAAGGCGTTATCAAGTGCGCCGTTTATGAGAAATGTTGCTTCATTCGAGACAAGGTAATACATGAACTCGAGTTCGGCGGAAATGTGGTCGGGAAGATCCTTGAAGTCTTTGCTCTTGGTAAGACCGGCCATGATGTAGTAATCCATGGTCTTCAGAGTTGAATCTCCCATGAGCCTGCCTTCTTCCATGTAGAAGGAACCGTACGGCGGCGCAATGGTGCCGAAAGGACCGATGAACAGCCGCGTGAACTCGACGGCCAGTTTCTGGTAGTCCGCCGTCGCGATACGATCTGACATCATCCTTGCGTGTTCCGCTGCGCGTTTGTCAACGGATTCGAGAAAGCCGATGATGTCGCTGAAGAGAGCCGCATCGGATTGGATAGAGCTGGAGGGAAAAAGAAAAAGAGATGAGAGCGAATTGAACGCACTCGCTCTCATCTCCTCGCGTTGGATTACTTTGTCGTGAAGCACGGGCTCAGGATGTCATGAAATCGCGTATGTAATAAACGTTCGGCTTCGTGCCATCTTCGCCCGCTTGCAGAAACTCTCCTTTGTTGTTCTTCAATCGCTTTCCCTGGTATTGGGTTACAAGCCGCCGGACTTCGCTGTTGGGATCGTCCATGTCGCCAACGGTACGGGCTTGTGCGGGACAGGATTCCACGCACCAGGGCTTTTCATTTTCCTTAATCCTGTGGTAACAGAACATGCATTTCTCGACCTTCCCTGCCCTGCGAACACTGTTGTACGTGACACCGGTGTACTCGTTCAGGTCGGGCGGAATAGCACCGGCTTTATCGGAGGTCTGTTTCCCGGAAGCTGTACAGCCAGGGATTAGTTCCTTCGTATCGCGCCAGAACGGATGAACATCTTGATTAAAGAAGTTGAAACTGACGACGCTGTACTTGGCGCCTTCTTTGTCAACGTCTTGGACGCTGAACGGGCAATGTACCTGGCATTGACGACAACCGATGCAGTTGTCCGTCTTGTGAAGCGTGAGCCCCTCAGGGCTTTTGTAGAGCGCCTTTGTGGGTTGGCCCAGGCAGAATTCGATACATGGCGCGTCCGTGCAGTGGTTGCAAAGCACCGGCAGGAACTTGTACTTCGGGTTCATGTAATCGCCGCTGGTCTCAGCGTAGTAATCCGCCCAGTTGAACGTCTGTCCGTTCTTCCTGTTCTCGGTGTTGTTTTCCGTTTTGCAGGAAAGAGCACATGCACCGCACCCGACGCATTTTCTCAAGTCTATGACCATTGCAAGCTGCATGATTTTCTCCTGTTGATTACCTGGTTACGGTGAATTTTTGTGTCTTGACGAAATCGCCGGATATCATTTTGCAGAAGTACGTCCCCGGCGGCACGCTGTTGAGATCAATGTTGACGATATGGGTGCCGGCGTCATATCGAGCCTGCGATATCCGTCTGATTCGTACACCAATGCTGTTATACAGTTCGATGGTAACAGTGGCAGCTGTTGACGTGTAAACAGACACATGCGCTTGATCGGCAGTAGTCGGATTTGGATAGACAAGTCCAAGGTCGAAATCCACGGGGGTCTGTTCGGGTTTGACCGAGGTGACTTTCTGAATATCAACACCGAAGAATCCTCCGTTCCTCGCCGAGCTTCCTGATAAGCGCTCATATTCTTCGGGTATGAAATCATTGTTATTCTTTCCCCGCGGGACAGCTTTCTTGTAATCCTTGGCCGCAACCTTTCCGTATGCCCAATGTCCCTGTCCGTAACACTTCGTGACGACCCCCGGCGGAATACCAGGCCATACCCGTGCAACTACTGTAAATTGGGTGACGGGAGACTTGACGGTAACGGTATCACCGTCTTTGATTCCCAGGTTCTTCGCGTCAGTCGGATTGATTTTCAAAACATCTTCCCACCGCGAGTCGCCGGGATCAACGAGCTTGAGCTCGTTGTACCAGTTCGTGTTCTGGCTTCTCCCTTCGCGGTTGAGCCGGGATTTGTAATCAACGAAATCGAAGGGGTACAGTCCTTTGCTTCCGATTCGCAGCGGCGGTTCGTAATGTGGAACGAACGCAAGGTCTCCCTTCGCCAGGTAATTGCACGCGGTCAACACTTCGTCGATGGTCTTGGAGTGCTTGTCAGCATGTGCTTTCAGCGCTTTCTTGAGGGTTTCACTGTAGAACTCGAATTTCTTTGTTACCGTATGCATGTCGCCCCAGGACTCACGGAAGACCTTTTCCGCCGAGTTGACGATTCCGATTTTCTTGAAGTTCTCCCATCCACCGATAGTGTCGTAGGCTGGTTTTGCAAAGATTTTTGCCGCGTACTCGGTAAATTCTTTTTCGTTCGTCGGTTTTGCTCCCGAATCAGGGTCGGCGAATTCAGTTTTGTAGAAATCGAGAAGGTTGGTAAAACCCTTCTGGGCGAGTTTCTCTGCAAGAAGCCAGGGGATTTCCGATTCGTCCGCCCGCACGTCCCAGAGGCGCTCGACAACGGGTTGCTGGATCGAGAAGAAGCCGTACCTGTTTCCCATGTTGCTGCTGACGGATAACTTTTCCGCCGCGCTGAACGCGGCCGGGAGCACGATATCGGCGAACTGGGTCATCTCCGAGGCGTTCGTGGTAATGTGGACGTAGAACGGGATCTTCGCCATCGCCTTGTCCCACAAATCCGTCTGGTAGCCGGAAAAATTGTGATTGACCCAGTACCCGATGGCAAGCTTGATGTCGTACGGGTCTTCGTCGATGATCGCCTGTGCGGTTCGGTTGGTGACGACACCTCCTCCGCTCTTGCCTTTTTTCATCGCCGGAAATTCCAGGTACCCGCGCTGGTCGATTTTCTTGTTCGCGAGACCTGTTTTTGCAACCTCGTCCTCGTAGGATGAGTACGACGGGAATTTACCCGTGCTTACCTTCGGAGGATACAATGTCCCGCCTTCGTTGTCCGCGGATCCGAGCAGACCGTTCAACGCGTGAATAGCCATTGCGGTGTAACCGCCTCTTGGAGACATGCAAGCGCCCGGACCCAGCCATACGGCGACATTCGGAGCAGCCTCGGCCATCTTCGTCGCGGCATCGATGATTTTGCTGACGGGGATGCCGGTAATACGCGCGGCCCATGCGGGCGTCCGGTCTTTGAGTTCAAGGTTCCACCATTTGACCAGGCCGTTTGTGTGTTTCTCCTGGAACGCGGATTCGTTGACGGTCTGGCCGGCGACGAACTTGTTGACGCCGTCGGTGAAATCTCCGACGAATTCTTTGTACCATAAACCTTTTGTAAGAATAACATGCGCGAGCGCGCTTGCCAGCGCCCCGTCTTCTCCGGGTTTAACAGCCAACCATGAATGGGACTTCAACGCGGAGGGACTCATCCTGGGATCAACGGTAATAAGGTGCCCGTTATCGACAACCTTGTAAATCCGGTTGATGATGTTTGGAAGCTGCCTGTTGGAAGAGAGGGGATCGGTGCCCCACAGTACCAGGCACTTGGTGGCGTCGAGGTCGTACGACCTGTAGCTCCAATGCCCCTCGGTGTAATAGGGTCCGAATTTCTCCGCCTCCGCGCAGTTCGCGCTGTGCGAGATAGCATTTGGAGAACCGAATATTTTCGGTATTCCATAGTAAATAATGTTTCTCAGGTACGGAGAGTACCGGCCCCGGAGAAGCAGGAATTTATGCGTCTCCTTGTTGTTCCGTAACTCCATCATCTTCGTCGCGATTGTATCCAACGCCTCATCCCATGTGATGGGTACGAATCCCGGATCGATACCCCGTCCTTTCTGGGTACTTGTTCTCTTCATCGGGACCTTGATCCTGTCCGGATCGTAGAGCTGCTGAACAAGAAGATGTCCCTTCGGACAAACATATCCGTGGTTGACCTTGGAGTTCGGGTTCCCGCGTACTTTGGAGGCTCTTCCGTTCTGGACAAAGATCTCGATGGCGCACCAGGCCGTGCAGCCTTGGCACGTCGTCGGGATCCACTTGCCGGCAACAGAAGACGTGAAATTTTTCACGTCGGACTTCTCAAAGGCGCGGAGAGTCGTGTGCGACATCATACTGAGAGCCGAAACCGAGATGGCTCCCGCCTTCAGGAATTTCCGTCGGCTGAGAGGCTTTCTTGATAATGTAGTAATGGGACTTTTCATATGGTTACCCATCTTGATAGTGGAGTGATAGGGGTTGTGAGTTCGGGGTTGGAAAAAGTTATTGAGAAGGATTGAAAAAGCTCGGAGTCGGCACGGAAACAAAGATCGCCGATGGTATCTCCAAGTGGAATGAGGGGGTGTAGCTTTTCGAGAGAATCGTTTCCTTGCATGTCGGGCGTACTCTCTTTTTAATCCTTAGAAAGGATTGGCGATTGGTGCTCCGTTGTTGTGGAAGATAAATCGAGGCCCCCGGATTCGATCTATCGGTTCTGAAGACAATATAATATTAAATGGTAAATACTACAATAGCGTTAAAAAAAGCGACGGAAAGAAATTTAGTTAAAAATAATGTTTTATATCATACATAGTCCTGTTTGTAAATATTATGTTTCCGTGAAGAATGCGTATCGACGCAGCGTCCACGGGTTGGCAATGAGAGCGACGGCCGTGGAACAGGGGGTCACAGTTGCTTCACGGCAGCTTGGGAAGCTGTTTGCAGGAATACGCGATCCTGCTATTTTAGAAATCGAAATGCTTTCCCGTCTTGATATTCGAACGATCGATATCACCGTGTTCGCGATTGCCAACCTGGTGAACGTTCTCCTGGCCGTAATGTTCGTGTGCCGGGCGCAAGGCATGGGAAAGGCCGAGCAGGTCCTGGGCCTGGTTTTTCTTGTCCTGGTCATCCCGGTGGCCCTGGCCGCCATTCGTAATTTCGCCAGCGGGCGTGATTGGTGGACGGTTGTTCTTCCAACATTGCTCGTGCTGTTTGGCGTCGTCGAGCTGGTGTTGGACGTTATTCTGAAATCGGATTTTCGCGTTACCCGTTGGTTGTGGCCGTACATTGTGTTGTATTACCTTGCCTTGCTTGGCATGGTCGGATATTCCTTCCTCGCGGGAAGAACGTTCGGTTTCATCACCCTCTCCACGTACTTCCTGAATCTCTTCGCCACGTGGTATTCATATGGCAAGGTGGGACATGGATGATAATGCGGGAATGGGATATCCAAGTAGATTCGCGATTCGTTGGCAGGGATATCAAGGAGGGGGGTAATCGTGAACCGGCAACAGGTCAATTTTTCATTCACCGCGCGTAGCGTTCGGTTTATACTGGTTGCGCTGGCCATGGGGTTTATCGGAGTGTATGTGGCTGTCGCTTTGAGTCGCGTTGCGTACCCGTACGAGCTGGAATGGATGGAAGGAGGAGTTCTTGAACACGTGGCACGGTTGGTGTCGGGGAAGGATCTGTACGTGGAACCGTCCCTCGAATTCACGCCTTTTGTTTACACACCCCTATACTATTACGTGAGCGCCGGGTTTGTCGAGGTCTTCGGCCCCGGTTTCTTCCCTCTTCGTCTTGTATCGTTCCTGGCGTCGCTGGGAAGCATGGTTGTTTTGTTCGGTTTCGTCCGAAAGGAAACGGGTTCGGCGGTCCTGGGCGTCTTGTCGGTGGGTCTCTTTTCCGCCGCCTTCAAAATCAGCGGTGCGTGGTATGATATTGCCCGCGTCGATTCCCTTTTTATCTTGCTCCTGCTGGCAAGCGTGTACGTTGTCCGCTTTTCCCCGTCCTTTCGCGGGTTGTTGCTTGCAGGCGCGCTCATATCCCTCTCTGTCCTGACAAAACAGATTGCCGTTGTCGTTGGCGTGGCCATGAGCGTGTACAGCATCGTGTTTCTGCCCAGGAACGTGCGGTTCGTCTATCCCCTCGCCGTGATTATTATAGCGGGATCTCTCACGCTGGTATTGAACCGGGTCAACGACGGTTGGTTCTGGTACTACGTGTTCGAACTTCCGCGACAACACCCGTTGAGCATGAAAAGACTGTTGGGGTTCTGGATACAGGACATGGGAATGTTGACCGTCGCGTTCAGCGTATCCCTGGTGTACCCCGTCTCGCTGCTCCGTGGAAGGAATTGGAAAAAAGCCGGGTTCTACGCTTTGCTGATGACCGGCATGGTTGGTGCGTCGTGGATTGCCCGCATGCATACGGGAAACTATAGCAATGTTCTGATCCCCGCTTTTGCCGTCACCGCTCTTGTTTTTCCACTCGGATTGCGGGCGTTGGTACCGGATGTCTTTTCCGGCGCCCGTACGGACGGAGCGGGATCGGAAAAGCGTTTTGCGTTGTCCGATTACCTGGTGGTGTTTGTCTGTATCGGCCAGTTCGTCAACCTGGTTTACAATCCCTTCGCACAGGTGCCGTCCGCGGAAGACAGAATCGCCGGCGACAACCTCGTTCGAAAAATCGAGAAAATTGATGGAGACGTGTTCATTCCCTGTCACGGGTACCTTTCCATCCTGTCCGGCAAGAAATCCTATGCGCATGTCATGGCGCTGTCGGACGTTATTCGAAGCGAGGACATCGTGCAAAGAAAGCGTTTGATGGAGCAACTTGCGGGCGCGTTCCGGAGACAAGAATTCAGCGCTGTTATACTTGGCGGAGAAGACCGGTTGGGAATGAAACATGAAGTCGAACGGTGGTATCTTTTACAGGGCAGGGTTTTCAAAGATGGCGATGTATTTTATCCTGTAACGGGGGCGTTATGGCGCCCGGAATATCTTTACGTTCCTGGGATTGAATGAGTCGCGGGAGCGCGGAATCCCGCGGGAACGAATCCGGTTTCTAATAGTCATTCCACGAAGCAAAAGGAGTATCATGATTCGAAAACGCATTCTGGTTTGGTGGCTGGTCATGGGCCTGGTGACGGCGATTGCTTTCATCATCCCTGCCGGCAAGCTCATCCTGTTGGTAATCGGTTGGTGGCTGGCCTGGCCGATCCTGTCGCGGGGCAGTCTTGTGCCCTACGTGTCGGGTTCCGTTTCGTTTTCCGAGTTCAAGCGGGAGTCGAACCGGATCATCTTAGGACTGGTTGTTTTCGTCCTTGCCGTGACGCTGGTTGGAGCGCTGATCATCACCCGCCCGGACCTGAAACCTTTCGTTCCCTCGAGCACGCTGACGAACGCGATCGTCGCCGTGCAATTCATCGTTGTGACGGTGCAGGCAGTGTACTTCTGGGTGCGCCAGCCCGAATGGCTCATCAGAAAAGAGAAGGAAAGCGCATGAAACATGAAAAACGGTTCAACGACGCCATAGAACGCCTGCGCTCCTCCGAACGCACCGAACTCCTCGAAGTGGACCGGGTGGTTGACCTGTGCCTGGAAGGGATCGCGCCTGCCAGCGTTCTCGACGTGGGCACGGGCAGCGGGTTGTTCGCGGAGGCGTTCGCCCTGCGCGGCCTGGAGGTAACCGGCCTGGACCCCAACTCCGAGATGCTCGATACCGCGCGCAGTTTCGTGCCGGGCGGAACATTCGTGGAAGGAACGGCCGAGGACATCCCCTTCCCTGACGACTCCTTCGATCTCGTGTACCTCGGTCATGTTTTACATGAAACGGACGACACGCTGCTGGCGCTCCAGGAAGCCCGGCGGGTAGCCCGCGCCAGGGTCGTGGTTCTCGAGTGGCCGTATCGCGATGAGGAAAACGGTCCCCCGCCCGCACACCGGTTGAAGGAAGAAACCGTGACGCAACTGGCCCACGAAGCCGGATTCAGACACGTGGAGACCATGCATCTTTCTCACATGGTGCTGTTCCGGTTTGAGGATTGAGAAATCAGACCACGGACGACGGATAGGATTTGGAATTTGAAAATTGAAATTTGAGATTTTTAAGAGCTGGCGAATTATTTAAGGTTCATCGGAAGCTGAATGCTAAGGGAAGTGGCGAATTACTGGATTCCCGCTTTCGCGGGAATGACGCCGACTACCCTACAGATCACGCATGAGAAGAACCGGGACTTTTGACTTGAATCAGACCAAGGAAAACGTTCGAACGTTATAACGTTATAACGTTCCAACGTTCTAACGTTCTAACCAAATCTCCGCAATACTCCAAAATCCAAAATCGAGAATCGAAAACCCCCTCGTCTTACAAAGTCCTAAATTGGCGAATACCCGCGAAATACGAGCTACGCTCCGACCCTTATTTCACGGAGGGAAAACCAAGCCTTAGCGCAAGGTCGTTGCGCGCCCGCGCGAACGTTTCCAGGCATTCCGGGCAGAATTTCCATTCCTTCGCATCCACGCGTTCCACATTCGTGGAAGGACCCATGACACAAAACGGCATGTAGCAATGCCGCAACCCGTACAAGTGGCCCAGCTCGTGCACTACTTCCTTGCGCAGGCGCTGGAAGAGGATATCCGGATTGGGGGGGAGTCCGTAGAATGATTCAAGCAAGCGGCAGATGGAAACGATCCCAGCTCGCCCACCGAGTTGCGCTTCGCCGAAAACGAAGGTCAACACCGGGATGAACAGGTCGTACTCGGTAAGAACCAGCAGTTTATGGTGGGAGTCCGGTCGCGCTTTTAGAACCTGCTCCCAGATACGGGTGGCATTATATTGGTGGCGGGCGGGATCGTAGGCGTTGTTCAACGAGAAAGAGAACAGACTCTCGAGGCTGTGGAGATTGAACTCGAGGGCCAACCATTCGCGAAGCGCGATCAGTAATTCATGCTGGGAAAAATTCAGCGTGAATATTTCCAACTGCGCGCTCACGGTCGCTGCAATCCGTACCGCTTGATCTTGTTGTACAGGGTCACCCGGTCAATTTTCAACGCATGGGCGGCGTGGGAAATATTCCATCCGTACTTGTCGAGCACGTGTGCGATGTGTCGTTTTTCCACCTCGGCAAGGGCGTCGTGGTCGCTCGATACGGATCGCTCCAGCGACATGGGCAGATCCTCCGGACGGATAGCGGGTGGCGTTCCGACCACCATGGCCCGCTCGATGGCGTTCTCGAGCTCGCGAACGTTTCCCGGCCACTCGTATCGTACCAGGATGTCCAGGGCTTCGGGCGAAATTTCCCGTATGGGTTTGTTCATCGCCAGCGCGTACGTCTTCAGGAAGTGATTGGCCAGGAGCGGGATGTCGCTGCGTCGTTCGCGAAGCGGGGGGAGGTAAATAGAGAAAACATTGATGCGATAGTACAAGTCCTCGCGGAACGTCCCTTCCGCCACCGCCGCTTCCAGGTTCTTGTTTGTGGCGCAGATGACGCGGAAGTCGGACGTGATGATCTTGTTGCCGCCTACGCGCGTAAACTGCTTCGTCTCGAGGACGCGCAGGAGCTCGACCTGCGTTTTCATGCTGATGCTGGCGATTTCGTCCAGGAAGAGCGTGCCGCCGTCGGCGATCTCCAATTTCCCCTTTCGCGTCTGGTGGGCGCCGGTGAACGCGCCTTTTTCATGCCCGAACAGCTCGCTCTCCAGGATGGATTCGGCCAGGGCGCCGCAGTTCACATCGACGATGGGAAAAAAGCGCCGGTCGCTGTGGTGGTGAATGGCGCGGGCCACGAGTTCTTTGCCCGTTCCACTTTCTCCGTGAATGACAACAGTCGAATCGGTGGCGGCCACGGTCTTGATCAGCTCGCGCACCTTTTGCATGGCTTCGCTTTCGCCGATGAGCTGGTCGCCGGCGGTGAGATCGGAAATCTTTTCACGAAGCCGGACGTTCTCCCGGGCGAGCTGCTTCTGGCGAATGGCGTTGCGGACCAGCCGGCTCAGATTGTCCGGATCAAAAGGTTTTGTGACGTAATCAAACGCCCCCGATTTGAGCGCCTTTACCGCCGTTTCGATGCTGGCATAGGCCGTGATCATGATAACGGGCAGCTCGGGATCGACTTCCCTGATGCGTTGCTGCAGTTCCATGCCGTCCATGCCGGGGAGCTTGATGTCTAGGAGCGCGAGATCAAAGCTTCGTTGCCGTAATTTCGTCAAGGCTTCCTGGGCGTCAACGGCCGTGTCCACTTCGTATCCGTCCTCGGTAAACCAGCCGTACAAGCTGTCGCGGACGGCGCGCTCATCGTCCACGACCAGGATTGAAACATCATTGGGTGCCATTGTCGTTCGTCGTGTAATTGTGAAGAAGTCTGTTCCTCGTTCTGAATAATCGTTCCTGTTCTATCATGAACCATGACGCGGAAGAACGCGTGTCACGGCTTGGAGGTCGTTATCATGCGCGCCGGTCCACCTCTTCGCTTCCCGGCTGCCGGCGGGGCAGGACAATTTCAATGGTCGATCCTTCCCCGGGTTCTGACGAGACCGTGATGGTCCCATGATGCCGCTGGACGATGCCGAATACGACGGAGAGGCCCAGGCCGACTCCCTTGCTCTCTTCCTTGGTGGAAAAGAATGGTTCGAAAATGTGATTCCTCACCTCCTCCGGTATTCCAACACCGGTATCGCTGACGCGCAGAGCGATGGTGTTTTCGTCAACGAGCTCGGTTTCAATCGTAATGGCGCCCTGACCGGGAATGGCCTCGATGGCGTTGATCAAGAGTGCTATCAGCGCCTGCCGGACCTGCGCAGGATCGCATTGCAGGCGGTCGTTTTCGAGATTCAGGTTCTTTATCACCTGGATTTCCTGCAGCTCGATCTTGTGCCACACGATCTTGAGGCTTTTCTCGATCACTTCGTGAAGCGAGGCTTCTACGAACGCGTCGCCTTCCCGTCGCGCAAAGAGAAGCAAGTCCTTGACGATCTGGCCGCACCGGGAGGTCTCGTCTTCGATGACGTTGAGTACGCGGAAGATTTCCTTGTCGGCAATGTTTTCTTTTCCGGCCAGTTTTCGTTCCAGGAGCTTGCTGTACGTGAGAATGCCCGCCAGCGGATTGTTCAGCTCGTGGGCAACGCTGGCGGCGAGTTTTCCAAGCGAAGCCAACTTGTCGATTTCGCGCATGTGCGCCTCGGCCTGGCGGAGCTGGCGGGTTTTCTGTTCCACCCGCCGTTCCAGGGATCGGTTGAGCTCGGTGATTTCCTCCTTCGCTTCTTTCAGTTGTCTCGTCATCCGGTTGAAGGATTGCGCAAGCTGGCCGACCTCGTCGTGCCGCCGGATATCGATCCGGTAATCGAGGTTTCCCTTCGAGATTTCCACGGTACCTTTTGTGAGTTCCTTGATGGGTTTCTCCACCATGTAGAAAATGAACACGCCGAACAGGAGCGCGATCAGGAAAATGGAAGCGATTTCGTACACGATGCTGCGAACGCGCGTCTGTGACAAGTAGTAATTGGTTTTCTCCAGCGACATCTTCAAATCCAGGATCCCGAGGACTGTCGTGGCGGGATCGTGGGCGTGGCAATCCGCGTTGCTGCACTCTGGAGCGTTGCGGATGGGACTGATGATGCCCAGGATGGGTTCATTGTTCGGCGAAGTGAAAATGCGGGTGCGCCCAAAATCCGTGACTTCCGAGATGGGCAGGTTGTCCTTGTGGCACAGGATGCAGGCTTCCGCGGACATGTTGACCGTCGATCCGATTTCTTTCCTCGAAGAGGAAAACATGATCGTGCCGAGCTTGTTGATGATTTTTACACCCCGGACTTCTTTTTCCCGGCCGATGGTCATTATCGTGTGGAATATTTCTCGCCGGTTGTTTTCGAGCATGCTGTGGCGGAGAGCGCTCACAACCAGATCACTTGTTCGTGCGCTGCTGGCGGTGGCGCTTTCAAGTAAGTACTTTTTCTGGAAGTGAAGGGTGAAAACGAGGAAAATGCCGAAAACCACGGCCATCGACATGAAGAGCAGAACGAAAAGTCGAATGCTCAAACGGCGGGTGAATCGCATGGTGGCCCTCCTGCATGTGTTCATACACAGGCCCGGTGATGCGAGGCTTCTTCAGGGAACGGTAACAAAATTCTTTGACACGGGCAAGTATAACGACTGCGAATCGTCACGGCGTTTTGGCGCGGCCCCACGCGATGGTTTCCGCAAGAAAACGGAAATACGTGTCGGGCATGGTCCGGAGGATGGAATCCAGGGCCAGGCGCCCGCCGTCAGCGGCTACCATGCCCTCGTCTTTCGCTTGCGCGGCTACCACCTTGTCTTGCAACATGCTTTTGCTCCGCCGGATAAACGCTCTTGCCTCGCTTCCCTTCAGGAGTCCTTTCTGCCAGTGCGCTTCCGCCCGGATTTCGAACAGCCACCCGAATCCGTACGGGTGCCTCAGGATCAGCGTCGGCTGTCGTATCAGGTCCCAGTTGCTCCGGATAACGATGCCAGCGACAGGGGCCCGAAGCGAAACGGTTCCGAAGATATCAAACACCCAAACGCAGTGCTTTCCGGGCTGGAGACGGCTGTGCGTGCAGGGCCGGATGATGCTGCGCACGTGTTGAAGCGATTCGGCCATGAAGTGATCGATACCGATAATGCATTTTTCTCCCGCTCCGGGGGCGAGCCAGAGGTGCTCGCGGCTCAGCAAATAGGACGCGGGCAGCTCAAACGACCGGTCGGTTGCGTGCTCTTCACGCCGCTGTTCAGCGCTGAACCGGCAGTTCATGCATTCG
>Ga0256830_1002152_pt1 | contig 13241 bp, 11 predicted proteins | sample 128326metaG_FD_190537 | JGI IMG/M metagenome (GOLD analysis project Ga0256830, IMG submission 190537) | Hydrothermal vent microbial communities from Lau Basin, Pacific Ocean - 128-326 | ecosystem: Environmental > Aquatic > Marine > Hydrothermal vents | place: Pacific Ocean: Lau Basin | collected...
TTTTATTAATTATTTTTTTTTTTTTTTTTTTTTCTTTTTATTTTTTTTTTTTTTTTTTTTAATTTTTTTTTTTTTTTTTTTTTTTTTTTAAATCTTTATTGTATTTAATGATTTTGAGAAAAGAATGCAATTATTATTCTATTACTCTACAAAAATTGACGTTAATTTTTAATTTAAATTTTTTGTTTAAAAAGTATTTAAAAGTATAATAATATTAATTTTTAATTGAATTTTTTCTTTCTTTAATCCATTTTTCAGCAAGATAACATAAACGAATATTTTTTCTTTTGTTAGCAATACGAAACATTTTCTCGAAATTGCTAGCTCCCCATTTTTTAGCTAGTCGACAAAGTCGTTCATCTTCCATTTTAGCAGCTTCTTTTAGCATATCATTAAAATTATTTGCTCCCCATTTCTTTGCTAAATAACAAATATTTACATTCATACCTATAGTATGACCACCTAAAACAGCAGCAATAAGCATTTGATTAAAATCATCTGCTCCCCATTCTTTTGCTAGATAACAAATATTTTTTCGACCTGTTGAAGCTGCAGCATGTAACATAAGATTGAAATCATTTGCTCCCCATTCCTTTGCAAGGTGACATAATCGTTCATGTCCTGCTTGTGCAGCTCCAAAAAGCATTCTATTAAAATTGGTAGATCCCCATTCTTTTGCAAGTTGACATATTTCTTCATTTCCTTCACTGGCTCCTACCTCAATCATGAGACTTAATTCTATAGTATTTATATCATTCCATTCTCTAGCTAAATAACATAGTTCTTTATGTCCACCTTCAGCAGCCCAAATAAGCATAGATTCAATATTAGTAGCTCCCCATTCTCTAGCTAAATAACATAACTCTTTATATCCATTTTGAGTTGCAGTATAAAACATATCATTAAAATCGGTAGCTCCCCATTCTTTAGCAAGACGACATAATTGTTCATTACCTTTTGATGTAGCCCAACTAAGCATATCATCAAAATTTGTCGCACCCCATTTTTTAGCTAAAAAACATAAATGTTCACAATTAGATAGAGTCGCTTCTCGAAGCATATCATCAAAGCATGTAGCTTCCCATTCTTTCGCTAAATAACATAAATGTTCATTTCCTTTTGCAGTAGCGGCAATAAGCATACAGTTGAAATCTGTAGCTCCCCATTTTTTTGCTAAATAACATAGATGTTTATGATTACCTAAAGTGGCATTATAAAGCATTTTATTATAAACTTCATCTTTCCATTTCTTTCGCGGTATACGATATGTATTTTTGTTTGATGTTAATATATTAGGACATGTAATTGTAACGTTCATTAATTCTTTATCTCCCCATTCCTTAGCCAGATAACATAATTTTTTATGACCACCAAAGGCAGCACTATAAAGCATTTTTTCAAATTGTTTAGCTCCCCATTCCTTTGCAAGTCGACATAAATGTTCATAACCATTTTCAGCAGCTGAACAAAGCATTTCTTCAAATTGATTAGCTCCTATTTTTTTTGCCAAATAACATAAATTTTCATTACCATTTTTTGCTGCATAACATAATAAATTATCTAATTGATTTCGTGTAGGAAGAGAAATAAAAAAATCAGATGATTTCGCTTTAAATATATAGTATAAAATAGGATAATAATTTGGATTTACAAAAGAAAAAATTCTGTTAATAATTTCATAAGGCAAAATTTCTATGTTCATTTTTTTATTTACTTTTTTTACCTTGTTATTTTTTTTTTTCAAATCCCAAGAACTTTTATAGCATAAAAAATAACGTTATTTTTTATTTTATTGAAAAAAATTAATTTTCTTTATGATTTGATAAAATCCAAGAAACAACATTATTATGATGATTTTCACATGCGAGATCTATTCCTACTTGATCAGGATAGATATTATATTTTTTTAACCATTGAAGAATATCGAGATAACCATACTGTGCAGCCCAATTTGCTCCTATTCTGTCTGGTAATATTTTTCTTAGTTCGAGCCAAGAAAGAATTTCTAGTTCTTTACTTTTTACAGCCAGATTTGCTCCTGTTGTATTAGGTAGAATTTTTAGTTTTTTTTCCATCCATTTAATAATTTCTATATGACCATTAAAACATGCTCCATTAGCTCCGTATACATCAGGAAGAATTTCAAGATCATCTACTAGCCATTCGAGAATTTCCATATAACCGTTTTCTGCTGCAAGATTTGCACCATGTGTTGATGGTTTTATGCCTTTCTCTAATAACCATCGAGTTATATCAATATTACCATGTTTAATACTATAATCAGATTCTATAGTATTTAATTTTGCAACATTATAATCTAATAATAATTGCATAATTTCCAGATGACCGTTTATACAAGCCCATAGATTTCCAAACCAATCAGGATAAATTCCTTGTTCTAATAACAATTTTAACATTTTTATATTTCCAGAACCAGCTGCATCATTTGCTCCATGTGTAGAAGAAAAATGTTCTCTATTATTTAGAAATTCATCTTCTTCAAATATTACTTGTAAAATCTTAGGACTCTCTTGATGAATCGCTTGATCAACTAAATTTAATTAAAAAATGTTAGAATAAAATAAAAAAAAGAAAAATAAAAGTAAAAAAAAAAAATAACTTACTGAAAAATTTAATACAATTAATTCTTTCATTTTTATTATATGCAAATTTTTGAAGATGTGTTTTTAATATTAGTTTAAAAAGATTATGTTTTTGATATTTGATTACTTTATACATATCAATGGAATTTTGTTCATTAAAAGAATGTTTAAGAAAAAAATAATATTCTTTCCATGATTCTTCATTAGATTTTCCATTAATATAATTATTATAATCTCTTTTAATAAGAAAATTCCATAAATATTCATTATCATATAAATTTTTCATATAGACATTAATATGCTTAATTTTTTCTAAAGTTTCAATATTCAAAAAACATAGTATTTTAAGATCAATTTCTGAAATATTTGTAAATCCCATATTTAAAATCATTTTTATAGTTACTTCTCTAAAAAGAATATTTATTTTATTTTTTTCATATTGAAATATGAAGAAAAAATAACGTAAAATATTTATGTTAAAAAAATTTTTACTCTATTTTTAAATACTTTTTTCATTAATTTATTCATCAAAGAATAAAAAAACAAAAAAGAAAAGAACAAAACAAAAAAATGGAACAATTTGAAAAACAATTAAAAAATTTGATTGATAGTATTATGGATGAAGAGAAAAATGAAAAAAGTAGTGAAGAAAAAAAAGAGGAACAAGAGCTGATGAAAAGAAAATGTTTTGAGTTGGAAAAAGTTTTGAATACTAGAAAGTATAAGACGTGTTTGACTTCTCTAGATGACTCGAAAAAGATACTCTTGTTCTTTTTATACAAGACGATGAAGAAGATTGTGATTGACAAAGAGATTGAAAAACAAGAAAAAGAACGAAAAAAGATAGAAGAAGAAAGAAAGTTTGAAAGAATTAGAGAGCAGATCCAGAAAAAAATTCGAAATGCCAAACCTGAATTTCTGCACTACTTGCTTGAAATACTAGAAGAACAAGAACAACAAAAACAAGAAGAAGGAGAAGAAGAACAAGAAGAAGAAAACAATGATGACGATAATAACGAAGAAAACGACGAGAAGAAAAAAACTAGAAATGGGAAAGAAGCGAATAATCTGATTACTAATGCAATCACAAATGCAAACGCAAACACAAAAATAGAAACAAGTAAGACTACAAGTGGAACTAGTACTACAAATGAGACTACAAGTGCAGGTAGTGCAGGTAGTGGTGATGATGATGTGGCTGATGTGGCTGTTATGCATGTGCCTGTGCCTGTGCCTGTGTCTGTGTCTGCGACTACGACTACAACTACAACTACAACTACAACTACAACTACGACTGCAAGTGCAAATGCAACTACTACGAATACGAATATGAACACGGATACAACTAATGCGGATAATACAAATACGAATAACCAATTATTCGTTCTCGAAAAAAACAACTATGAAAAAGAACAAGAACAAGAACAAGAACAAAACAATCAAAGAAAACGTAAGCGAGATGAGATGCAACAATAAAATAAAAAGAAAGAATCAAAAAAAAAGGTAAGTAGAAGGAAAAAAACTAATCGTGGTGGGGTAGTGGTGGTGGTAGTTGTGGGGTAGTGGTGGGGTAGTGGTGGGTGAATGTGAGTAGATGAATATGAGAGTGGATGTGAGTGGATAAATGCCTGAATTAGAATAAAGTTAGAAGAAGTGAAAGTGGAAGTGAAATAAGTAGAATGAATCTTGATCGGAAAAAAAAATAAAGAAGAAGAAAAAAACAAAAAAAAATTGAAATGAAAAGTTTTGAATAAAAAAAAAGAAAATTCTTTTATTTTTAATAGAAATTGGAAGAAAAAAAAGAAAATAAAAAAGAGAGAGAGAAAGAATGAATAGAATTAAATTAAGAAATGAAAAAGAATGGAAGAACTTTATAAGCAAAAAATATTCCAAATTTCTTGGAGGAAAAGAAGATAATGAAACGTGGCAAAATTTTTTTTTGATTCTTGAAAAAGTTGTTAATAAAGATGATGGGAATTTAGAAATTTTGAAATGTATTAGATATAAAAGATATAAGCTTTTAGATTTGGTTCTTACTAAAATAACAGAAAGAGATATTAATTATGCTAGTCATTATGGATATATAGAAATTGTTAAGTATTTAGCTGAGAGAAGAATTTTTCCAACTGTTTTTGGAGCAAATCGAGCAGCGGGAAATGGACAAATAAATATTCTTGAATTTTTAGAGAAATATAAGATATATCCTGATAGTGATGGAGCAAATTGGGCAGCAGAAAATGCTCATTGGGATATAATTAAATGGTTGGAAATTCGAAATATTTACCCGAATGAAAGAGGAATAACAAATGCTGGTATAAATGGGCATTTAGATATTGTTAAATATTTAATTGAAGATAAAAACATTCCATTAACTAATGAATATGTAAATTATATAGCAAGTGAGGGACAATTAGAAGTACTGAAATTTTTAGAAAGTAAAGGGTTATTACCTAATAAAACTGGTAGTGAATGGGCAATTATGAATGGACATTATAATGTTGTTAGATGGCTAATAGAAAAGAAAATTTTCCCATCAGGATCTAGAGCAGTAGATTCAGCTGCAGGTCATGGTTATTTTAACATTATTGAAGTTTTATCTGAAAATAAAATTTTACCAACAATTACAGGAATAAATTGGGCCGCAAAAAATGGATATATTTCTATTATTGAATGGGCAATTCAAAAAGAAATATTTCCAGATACTCAAGGAGCTAATTGGGCAGCTGAAAATGGTCATATAGAAATTCTTCAGCTTATAGTTAATTATGATATATTTCCTAATGTTGAAGGAGCAAACAAAGCAGCTGGAAAAGGATTTTTAAATATTTTACAATTTTTAGCAAATTATGGAATTCTTCCTGATCAGGAAGGTTCTGACATTGCAGCACTAAATGGTCATCTTCATATTCTTTATTGGATGAGAGATTTTGAGGTTACAAATAATACTCGAGTATTAAATTCATCATAGTTTTTTCTTTTTTTTTTAAATTGGTAAAAAATTTATTAAAAACAATTTTTGTAAATAAAATAATAGTTCTATTTATAAGAAAAAAAAGAATATTACATAAAGAAAAAAAAGAATATAAAAATGAATTATCCTTCAACTGTTTCACCTTATTCCCCATATCATTCTCCATATTCAGTAACTATAGGTCAACAGGCAATACCAATATCGATGAAACAAAGAAAAAAAGGATTAAATATTGGTTGGATAATACTAATTATAGTTATAGTTCTTCTTTTATTGATTGGAGTTGTATTTTTACTTCTTTGGTTATTAGGTATATTTCCTAAAAGAAGTAACAGTGCTAGTACATCATCACAAACACCATGTTTGAATGATTCTGAATGTTCTGCGGGATTAAATTGCTGTGGTGGTGTTTGTACTTTAATAGATATTGATCCAGCTAATTGTGGAAGTTGTGGAAATACTTGTGCTCCAGGAGAAATTTGTTGTAGTGGTTCTTGTGTTGATGATAATACCGATTCTAACAATTGTGGAGGTTGCGGTAATGTCTGTCCTACTGATAGAACTTGTTGTGATGGTTCATGTGTTGATACAAATACAGATGTATTTAATTGTGGAGGTTGCGGAATATCATTCACATGTCCAAGCGGACAAAAATGTTGTAACGGTACTTGTTTAGATACAGATACTGATCCTAATAATTGTGGCAGTTGTGGTAATGTTTGTGCATCCGGTAGAGTTTGTTGTAATGGTAATTGTGTTGATTTAAACACTGATAATCTTAATTGTGGAAATTGTGAATTTACCTGTCAAAGTGGAACAACTTGTTGTGATGGTAATTGTGTTAATACTAATACTGATTCTAATAATTGTGGAGATTGTGGTGTAACTTGTCAAACTGGTAAAACTTGTTGTAATGGTAATTGCGTTGATACTAATAGCGATTTTTTTAATTGTGGCAGTTGTGGAAATGTTTGTGCATCTGGAGAAAATTGTTGTGCTGGTTCTTGTACCACAAATGCTTGTCTTTAATAATTTTTTTCTTTTTTTTTGCGGGGAAAAAAATAAATTCATATTTTTTTATAATTAAAAAGAATAGAATATATTTTCAAAAAAAAAAATGAGTTCCCCAATAAAATCTCTTTATCTTAAACCAACAAAAGAAAAGAAAGGCATGAGTACAGGCATGATAATTTTAATTATAACTATAGTAGTCTTATTTCTTTTATTATTAGTCGGGATTATAATCTTAGTTTTATGGTTAGTAGGTGTATTTTCACCTAAAAAAAGTAGTAGTAATATTAGTAGTTCAGCTCCTCCTCCTCAATTTTGTGTTAATGATTCAAATTGCTCTTCAGGACTAAAATGCTGTAATAATTTATGTATTGATACAAATATAGATCCTAATAATTGTGGATTATGTGGAACATCTTGTTCTATTAATGAAGAATGTTGTAATGGTTCGTGTATCGATATATCATCAGATTCTAATAACTGCGGAGGATGTGAAGTATCTTGTTCTAGCAATGAAGAATGTTGTGATGGCTCATGTATCGATACAACTTCAAATTCTAGTAATTGCGGTTCATGTGGGGTAGCTTGTTCTACTAATGAAGAATGTTGTAATGGTTCTTGTACTGATACTACTTCTGATTCTAATAATTGTGGAAATTGCGGAACTGCTTGTTCAAGTGATGAAGTTTGTTGTAGTGCCTCATGTGTCAATACAAAATTTGATATAAATAATTGTGGAGGTTGTGGAATTACATGTAGTGGTGGAGATATTTGTTGTTTTGGTTCTTGCTCACCAATTTGCGTAATATAAAAAAAATTGATATATTTTTTTTTTAATTATTTTTTTTTATAATTATACAATAAATAGAAAAAAAAAATAAAAAAGAATAGTATTATATATTGTTTCACTATTCAATATCTTTAGTTATGTCATTTCCTCAACAAACACCACCAGTAATACCAGCTTATTCTCCTCCTTCTCCTTATTCTCCTTATCCTCTACTACCACCACAAAGAAAAAAAGGAGTTAATATTGGAATAATAATTCTAATTATAATTATAGTTTTATTACTTTTAGGCGGAATTATTTTTTTAGTTCTTTGGTTACTTGGTGTATTTTCACCTAAAAAGAGTAGTAGTAGTAGTAGTAATTTAAGTCCTCAATTCTGTATTAATGATTCGGAATGTTCTTCAGGATTAAAATGTTGTAATAATACATGTGTTGAAGTAAATACTAATTCTAATTGTGGTTCATGTGGAGTAGTATGTTCAAGTGACCAAATTTGTTGTAATGATTCATGTATTGATACCACTACTGATCCTAATAATTGTGGAACATGTGGGTCAGCTTGTTCGAGTAGTGAAGAGTGTTGCGACGGCTCATGTGTCGACACTACTACTGATCTTAATAATTGCGGAACATGTGGAACAGCTTGTTCAAGTGGTGAAGAGTGTTGTGATGGTTCATGCGTTGACACTGCTACTGATCCTAATAATTGTGGTAATTGTAAAATAATTTGTCCATCTCCACTTTCTTGCTGCAGTGGAACATGTGTTTTTCTAGAAGCGGATATTAAAAATTGTGGATCATGTGGACATAAATGTCTCCCTGGTAAAATTTGCCTACAGGGAGTTTGTTTTCCTTAAGTTTTTTTATTAAAATCAAAAACATATTTATAAATAATTAATTATTTTTTTTAATACAATTTTTTTTAACAAAAAATAAAAATTATAATAAATAATTTTATGAAATTATATATAAATAGAAAATATTTTAAAAAAAAAATGGCTTATGTTATTTCACCAGCATCATCTCCAGTTATGCCATTATCTCCCCCTCCCTTTCAATCACCTATTCCTCAAATACCAACTAGTCCTGCTTATATTCCTACTCAAATGCCTGGTTATTATCCCTATCCTCCACCACCACCTCAGAAAAAAAGAGGAGCTAATATTGGATTAATAATTCTAATCATAGTCATAGTTTTATTATTATTAGGTGGAGTTATATTCTTAGTTCTTTGGTTACTTGGTGTATTTTCACCCAAGAAAAGTAGTAGCAGCAGTACTCCTAGTTTTAGCGAATTTAGCAGTAGTAGCAGTAGTAGCAGTTCATCTTCTTCTTCATTATCATCATCATTATCTTCTTCTTCATCGTCCTCGTTATCATCATCATCATCATTACCATCATGTTCTACTGATTCTGATTGTTCTTCAGGTTTAAAATGTTGTAGTGGAACATGTATTGACACGAATTCTGATCCTAATAATTGTGGATTCTGTACAACTAAATGTTTCCCTGATGAAGACTGTTGTAGTGGTTTATGTGTTGATATAACTAGTACGACTAATTGTGGCGCCTGTGGAAACACTTGTAATACTGGAGAAGATTGTTGCAATGGAACATGTGCTAATTTATCTTCCGATCTTAATAACTGTGGGACATGTGGTAATTCTTGTAACGCTAATGAAAAATGTTGTAATGGCATATGCACTGATATAACTACTGAAACTAATTGTGGAGACTGTAATAATACTTGTGATGTAAGCGCTGGGGAACGATGTTGTAATGGTACATGTGTTAACATAATAAATAATAATAATCACTGTGGAGGTTGTAATAATACTTGTAATTATCCAACTGATACATGTTGTCTTATAACATGTGTTAATTTGCAAGATGATACATCTAATTGTGGACAATGCAATAATCAATGTCCTGGTGGTGGTCCTCCTTTTGCTTTTTGTTGTAGTGGACAATGTCAAACTTTTCCATGTTAATTTTTTAAACTAGTAGATTTATTTTATTTTTTCCAGAAAAAAAACATTATTTTTTAAATAAAATTAAATTTAATATTTTGAAATTTATATTAATTTTTTAAACAAATAAGGATTATTGAAACTATCGTTCCAAACTTTCTTTGCCGCCTCAAATTCTTCTTTATTTAATATAGTATCTATAGTTTTTGAACTATTTTTATCAATTAGATCGAAGAAATTACTGATATAAAGAGATATTTCTGGTTCAGTTTTTTCAATAACGATATTTTTTAAATTGAATGCAGGATATCTATAAGTATAATTTAGTTCTTTAGAAATTTGATAAGCGAGTTCGAGTAATTTTTCTTTAATTTTATATTTATATATAAGATAATCATCAAAATTTTCATGAATATAATCATATAATGTCATTTTTTTTTCTGTTATTATTACTCCATATTGCACAAGATTTTCAGCAGGAGGAGTTAGTTTTTCAACAGTAATTTGATAGAAAAAATATTTATCAATAATTTTTACGCCTAAACCATTTTCGTCAGCCTTTATTGCTAGATCATAAGTATCTTGAAAGATTTTAACTTTATCAGGTTGTGACTCTTTAAGTTCGAAAATTATCGCATTATATTCATATTCATGTTTTTTTTTACCACCAGCTTTATATGATGCTGCTGACCATTCATTCCACATTTCACCATTATTTAATCTATTTTTGAAATCAATTCTATACTTTCCATTATTACTTAGTTGGAATTCAAATGCTTCACTTTCAGTCACATCATAATGACCATAACCAGAACGATAAAAAGTTTGAATTAACTGTTTTTTCTTTTCTTCTGGAGGTATGTGTTCTAGATAAAACCTTTCAATTACAAAATCATCTAAAGAGTTTTTAACGCTCTTTTCATTACTAACAAAATTGTCATGTTCAAGTTTATCTATAAATAAAATATTGACAGCTCCATCATATTTTTGCCCATAATTATTTATCACATCTAATCCAAAATTATTCATGAGATTACTTGATATTCTACCATCATAGTAACGTAATAAAGATTCTTTTCCTCTAAAGAAAAAAACTCCAGTATCAAATATTTCTATCTTTTTTTTAACCAAAGGACTTTTCTTATAATGATCTATTGCTTCTTCGTCAAAAATTACATGAGCAGTTGGTGATTTTAATTTTTGAAGAATATTAAATGATCCAGAATGTTGTGTAGATAAATTCAATGTTTGACCTATTATATAATCAGTATAAGTAGAAAAAAAAGCATCATTAAATCTATTATTAAGGTCACAATAATATAAATCTATTAATGGTATAAATTTTGTCGAAAAACAATACACTTCTTGATCAGAATATCTAATAAGAAAGACAGTTGATGGTATTCTTAATATTTTAATACTTCTATAATCTACAAAATTGAATTGTAGATCTTTTCTTAAACTTAATTCAAGCGTCCAATATATTAAAAATAAAACTACTCCAATTTCATGTCTATTAGCTCTTAATAAAAAATATGAATATGTCACAACTTCTTCAGGATGATTAAAATGTCGTAAAAGTAATAAAGACGAAACTACTCCTTCATCTTTTTTTTCAACATATTCTGGTCGTCTTCCTCTTCGTTTCTGTTCTATTTTTTCCATAAGATTTCCTCCACAAACAGTACTACTAACATAAGGAATGAAAAATATAGTATTTTGATTTAAAAACATAGGAGCAACTTTATCCATATACATTGATACAAGACTATCTAGTTTTAAAATTTCTGCTGCTTCTACAGGTGATAAATTCATTTCTGGTCTTAAATAAGGATTCCAAACAAAAAGTTTCATTTGAATTTCTTTCGTTAAATACGTAGTTAACATTATTAATTCATTTTTATATCTAAGTCTTTGTTCTTTATAATGAAATATTCCTATATCACAAGATTGAATTTTTACTTCTTCATTTCTTAAAATTTCCGCTACAGTCTTTTTCAATTCCAGTTCACTTTCTTCTCGTTTTCTTTTTGACATTTCTTTATTTTTTTTTTCTTAATTTCAAAGATCTATTTTATATAAAAAATTAAAAAAAACAACAACAAATAATTTAAAATTTTTAAAACTCCTTGACTGAATTAAAAAATATAATCTAAGTAAAAAAGTGGAGTTAAGTAAAAATGTTAAAATCAAACGAACGAATGAATGAATGAATGTGTATGTATGTAAACGTGTGTGTATGTAAACGTGTATGTTTGTATGTGTATGTGTATAAACGTGTTATGTTTTTTGGTGCTGGTGTAATGGAATTAATAAATGCGGTGACGTTTTAAATATCTTATAATTTCTTCATAGTCAAACTGACGTATCTTGTTAGTTTTGGCTCCCCATTCTTTTGCCAGTCTGCATATATGTTCCTGATCATTCAAAGCTGCATAACACAGCATTGCTTCCAAATCCTCTGCTCCCCATTCTTTTGCCAGACGGCATATGTGTTCGTACCCACTTTGCGCTGCTCCCTCTAGCATTATATTAAAATTATTTGCGCCCCATTTTTTCGCCAAATAACACAGTTTGACATTTCCCTTTTTAGCCGCCCAATAAATCATGTCGTTGAAATTAGTTGCGCCCCATTTTTTTGCAAGTCGGCATATGTTTTCGTGCCCTCCTTTAGCCGCATAAATCAACATGTATTCAAAACAAGCGGGATCTTCTCTTTGACAACATTGATATTCATATCTATATTCAAAACCTACACGTGTACGAACTATCCGTGCCCACGATTTGGCGAGATGACATATGTGTTCGTGCCCGTTTTCAGCCGCTTCCCGTAGCATTTTATTAAAATCAGTTGCGCCCCATTTTTCTGCAAGTCTGCATATGTGTTCGTGCCCGTTCCTAGCCGCGCCTTTAAGCATTTCATTCCAGTCTGTAGCGCCCCATTCTTTCGCCAAATAACACAGCTGCTCATTTCCATCTTCAGCGGCACCTTGCAGCATTTTGTTGAAATTTTCTGCGCCCCATTTTTTAGCGAGTCGACACAAATGTTCATGTCCGCCTCTAGCGGCTCCATAGAGCATCTCATCAAAAAACTCTGCTATAAATTCCCTAGCAAATGATTCTGATTTGATTTTTCTTTTCACGTAAAAAGAATGATATTCCTGTTTAATCCATTTCTTAGCCAATCGACAAATTTCTTCATAATTATGTAGAGAAGCGTACATGAGCATTCCTTGAAAATCTCGAGCGTCAAATTTTTTTGCAAGAAGACAAATTTCCTTATTACAATATTTGGCCGCTTGACAAAGTAAGTTCCCAAAATGGACTCGCCAAGGTTGATGTCTAAAAAATTCAGGAAACATAAAGTAAAAAATAGGATAAAAATTCGGATTAAAAGAAAAAATACGAACTAGAATTTTTGGAGCCAACACCTTATCATTCTTATTATTATTTAGAGCCAATACCTTATCATTCTTATTATTCTTATTATTATTATTATTATTATTTAGAGCCAATACATTATTATTATCTAGATCCAATACCTTATCATTCTTATTATTATTATTTAGAGCCAATACCTTATTATTATCTAGATTCAATACCTTATCATTCTTATTATTATTTGGAGCCAATACCGATATATTCTTATTCTTATTCATGTTTTTAAAATTTTTTTTTTTTAAAAAAAGATAAACAAAAAAAATAAACAAATTTTGAGAAAGTGAATTTTTTTTTTTAGAAAAAATTACGTAACCCAAAAAATAATCGTAAAAAAAAAAACATAAAAATTAAGAAAGAATTAATTTACCAGAACAAATTAAGATGAAAAAAAAACCCATCGATTTTTTTAAGTAAAAAAACACCGAGCTGAGTGAAAAACCCTGAAATAAGTGAAA
>Ga0256830_1002153_pt1 | contig 13240 bp, 9 predicted proteins | sample 128326metaG_FD_190537 | JGI IMG/M metagenome (GOLD analysis project Ga0256830, IMG submission 190537) | Hydrothermal vent microbial communities from Lau Basin, Pacific Ocean - 128-326 | ecosystem: Environmental > Aquatic > Marine > Hydrothermal vents | place: Pacific Ocean: Lau Basin | collected...
GTGGTCGGCATCCTCCTTCCGCGGGTGCGCCTCTCCGACGATCCGCCCGACGCCGCCGAGGAGACGACGAACGAGGTCCTCATCCCCCTGAGCACCGGACGCAAGTGGTTCGGAACCATCCAGGTCCGGATCCGCGCAGGAAGCCGGGACATGGAGCAGGTGGAACTGCACGAGATCATCGCTTCGGTGGCGCCGGCGGCGGAGGTCCACGACGAAGGGCCGGAACCGCGGGAGCGCGTGGAGCTCACGGCCACGGCCTGCCGCAGGATGCTTGAACGCTTCCACGACCAGAAGGACTACGAGGTCATCGTCCCCCTGGAGCTCTTGATGCGGGCCGAAGAGACCAAACGCATCTTCAACATCGTCCTCGGCTCCATCGCCGGCATCAGTCTGCTGGTCGGGGGCATCGGCATCATGAACGTGATGCTCGCGACCGTCACCGAGCGCACCCGCGAGATCGGCATTCGCCGCGCCCTGGGCGCCAAGAAGCGGCACATCGTCACCCAGTTCCTGGTCGAGACCGTGGTCCTCTCGGTCGGCGGCGGGCTCCTGGGCATCCTGCTCGGCGTCGCCATCCCGCAGGCCGTGGAGGCCTACGCCGGCCTGCCGACGGTGGTCACTCCGGAGGCGCCGCTGCTCGCCTTCGGCATCTCCGTCGGGGTGGGCATCATCTTCGGCCTCTACCCGGCCTGGCGGGCGGCGGGCATGGACCCGGTCGAGGCCCTGCGCCACGAATAGGCGGCTGGTGGACAGGCGGCCCGGCCGCGGGGAGAATGCCGCCATGCAAGGGCCCCAAGCCGCAACTGCCGCCGCCGTCGCGCCTTCCGGCCGCGCCTGGATCCAGGGCCAGCGCTGGGATCTGGGCTGGCTGATCGGCTCGGCCATCATCGTGCCCGCGGTCCTGATCGCCGTCTGGGCCGGCGCCGGCTCCATGGAGATCAACCTCGGGGTCACGGCCATCATCGGCGGGCCGCACCTCTTCAGCACCTATCTCGCCACCTTCGGCGACGCCCGCTTCCGCCGCCGCCACATGCCGCTTCTGGCCGCCGTCTCCCTGGCCGTGCCGGCCCTGGTGGTCTGGGGAACACTCACGAACTTCCAGGTTCTCCTGAGCATCTTCATCTTCACCGCCAGCTTCCACGTCCTGCATCAGAACGCCTATCTCACGGACATCTACCGGCGGCGTTCCGGGCTTCCGGAGTGGCGGAGCGCCCGCTGGATCGACTACGGACTGCTCCTGTTGTGCATCTACCCCATCGCCAGCTGGAAGCTGGTCCACAGCGACTTCTACCTGGGCGAGGTGGAGATCCTTCTGCCTCCCTTCCTGAAGATCCCGGCCACCTACTACGCCGTATGGGCCGCCTTCGCTTTCTTCCTGATCCTCTGGACCTGCAAGACCGTCTGGGAGTGGCGCCGCGGTCTCCTGAACCGCCCCAAGACCCTTCTCATCGCCATCACCACGGTCATCGCCTTCTTGGTGCCGGCTGCCGCCACCGGCCCGCGCCTGGAACTGGCCTTCCAGTCCGTCAACGCCTGGCACTCCATCCAGTATCTGGGGATCGTCTGGTTCATCCTGCGCATGCGCAAGGCGCGCGGCGAACTCGGAGACGGACTGGTGAAACGCCTGGCCGGGCAGGGCCGGGCCAGTTTCTACTTCTACGGCTTCTGCTTCGCCGTCACCCTCGCTCTCCTCGGCACCCTGATCACCCTGGCCTCGGCGGACCCCTGGGGGCTGAACTTCGACCAGTACTACTACATGGGTGTCCTGAGCGCGCTGCTGGTCCACTATGTCCTGGACGCCTACCTGTTCACGGTCAGCAACCTCCAGGGGACGAGACCCGAGGAGATCCCCTTCGCGATCCCGGCGGCCGCCTGAGGCCCGCTCCCGGAGACCACGGGGCAGTCACGGACTAAGATCCGGGATCCGGCGTCGTCCCTTCAGATCGGCGCCCGCCCCATGCCCGCCGCCTCCCGGTTCCGTCCCGGGCTGCTCCTGAGCCTGGCCCTGGCCGCCCTCCTCCTGTGGATGGCGCGCGGCCTGGTCCTGTCCGGTGGCGTGGAGGCCCCGGCAAGGCCGAGCGGCGCGGAGGAGGCGGAGAGGCCGGCAGCCGTGGAGCTCGGGGAAGGGCCGGCGGCGGGGCGGCGGACCGAGGCCGGCGGAGGGAGCGAGGAGGCGGAAGCGCACCGCGGGAACGGGCGCCAGCCGGAGGTCCGGGCCGAGGGCTCGGTCCTCCTGCCCGACGGCCGGCCGGCCGCCCGGGCCCTGGTCTGGACCGGCCGGGATCCCGGCGTCGAGGGCGGCCGCTCCACCCTCGCCGGCGCGGACGGCAGCTGGTCCCTGCGCCTCGCCCCCGGCCGCCAGGTCCTCGGCGCCCGCGCCCGGGGCACAGGCACCGCCCGCGTGGAGATCCTGGTCCCCGGGGACGTCTCCTCCTTCCTGGTTCCGGACCTTCGCCTGCCGCCGGGGGGCCGAATCCGCGGCGCGGTCCACGCCGGAGCCGGCCCCCTCCCCGCGGGTCTCCTGGTACGGGCCGAGCGCTCGGACGGCCGGCTCTTCCGCCTGGAGGGGCTCGCCGGGGACCCGGGCTGGGGGATGGCGGAGGCACCCGTGGACCGGGAGAGCGGCGAGTTCCTCCTCGAAGGCCTGGACCCCGTCCCCCACGAGGTGCGCCTCCTCCTCACCGGGATGCCCCTGCACCGCTCCGAACCCGAGGTCCACCGGGAGGTCCTCCCCGGCGGCCCGCCCCTGGAGTTCCGCATCGTCCCCCGCCATCCGGTCCGCGGCGTCGTGCGCGATGGCCTGACCGGGGAGCCGGTGACCTCCTTCGACCTCAACGCCTTCCACTTCGAGGATCCCGAGGGCCGCTTCGAATACCCGGGCAACCCGGCGGAGACGGCCCTGGTCTTCGAGGCGCCCTCCTACGAGGAGCAGGCCCTGCCCAACCCGGTCCGGGAGGAGGGCGGCCCGGTAGAGGGGCTGGAGGTCCTGCTCGTGCCGAAGGCCGGGACCGGCAGCCTGGTCCTGGCGCCGAAGCGGACGGACGGAAGCGCCGTTCCGGTCTTCCGGGTCCTGGGGCGGGCGCCCGACGGCGCTTCCTGGCAGGCGGAGGCGGCGGCGCCGGGACTCCTGCGCGTGCCGCGGCTTCCGGCCGGCCGGCACCACCTGCGCCTGCGCGCCCCCGGCCACACCGACGCCGTCCTGGATGTGGACATCCCCCCCGGGGGCGAGGCCCGGGCCGAACCGGTCCTCCGGCCCGCGGGCGCCGTCGAGCTTCGGGCCCGCAACCGCTATGGCCGGGTGCCGAGAATGGTCCAGGTGCGGGTCCTGGCGCCGGACAGCGAGGAAGGACCCGCCTGGAGCTTCCGCTACCGGAGCCTCCAGGGGACGATCGCCACCTCGACGGAGGCCCGGGTCGAGGCTGGAGACCCGGCGCCAGCGATCCTCCTGGTCTCCGCCGACGGCTTCCTGGAGGGGCTTCCGCCCGGCACCTGGCGCTTCGAGATCCGCTGGCAGGGCGGCGGGACCAGCCTCGTGCCTTTCGAGGTACCGGAGCAGGGAGCGGGCCTCCTCGAGATCCGGCAGGAGCCCTGAGGGGAACGGGCATCCGCGGCCGCCGGGTAGGATGCCCGGCCGGAGGACCCGCCCGTGAAGACCCGCATCCCCCCGCTCCTGCTCCTGGCCCTCGGGGCCTGCATCCCTTCTCTCCAGCCCCTCTACTCCGATCCGGTCCGCGGCACGGTGGACCTGCCTGAGTTCCTCGGGACCTGGTCCTTCGAGGCGCCCGGCCAGCCGGGCCAGACCCCGACCTGGAAGGTGAGCCGCGGGCGCGGCCACACCTTCCTCGTGGAGGTCCTGCACCAGGAGCGGGCGACGAGCCTCACCGGCCACGTGGTCGAGATCGCCGGCGAGTACTACCTGGACACCTTCCCGAACTCCATGCAGGTGCAACAGGAGCTCGGGGAGCTGGCCGCCGCCCATCTGGTGCCGGCGCACCTGATCTGGTGGCTCCGGCCCGAGGGCGAGGGCTTCGACCTGCACCTCATGGCCGACGGGGCCGAGGGCTTCGAAGGCCGCCTGGTCCGGGAGCCCGGGCTGGCCCCCCGGGTCCTGATCGAGGGGGGGACTCGCCCGGTGCTCACCGCAGCCCCGGAGCGCCTGCGGAAGGTCCTGGAGGAACTCGGGCCCGAACAGGTGTTCCAGAAGAAGCCTTCGGTGCGGCTCCGGCCCCTGGCCGCCCCGGGGAGCCCCTCCGGCAGCGGAGAAGGCTCCACGGGCGGCTAGGAAAGGCCTGACGCAGCGGCGGCAACCCGGATCCGGCCTCCGTGTTCCGGGGATTCCCACCCCTTTCCCGCCGGGGAAGATGCCGGGAAAGAACCCCAAAACGGGGACACGGGTTAGGATTACCCATGGCCGAGGCCGCCACCCGGCGGCCCGCCCCTCCCTCCCCGACCCGGAGGCAACCATGAATGCCTATCGCTCCCTCCAGCGTGCTGGTGTCCTGCTTCTCACGGCGGCCGTCGCGCCGGCCGTGCCGGCCCAGATCACCTATGGGGGTCTTTGGGTCACCGACCTCACCCTCGAAGGCGAATACGTCGGCGCCAAGTTCGGGTACGCCATCGACCTGATGGGGGACCTGGACGGTGACGGCGTCCCCGACATCCTGGTCGGCTCCCCGGAGGCCAACCCCAGCGGCATGATGCATGCCGGCGTGGCCTACGTCTTCTCGGGCGCCACCGGCCAGAAGATCTGGGAAGTTCCCGGCCAGGACGCCCAGGACCAGTGCGGCTTCTCGGTGGCCGCCGCCGGCGACGTGGACGGCGACGGCATCGACGACATGATCATCGGCGCGCCCTACGCCGACTTCAGCGGGCTCGTGGACGCGGGCGCGGCCTACGTCCTGTCCGGGGCCGACGGCGCGATCATCTGGAAGCTCCAGGGCGACCAGAGCTTCTCCCTGTACGGCTTCTCCGTGGCCAGTGCCGGCGACCTGGACGGCGATGGCATCTGTGAGATCATCGTCGGCGCCCCCGAGACCGAGGTGAACGGCATGGTCGGCGCCGGCTCGGTCTTCGTCTACAACGGCGCGACCGGTGGCCTCATCTACCGCTTCGATTCCCCGGCGGAGAAGTGGTGGTTCGGAAGCGCCGTGGCCAACGCCGGCGACGTCAATGCCGACGGCTACAACGACATCGTCGTCGGCGCCACCTTCGCCGACGTCATCAACGGCCGCGACAACGCCGGAGCCGCTGCGGTCTTCAGCGGCGCCGATGGCCAGCTCCTCTACCAGGTGGACGGGCAGGAGCCCACGGACATGCTCGGCAACGCAGTCGCCGGTCTCGGCGACCTGAACGGCGACGGCTACGACGATTTCGCTGCCGGCGTCTACCTGGCGAGCCCGAACAACACCATCGGCGCCGGGGCGGTGTACGTCCTCAGCGGCTACGACGGCTCCCTCCTGCACCTCTTCCAGGGCGAGCAGGAGTGGGAGAAGCTCGGCTGGTCGGTGCGCAGCGCCGGCGACGTCACCGGCGACGGCGTCAACGACATCATCACCGGTGCCCCCATCACCGACTACCTGGGCATGGTGGACGCCGGCAAGGTCGAGGTCTACGACGGCGTCAGCGGCCAGCTCGTGGCACGCTTCTTCGGCAACGAGCCCGACGGCCGCCTCGGCTTCGCCGTCGCACCCGGCGGCGACCTGGACGGCGACGGCCATGCCGAGGTCCTGATCTCCGAGCACCGGGCGATGATCCAGGGCTACGACAACGTCGGCAAGGTCTACCGCTACGCCTTCAAGCCCTGCATCCGGGCCGACGCCGATTCTGTCTCCAGCTCGGCCGGCGGCTTCGTGACCATCCAGATCGATTTCCCCGCCGATTTCGCAGGGGACGGCTACGCGATCCTGGCCTCCGCCGCCGGGACCGGTCCGACCACCCTGGACGACGTCGTCGTGCCGCTCACGCCGGACCCCCTCTACGACCGGATGCTGAACCAGAACCCGCCGCCGCAGATCCTGAACCCCTACGGCACCCTGGACGCGGCGGGGGATGCCACGGCCTTCTTCCAGAGCAACCCGGGTGAACTCTCCTTCTTCATCGGCCAGACCCTGTGGGTCGCCGCCATCAGCTTCGTGCCGGTGACGGACCCTGTGGCGAGCTCCGTCGCCCTTCCCATCGAAGTCCTGCCTTGAGCGCCGGCGCACCCTGGACCGGGCGGTCCGCCATGCTGGCGGGCCGCCCGGCTGGCCTTTCCGGCGGCGGCCGGTACACCCTGCCCGGCGCTTGCGCCGGATCCTAGGATGGAACGAGCCGCCGGTCCGCTTCTCCCCGCCGGCCCTTCCCCTCCCTCCGCCCCCGGCCATGATTCCCGTTCCCCTGACGGCGCTCCTCCTCCTGTCCACTCCACCTCAGTCCCCGGGCGGCGAGTGGCAGATCCTGCGCAGCCTCTCCGGCACCGAGCAGCAGGAGAACCTCGGCTACGCGGTCGCCAATGCCGGAGACTGCAACGGCGACGGCGTGCCCGACTTCGTGGTCGGATCCCCCCTCGCCGACACCGACGGCGGTGCCGACGCCGGCCGCGCGCGGGTGATCTCCGGCGCCGACGGCTCCCTCCTCTGGCAGGTGGACGGACCCGATTCGGGCGACCAGTGCGGCTATGCCGTCTGCGGCGCAGGCGATGTGGACGCCGACGGCACCGACGACTTCCTGGTCGGGCTGCCCTACGCCGATCCCGGCAACCGCACCGACGCCGGCAGCATGTTCGTGATCAGCGGCGCCGACGGCCGCTTGATCTGGCGTATCCAGGGCGACGAGAACAGCCAGCGCCTGGGCGCCGCCCTGGCCGCCGGGGCCGACGCCAACGGCGACGGCTACGGCGACTTCCTCATCGGGGCTCCCTATGCCTCGCCCGGCGGGATCCTCCACGCCGGCAGCGCCTTCCTGGTGAGCGGCCGGGACGGCACCACCCTGCTGCGCGTGGACGGCTCCTGGGAAGAAGGGCTCCTCGGCCGGGACCTGGCCTTCACCGGCGACCTCTCGGGCGACGGCCTGCCGGACTTCGTGGTCGGCGTCCCCCAGGCCGACCCGAACGGCGTCCTCGACGCCGGTGAGGTTCTGATCGTGGACTCCGTCACCGGCCAGGTGATCCGCGACCTCCAGGGTGTGGACGCCGGCGGCAACCTCGGCTGGTCGGTGGCCGACGCCGGCGATCAGGACGGCGACGGCCTCTCCGAGGTCGTGGCCGGCGCCTACCTGAACTCCGCCAACGGCCTCCAGTCGAGCGGCTCCGTCATCGTCTTCCGCGGCAGCGACGGGACGGTCCTGCACCACTGGATGGGCGGTGCCAGCTGGGACCGCCTCGGCTGGAACGTCGCCGGCGTCGGCGACGCGGACGGCGACCTCGTCCCCGACATCCTGGCCAGCGCCCCCTTCAGCGATGTCCTCGGCTTCACCGACGCCGGCGAGGCGCTCCTCTACAGCGGCCGCACCGGGGACCTGATCATGGCCTGGGCCGGCGCTGGCAACGACGACCGCCTCGGCTACGGCCTCGCCGGGGCCGGCGACGTGGACGCCGACGGCACCGAGGATCTCCTGGTCGGTATCTACTGGGGAGACCCGAACGGCGTCCCCAATGCCGGCGAGGTCCGGACCCTGAGCCTGGACGCCTGGCTGCGCGCCGACGCCGACGAAGTCAGCTCCTCCCTGGGCGGCACGATCCAGTTCCTCCTGGACTTCCCCGACACCGAGGCCGGCAAGCTCTACGCGCTCCTGGCTTCGCCCAACGGTACCGGGCCGACCTTCGTCAAGGATGTCGAGGTGCCCCTGACCCGCGACCCTCTCTTCGAGGCCATGCTCGACGGCTACCGGCCGCCGCCTCTCGAGGACATCACCGGCACCCTCGACGCCCACGGCCAGGCGGTGGCAAGCCTCGTGAACCCGCCCGGCGGCATGGACAAGTACATCGGCTGGAGCCTCTACGCCGCCGCCCTCAGCGGCGACGGTCCCGGCGCCCCCCGCCTGAGTTCGGCGGCGGTGGCGGTCCGGGTCGTTCCCTGAAGCGGCCGCCCTCCACGCCGTCCTTCCCGGCGCGGCCTCCGCGGCGCGGTCCTTCGGGCGCGTCCCGGAAGCGCCGGTTTCCATCGCCGTTGCGTGCGGCCTCGAGGGCCTCGCCGAAGGAAGCGCCGCGCTCCAGCGCCCGCCAGGCCTGGTGGAACTCGCGCCCCGGCAGGGCCCGGAGCTGGCGCTCCTGCCCGGCGTCCAGCCCCCACTCGCGGAGCAGGGCCGCTTCCCGGTCGAGCACCTGGAGCTTCTGCGCCTCGAAGATCGCCGGCAGGAAGGCGTCCGGAGAGTTCCCGGGGTCGCGGAGCTCCTCAAGGATGCGCTGGCCCAGATAGCCCTCCTGCTGCAGGCGCTCGGCGCGGCGCAGGAGCCACTCGCGGCGCCGCGCCTCATGGCGGCGGCGGCCTTCGCGCAGACGCTCCTCGACGGGCTTCCTCTCCAGGTCCCGGGCTGCCTCCGGCCTCTCCCGGCGGACCCGCTCGGCCTCGGCATGGAGGCGCTCGCGCAGCCGCTGGTCCACGAAACGCCGCCGCTCTTCGGGAGGCATTGCCTCCAGGCGGGCGCGCTCCTCAGGGTCCAGGGACTCCAGGATGCCTGCGCGCATGCGCTCGAGCTGGGCGTGGCGCCGCTGGAGTTCGGCGCGCTGCTCGGGTCCCAGACGCTGCAGGCGCTCGTAGCGCTCGCGGAACTCCTCGCGCCGCTCGGGGTCGAGGCCCTCCCACCAGCGCCGCAGTTCCTCGGGGCCGGCCTGGCCGGACTGCACGCGCCGCTCCAGATGGCGCTCGCCCAGGCGGTCGCGCGCCTCCCGCGAGGGGTCGCGGCGGGCTCCCCGGCGCCCGGTCTCCTGGTCCCCCGGCCGGCGGGCGGAATCCTGCGAAGAGGAGGGGGCGGGCTCCTGGGCGCGGGGCGCGGGGCGGGCGGTGGGCGGCGCAGGCCGCTGGGCCGGGGCCTCTGCAGCGAACACCAGGACCCAGGGCAGCCAGGCGGCGGCGAACCTCAGCCTCATCCGGTCCTCCTCAGTCCTCGACCTCCGCCAGGAGCTCCCGCTCCGGGTCGAAGTCCTGCTCGCGGAAAAGGATCTCGAGACCGGCATCGGTCAGCGTGGAGAAGGACTCCAGGAGGTCCCGGTTCTCGTAGATCTCCAGGACCAGATCGTCCAGCTCCTCCTGAGGGCCGCCGGCGCTCTCGACCGCCGGCTGCTCGTCCACGAGGACCGGCGCCGAGGGCTCGGGGGCGCCGCGGCCCAGCCAGTAGCCGCCGGCCAGGAGCATCAGGCCGGCGGCTGCCAGGGACAGGCGCCGGCGCCAGGGACCGGCCAGAACGGGGGCCTCCTCGGCCCGCAGCCGCGCCCGGACCCGCTCGCCGAAGTCCTCCGGCACCGGCGCGCCGGGGTGGCGGTCGAGCAGGCCGTCCAGCCAGTCGTCCTTCCAAGTCACTGTTCTGCCTCGTAGTAGGGCCGCAGGAGCTCCCGCATGCGGGTCCGGGCCCGGTGCAGGAGGGACTTCACGGCCTTCGGGGAGATGCCCAGGATCTCGCCGATCTCCTGGAGATCCAGGCCATCGTAGTGTTGCAACACCAGCGCCGTCCGCTGGTTCTCGGGGAGTGCGGCCAGGGCGGCCTCGATACGGCCGGCCCAGGACTCCAGCTGCACGCTGTCCGAGGGCTCGGCGGCCTCCGGGTCTGCGAGGTCCAGGGGGGCGCCCTGGCGGTCCACCGGCAGGGAGAGGGTCCGCTGGCGCTTGCTGTCCCGCAGGGCGTTCAGGGCCAGGTTCCAGGTGATGCGGTAGAGAAAGGTGCTGAGCCGGCCCTGAGGACGGTAGCGCTCGCGGCTCCGGTAGAGGCGCACGAACACCTCCTGGGCCAGGTCCTCGATGGCGGGGTGGGGACCGAGCAGACGCCGCAGGAGGCCGAAGACCGCGCCCTGGTAGGCCTCCACGATGCGGTCGAAGGCCTCTTCCTCCCCCTGCTGGAAGGCCAGCATCCAGCGGACGCCGGGGTCCTCCTCCCTGCCCGCGCCGCCCCGGGTCCGGTCGTCGTTCAAGAGCGGCCCTACCAGCCGAGACCGGAGGGCGTGCGCGGCCAGAGACGGTCCACGACCACGCCCTGCAAGTGGCCCCGGGAGACACCGCCGTAGATGCGCGAGTCGCGGCTCAGGACGGGATCGTCTCCGAGGAGGAAGTATTCGTCCTCCGCGAGCCGGATGGGCTCGCTGCAGCCGAAGAGACCGCTCGGCTCCAGGAAGACATCGCGGCCGACGCGGATGCGGCCCAGGCTCAGAGGTCCGCGGCCGCCGACGCCGGCCTGCTCGACGTGGAGGCCCTGGGGCAGACCGGCCAGGGGCAGAGGGGCGGGCGGCTGGTAGTCCTGAGGCGGGAACAGGAACTCGCCGTCCACGCAGGCCGTGAGGGTCTGGTCGGCATTGCTCAGGAACAGGACCCCCTGGGCCGGGGCGCGGGCCGCCCGGTCCTCGAAGAGGACCTCGCCCACCCCGGGATCCTCCGGCGTCTGCAGGACGGCGCCGGGCAGCCGCAGGAGCCGGACCTCGCGGCCGCGCCGCGCGAGACTGAGGAGGAAGTTCTCGGCGCCCTCACGGATCAGGAGTTCGACGCGGGCGTCTTCGGCCTCCAGGCGGTACTCGACCTCGATCCCCAGATCCACGGCCGGACGCTCGCCGGGGTGGAGGACACCGCCGGCCAGATAGCCGTCCCGGGGCGGCTGGCGCAGGCGGGCGCTGGCCTGGACGCCGGGCTCCAGGCTCCACAGGAGGCCGCGCGCCTCGAAGCCGGACTCGCTCAGGCTGAGGAGGGCGTCGGCCGCCGCCCCCGCCGTATCCACAAGGGGGATGAGGTCGTCCACGCCGCGCACCTCACGGCGGTAGAGGACGCCGTTCACGGCCAGGTCGCCGTCGGGAGTGATCCAGAGCTCCTCGCCGGGCAGGCCGGCGACCCGCTTCACCACGCGCACTCCAGTGTCGGGTTCCTGGAAGATCACGAGGTCGTGGCGGTCGGGCGGATCCAGCCAGAGCGGCGCCGTCACCAGGATGTCGCCCTCGCGCAGGGTGGGCAGCATGGAAGGACCCTGCACCGCCACCGGCGTGAAGAGGATGGTCGCCAGGAGCAGGGCGCAGGCCGCGCCCGTGGCCAGGCGCAGGCGCGCCAGGAGCCGGCGCAGACGCGCCTCGCGGCGCCAGGCCTTTTGGCGGCGAAGCACTTCGGGGCGGCGGGCGGAGGACATGGCGGGGCCGGAACCCCTCCAGCCTACGAAGCCATGAGGAAGGAGGCGGTCCCGAAGAAGAGGAGCGTGGCGGAGAGATCGCTCACCGCCATCATGACCGGACCGGCCACGACGGCGGGATCCAGGCCTGCGGCCTGGCTGCCCATGGCGATGGCCGAGGCGGCGGTGGCCGTCCAGGTCATGGCCAGCACCAAGGATACACCGACCGAGAGGCCGATCTCCCAGGAGCTGGTGGCGGCGATGACCGGCGCGATGAGAACACCCATGAGCAGTCCCAGAGCGGCACCGACCTGGACCTGGTCCCAGAAGACCTGGCGGCGGCGGCCCGGCGGGATCTGGCCCACGGCAAAGCCCCGGACCAGGATAGCGGAAGTCTGGGAGCCGACGTTGCCGGCCAGTCCCAGGGTCAAGGGCACGTAGGGCACCACGGCAGCCGCCCCCCGGCTCAGGGCGTCGCCTGGAGCCCCCCCTTCGTCCAGACCGAAGGCGCGCATGACCCAGGAGATGGCGGTGCCACCGGCCAGGGTCACGAGCATGGTCGGTGCGCGGTGGACGACCTGCTTCCACAGGGACTCGCCGGCGCTCGCCGCCGCGCTGGCGCCGGCCAGGAGCAGGGCGTCCTCGCTGCCCTCTTCCTCCAGGACCTCGAGAGCGTCGTCGGCCGTGACCACGCCGACCAGGACGCCGCGCGCGTCCACCACCGGGATCGCGTGCAGGTTGTAGTGCAGGATCCGGTGCGCGACCTCCTCCTGGTCCTCGTCCACGCGCACCGAGATCACGTCCGGGTTCATGATCTCTCCGATGCTGTCGTGGATACCGGCTTCGAGAAGTTCGCGGGTGCTCAGAACACCTTGCAGCCGTCCCTGCTCGTCCACCACATAGAGGGCATGGATGGTCTCGGCATCGTCCTCGTCCCGGCGCAGCCGCTTGATGACGTCGCCGACCTTCTCCTCCGGCTTCAGGGCGACGAACTCCGTCGTCATCATGCCGCCGGCGGTGTCGGCCTCGTAGGTCCGGAGGTGGCGCAGCTCGCTGGCGTCCTCCGGCTCCAGGCGCGCCAGGACCTGGCGCTGCACCTCCGGCGGCAGGCGCTCGAGGATGTCGGCGCCGTCGTCGGCGGGCAGAAGCCCCAGGAGGTCCCCCAGGTGCTCCGGGCTCAGCTCCGGCAGGAGGATGTCGTAGAGCCCCTCCTCGGCCTCGCCGAGGACCTCCGCAGCCTGCTCCAGGGGAAGCTCGCGGAACAGCCGGCGCGTCTCCTCCGGCTCCAGGTCCAGCCACATGGCGTCGGCCACGTCCGCCGGGTGCACGCCCTCCCCGGGGACGAAGGGCCGCCCTTCCGGCCCGGCGAGGTGTTCCCGCAGGGCCTCGAGGACGGCTTGACGCCGGTCGGCTCGCCGCGAAGTCGCCATGGGGCTCGGAGGACCGGCGGGCATCCTAGGCGGGCCCGGGGAGCCGGGCCAGAGAGGCCCCTGTAGAATCAGGGTCCGGGAGGCGCCCTCCGGAGCCGCCCGGAACCCGCCCCCATGCGCTCCCAGGACGCCCTCGAAGGTCTGCTCGATCTCTGCGACCAGATCCGCCTGCTCCACGAACGGGCGCTCCGGTCCTGGCCCGGCGAAGACAGCCCCCCGGCCGCCGACGAGACCCGCCATCGCGTGCGCGGCCTGCGCCGCGACTACCTCGAAGCCCTGCCGAGCCTGCGCGAGCGGCCCCGGGCCCTGGACCTCAGCGATCCCGAGCTCCTGCTCCTGGCCCTTCTCTTCCACCGCCGCCTGACGGGCCTGCCGGCCGCCCTCACCGGCGGCGACGCCGTCGCCATCCTCGGCCAGGCCGGCTTCGAGCGCACCCGCATCCTCGAGTTCCTGGGGCCGCGGGCGCCGCTCCGCCGCCAGGGCTGGCTGCGCGCCGAGACCCAGGGCGGCGGCTTCGACCCCCTGGACACGCGCTTGAC
>Ga0256830_1002154_pt1 | contig 13236 bp, 9 predicted proteins | sample 128326metaG_FD_190537 | JGI IMG/M metagenome (GOLD analysis project Ga0256830, IMG submission 190537) | Hydrothermal vent microbial communities from Lau Basin, Pacific Ocean - 128-326 | ecosystem: Environmental > Aquatic > Marine > Hydrothermal vents | place: Pacific Ocean: Lau Basin | collected...
AGCCCCTCCTCGGCGCCGGCGGTGACCGGAGCGCCGCCGGCGACGCTGGCCAGGAAGTCGCGCAGGGCGTAGAAGAGCGGCGGATTCGGCAGGCCGACGCCTTCCTGGAGCTTGCCCTGGCGTGCGAGCTTGGTGGCATCGGCGATCAGGGTGATGCCTTCGTCCTGGTGGAAGCGCTGGCGGTTGGCGTAGACCTCCCAGCCCTGGGTGGCGGAGTCCGCCTCCTTGAACATCCAGCCGTGGGTGGAGGCCAGGCGGATGCTCGCGTTCGAGCCGCGGAAGAGTTCGAAGGAACGCTCGTAGGAACTGGCCAGGGAGGCCTGGTCGAGGAGGACCAGGCCGTCCGGGAACAGGAACTCCAGGGTGACGGTGTCGGGGATCTCCCGGCCGTCGCGGTGCAGGCGCAGGGCGCCGCGGCCGCGCACGCTCAGGGGCAGGCGGTCCACGAACCAGGAGACCGTGTCCACCTGGTGGCTGGCGACCTCGCCGGGCAGACCCAGGGAGACCTCGGGATCGAGGCGCCAGTCCAGGAGGCGGTCCCGGGCCGGGTCGCCGACCCCGAACCTCCAGGAGGTCTTCTGGTTCCAGCGCGCCTCCAGACAGACGAGATCACGCAGCGCCCCCGAGCGGGCGAAGGAGCGTGCCAGCTGGTAGACGGGGTTGCTGCGGCCCTGGAGGCCGGTCTGGAAGACCCGGTCCGAGGAGCGCGCCGCCCGCGCCAGGGCCCGGGCGTCTTCGGCGGTGTGGGCCAGGGGCGCTTCGCAGAAGACGTGGAGGCCGGCCTGGAGGGCGGCCTCGGCGGGCTCGCGGTGCAGGTGGGTCGGGGTGGCGATCACCACTGCGTCCAGGTCGAGGTCCAGGACCCGGCGCCAGTCCTCGAGGGCCTCGGCCTGCGGGGCGCGGCGGCGGGCGCCGCGCAGGCGCGAGGGGTCCACATCGCAGACCGCGGCCACGCGGGCGGTCTCGAGTTTGCCGAGTTCACCGAGGATCGCCCGACCCTGGCGGCCGGCGCCGATCAAGCCGAGGCGGACCGGCTCCTGACCGCGCAGGGACTCGGCCTCCAGATCGGCCGGGGGCAGGAAGGCGAAGGTGCCGGCGGCGGCGGTGCGGGCGAGGAAATCGCGGCGGGGGAGGGGCTCCATCAGCGGGGGGCTTCGGCCTCGTCCACGCGCTCCGATTCCGGGAGCGGAGGCAGAAGGAGGGCCCAGTCTAGCGGGGCCTCCTCCGGCACCTTTCCCAGGACCAGGAGGGCCGTGGACCAGGCGTCGGCGGCCGCCGCCGAGGGGCAGACGGCGGCGGCCAGGGCAGTGCCCGCGGCCGGCTCGCCCGTGCGCGGATCCACGACGTGACCGGCCGCCCCGGCCTTGCGGCCGTCGGGGGCCGAGACCGAGAGGGCCTGGTTGCGGAGCAGGCGGCGGGCGGCCAGCCGCGGGCCGGTCCCGGGATCCACCGGGTAGCGGCGGTCGCGGATGGCGACCGCCCAGCCCTCTTCGTAGGGCTCCACGCCCAGGGCGGCGACGGTGGAGGCTCCGCCGTGCAGCAGGGCGCTGGTCACGCCCAGGCGCTGGAGTTCTCCGCGGGCCAGGTCCAGGGCCCAGCCCTTGCCGATGCCGCCCAGATCCAGGCGCATGCTCTCGGGCAGGCGGACACGCCCGGCGCGGGTGTCGATCTCCACTTCCCCGAAGCCCCAGCGGGCCGGGCTGCAACCGCCGCCGGGATGGTGGCCGAGCTCCTGCATGCGGCCGCCGACGGTCGGGTCGAAGGCGCCGCCGGTTTCCCGGTGCAGGCGGCGGCAGAGTTGGAGGAGCTCCAGGAACTCCCCGTCCACGGCCACAGGCGGGCCGCCGGCGGCGCGGTTCAGGCGCGCCACCAGGGAGTCCCGGCGAAAGGCGCTGAGGCGCTCCTCCTCCTCGCGGATCCGGTCCAGGGCCTGCTCGCCGGCGGCCTGGAGGCGGCGCGGCTCGCCGCCGTCCAGGACCACCTCGAAGCGCGTGGCCATGGCCTCCAGGGCGAGCCGGACGGGCACGGCGCGCGCCGCCCGGGGTCAGGCCCGGGTGGCCTCCATCTTGTCGGCGTCGAAGGTGAAGGCGTGGCCCTCCCACATGGAGCGCGTGGCGAGGTCCACGGCGACCATGACCTTGGTCGCGACCTCGATGTTGGGCATGGGCTCCTCGCGGGTGCGCATGCACTTCATCCAGTGCAGGCGGCACTCGTCCTGGTCCTGGACGCCGGCGCCCTGGAAATCCACCGGATCCACCTCGTCGGCGAAGATCCGCTCGGGCTGCAGGCGGCAGTTCGCCCCGCCCAGGTACAGGGTGGCCTGATGGCCGCGGATGATGTCCTCGATCCCGATCTCGTTCTCGGTGGAACCGGCCACCACCATCTGGTGGCCGTTGGCCCACTGGATCAGGAGGTTCACCTGGTCGTGGTTCTCCATGTCCAGGTCCACGATGTGGCCGCCGGCGGCGCAGACCCGGGTCGGGTAGTCCAGGTCCAGGGCCCAGAACAGCGGCGACATCTTGTGCACCAGGAGGTCGCCGACGATGCCCGTGGACCAGTCCTTGTAGCGGCGCCAGCGGTGATAGATCTTCGTGTCGAAGGGGATCTTCGGCATCGGTCCGCACCAGGCGTCCCAGTCGAGCATCTCACCCGGCACCACCCGCGGGTCGATCTCGTAGTAGTTCCACTCGCCGATGCGCGAATTGCGGCAGTAGCTGGTCTGGCTCCAGATGAGGGGGCCGATGGCACCGGAGGCGATGAGCTCCTTCGCCTTGTGGTACTTCGGCTGCATGATCATCTGCGTGCCGACCAGGAACACGCGGTCGTGGTCGTGGACCACCTTGCGCAGTTCCAGGGCCTGCCACAGGCGCAGGGTCATGGGCTTCTCGCAGTAGACATCCTTGCCGGCGCGGATGGCGTCCATGGCGTGCTGGGCGTGCCAGTGCTCCGGCGAAGCGATCAGGACGCCGTGGAGGTCCTCGCGCGCCAGCAGGTCGTGGTAATCGCTATAGGAGGCAACGACGACGCCTTCCTGACCTTCCGTGGCGATGCGCAGAGCGTTCTCGAGGCGGGGCTTGCAGACGTCGGCCAGGGCCACGACCTGCACCTTCTCGCGGCCGTTCCGGTTCAGGGCCAGGAACGAGTTCAGGTGCCCGGTGCCCATGCCGCCGGTGCCGATGATGCCGATGCGGAGGACCTCGTCCGGGTCCGGCGGGGTGACGCCGGTGGCACCGGGCCGAAGGCGCGGCATCGCACTCGAAGCGAGGCCCAGGGAGGCGCCGGCGGCTCCGGCTCCCTGGAGGAAGCGGCGGCGGCTCGGAGGAAGGGGACGGGAGGCGTCTTCTCGGCGGGGTGCGCGCATGGTCGTGGCAAGGGGTCGCGGGAAGGCTCGATGATAGCCCCGGAGGGAGGGACCGCTGTCGCCGGATCCAGGGCCCCGCTAGCGTGGGGGGCGTGGCGGCGGCCGAAGCCGACTTCGACCTGGTCGTGGTGGGGGGCGGGATCAACGGCGCCGGCCTCGCCCGGGAGGCCTCCGGACGCGGCTGGCGCACCCTCCTCGTGGAGGCCGCGGACCTGGGATCGGCGACCTCCTCGGCCAGCTCCAAGCTCATCCACGGCGGCCTGCGCTACCTGGAGCATGGCGAGTTCCGCCTCGTCCGGGAGTCCCTCCACGAGCGCGAGCACCTCCTGGCCATCGCCCCGCACCTGGTCCGGCCCCTGGACTTCCTGATTCCCCACGTGCCGGGCGCCGGCCGGCCGGCCTGGATGGTGCGCCTGGGCCTCCTCCTCTACGACCTCCTGGCCGGCCGCAGCCGCCTGCCGCGAACCCGCGGCCTGCGCCTCGACCGGCCGCCCTGGAACGCGGGCCTGCGGCCGGGGCCGCGCCGGGGCTTCCTCTACCCCGACGCCCGGACCGACGACGCCCGCCTGGTCCTGGTCAACGCCCGGGACGCCTTCGAGCGGGGGGCGGAGGTGCGCACCCGCACCCGCTGCCTGGGCGGAGAGCGCGCCGGCGGCCTCTGGCGCCTGCGCCTGTGCCGCGCCGACGGCGGCGAGGAGGAGGTGCGCAGCCGGGCGGTGGCGAACCTCGCCGGCCCCTGGGCGCGGCAGCTGGGGGAGGCCTTTCCCGAGGCGCCGCCCCGCACGCGCCTGCGTCTGGTGCGCGGCAGCCACATCGTCGTGCCCCGCCTCCACGAGGGGCATCACGCCCTGCTCCTGCAGAACGACGACGGGCGCATCGTCTTCGTGATCCCCTGGCTGCGGGAGACCCACCTCGTGGGCACGACCGAGGCCGTGGACCGCCTCGATCCCGCGGGCCCCCGGCCCTCGGAGGAGGAGATCCAGTACCTGATCCGCGCCTGCGGGCGCTGGCTGGAGCGGCCGCCGCAGCGCGAGGAGGTGATCTGGAGCTTCGCCGGCTGGCGGCCCCTCGTGGACGACGGCCATGCCTCGGCCTCGGCCACGACCCGGGACTACCGCTTCGAACTCTCGCCGCGGGGCGCGGCCCCGATCCTCCATGTCTTCGGGGGGAAGCTCACGACCTACCGGCGGCTCGCGGAGTGCGCCGCCGAGCGTCTGGACCGGCGTCTGGGCGGGCTCGGGCCCCGCTTCAGCCACCGCACGCCCCTGCCGGGGGCGGAGGCGCCGGTGCCCGCCCCGCCTCCGGGCCTGGAGGAGCTGGCGGCCCGCCACGGCTGCCGCTGGCCGCGGGTCGCTTCCTCGGCGGCGGAGCTGGGGGCGGACCTGGGCGGCGGCCTCTTCGAGGCCGAACTCCACTACCTCCAGGCCGAGGAGTGGGCGCGCACCGCCGAGGACGTCCTCTACCGCCGGACCAAGGCCGGCGTCTTCATGAGTGAGGCGCAGCGCCGGGAGGTGGCGCGGCGCCTGGCCCCGGAACCCGGCGCGGGAGCTCCGGGTCGTCCGTGAACAGGGCATCCGCCCCCCAGGCGAAGAGGCGGCGCGCCAGGTCCGCCTCGTTCACGGTCCAGACCAGGAGCCGCAGTCCGGCGGCGTGGACCTCGGCGGCGAGGCCGGGCGTGACGGCGGCGGCCGCGGGATTCAGGCTGAAGACCCGGAGCTCCCGGGCCAGCTCCTGCCAGCCGGCCGGCCGTTCCTGGAGGATGCCGAGGGGAAAGGCGGGCAGGAGAGGGCGCACCGCCCGGAGGATCTCCGGGTCGAAGCTGGAGAGGAGGACCTGAGGAGCGTCCCGGGTACACAGTTCCGCCGCCACCGCCGCGGCAAGGGCGGTGGCGCGGCCCGGCTCGGGCTTGAGCTCCAGGTTCAGGCCCAGATCCAGGGAGGCCGCCAGGTCCAGGGCCTCGCTCAGGGCCGGCGGCGGCCCACCGCCGGCTCCGCGCAGGCTCCGGATCTCCGCCCAGCGGTGTTCCGCCGCCGGGCCTTCGCCGTCTGTCGTGCGCTCCAGGGTCGCGTCGTGGAGGAGGAAGGGAACGCGGTCGGCGCTGAGCCGGACGTCCACCTCGGCCCAGAAGAAGCCGTGGCGCCGGGCGGCGCGCAGGCCTTCCAGGGTGTTCTCCGGGGCGGCGCCGCGCAGGCCGCGGTGGCCGATCCAGGGGGGCAGCCTCAGGACGCGGCTCCCGTACCTTCCGCCGCCCGTGCCGCCGGCGGACGGTAGCCCTCGAGGGACGGGTCGCCGGGATCCACGGCACACTTCTCCTCGGCGCTCCGGTAGCAGGCCATCATCAGGCGCACGACCTCCAGCCCGTCGCGGAAGTCCAGGCCGACCGGCTCGCGGCCGAGGAAGGCGCGCACGAAGTGGCGGTTCTCGCCCACGTAGCCGTAGGTCGAGGGCTCGTCGGGGCTCACCGGCATCAGGCCCTGCTCGGCGTTCTGTTTCTCGACCAGGTCCTCGCCGGCCTCGCCCTGGATCTCGCGGCCGAGGAAGACGCGCAGGCCGGTCTCGGCCAGGTTCGCCTCCAGGGAGTACTCCGGCCCCGCCACCTCGAAGGTGTGACGCAGGCCGGCTCCGGTGAAGCACCAGGAACTCGTGGTCTCGGTGAGGACCTCCTGGCCCTCCTCCGTGCGCCAGCGGATCGTGGCGCGGGTGAAGTCCTCGCTCGGGTGGTGCTCCCAGTCCACCTCGGGGCCGAAGCGCCGGCGCAGGCGCTCCCGGTACTTCGGGAGCGTCCACTTGAGGTTCTCGCAGACCGCCACGACCTCCACCGGGCTCAGGCTGTCGCGCGGAGCGCCGGGTGCGGTGAGCAGCCAGCGCGCCGCCTCCAGGCTGTGGCACATCATGTCCAGGAGGACGCCGCCGCCGGCGATCCCGGGCTGCCAGAACCAGGCGCTGTGCGGGCCGGCGTGCTCCTCGGCGGCGCGGGCCAGGAAGGGGCGGCCGGCGAGGGGGACCGCCCGCCGCCACAGAACCTCCTTGCCGCGCACCAGGTGCGGGGCGAAGAGCATGTCCTCGAGATAGCCGTGGGGGCAGCCGAGACGCTCGACGCGCTCCAGGACCGCCCGCGCCTCCGCCAGGTTGCGGGCCAGGGGCTTCTCCAGGGCGACGCCGCGCAGGGGAGTGGAGCGCCGGGCGGCGCCCTCCAGGATCTCGTCCAGGACCTGGAGGCGGGTGTCGTTCCGGGCGCAGATCCAGAGGGCGTCCACCTCGGGGGAGGCGGCCAGCTCCTCGGTCGAGGCGAAGGCCCGGGCCTGGGGCCCCACCTCGAGGCTCCGGGCCAGGGCCGCCGTCTCCTCGGCCGAGGCCCGGCTGCGGCTGGAGACGCCGGCGACCACGCAGTCGCGGACCGCGACCAGGGACTGGAGGTGGAAGCGGGTGATGAACCCGCCGCCCACGAAACCGATGCGAAGGGGTGCGCTCATGACAGACGGCGGCGGGCGTGGATCATCTCCAGGGGCCGGCGTCCCGGGTAGAAGACCGTGAGGGCGGCCAGACAGGCCAGCGCCGCCCACATGGGGACCTCGAAGAGGCGCGTGTAGTCGCCGCCGGCCCAGTCCGCGACCCAGCCGGCGATCTTCGAGCCGACGATGACGCCGATGCCCACGATCACCAGGTTGAAGAGGTTCTGGGCGCTGGCGCGGACGTCGGGGGTGGTCTCTTCGTCCACCACCAGGAAGGAGACGAAGATGAAGCAGCCGAAGCAGAGGCCGTGGAGGGCGACACCGAGGAGCAGCAGCGCCGCCGAGTCCTGGCCGTAGGCGAAGAGGGCCATGCGTCCGGCGTAGGCGAGGAGCCCGACACCGAGGAGGGTCTTGCGGCTGAGGCGCGCGGCCACCAGCGGCAGGGCGCCGAGGACCAGGACCTCGGTCATCTGGCCGATGGTCATGAAGCCGCCGCCGCCCTTGCCGAAAAGAGTGGTGAAGAAGGCCGGCGGGTCCAGGAACCTGTCGAGGAAGGCCTCGGTGTGGACGAAGTAGAACTGGTGGATGCAGGAGACGGGCACCGCCAGGAGGAAGAGGGTGCGGAGCGGCTGCCAGCGGACCTCGGACAGGGCTTCCAGGGCGGCGTTCTTCCGGCCCTCGCGGCTGGGCGGGGTGTGCGGGAGGGTGAAGCAGTAGAGGCCCATGAGGGCGCCGAGGATCGCCGACAGGCGGAAGGCGTCGGCCTTGCCGGCGGCCCGGACCAGGGTCTCGGCCTGCTCCAGGGTCTGCGCCCGGCCGGATTCGACCAGAGCCTGCATGGCCTCCAGGGTGGCCGGCGGCGAGTGCTTCCAGGCCAGCCAGTGGCCCATGGCGATGCCGACGGCGATCCACCCGAAGGTGCCCCACAAGCGGATGCGGCCGAAGTCCCGGTCGCGGTCCGGCAGGTGGTGGAAGGCGAGGCTGTTCGTCAGCGCCAGGGTCGGGGCGTAGACGATGCCGTAGACCAGGGAGAAGACCAGGAAGCCCGTGAAGCTCTCGACCCGCGCCAGCTGCCAGATCAGGACCGCGCCCAGGAGATGGGAGATGCCCAGGTACTTTTCGGTGTCGAACCAGCGGTCCGCCACCTGGCCGGCCAGGAAGGGGCCGACGATGGCGCCCACGGCGCCGGCCGCGAACATGCTGCCGATCTGATCGCCCGTGAAGCCGCGGTGGTCGGCCAGGAAGGACCAGAGGAAGGGCAGCCAGGCCCCCCAGATGGCGTACTGGAGGAACATCATCAGGCTGAGCCTCACCAGGAGGCGGAGGGAGGGGCGTTCCGCCGGCGTCATCCGAGCTTCTCCAGGCCCGTCCCGGAGCCACCGGGGGGGCGGCGGGCATCCTAGCAGCGGTCCCCGGCGAGGCCGTTACCGTGAGGCGATGCCCCCGCCGCCGGCCGTCGTCGCCCCCGGCCTGCTCCTGGCGCTCCTCGCCGCCTGTGCCATGCCGATCCGCTCCGCTGGTCCTCCCCGCACCGTCCCGGAAGCGAGCGGCTTCCGCCGGACCTCCAGCCATGCCGAGGTCCTGGCCTTCCTGGAGGTCCTGGAGGCCGCCGGCGAGCCGCGCTGGCACCGGAGCTCCTTCGGGACGACCCCGGAAGGCCGGGAACTCCCCCTGGTGGTCCTGGCCGACCCGCCGGTGCGTTCGGCGGAGGAGGCGCGAGCGAGCGGCCGGCCGCGAATCCTGGTCCAGGCGAACATCCACGCCGGCGAGGTCGAGGGCAAGGAGGCCTGTCTACGGCTCCTGCGCGAGGCGGTGCTGGGGGAGGCTCCCTGGCCGCTGGAGAAGATCGTCTTCCTCTGCGTTCCGATCTACAACGCCGACGGCAATGACGCCCTGGGCCCGAAGAACCGGCCGCTCCAGAACGGACCGCCCCGGACCGGCACCCGCAGGACCGCCCAGGGCTACGACCTGAACCGGGACTTCGTGAAGCTGGACGCCCCCGAGAGCCGCGCGCTCACCGCTCTCTACCGCGACTGGGATCCCCATCTGGTCGTGGACCTGCACACGACGAATGGAAGCGCCCACGGCTACGAGCTGACCTACGCCCCGCCCCTGCACCCGGGGACCGATCCGGGGATCCTGCGTCTCCTCGAGGAGGACTGGCTTCCGGAGCTGCGCCGGCGGATGCGCGCCCGCCACGGCTTCGAGACCTTCGACTACGGCAACTTCATGACCGAGGAAGGGGAGTTCCAGGACGAGGTGGACGCCATCCGCGGCTGGCGCAGCTTCGACCACCGCCCGCGCTTCGGCACGAACTGCATCGGCCTGCGCAACCGCGCCGCGATCCTCAGCGAGGCCTACGCCTACGCGGACTTCCGGACCCGCATCGAGGCGACCCGGGCCTTCGTCCTGGAGATCCTGCGCCTCGCCGCCGAGGAGGGGGAGGCCTTGCAGGAGGCCTGCCGCCGGGCCGACGAGGCCACCGTCGAGGGCGTGCGGAGCGGACGCCTGCGCATGCCCGTGGAGGTGGAGCTCGAGGCCCGGGGCGAGGCCGAGGAGGTCCTGGTCCGGGGCTTCCGCGAGGAGACCGATCCGGAGACCGGGGAGACGGTCCGGGTCGCCGACGGGCCCCGGGAGCGCGTCACGGTTCCCTGCTCGGTCCGCTTCCGCTCGGTGCGCGAGCGCGTCGTGCCCCGGGCGGTCTGGGTGCCGCCGGCCGAGGCGCGCCTGCACGGCCTCCTCGAGGAGCACGGCATCCGTTTCGACCGGCCGCCGGCGCCGGAGGAGGTCGAGGCCGAGGTCTGGACGGCCCGGGAGCTGCGCCGGGCGGATCGCCCCTTCGAGGGCCACCGCGCCCGCCGGGTGGCCTGGGGGGCGCCCGAGCGGCGGCGCCTCCGGCCCGAGCCGGGAAGTCTGCGCGTCCCCCTGGACCAGCCCCTGGGCCGTCTGGCCTGGGTCCTCCTGGATCCCGAGTCCGACGACGGCGCCCTGGTCTGGGATCTCCTCGCCTCCCCGCCGGAGGCGCCGGGAGATCCCTTCCCGCTCTTCCTTGAACCCTGAGGAGCGCCGCCCGTTTTTTCCTCAAGGCCGGTGCCGGTGCCGGCCGAGGAAGGGCTGCCGGAGGCGGCCGTCCTTCCGCAGCCGGCCCTCTTCATCACCGACATGCATCCTTGCCGGGCCGGGGGACCCCAGGGTTCCCCGGCCTTCCTTGCTGGCGCCGGGGCTATGGTCGGGGCATGGTCGCCGGCCTGCTCGCGTTCCTGCTCCTCGCCGTCCCCGCCGCGCCCCAGGAGGAGGGGCCGGCGGAGCTCGTCCTCCACGGCGGACTCGTCCGCACCCTGGATCCGGACCGGCCCCTGGCCCGGGCCGTGGCGGTCCGCGGAGGCCGCATCCTCTTCGCCGGCAGCGATCGCGAGGCTCTGGCCCTGGCCGGCCCGGAGACCCGCCTCCTGGACCTCCGCGGTCACCTCCTCCTGCCCGGTTTCCAGGACGCCCACGCCCACCTGGCGGGCTTCGGCCTCGCCCTGCGGCAGGTGGACCTCACCGGGACGCGGAGTCTGGAGGAGGTCGTCCGACGCTCGGTCCAAGCGGCCCGGGACCGGCCGGCCGGAGCCTGGATCCTCGGCCGGGGCTGGGACCAGAACGACTGGGCGGACACCGCCCTGCCGCACCACCGGCCCCTGAGCGAGGCTCTGCCCGAGCATCCCGTGGTCCTGACCCGGGTGGACGGCCATGCCCTCCTCGCCAACGCCGCCGCCATGCGGGCGGCGGGGGTGGATCCCGATCAGGTGGGCGGAACGGACCCGCCCGGCGGCCGGATCCTGCGCGACGCTTCCGGCCGGCCCACGGGGGTCTTCGTGGACGCGGCCATGGGGCTCGTGCGCCGGGGCATCCCGCCGGCCCCGCCCGGGGAACTGCGGGCGGCGGTCGAGGCCGCCATCGCCGCCTTCCACGCCCGGGGCGTCACCGGCATCCACGACGCGGGTGTGGACACCCCGACCCTGGAGCTCTACCGCGCCATGCTCCAGGACGGGGACTTCGCGCTGCGGGACCATGTCCTGCTGCGCGGCGACCCCGAGACCCTCGGACAGTGGCTGCCCGGCGGTCCGGTCCTGGATCTGGAGGGCCGCGGCCGCGTCCAGGTGCGCGCCATCAAGCTCAGCGCCGACGGCGCCCTGGGCTCGCGCGGCGCCCGACTCCTCGAGGACTACGACGACGAGCCCGGCCACCGGGGCCTCGTCCTGACCCCGCCCGAGCGCGTGCGCGAGGTCGCCGTCCAGGCCCTCCAGCACGGCTTCCAGCTCTGCGTCCACGCCATCGGTGACGGCGCCAACCGCTTCGTCCTCGACGCCTTCGAAGCCGCCCTGGCCGAGATCCCCCGGGCCGACCACCGCTTCCGGATCGAGCACGCCCAGGTCCTCCACCCCGACGACCTGCCGCGTTTCGCCGCCCTCGGCGTGATCCCCTCCATGCAGGCCCAGCACCAGACCAGCGACATGCCCTGGGTGCTGCGGCGCATCGGCCCGGACCGGGCCCGGCTGGCCTACGCCTGGCGCTCCCTTCTGGACACGGGGGTGATCCTGCCCGGGGGGAGCGACGTGCCGGTCGAAAGGGCCGACCCCCTGGCCGCCTTCCGGGCGGCCGTTTTCCGACGCAACGATGCCGGCTTCCCGGCGGGGGGCTGGTTCCCGGAGCAGGCCATGAGCCGCGAGGAGGCCCTCCTGCACCTCTGCCGCTGGCCGGCGGCGGCCGCCTTCCAGGAGCAGAGGATGGGTTCCATCGAGGCCGGCAAAGTGGCGGATCTCGTTGTCGTATCGGAAGATCTGGCGACGGCCTCCTGGGAGGGGCTGCTCCGCGCCCGAGTCCTCCTGACGGTCTTCGACGGCCGGATCGTCTACTCCGAGGGCACCCTGGCGCCGCCGGCGGGACTCGGAAACCGCTGAATTTTCTGCATCCAGAAGGGGCTCAGCGGGCATTCCTCTTCTGGCGGCCCCGGATCGGAGGGACGGACCGGGTGTCGCTGCGGGCTGTCCGCCCCCGGCGGCGGCTCGGCTCCATACCTTTATGCATGCCGCGGCCTCCTCCTCCGGTCGCTCAGGGGCGGAGGAGGAGGTCCGCACCTCCCTGCCGGGGCGCGGCCCGGCCGGCGGACCTACAATCCGCCGCCCTCCGTCTGCGCGGCCGCCTCCCCGCGGCCGCCCCCTCGACGACCGCGCCATGCCCCAAGCCGCCACGACCTCCACCCTCGACGGCATCGCCGAACTCCTCGGCGACCAGGCCACCTTCCTCCTGGAGCACAAGGCAGAGAAGATCTCCCGGGATCGTCTCCACCTGCCCGGGCCCGACTTCGTGGACCGGGTGATGGCCCAGACCGACCGGCCGCCGGCCGTCCTGCGCAACCTGCAGACGATCTTCAACACGGGCCGTCTCGCCGGCACCGGCTACCTGAGCATCCTGCCCGTGGACCAGGGCATCGAGCATAGCGCCGGTGCCTCCTTCGCGCCCAATCCCGACTACTTCGATCCCGCTGCGATCGTGGAGCTGGCTCTGGAGGGCGGGTGCAACGCCGTGGCCTCGACCCTCGGCGTCCTCGGTGCCGTCAGCCGGCGCTACGCGCACCGCATCCCCTTCCTGGTGAAGCTCAACCACAACGAGCTCCTCACCTGTCCCAACCTCTACGACCAGACTCTCTTTGCGAGCGTCGAGCAGGCCTTCGAACTGGGGGCGGTTGCGGTCGGGGCGACGATCTACTTCGGCAGCGAGCCCTCGCGGCGCCAGATCCAGGAGATCTCCGAGGCCTTCCAGCGCGCCCACGAGCTGGGCCTGGTCACGGTGCTCTGGTGCTACCTGCGCAACAGCGCCTTCAAGAAGAACGGCCAGGACTACCACGCCGCCGCCGACCTCACCGGCCAGGCCAACCACCTCGGCGTGACGATCGAGGCCGACATCGTCAAGCAGAAGCTGCCGGAGACCGCCGCCCCGGGCTTCCTGGACCTCGGCTTCGGCAAGACCCATCCGCGCGTCTACAGCGACCTCATGAGCGAGCACCCCATCGACCTGTGCCGCTACCAGGTCGCCTGCGGCTACATGGGCCGGGCCGGGCTCATCAACTCCGGCGGACCGAGTGGCGAGAACGACCTGCAGCAGGCCGTGATGACCGCAGTCGTGAACAAGCGTGCCGGCGGTATGGGCCTGATCAGCGGGCGCAAGGCCTTCCAGAAGCCCCGGGAAGAGGGCGTCCGCCTGCTGAATGCGATCCAGGACGTCTACCTCTGCAAGGACGTGACGATCGCCTAGGCAGCGCGCCGGACGGGTTCCGGCGGCGCCCGGTTCGGAGCCTCCGGGGACGCGCCTGGAAAGGGGCGCAGGCCTTTCCCAAGAAGCCGTAGGAGGAGAACGCCGGGTCCTTCGGCCCGGCCCCGC
>Ga0256830_1002155_pt1 | contig 13233 bp, 7 predicted proteins | sample 128326metaG_FD_190537 | JGI IMG/M metagenome (GOLD analysis project Ga0256830, IMG submission 190537) | Hydrothermal vent microbial communities from Lau Basin, Pacific Ocean - 128-326 | ecosystem: Environmental > Aquatic > Marine > Hydrothermal vents | place: Pacific Ocean: Lau Basin | collected...
AGAGGCGATCTCCCGGCCGTCCTGGTCGGCCAGGACCTCTCCGCGCGCCACCGGGTCGAAGCTCCGGTAGCCGGGCCGCATGCGGAATCGGCTGCCGGGCGGGATCGGGTGCCGGTAGCGGACGTCCAGGAGGCGGGGAATCCCGCGGCAGGCCCGGGCCAGGCGATCGCGCATCTCCCCCATCCACGGCGCGTCCCCGGCATCCAGGAGGCCCGCCGCATCCAGGGCCAGCCAGATCGCCGCCTCGAGGCGGTCGGCGGAGACCGGATCCCGGTGCTGGCCGCCCTCCACTCCGAGGGTGATGGCTCCGCAGTTGTTGAGGTATTCGAGGAGCGAGCCCTCCACGAGCTCCTCCAGGCCGAGGAGGACGGGCAGGGGGAAGGCGCGGGCGAAGCGGCGGTTGCGCAGGGTGTCGCCGATGGTCGCGAAGGGCGGGCCTTCGGCGGAGCTCGTGTGCAGGTCCAGGAAGTAGACCGGACGCTCGGCCTGCTGCAGCTCCTGCTGGACGACGGCGACGAGTTCCCCCTGCTCAGCGTCCTCAGCGGCCCCTTCGGGAGGACGACCTTCGAGCCAGGCACGGACCCGTCCCGGGGTCCACAGACGATTGAGGTCGAGGTCCAGGAAGCGGAGGTCGCGGCGCAAGGCGCGGCAGTTCCCCTGGACCCCGACCAGCTCCCCGGCGAGCCGGACCCTGCAGCGTTCCAGGCGCTCCAGAACCCTGCGGATGGCCTCGACGCCGGCAGGCTCGTTGCCGTGCAGGGCCCCGAAGCACAGGAGCAGCGGGCCGGTGGAGGAGGTCCCCCAGCGGCCGAGCAGGTGTTCCCCTGGCCGGAGCGAGCGCTCCTCCCCCGGCGGAGCGCCGGAATCGGCGGCGGCCCGGCTCATCCCTCCCGCAGTTTCTGCTGAAGGAGCGGCCATGCGACCTCCATGAAGTCGTGTTCGGTGACGATGCCCACCAGAACCCCGTCCTTCACCACGGGCAGACAGGAGATGCCCTTGTCGCGCATGATCTCGATGGCCTCCAGGGTCGGCGTGTCCGGTGTCACCGCGACGGGGTTGCGCTCCATGATCTCGGCCACGGCCAGGGGCTCATCCGAGTCCCGGTGCGCCAGGTGGCGCATGATCTGACGGTGGGTCAGAAGGCCGACCAGGCGGTGGTCATCATCCTCGACCGGGACATGGCGAATGTGCGCCCAGTCCATGACGGTCGTCACCAGGTCCACCAGATCGTCCTGGTGCACGGTGAAGATGTCGGTCGTCATGAAGGCCTCGACGGTGCCATAGTGCTCCCGCCAGTTGCCGGACTCGCCGAGTTCCCCCGGCTCCCACTGGTGGACCGGCAGGTTCTCCGCCTGGCGCTGCGCCATGGCGGCGGTCAAGGCCGCCAGCCGCTCGCTCATGCTCGCCTTCTCGCTCATCCCGGCCAGAGAGCGCAGCTGCCAGGCGGCCCCGGTGACTCGCGAGCGGACGCGCTCCTCCAGATTGCCCAGATAGCGGTCGATGTCGGCAGCGGCGATGGCTCGGGCCTCGAGGCCGGCGCGCGCCACCGGCAGCAGGCGCGAGAGGATCAGGTCGCGGGCCGGCCAGGTCTCGCCGTCCAGCCAGACGAACTGGGCATCCAGCCCCAGGGTCGCGGCGGTCAGCAGGTTCTCCTTGGCGGCGGCGAAGGAGATGTGCTGGGTGACGTCGGGGTACTCCTCCATCAGGCCCTTCATCAGGCCGAGCCAGAAGGCGGCGTTGCTCACCTCGTCGAAGGGCGTCGGCCCGGAGGGCAGGATGCGGTTCTCGATACGCAGGTGCGGCCGGCCCTCGCTGATCCCATAACAGGGCCGGTTCCAGCGGTACACCGTCCCGTTGAACAGGCGCAAGGCGTGGAGCTGCGGTGCCCGGCCCGCGGCCAAGGCATCGAAGGGGTCCTCCCACTCGTTGGTGCCGATCAGGGCACGGAAGCGCGTGATGTCCTCCTGGAAGATCTCCAGGACCGACTCTCGGACCCAGCGCGTTCCGAAGCTGACCCGCGGCTGGAGTTCGCGCATGGGGATTTCCTCCTTGCGCGTATCCACGGACTGCTGGAAGAGGGCGATGCGGGTCTCGCGCCAGAGCCTGCGGCCGAAGAGGAGCGGCGAGTTGCAGGCCGCGGCCAGGACCGGCGCGGCGACCACCTGGGCCAGGTTGTAGACACGGGCGAACTCCTCGTGGCCGACTTGCAGGTGGACCTGGAAGCTCGTGTTCGCAGCCTCCAGCATGATCGAGTCGTGCTCGATGATCAGTTCGTCGATGCCCTTGATGCGGAAGCGGAACACGCCGCCGCGCAGCCTGTGGAAGGCGTCGTTCAGCGCCTTGTAGCGCCGGACCGGCGTCATGGCTTCGAGGCTGAGGTCCTCGAGGCGCAGGGTCGGGAGGATCCCGGCGAGCACCACGCCGGCGCCGGCCCGGTGCGCCGCCTCCCGCGCCACCCGGAGGTAGCGGAGAAGCCCCTCCTCCATACGCCGCAGACTCTCTCCCTCGAAGGGATAGGCCTCGAGGTTGAACTCCAGGTTGAAGCGGCCGAGCTCGGTCGTGAAGTGGGGATCCCCGTCGAGATGGCCCATCACCTCCTGGACGCAGGGGCTGGCCCGCCAGGCCTGGTCCACCAGGAACAGCTCCTGCTCGGCTCCGATACGCGCCCGGCCCGACTCGATCAGACCCTCCCGGAGCATGTGCTGGAGGGCTTCCACGTCCCGGAGCAGACACTTCATGAAGAAGCGCAGACTGGCGGGATCCCGGGGTGCAGTGACTTTCTGTTCGCCCACGGGCGGACCTGGGTGGCGGGGGCTTCGGGGGGAGCGAGACTCCGGACGCGGCGCCTTGAATGTTAGCCCCGGAGGCGCTTCCGCGTCAGGGGCGGGAGCAGGAAAGAGGCCGACCCCCGGCCGCTGGCCGGGGGTCGGCGAAGGTTCCGGCCCCGGGGACCGGAGAACAGTGGCCGGGTCAGGGCTCGACGACGGTCAGGGTCGAGTTGGCCGGGACATTGGTGAAGACCTGGCGCTCACCGCTCGGCCACAACACGAAGACCGAGTTCACGACGTTGCGGTTGCCGACGCCGAAGTGCACGTCGAGCTGGCTCTGGCCGTGGGCCGAGTCGCCGGCGGTCACCTGGCGCATCTGCCGCAGGGCGCCGGTACGGATCCGGACCTGGGCACCGATGGCCGAGCGGTTGCTCTGGGTCGCGACCAGTTTGACCTTGAGGTAGTTGCCACCCAGGGTGTCGTTCCGGTAGAGCTGCAGCGGTCCCGACTGGTTCACGATCACCAAGTCCAGGTCGCCGTCACCATCGTAGTCGGCCACCTGGCTGCCGCGGCCGTTGTTGATGGTGCCCATGCCAGCCAGGTTCGTGACGTCCGTGAAGGTCGTCTTGTCCCGGCGGTTCCGGTAGGCCAGGGTCGGATCGTTGGACATGGTGGCCACGGTCAGGTCCAGCCAGCCGTCCTGGTCGATGTCGAAGAAGTTGACACCCCAGGAAGAGTCGCCCTGGATGCCGGCGATGTCGGCGGTGTTGTCCATCCAGGTGCCGTCACCGTTGCTCTCGTAGTAGGGATTGCCCAGGGGCAGGGCATCGTTGCCGGAGTCCCACAGGTCGGAGATGTAGATGTCCCAGTCGCCGTCGTTGTCGACGTCACCAACGTGGATGCCCATGCCGGAGCCGGAGTCGTCGCCCAGGCCCGGACTCAGAGCGGTGGCGTCGGTGAAGGTGCCGTCACCGTTGTTGAGCCACAGGACGTCGTTGTTCTGGGGCATCGGCTCGTGCACGTTGACCCAGTAGAGGTCCGGCCACAGGTCTCCGTTCAAGTCGGCGGCGATGCAGGCCAGGGTCGGCTGGTTGTACTGGGTGTCGTTCGGTCCCGGAAGACCCACGCCCTGGGTGACCTCGGTGAAGGTTCCGTCACCGTTGTTGTGGTAGAGCTTGTTCTGGTTCATCGGGTCACCGGCTGCCTGAAGAACCATGTGCCCCACGAACAGGTCCACCCAGCCATCCCGGTCGTGATCCAGGAAGGCGGCGGTCATGGACCGGTAGTAGTCGTAGTTGGTGCCGGGGCTCGGCGCCGGCTCGGCCACACCAGCCTGCACAGCAACGTCGTTGAACAGCGGCTGTCCGTTCAGGATCTGGTTGCCGTTCTCGACGAAGTTGTTGCGCAGCAGGATGTTCGCCGGCCCGTGGGTCTCGTTCGGACCCGAGAGGTCGAACTGGTCGTTGTCGGTCGTGATGAAGATGTCCTGGTCGCCGTCGTTGTCGTAGTCGGCGAACACCGAACCGGTCTTCTCCACGTCCGGCAGGACAGGCAACAGGTCGTTGCGCTTGGTGAAGGTGCCGTCGCCGTTGTTCAGGTACAGGTTGGTCTCCTGGCCCTTGCCGTTCACGGCGAACAGATCCACCCAGCCGTCATTGTTGACGTCCACCCAACTGAGACCGAGGCCGTGGCCGCTGCCCACGGAGTAGAACTCCTGATCGAGGCCCGCGGCTGCGGTCTGGTCCGAGAACTGGGCGGTGGCCAGGGAGGTCGCGCCGGCGAAGAAGGCGCTGGCCAGAAGGACGGCGAACGGCCGTCCGGAGAGCAGGTGTGCCATGGTGCTTTCGAGTCGTGAAGGGGGGATTCCCGCGGGGGGGGAGTGCTCCTGGAGGGGACCGGAGCGGTCGGGATGGTAGGCCGATTCTAGCGGACCTCCGGCGGGCCGCCGGGCCGGGTCCCTCCTATCGGACTCCTACGGGGAATCCTGGAGGGGGCCCCGGCCAGGGTGGGACAGGCGGGGAGGAGACGGCGGGAGGCCCGGCCGGGAACGAGGGGATGGACTCGAACGAGGACGTCCGGGACGCAACCGAACCTCCCGCCGGGGAGTGAGATGCGCTCGCGGCCCCTCAGGTGCCACGATTCCCGGGGCCGGCCTTCCGGGGCGGGAAGAGGCGCCCGGCGTGGTCCCGGAGCACCCCGCGCCGGAAGGCCTCCGACCAGGTCTCCTGGGCCCAGAAGACCTCGGCGTTCGAGCGCAGGTCCCGAACCCCGGGGCTCGGCCAGTCCGTGCCCCAAAGCACTTTCTCTCCAAGAAGTTCCAGCCGCGGAAGCTTCTCGGGAAGCTGCTTCGGGGGAATTCCCGAGAGGTCCACGTGGACCCGGGGATGGCGCCGGGCGACGAAGAAGGCCTCCTCGTACCAGAGGGGGCGCCCGCAGTGGGCCAGGACCAGGGTCAGTCCGGGAAAGTCCACGGCCACGTCGTCGCAGTCCAGGGGATTGCCCAGGCGGCTCCGGGCCCCCGGGAAGGTGCTGGTCCCCGTGTGCACCATGACCGGAACTCCCCGCTCCTCGCAGGCCTCGTAGACCGCCCGGAGCCCCGGAACCTCGTCCTGGTAGGCCCGGGCGGAGAAGCCCTGGTGCGGCGGGTGGACCTTGATCCCGTCCAGACGCAATTCGTCCAGGAGGCGCTCCATTTGCCGCCGCGGCTCGCCGGGGAAGCTCGGGTCCCAGCCGCCCCAGGCCAGGAAGCGGTCCGGGTGCAGATCCCGGTAGGCCGCGACGAAGTCGTTCGTCGAGGGCCCGAAGCCCATGATGCGCGGGGCAGGGTAGTTCACCAGCCCGACGCGGGCGATGCCCAGGGCGTCCAGGTGACGGACGAAGGCCTCGGCGTCCCGCCGGAACTCCTCGATCTCCCGCAGGTCCTGACGCCCGCGTGAGATGGCCTCCCGGACCTGCGGCCGGAGCTGGTCCCAGGGCTGGATGTGGACATGGATGTCGACGATGCCGGAAGGAAGGGCCATACCCCGGGAGGATAGGAGCGCCGGCCGGAGGGGGGCCGGCGGGATTCCCCGCAGGAATGGCGGGAGGACTCGACCCAGCGACTCCCCCTTCCATCCAGGCCTCGGCCAGGGTGCCCCTGGGAGACCTGAGCCTCAGCGGAACAGGCGGACGCGCTTCGGCTTGTAGTCTGGGAAGAAGTCCTTCGGCAGGTCGAAGTCGAAGGCGTGCTCGAGAGTCGCCGCCATGACATCGCGGAAGTCCACCGCCACCGGCAGGTCGCGGCCGTCGGCCAGGACCGCCGGGTCGAGGCCGCGCCACTCGCCGAGGATGTCGCCGCCGCGGACCCCCCCGCCGAAGAGGAACATGCCTCCACCGCGGCCGTGGTCGGTGCCGCTGTTGCCGTTCTCCTTCACGGTGCGGCCGAACTCGGTCATGACGATGACCAGGAGGTTCTCCAGACGATCCTCCAGATCGGTCAGGAAGGCATCCATGCTGCGGGCGAAGTCGTCCAGCATCACGGCATGGCGGCCGTCCAGAGCCCCCTGCCCGGCGTGGTGGTCCCAGCCGTTGTAGTCCACGCCGCAGATCTCCAGGCCGGCGTCGGCGCGAATGACCTGGGCGATCTTCTTCATCTGCCCGCCGAAGCGGGTGTTCGGGTAGACCGCGTCCGGGCTGTTGGCGGTGGTGTCCAGGATCTCCTGGAAGCGACGCAGGGTGGCAATGGTCTGGCGGCCGGACTGCAGCACCCGGTCCTGCTCCTCGCGGCGCCGGAGCTCCTCCTCGAAGCGGCGCTCGGCCTCCGAGGCGTCCATGCCGGCCGGCATCTCGCCGGGATCTCCGCTCTCCGCGCCCTCCGCCTGGCCGAGCTTCTCCTTCAGGCGCTGGCGCATGTTGTCCGTCAGGCCGTCGCCGTAGAACTCCTCGAAGCGGCGCAGGGTGACATCCGCCTGGCGCCGGCTGAGGGACAAGGGCACGGCCAGGACCGGGTACCTGCCGCGCAGGGAGCGCGGCAGCAGATCCTGCATGGCCAGGGCCCGGAACTCGCTGTCGTTGTCGCCGCCGCGCCGCTTCTCGGCCTGGGCCTGCAGGAAGCGGTTGAGCCAGCCGTCGCGGATCGTGCGCAGGCCCGGAGCGGCGTACTCCATGAAGTCCATGGCGTCGAAGTGGCTCCGGGTGGGGTGCGGAGAACCCACGTCGAGGACCGGTGCCCAGGTCTTCTTCTCGAACCAGGGCCCCAGCGGCGCCAGGGCCGGATGCAGACCGAAGCCGTCGGTCAGCTCCACCACACCGTCTTCGGGAGTCAGGGCCAGGGTCGGGCGCGCCGCCAGGTACCGCGAGTCACGGTACGGGATGATCATGTTCAGCCAGTCGGCCCCGCCCCGTAGGTAGATCGAGACCAGAGTCCTGGGTTTCTTCGGCGCGCTCGGCGTCAGGGCGCGCAGGGCCGGGTGCGCTGCCAGGCCGGCGCCGAGCCCGGCGGCACCGGTGGAGAGGAGAAAGTCGCGGCGGGTGGTGGTCATGGCCGGTTCACTGGAGCTGGAACTCCGGAGATCCCAGCAACAGGCCGAGGAGTCTCGGCCCGAGGACATGGGGATCCGGCTTGCGGGTGGTGGCCAGGTACTCGTCGGTGACCTGACTGAGGACCGCCCGGGTGCGCTCGCTGGCCCCGGCCGGAAGGATCATGTCGGTCAGCTGAACCTGCCACAGGCGTGGCAATTCGGCGTCGAGGCCGTCGTACAAGGAGTCCGGAACGCGAATCCCGGGGAATCGTCCTTCGACGAGATCCAGGGCAAACTGCCAACGTGTGGCCATGACACCCGGATCCAGCCAGGCCTCGGCGGTGTCGTAGTAGCCCGTCGGATCGTCGCAAAGCCAGGGGCCCTGGCCCATCTCGCGCAGCTTCTGCGCCAGGGGTTCGATGTTCTGGACCTCGGCGCCGGTGACGCGCAGGCAGGAGACCACGAACTCCAGGGGCGTCTTGAACTTGGCCTGGTAGTTCTCCCGGGACCAGAACTCCTCGCTCGCGAGGATCGTCCGGTACATGGCGGTGAGGTCGCCGTCGGTCTTGCGGAACACCCGGGCGACCTCCTTGACCAGGCTCTCGGGCGGATTGTCGTTGACCAGGTAGCGCACCAGCTTGCGGCTGATGAACTCGGCGGTTCCCTTGTGGTGGGCGAGCATTTCGAGGATCGCCTCGCCCTCGACCACGCCGTTGTCGGCATCGGTGCGGATGGTCCGCCCGAGGACCTTCTTCTTGCCCGGAACGTGCATGCCGTTGCGGAACTGGAACTCGCCTCGCCCCGGGCTGTAGGTCCAGCCGGTCAAGGCCTCCGCCACGGCGACCACATCGCGCTGCTTGTAGCCGTTGTCCACGCCCAGGGTGTGCAGCTCCAGGAGTTCTCGGGCGTAGTTCTCGTTCAGACCACGCTGTTGGGCAATGTCGGCCTCGGCGCGCGCCTGCTCGCGGCTGCGGCCCTGACGCCTCGCCTGCTGCTCGATGCGGCGCAGCTCGGCGGCGCTCGGCGGCCGCCTGGACAAGGCGTTGTCCAGGTAGATGAGCATCGCCGGGTGCTTGGCCGTGGCCTCCAGAAAGGAGTGGAAGTCACCCCAGACATGAGCGCGGAGAACGTCCCGGTCCCAGCCTGTGATGTAGGGCACCATGGGGCTGCCCTTGGTGTAGCTGACGTTGAAGTGGTTGCGCCAGAACTCGACCAGGATCTCCTCCAGCTGGCGCGCGCTCATGATCTGCCGGGCCAGGGTCGCGTAGACCATCTGGCTGCGCGGGCGGTTGCGGTCCTGGGCCGCCCGGCGGCGTTCCTCGGGCGACTGGGGCGCCTCCCTTCTTCCGGCCCTGCTCTGGCCACGCGGCCGCAGGTAGAAGTCCAGGATCTCCTGCGTCGTCATGTCCAGGGTGTCGTACTGGCTGAGGAACGAGTCGAGAGGTCCGGGGTCGTAACCCCGGGGCTGGATCTGGGCCTCGATCCAGTCCTCGATCCCCATGCGCAGGACCTCCTCGATCTGTCCCGGACGGTGTCCGAAGGCGCAGCGGGAGAGGAGATGGTGGGCCTTCTCGCGATCGTTCAGGGGCGGCAGCTCGCCCTTGTCCCGGTTCTGGGCCGCGAGATCCGGGGCGGCGAGCGCCAGCCCGGCCAGGGCCAGGGCGGTCCTCAACATGGGTCCATGGTACTCCCGGAACCGGGCGCCGCGGAACCGCCGGCCCGTCCGGTCCCCGGAACCGAACCCCACACCCGGAAGGGCGTTCCGCTCTTCCCTGAAGCGCCCGGAAAGAGCCCTCAGGCAGCGGGGACGATGGCGTCCAGCTCCAGGGGCGCCCCGAGCAGCCAGCCCTGCCCGAACTGGACGCCCAGGTTGCGGGCCACCGCCAGGTCGGTGCGGGACTCGATGCCCTCGGCCACGGTCCGGCAGCGCAGGGCCTCGGCCACGCGCAGCAGCCTCTGCAGCCCGCGCACCCGGGCCGGATGGTCGGCGGTCCCGGTCACCAGGCGCTTGTCGATCTTGACGATGTCCGGCTCCAGGAGGATCAGGCTCTCCAGACAGCTGCGCCCGAAGCCGACGTCGTCGATAGCGACCTCGATGCCGGCCTCCTGGAAGGCGCGCACCGACTCGATCAGGTAGCTCGGGTCGCCGATGACCTGCTGCTCGCTGATCTCGATGCAGTAGGTCACTTCCTCCTCTCCCGCCAGCATGTCCACCAGGCGCTCGGCCGAGAGGTCCAGGATCGTGGACGGGAAGAGATTCAGGTGGATGCGGTCCACGGCGCCCAGGCCGGGGACGGCGGCGAGGCCGGCGCGGAAGCAGTGCAGGTCCACGCTCGTGAGGAGCTCCTTCTCCTGGCTCAGGATGAAGAAACGGTCCGGACTGGCGAGGTCCTCCTCGTCGAAACGGGCCAGCATCTCGTAGCCGACCAGGGCGTGGTCGCCGAGACGGACGATGGGCTGGGCCACGGCGCGCAACCCCTCCCCGGCCAGGAGGCGGCGGGCAGTCCGCTCCGCGAGATCGGATCCCTCAACGGCGGCCGGATCCTCGGAGCTGTGGCAGACCACCTTGCCCCGGCTCTTGCGGCTGCGCTCGAGCTGGGCCTGGACCAGGGCCAGGATCTCGTCGATGCCGAGGACCGAATCCGGAACCGTGGCCATGCCCATGGAGGCGCTCAGGCGCAGGGTCCGCGTGCTGGTGACCACCGGACAGCTCTGCAGCGCGAAGTGGACTTTCTCGGCGACGCGCACCGCCTCGGCCGGCCGCACGCCGGGCAGCAGGATCAGGAAGTCGTCCCCGCCGATGCGTGCCAGGGTGTCGGTCTCGCGCAGGGTCTCGCGCAGGCGCCGGCCAACCTCGGCCAGGATCACGTCCCCGGAGGCGAATCCCAGCTGCTGGTTCACCTGGTGGAAGTCGTCGAGGTCCAGGAGCAGGACCTCGAGGCCCTCGCCGCTGCGGGACACGCGCTTCATCTCCCGTGCCAGGGCCTGGCGCAGACCGCGCCGGTTCAAGAGACCGGTGAGGGGGTCCGTGACGCTCGAGCGCTCGAGGAAGCGCGAGACCTGGAGGAGCTGCTCATTGACGCGCTCCAGATCGGCCTGGAGCCGGTGCTCGTTCACGGCGCCCTGGACCGCCTCCTCGAACCAGAAGGGGTCCCCCGAGGGAAGGGGGGCGGGGACCGCCCGCGAGGCGCCGGCGCGCCGGGCCTCCTGGCAGCGCTCGCGGCCTCCGCCCTCCACCAGGGCCAGGACCGGGATCTCGGGATGCTCCCGGCGCAGGAACTCGAGGTCCAGGAGGGCCTCGGGCCAGCGCTCCACGGCCATCTCCAACAGGAGGGCATCGGCCACCGGATCCACTTCGGCGCCGGCGCGGACCGGCCGGCCGGCGTCGGCGAGGGTCATCCCGGCCTCGGCCGCGGTCTCGGCGAGATCCCGGAAGGCGCTTCCGAAATACTGGAGGCGCAGGGGCGAAGAGGGAGGGGAAGACAAGGCTTCGGGAGGTCGCTGCGGTTCGGGGGCGGGGAGGTGGGCGGCCGGAGCATGGCCGGGGCCCGTCCCCCTTGTCGGAAGGGAAGAGCGAAGCCTTGAGCCTGCGCAGGAATGCGACTTCCTTCTGAGGGCGGGCCGGTCCGGCCCCCGGCCGCTGCTCAGGCCCCCTGGCTCCCCTCGCGAGCCGGCGCTGCGGGCTCCTCCTCCCAGCGGTAGAAGCCCTCGCCGGTCTTGCGGCCCAGGCGCCCCTCCTCGACCCTGCGTACGAGGATCGCAGGCGGCCGGAAGCGCTCGCCGAGGGTGGACTCCAGGTAGCGGGCGATGCCCAGGCGCACGTCCAGGCCGACGAGGTCGGTCAAGCGCAAAGGCCCCATGGGGTGGCGGTAGCCGAGTTCCATGGCGCGGTCGATGTCCTCGGCCGAGGCCACCCCCTCCTCCAGCATGCGCATGGCTTCCAGGGCCAGGGCGACGCCCAGGCGCGAACTGGCGAAGCCCGGTGCGTCACGGACGACCACCGGCTCCTTGCCCAGGCGGGCGGCGAGCTCCCGTGCCCAGGGGACGAGGGCGGGGTCCGTCGCCCGGCCGGTGACGACCTCGAGGAGGGCCATGACCGGCACCGGGTTGAAGAAGTGCAGGCCGAGGAAGCGTTCCGGCCGGTCCAGGGCCTCGGCCAGGGCGTCGATGCTGAGGGAGGAGGTGTTGGTCGCCAGAACCGATTCCGGCGGCAGGACCTCTTCCAGACGCCGCAAGAGCTCCTTCTTCAGGGCAGGGTCCTCGGGCACCGCCTCGATGGCCAGCTCCGCCTGCGGCGTGGCCTCCTCCAGGCTCCGGCGCGGGCGGATGCGGCCGAGGGCGGCCTCGGCCTCCGCGGCTTCGATCCGGCCCTTGGCAGCGAGCCGCTCCAGGGAGGAGCGGATCCTGCCCAGAGCCCGCTCCAGGGCGGCAGCGTCGGTGTCCACGAGCTCCACCTCCGCTCCGGCCGCCGCCAGGACCTGGGCGATGCCGTGGCCCATGGTGCCGGCGCCCAGGACCAGGGCGCGGGAAGGGAAGGGCCGCGCTTCCATGCCGGCAGGATAGGCTTGCTCTCAGGGGAGCGGGATCGTGCGCCCCTCCTGCACGGCCGCCTCGGGCACCCGGAGATCCCCGCCGCGGCCGCCGAGGCGCCAGCGGGCGGTGAGGACGCGGGCGGTGCCGTTCGGCCCCTCCGTGGACCAGGGCAGCCGCAGGCGCACCCGGCCGTCCTCACCCACCGCCTCGCCGTCCCGCCAGTGCGCCCGGTGCCCGCCGGGCCAGGCGATGTCGAGCTCCACCTCCAGGCGCTGGCCGGGTTCGCCCCGGGCCTCCAGGACGGCGCCTTCGACGCGCTCCCAGAGGCGCAGGACCGGCTGCGGCAGAGGGTAGACGGATGCCGGCAGGCGCAGGAGGGGCTCGGGGTCGCGTACCGGCGCGACGTAGACCTGGCGCAGGTAGCGCGGCGGCCCGGAAGGAGCGGGCTGCCCCGGCCAGAAGCCATCCAGCTGCAAGACCGCTCCCAGGGTCCGGTGCCAGGCCGGCGAGGGCGCGAAGCCGGTTCCGCCCCGGGGCCCCTCCACGGAGACGAGGAGTTCGTCCCGGCGCTCCGGCGCCGCGGCCTCGACCATGCCCCGGACCTGGCCGGTGAGGGTCGAGGGCACCGCCACCCAGCGCACGCCGCGGCGGCGCAAGAGGGCCTCGGCCGAGGGATCCTCCGGCAAGGAGAGGAAGAAGCGCGCCGGAGCGAGGAAGCCCTCCTCGCCGACGTAGAGGCCGAAGTTCGTGGCCACCGTGGGACGCTCCGCCCCCCACTCGATGGCGTGGCCCAGCTCCCAGGGCGCCAGGACGCCTTCGCCACCGGGAGCGTCCCGGGACGGCTGCCGCCGGAGCCAGTCCAGGGCCAGGCGCTGACCGGCCACGCGCACCTCTACCGTCCCCGGAGGTGCCTGGCGCTGCCGCCAGCGCTCGCCCAGTTGCTCGAGGACCGGAGCCCGTGCCAGGAGGAGGGCGAGAAGGGCGAGGGGCAGGACGGTGCGGCGAACCGGGCGCTCCCGCCAGCGCTGCTCCAGAGCCGCCGCCCCCCAGGCCAGGAGCAGCGCCTGGGGCAGGGCCGCGAGGTCGCTGAAGCGCCGCTGGAGAAGGGCCAGGGGAAGGAAGACCAGGAAGGCAGCAGCCCAGGGCAGGAGACCTTCGTCACGGCCGCGGAGCAGGCGGGGGGCCAGGGCCAGGAACGCCCCTGCGGCAAGGACGAGGTCCGCTCCGAGCCAGGTCCCCAGCCCGCCGGTTCCGGTCCGGTCCCGGCCCAGGAGCGGCTCGGACTCGGCGATGCCGGCCATGAAGGCGTTGGCCCGGCCCGCCCAGGCCAGACCCTCGCGCAGGGCGCGCGCCGGACCGAGGTCGAGGAGGAAGAGGAGGGCTGCCAGAGCGGCGATCAGGGCACTGGCGGCCCAAGGGAGAGAACGGCGCAG
>Ga0256830_1002156_pt1 | contig 13217 bp, 12 predicted proteins | sample 128326metaG_FD_190537 | JGI IMG/M metagenome (GOLD analysis project Ga0256830, IMG submission 190537) | Hydrothermal vent microbial communities from Lau Basin, Pacific Ocean - 128-326 | ecosystem: Environmental > Aquatic > Marine > Hydrothermal vents | place: Pacific Ocean: Lau Basin | collected...
TCACCTTGATCACGTTCCAGCCGGCTCCCCGGAAGGCGGCCTCCAGCTCCTGGATGATGTGGCCGTTGCCGCGCACCGGCCCGTCGAGCCGCTGGAGGTTGCAGTTGACGACCCAGATCAGGTTGTCCAGCTTCTCCCGGGCGGCGAGCGTCAGCGCTCCCAGAGTCTCCGGCTCGTCGGTCTCGCCGTCTCCGACGAAGGCCCAGATCTTCCGCGGCGTCGGTGGGATGATGCCCCGGTTCTCCATATAGCGCATGAAGCGGGCGTGGTAGATCGAGTTGATCGGCCCGATGCCCATCGAGACGGTGGGAAACTGCCAGAACTCCGGCATCAGCCACGGGTGCGGGTAGGAGGAGAGCCCGGGATGGTCGCGCAGTTCGTGGCGGAAGTTCTCTAGGTGTTTCTCCGTCAGTCGGCCTTCCAGATAGGCTCGGGCATACATGCCCGGCGCCGCATGGCCCTGGAAGTAGACGAAGTCGCCGGGCTGGTCGCCGTAGCTGCCGCGGATGAAGTGGTTCTGCGCCACTTCGACCAGCGTGGCCAGCGAGGCGAAGGTCGAGATGTGCCCGCCGATGCCGTCGTCGTACTTGTTCTGGCGGACGACCATGGCCATGGCGTTCCACCGCACCAGGCTCTTGATCCTCCGCTCGATCTCTCGGTCGCCCGGATACGGCTCTTCCTCTTCGGCCGGGATGGTGTTCACGTACGGAGTGTTCACTTTGAGCGGCGCGGTGACGCCGGCCACGGCGGCGCGGTCGAGCAGGCGCTCCAGCAGGTAGGCGGCCCGGTCCGGCCCCTCCTCTTCGAGGACCTGGTCGAGGGCCTCCAGCCACTCCGCCGTCTCTTGCGGATTCAGATCCGGCGACTTTTCGACTTTTTTCTGCAGCATGGCCGTGTGAATTCTCCGAACGACAGCGCCGGCGGCCGCACTGGGGCGGCGCCCGGCTGTTTCACCCCCCGCGGGTAGAGTCCTCGGCTCCGATCGGGACCGGCCCGCGCCGTATCCCTTTGGATACATTCAGCGTACCGTTTTCGCTACGCCTCCCGCAAACGACAAGAACCTCTCAAACCCGCTCCGGCTCCGGCCGCGAACCGCCCCGCCAAGGCGCCGGCCCGCCCGTCGGGTCAGGCCGCCGCCCCCTGAGCCGCGGCGCCTTTCTGGATCTGCCGTAAGGCTTCGCGCGCTTGCCAGACGTGCCGCCGGTCGTGGGCGAGCAGCAGCCAGAAGCCCATCCCCAGGCTGTAGCGGATCCATCGGCTGAAGGCCGACTCGACCTTCACCCGCGCCAGATCCAGCCCGTCGGACGCCTTCAGGAGCTCGCGCAGCCTTCCGTGGAGATCGGCGAAATCCGCCGTCACACGGCCCGCCTCCAGCTCCGCTCCGGGCTGCATCCCTCGCGGCGCCTTGAAGCGGAAGCCGCGCACGGGCGGCTCCATCCTCGCCAGGAACCAGCGCTCCACCACGCCGTAAGTGTACGGGCCGGGGTGGAACCTCTCGGCCGCCCGGGCCTTCTCGATCGCCGCCTCGAACTTCGGCAGCGCCAGACGGGCCGTGAGGTTCAAGTGTTCGATCGCCTCGGCGGGCGACCAACGGCCCGGCGCCGGCCGGCGCGTGAAGTCCGCCCCGGCGCATTCGGCCAGCCCCTGGACGTCGGCGACGACGACGTCGAGCTGGTACAGGAGCCGTTCGATCTCGGGATTCATCTTGCGGTCGTACTCGCGTTCCGGTAGAGGACCCAACATCGTCTCAGCCCCTCACTCCTGAGTTTTGGAGGATACACTTCTTAGGATTACCGCAGGGTCACGATGGTTGCGCCCCAGCCGCCGGCCTCGAGCGGCGCGTCGCGGAAGTCGGCGACGAAGGGAGTCCGGGCCAGCACCGAGCGTACGATCGCCCGCTGTACGCCGGCGCCTTTGCCGTGAATGATCCGGAGCGCCTCGAACCCCCGGGCGTGCGCTTCTTCCAGGTAGGCCTCCACGACGGCCCTGACGTCGCGCGGCGGCACGCTGTGCAGATCGAGGACGTCGGTGATCGGGATCCGGACCGGCTCCTCCCAGGGACTGCTTTCGTCCTCTTCGGGGAGGTCTGCGCGCCGCCGTCCGCCTTCTTGGTCCGCCATTCTTCCATGCTAACCGGTCGGGAGCTGGGAGGAGGTCTCAGCTTCCGGTTTTCGGCGGGACCGCGCGCGGCCTTCCTAGTGCGAATCCCTGAATTCCGGGCCTGTTGTCCCTTAATGAGTAGGAATGTCGGCGGCCGCGCCCTACAATGAGAGATGGCAGGGACGAGCTGAAGAGTAAGAGCGTCCGAGATGCGGTGTCTGGTCTGCGGCAAGGAGATCGGCCTTCTCCGCCGTCTTTGGGACCGCAAGTACTGTAGCGACCGCCATCGCAAGACTGCCCGCCGGCTGTCGGCGCGGGCGCTGCGGGAGTTGCAGGACTTCGACGATCTCGAAGAGCCTTGGCTGATTACGCCGGGACTCAAAGACGAGCGGAAGCGGGCCTCCGGGTCGGGCGTCAGCCCGGCGACGGGGATCCTTCTGCTCGTGCTCATCATCTTCGGCGTGCTCATCATCCCGCCGCAACGCAGTTCCGCGCCGCTCACTCCTCCCAAGCGCTCCCGGACCTTCAGCATCCCGCCGCAGATCCGCCAGTGGATCCCCGGGGCGCCGAGCGTAGACTACATCGACGACTTCCGCAGCGGTCTCGATGATTGGATCGCCGCCGCCGGCTCGGCTGCGCGCGGCTGGTCGCGGGAAGCGGGCAAGGTCCGGCTCGGCGACCTCCGGCTTTGGAAACCCACGCTGTCGATGTCGGACTACCAACTCGTCTTCCAGGCCGAGATCGAGTCCAAGGCCATGGGCTGGGCCTTCCGGGCCACCGACGCCCGGCACTACTACGCCACGAAGCTCGCCGTCCCCGGCCCGGGCGGGCCGCCGCGGCCGGAGATCGTGCGTTACGTGATGGAGGGCGGCAAGAAGAAAGATCTCGTCCAGTTGCCCCTGCCGCTGCACATCAAGGCCAACACCCCGTACAAAGTGCGCGTGCTGGTCAAGAAAGACCGCTTCACCACGGCCGTCAACGGCCAGATCGTGGACACCTGGCGGGACACGCGCTATGCCAAGGGCGGAGTAGGATTCTTCGCCGAGCCGGGTGAGCGGGCCCTGGTGAGCTGGGTCCGCGTCAACGACGCGGAGGGGCTGCTCGGAAAACTCTTCTCCTTCTCGCTGCTGATCGGGCCTTCGGAACTGCTGATGGGGCCGCCGGGCCGGTACTGAAGTCGGTTTCCCCGGCCGTTCCTTCCTCACGCCGCTCTCATCGGAGGCGGCGTGCGCGCGGCGAACCTACTTTTCCTCGTCCTCTTCTTCCTCGCCCTCCTCGAAGTCTTCCTCGTCGGACTTGTAGTAGTAGGAGTGGTAGTAGGTGTACTTGCTGTAGAGCTCGCCCCGGCGCGCGCCGTTGGCCACGATGCCCAGCACGTTGTTCTCGCACAGCGACTGCATGGCTCGGGTCACCGAATCGATCGTCGTCGAGCCGATGCGCACTACCAGTAGCGTGCCGTGGCAGAGCGTGGCGAGCAGGTTCGCGTCGGCGGCGAACAGCAGCGGCGGCGTGTCCAGGATCACCCAGTTGAACACCCGGGGAAGCTGCTCGATGAGCCGCCGGGTCTCGGCCAGGTTGAGCAGCTCCAGCGGATTCATCACCGGTTCGCCGGCCGGCATCACCCACAGCTCCATGCCGGCGATCTTCTTGACGATCTGGTGCAGTTCGACCTTGCCCTGCAGGAAATCCGTCAGCCCGGGGGCCCGTTCGATGTTGAAGTAGGTGTGGACGACCGGCCGCCGGAAGTCGAAATCGGCCAGCAGCGTCGGGTTGCCCGCCAGCTGGGCTTCGGCGATGGCGAAATTCGCCGCCGTGAACGACTTGCCTTCGGCCGGCGACGGCGAGGTGACCACCACGGAGTGGATCGGCTGCAGCGTCTGCAGGTGGTTGATGCGGGTCCGCAGCGTGCGGAACTCTTCAGCCGGCCCGTCCGAGCGTCCCTCGCCGGTCGGATCCAGCAGGTGCATGTCCGGAGGCGGCTCGTAGGGGATCTCCTCCACCTTCTCGAGCAGCCCTTCCAGCGGCAGGGGAGCCGCCGTCCGGGCCTTCGCCGCCGGGGCCGCCGCCGGCGCCGGTGGCGCCTCCACCCCTTGCACCTTTTGCAGCGCGTCGTGAACTCGACTCATTGTTCCTCCTATCCGTGTCCGACCCGGACCCTGCTGGCTCACACTTTGGTGGCGTAGTAATAATAGATGGAACCGCCCATCACCGCCGCCGCGAACAGGCAGGCGGCCACCCACGCCAGCCACGCCATGCGCCGGCGCCGCATCACGATCACATCGTTTTCGAGCAGCGGAATCGACCCCAGCACGGGAAGTTGCGTGTAGGCCCGCACGTCCTTCAGCGTCTTCAGCGAGGTGTCCCGGATCTCCCGCAGGAATACCAGCACGCCGCCGACGCCGAACCCGACAAAAACCCCCATCAGGATGATTACCGAACGCACCGGCTGTGCGGGCCGCTCCGGCAGCGACGCCGGATCGAGCAGTTCCAAACTCTCCCCCTGGTTCCGGCTCTCCAGGTTCGTCGCCAGTTCGGACTGTTTTACCTTCAGGCTCAACTCGTCGTAGCGGCGCTGCTTGAGTTGGAGGTCCCGCATCAGCGACGCGTACTCCTGCTGCCCCACGGGCGCCTGCTGCACCCGGGCCTGGATCTCGGCGATGCGGGCGTTCACCTGCTCGAGTTCGCGCCGCGTATTCTCGATCTCCAGGTCCTTGGCCCGGGCCGCGATCGCCTTGCGCTGCAACTCGTCGTTCAAGCGGCGAATCTCGGCCGCCTGCGCCGGCGTGAGGGCGCGGACGGGCTTGCTCTTCTCCTCGCCTTTGTCCAGGGCGGCGGTCTCGCTGAGGACCTTGGCGCGCCGCTTCCGCAGCGACTCGATCTGGGCTTCGACCCGCTTGACGTCTGGGTGGTTCTCCGTATAGGTCTGCATCAGCCCCGCCAGCGTCCGTTCGGCGGCGCGGATCTGCTCGTTCAGCGCGGCCACCCGCGGATCCAGGTAGCTCCCGCCGCCGGCGGTGGCGCCCGGCGCCTTGGCGATGGAATTGATGCGGTTGCGAAGCACCCGGATCTCGGATTCGAGCACCAGCTTTTCCTGCTGCAGCCGCGCCAGCGCGCCGTTGAGCGAGGCCGCCCGGGACTCCAGCGCCGTCGCCCGCTGAATATTGGCCGACCACTGGTCCGGCAACTGCCCGGCGTGCTTGATGCGGAACTCGGTGATCTTCCGCTCGATCTCTTCCAGCTCGTTCTTGGCCGCCTGCCACTGGTCCCGCAGAAACTGCGTCGTCAGCGCCGACTGGCTGGAGCGCTCGCGGATGTTCTCGGTGATGAACCGGTTGGCCAGGTCGGCCGCCACCTTCTGCGCCAGGTACCGGTTCTCATAGGCGAACGAAATCTGGAACGCCGTCAGGTTGCCTCCACCGCCCCGGCGGCGCGATTGCAGGATTCTGACGTCGCCGATGTCGATGGCCTTGCGCATCTTCTCGATGACGTCCTCGAGCGGAAGCCGCTGGCGCTCGCGGGGGTAGAGGTTGTAAGTCTCGATGATGCTCGTCAGCGCCGCGCGGCTCAGGATCTCCTGCGCCATCGAGTTGATGCGCTGCGACGTCCGCACCGTCACGTTGGGCGGCACGTAGCTGGCCGGGACTTGCGGGGGCACCACGCGGATGACGGCCGTCGAAATGTAGGTGTCCGGCCACAGGAAGGCCACCACCACCGACAAGACCAGCCCCGCCAGCGCCGGCCCCGCGATCCAGGACTTGTTGCGCCGGATGATGTCCAGGATGTCTTCCGGATCGAGCTGCCGGCGCGGCACCCGCAACGGATCTTGCAACTGCTGCTGCGGCTGTTGCGGATAAGGATTCAACTGCATCTTTCGGTCCCTCTCCTCCTATCGGCAGAACGCCGGGCGCCGCCTCAGTCCCCGCCCGGACCGTTCACGGAACGATTATGTGATCGCCGTCCTGCAGGTAGATGTTCTGTTCCAGGTTCTTGCCTTTGATGACTTCGTTGTAGTTGAACTTCAACCGTTTGTTGCCCCGCAAGATCACGATCTTTTTCTTGTGCGCCCAGTCCCGGAACCCGCCGGCTTTGCTCAGCGCCTCCAGCACCGTCGTCGGCACCACCAGCGGGAAAGCCCCCGTTCGCAATACCTGGCCCGTGATGTAGTATTTCTTGCTCCTCACCGCCGTCACCTGTACGAGCACCTCGGGCTGGGTGAGGAAGTCCGAGAGCTTCTCGGCGATCAGTTTCCGAAGCTCTTCCGGCGTCTTGCCGCCGGCCTGCACTTCGCCGATCAGCGGCAGGCTGATCTTGCCGTCCGGCCGGACGATCACCGACCCGGAGACCTCCGGCTCGCGCCAGACCCGGATCGCAAGCTGGTCTTCGGGGCCGATCTTGTATGTGTTCGGATCCACCGGCGCCGCCGGCGCGTTCGGGTCCAACGGCTCGAGTTCGGTAACGGGCGAAAGAGGCTCGGTCTGCGTCGGCGGAGTTTCCTGCTGACCTTGCTGTTCTTGCGCCCCGGCCTGAGCCTGAGAAGCGGCCCAGAGGGCGGCGATCGAGGCGAGCAGAAGGATCGCGACTCTGCCCATCGTTCCGCGTGCGTTCGCAGTCTGCAACATCGATTCTCCCGGGCGCTGGCGGCCAGGCGCGCACAGAGATCAGCTGGCTCGAGCGCCCGGATATTATTTTGACATAGCCGCCCTGGGATCCAAACCGGTCCGGGGGCGCGCCGGCGCCGTCCGGCGGCCCGGGGGCCGCCCGTAAGCCGCTCGATCTGCGGTGCATTCGGCCTTTTCGCGAGCGCCGGGATAGACCGAATGTACTAGGAACGCGCCCTTCGGCTCCCGGAACCGGTTTCGCGGGGCTGTGCGCCCCGGCCGCCGCCCGCAGCCGGGGATGCCGTGACCGTCCGCCAGTGTTCGTAGACCAGCGCCACCGGCAGACCGACGACGTTGAAGTAGCATCCCTCGATCCGCCGGACGAACTTCGACGCCAGACCTTGAATGCCGTAGGCGCCCGCCTTGTCCAGCGGCTCGCCGGAGGCGACGTAGGCCTCGATCTCCCCATGGCTCAAATCCAGGAACCAGACGCGCGTCCGCGCCGCGTCCACGATCAGGCCGCCGCCGTAGCGCAGGCAGATCCCGGTGACCACGTCGTGGCCCCGCCCGGAGAGCCGCTCGAGCATCCGTTTCGCTTCGCCGGCGTCGGTCGGCTTGCCCAGGATCGCTCCATCCACGGTCACGATCGTGTCCGCCGCCAGCACGACTTCACCGGGCCCCCGCGCCACCGCTTCGGCCTTCAGACGGGCGAGCCTACGCACATGCTCCACCGGCTCCTCGCCCTCGAGCGGCGTCTCGTCCACTTCGGCCGGCCGGACCTCGAAAGTGAAACCGGCGTTGGCCAGGATCTCCCGGCGCCGCGGCGAGGCCGACGCTAGTACGAGCTTCCAACTTCCGCTCTCAGCCGTTCCGCTCATCGCCGTGCGCGGCTCCGGGCAAGTTCTTCAGCACCGCCAGCCGGTCGCGATGCCGCAGCCGGACGGCGATGTAGTCGCGGTGCTCGAGTTGCAGCTCTTTGGAGATCTGGCGGATTTCGTTGTCCTCCACGCTGCTGATGTCGCCTTCCACCGCCGCCACCGCGAACAGGCAATCCAGCAGCCGCAGCTTTTCTTCCCGCGTCGCGACGTTGTTGAACTCCCGCGTCACCAAGAAATTGTCGGTGCCGCCGAAGACGAGGTTGCGCGTCTTGGCCGCGTGCACCACCACGACGGCCTGTTCTTCCGGAAGCCCTCCCACTTGCTGGACGATCCGCTCCATCTCCCGTGTCTCGGCCCGGCTCACCTTCATGTCGGCGTTCGCCACCCGGGCGAGGATATAGGCGAACTTCGCCACGTAACGGGCCCTGTCGGGCGGCAGGTTCTCCAGTTGCCGGGTGATTTCCCGGACCGCTTCGGTCTTGGCCGCCTGGACGGCTTTCTCGGAAGCCTTGCCTTCCAGGCCGAGGAGCTTGAGAATCGACATCCTGACAGTAGTTTCGTACGGGCGGCGTCGCGCCGACAACCGCGGCGCATTCCCGGGCCAACGGCCCGCGCCGTCCGGGCCGCGTTGGAGTACAATTGACAGGCGGACGTCCGGCTGAGGCCGGCGCGGCGCGCAATGGAACAGCACGTACGCATCCTGGCCATTCTGCACATCGCTCTTGGGGTGTTCGGGATCCTGATCGGCGTCGCCATCCTGCTGGTTTTCGGCGGTCTGGCCGGCTGGATCGGTTTGAGCGGCGCCGAGCGCTCCCCCGACGCCCTCGCCGCCGTGCCGATCTTCGCCCTGGTCGGCGGGGCGGTCTGCCTGCTGATGCTGATCCTCAGCCTGCCGGGCATCATCGCCGGCGCGGGGCTGCTCAAGTTCCGCCCCTGGGCGCGCGTGCTGACCATCGTGCTCTCGGCGATCCAGCTGTTGAACGTCCCGCTCGGCACCGCCCTCGGCATTTACGGGCTATGGGTGCTGCTCTCGCCGGCCACCGAGCCGCTGTTCGGGCCGCCGCCCGTCGCCCGCCGCTGATCACCCTTCGGCCTACTTGCCCGCGTAGCACGCCTGAGCGAAACTGAACGTGTGCCGGAGTTCTGCACCTGTGGAGCGCAATTGCCGCCGGAGGCCCGGTTCTGTCACAAGTGCGGCAAGCCCCAGTTCGAAGAGCCGCCGCCCGGCGAAGAAGAGGCCCCGGAGCCGGACCTTCCCGTGCTGGAAGCCGCCGCCCCTGAACGCGAAGCCGCCGCCCTAGCCGTGCCCGCCGGCATCAGCTTCCGCAACCGCCTGGCGGTGCGCGTCGGCCTGCTCACCGCCGCTCTCGCTTCGCTGCTGACCTCGCTGCCCATGCCGATGTTCCTCAACCTGCTGTGGCTCGTCGTCTGCTTGACGGCGGCGGGTTTCTTCGCCGTCTACCTCTACCGTCGCCGCAGCGGCGAGGAGCTCTCGGCCCGCATGGGAGCCCGGCTGGGGTGGATCACCGGCGTCTTCTGTTTCCTCATCGCTACCGTGTTCTTCACCATCACCGTGATCATCATTTCCGCTCAAGGAGGACTGGCCGCCTACTACCGCGAGCAGCTCTCCCAGCAGGCGGGCCCCGGCATCGACGTCGAGGAGCTGGTCTCCGTGCTCGAGACGCCGGTCGGACTCGCTTCGGTGCTGCTGTTCACCCTCGTCGTGCTCTTCGTCTTCTTCACCCTCTTGCCGACGCTCGGCGGGGCGATGGGGGCGAAGGTCCTGGCTAAGGATTGAGGCCGGTCTTCCGGGCGGGGCCGGGCCGCGAGCCCGCCGAGTGCTTCACCAGCGCCACTCCGGCGAAGATGATCAACATCGCCGCCGTCTCGCGCCAGCCGAAGGGTTCGCGGTAGACGAGCCAGCCGAGCACCGCCGCCACAACCGGATTGATGTAGGTGTGCAGCGTCACTACCGCCACGCTCAGCTTCTTCAACGCGTAAACGTAGGAAGTGTAGCCGACGATGGAGCCGAAGACGACCAGGTAGGCCGCCGCGCCGATGCCCCGAGCCTCCCAGTTGTGCAGTCCGGCGCCGGAGAGCAGCGCCGGGACCAGGAACGCCAGCCCCGCGACGAGCTGCTGCAGGCCCCCGCTGAGGATCGCGTGCAGGTGCGGGATCCGCCGTCGCTGGGCCACCGAGGCGAAGCCCCAGGCCAGGCAGCCCACCTGCAGCACCAGAAAGCCTTTCACCACATCGCCCGACAGGCCTTCGCGCCAGGCCTCCGGGCCCACCAGCAGCGCGGTGCCCCCCAGTCCGACGAGCATCCCGGCCGCCGTCGCCGCTCGCAGTGGTTCGCCGTTCGGACTCACGGCTTCCATCAGCACCATCCAGAACGGCGACGTCGTCACCAGCAGCGCCGCCAAGCTGCTGGGAATCCACAGCTCGGCGTAGGTGAGGCAGCCGTTGCCCAGCCCCAGCGCCAGGAATCCGTAGAGGGCCGAATAGAGGACGTCGCGCCGGCTCGGGCCCGGCAACCCGGCTGCCCAGGCGCCGCCCACAAGCAGCAGTCCGGAAACGGTGAAGCGGACGCCCACCAGCAGCAGCGGCGGGAAGGTTTCGAGCGCCATCCGGATCGCCAGATAGGTCGTTCCCCAAAAGAAACACACCGAGAGCAGGGCGGCGTAAGGTAGAAGCAGCGGATGGCGGAACAACACCCAGAATACTATCCCGCGCCCGGAGCGCTCAGCTCGAAGTCTCGCCGCGCCGGCTCATCCGGGACGCGCAGTATAGGAGGGGGCGGAGGCGTTGTCGGCAGTTCCGGCCGGCCGTCCAGCCATGGCCGGCCTGCAGCCTGCCCCCGGAGGGTGCTTGCCAGGAGCACGGAGGAGGAATGCCCTGGCGAACGCCTCCGCCTGTCGGACGCCGGACCGCGACCGGTCTGGGGTCCGGTCCGGGCTAACTGCGCATTCTCGAGTGTGACTGCCAGATATTAGAGCAAATCCATCGCCACGGTGCAACTGGTGGAAAATCCAACAGCTAGCGTTCTTGCGGTTCCCTGCGGTGGTGCACTTGACCCTACAATGAGGCAAATCGCGCAGGAAATCCCCCCAACGTGCGAACCCGCTTCAAATCGTCATCGCCATGAAGCCGCCGTCCACCCGCACGATCGCTCCGGTGACGAACGAGGCCGCTTTATCCGAAGCCAGGAAGATCGTCACGCCCACCAGCTCCGACGGTTCGCCGAAACGGTTCATCGGCGTGTGGTTCATGATCTGCTTCACCCGCTCCGGCGTCAGCACCTTCCGGTTCTGCTCGGCGGGGAAGAAGCCCGGCAAGATCGCGTTCACCCGCACCTTGTACGGGGCGAACTCCCGCGCCAGAAACATCGTGATCTGGTTCACGCCCCCCTTGGCGACGCTGTAGGTGAACACCTTCGAGAGCGGCGGGCCCGACGAGGCCGACGAGATGTTGATGATCGAGCCGCCGCGGCCGGCTTCCACCATCTGCTTGCCGAAGACCTGGCAGGCCAGGAAGACGCTCTTGAGATCGACGTCGAGGATCTTGTGCCACTCCTCTTCGGTGATTTCGAAAAACGGCGTCGCTGAGTTGATGCCCGCGGCGTTGATCAGGATGTCCACATGGCCGAACTCCTTCAAGATCGCGCTCAGCGCTCCCTCCAGGTCGCTCTTGCGCGTCGCGTCCACCTTCAGGGCTTGCGCCCGGCGCCCGAGCGACCGCACCGCCTCGGCCTTCTTCTCGGCGTTCTCCAGGTTGAAATCGAGAATGCTCACGTCGGCGCCGGCTGCCGCGAGCCCGAGCGCCATCTCGCCGGCCAGGACGCCCCCGCCCCCGATGACGGCGGCGACCTTGTCTTTCAATGAGAACAGATCCTCGTACATAGAATTTGTGCCACTCCTCGTGTCTGTTGTAGCACGATACGGCGCCGCCGCTGGTCTGCCCGGCGCGCTGGATCCCGCCACGCCGGCTCCGGGCGCTGGCAAGGGCCGTACTAGACCCCGCTGGTTCGTTGGTACCGCAACTCGGTCAGGGATAGTACTCTTGCCGGCTTGGGGAAGAGGGTCGAGACTGGTAGGTAGCACGAGGCCATGAAACGGACCGACCTCGAATTCTGGCGGGCGCGGGAGGTGGCCCGGCTACTGGCTCTCGTCGAGGGCGAGCGGCGCTACTACCAGGAAATCCTCGCCGCGCTCCCGGCCGGAGTCGCTGTCCTGGACGCGAGGTTCGGCCTCCTCATGGCCAACCGCCGGTTCCGTGCTATCTTCGGCCTTGCCGGAGAGGAGCTGGCCCGCGCCCGGCTGGAGGACTTTTTCCCGGCTGAAGAGGTTCGTGACTGGGCTCGGGAGGTTCTCGAGAGCGGGTCCGCCAAACTCAATGTTCGCGTGGACTACCCGGGCGAAGAGGGCGCCCGGCCGCTGTGGATCTCGATTCTCCCGTTGCGGAGCTGGGATGACGAAGCCGAACCCGAGTTGCTGCTCCTCGTCTCCGATCTCGAGACGGAGGGCGCCCCGGCCGGCGCCGCGGTCCATCCGGCGCTGCCGGAACTCGACGCCGTATTCTGGGAGCGCCACCCGGAGACGCTGGGCTTCGCCCGGATGACGGGACCGGCCGAAACCGTCCTCGGGTTTCCCCCGGACGCCTGGCTCGTTTCGCCGTCATTCTTCACGGAGCGCCTCCACCCGGAGGACCGCGACCGGGTGGTCGATTTCTACCGCGAATCACTCTCGCACCGGGACCGCGGGGCCTGCGAATACCGCCTTCAGGGCCCCGGCGGCAGGACCGCGTGGGTGCGCGACGTCTTCCGGGTGGTACGCGATGCCTCGGGCGAGCCGCGGAAGCTGGCCGGTTTGACGACGAGCGTGGCCCGCAGAAAGTCGCTCGAGGACCAGTTGTTGCGCAGCGAAAGGCTCGCCGCCATGAGCCGCCTGGCGGGCCGCGTTTCCCACGAGTGCAACAACCTGCTGATGATCGCCGGCGGCTACAGCGAAGAGCTGTTGGCCGGGCTTCCCCCGGAGAGTCCCTTGCGGGAGGGCGCCGAGCAGATCGTCGCCGCGGTGGACCGCCTCTCGCGCCTCACCGGCGAGCTGCTGCGCTTCGTCCGCCGGCCCGAGCTGAGCCCGAAGACCTTCGACCTGAACACGTTCCTCGAGCAGCTCGAGCCGGCGATCCGCCGCCGCCTGGGCGAGGGCATTGAATTGGACGTGCGGCGCTCGCCGGACCTCCCGGCGGTGAAGGCCGATCCAGCCGCTCTCAGCGACGCCCTGTCGGCCTTCGCGGCCCGGGCCCGCGAGGCGATGCCCCAGGGCGGCCGGTGGGTCGTGGAAACCCGGCCCGTGGATGTCGCCGAAGCGCTTCCGCCCGCTTTCGGCCGCTTGAAGCCCGGCCGCTACGCCGGCATCGTGCTTACCGATACGGGGCCGGCCCCGGACCGGGAGGCTTTGCGCACCGTCTTCGATCCGGCGCTGCTCGATCCCCGGCCCCGGATTGACCTGGCTCCCGCCTACCGGGACGTGCGGGAGCTGGGGGGCGACATCGAAGTGGAGGCCGCGCCGGAGGGCGGCGCCCGGTTCACGATTCTGCTGCCGGCCGAAGCCGCCGCCCCCGAGCTCGCCGAAGAGGCTCC
>Ga0256830_1002157_pt1 | contig 13216 bp, 12 predicted proteins | sample 128326metaG_FD_190537 | JGI IMG/M metagenome (GOLD analysis project Ga0256830, IMG submission 190537) | Hydrothermal vent microbial communities from Lau Basin, Pacific Ocean - 128-326 | ecosystem: Environmental > Aquatic > Marine > Hydrothermal vents | place: Pacific Ocean: Lau Basin | collected...
TAGAGGCGCTGAAATCAATTATACGGTTGGCTGGTATTTTTTTAAGAGCCTCGGCTGCAGAGTAAATATCTCCTCCATGTTCTGTTTCGTGGCTGCTCATAATGATTCTCTTATAAGTAGAAGAATAGTTACTATGCTGAAGCCGAGAATAGATGTGATAATTGTCAGGATCAAGGCGGTTTCAGCTTTACTTGTTGTAAGCCTGTTGCATGGGATGCCTATGGATGGTTTTTCTATTTTCAAGCCGCTATAGGTTGCCGGCCCACCAAGTTTTACTCCAAGAGCGCCTGCCATTGCCGCCTCTGGAATTCCACTGTTTGGGCTGGTATGTTTATTTCCGTCTTTAAGCATTACGGTAAGTGCCTGCCGCGCCGCAACCCCTTTAACCAAGACCGCTGATATAGCGATTAAAAGACCGGTGATTCTAGCCGGAATGTAATTAGCAATATCATCAAGTTTGGCGGCAGGCCAACCAAAATTAAGATATTTTTCATTTTTGTATCCGATCATAGAATCCAGGGTATTGACGGCTTTATATGCCATGGCAAGCGGCAGGCCGCCCAGCATGTAATAAAACAGTGGTGCTATTATTCCGTCTGAGGCGTTTTCAGCCAGGGTTTCAACAGATGCTGCAAGAATGGATCTGTTCTCCAGTTCTCCTGTATCCCGTCCTACTATCATCGAGAGTGATTTCCTTGCTGTGGAAATATTATTCTGTTTTACAGCCTGAATTACACTTTGCACCGAGACTATAAGCTCACGAGTAGCTAAAGTGGTGGATATGAGCCAAACAATAAACAAGCTGCCCAGAATGTCAGTGAAAAAAGTGCTGTTCCAGGCAATATAATTAATTATAAAGAAGGTAATGCCCCACGTTCCCACGACAATAATTATAACCAGAAGTGTTCCGGTTATGCGCTCAACAGTTCCCCTCCTAAATTGTTTCCTAAAAAGTTCTTTTTCCCTAAAAAAAATTTTTAAAAAAAAGATCAGTCGTTTTTCAAGAGCATTAATTGAAGCCCCTATAAAACGTACAGGATGGGGGATAAAACGTGGATCACCAATTGCCAGGTCAAGCAGGTATGCAAGGGCAAGGGCTCCGGCCGCGTTTGTTATCATTAAAGTCACTTAACTCCCACGGTATCGAATATGAATTCCATATCCAGGTTATCACGTAGCACTTCCGCCCAACGATTTATGGCCTCATCCCTTTTTGCAGCGTAGGATATTGTGTCGCTCAAGGGGGGCAGGCATTTCCTTTTTCTGAGAGAGTCTATAAGTTCCCGTCTGAAGGTGTCGTTGTCAAATATACCGTGCAGGTATGTGCCCCATACTCCGGCTTTGGCGGCGCCGTCAGGTATACTCCCTTCTCCGCCCGGATGCAGGTCGAAAAGAGGCTTAAGATGTTCGGTTCTTCCCTGGTGTATTTCGTAGCCCTGGATGGCTTTTGCCGTGTTTTTAATGCCAGGTGGAGGCAGCAGGATATCTGCCGTCACCCGGCGCGTGATCTTTTGCTTTTCGATAGTTGTAACCGTATCCAGAAGACCCAGGCCTTTCACCTCCGGGTGCTGGCTTTCGATACAGTCCGGATCCAGTATCTTTTGGCCGAGCATCTGGTACCCGCCGCATATGCCGATAACAGGTCTGCCTCGTTTTGCGCAGTCTCTGATTACCAGGTCGATTCCTGTTTTTCTTAGTTTAAGAAGATCTTTTACTGTATTTTTTGTGCCCGGCAGAATTATAAGATCGGCCTGTTCCAGGTCGCTTTTTCCGAGCGTGTAGTGTATGTCAACGTCAGTTTCGTACATGAACGGATCAAAGTCTGTGAAATTAGAGATGGAGGCAAGCCGCACAACCGCAATTCTAACTGAGTCATAATTTCCCGCCCAATGCATGCGTCCTGCAGGAATACCATCCTCCTCATGCATCGCCATGTCTCCAAGATGAGGAACCACTCCTATTACGGGCCTGCCTGTTTTTTTATGGATGATTTCCAGCCCTGGGGCAAGAATCGATCTGTCACCGCGGAATTTATTTATAACAAAGGCCCGTATTAGGTCTGAACCTCCACCGTTCAGAAGTTCTACTGTGCCAAAAAGCGAGGCGAAGACTCCGCCCTTGTCAATATCTCCGACAAGAAGTACCGGAGAATTTGCGTGGCAGGCCATATTCATGTTAACAATCTCTTCCTTTGAGAGGTTTATTTCGGCCGGGCTTCCTGCCCCTTCAAGGACAATTACGTCAAATTTCCGTGAAAGCCTGTCATAGGCTTCCTTTACAGTAATCCAGGCATTTTCTCTGAAGGCGTAATACTCGCGCGCTGTCATAGATGAATGCACCCGTCCGTTTAAAATCACCTGGCATCCTGCATCCGACTGTGTTTTAAGCAGCACCGGATTCATGTCATTTAGCGGCTCTACACGGCTGGCTTCAGCCTGAAAGGCCTGGGCGCGGCCGATTTCACCTCCCTCAAGAGTTACAAAAGAGTTCAGCGCCATGTTTTGCGCTTTAAACGGTGCTACGCGAAGTTTCATGTCTGAAAAGATTCTGCATAAACCGGCGGCTATAAAGCTTTTGCCTACGCCGGAGCCTGTGCCTTGTATCATGATAGTTTTGGTGCTCATAAGTAGACCCCGCAAGAGTAATAAATAAGGCGAGAAATAATTAATGTAATTGTTGATATATGTATTATTAATATCTTATTTAATAAAGTTTTTTAGCTTGTTTAATCTGTCTTGTAACAGATGCCGTTTATAAGTTTTACCACTGGTGCGTCTTCCCATATTTCAATAATGTTCAAAGCTCCGAAGTTCTGTTCAATACGGAATATATTCTGAAGCGGCATGCCGAGAAGGTGGCAAATAATTATCCGGTTCACCCCTCCGTGGGCCACAATAGAGAATGTTTCACCACGCAGTTTTTTAAGTAGTTTTTCAAGTGCCGGAACAAGCCGGTTCTTCACATCAAGAGTGCTTTCGCCTCCAACAGGTGAAGCCTCGACCGGGTTTTTTACCCATGCGTTGAATTCCTCGGGGAAACGTTCTCTGCATTCATTAAATGTAAGTCCCTCCCAGCGTCCAAAGTTTCGTTCTTTGAATGGACTTTTGATCTCAGGTTTTATGTTGTGTGGCCTAGCCACAATTTCAGCGCTCCGCCGCGCACGTTGAAGATCGGATGTATATATTGCCGATAGCGGTACGTTACGAATTCTGTCAGCTACCTTTTTCATCTGGTTTTCGCCTTTTGCCGAAAGAGGTACATCAATATGCCCCTTATAGCAACGCTGGTCAGCGTTTTGAGTCTCGCCGTGCCTGATTAAGTAGAGTGTTGTAGCCATGCCGTAACCATAAGAAGATACACAACCTCGGAGATTTCGTTCAGAGCGCCTAGCAAGTCACCTGTGATTCCGCCTGTTTTTTTCTTGCCGACCCTTTTAGTTGCTTCGGCAAGCAGGTAAAGGATGACCATAATTCCTGTAACAGCCATCGAAAAAAGTAACGGCAGATTAGACGAAGGATATGGCGCGAAAAGTAAAAAAAGAAGCCCGGCAATTCCGGCTGTCCAAAGGGTTGCGCCAACTAATTCACGCCACCCTGAATTGTCGGTCAGAAGTTTTCCAAGGCCGTGGGTGCGTGCGGCTTTGTTTTTCACAATGGCCGGCACCATGGACCATTTTCCGAAAACAGGCATAAGAAACAGTGCCATAAAAAGCAGGCCGGAGTCATTTCCGGTTAAGTCTATAAATGCCGTAATTCCCATACATTTGAGCAGAAGTGTAAGGACAATACCGATTACTCCTATTGGGCCGGTGGTGCTGTCCTTCATTATTGCAAGCCGTTTTTTCCGATCGGCCGCTTCATCACCGGATGTTTTTACTGAGATAGCGTCAAGGGTGTCAGACAATCCGTCAAGGTGAAAACCTCCGTTTGTAACAACCAGAAGAGAAACCAGAAGTCCCGCTGTCAGAGCGGCTGGAAAAAAAACAAGCAGTAAAGGCGCCGCTGTCCCAAGAAAAACGCCTTGAATCATCCCCGCCAGCGGAAAGGCGCCAATGCTTCTTCCCATCATACGGCTGGTGACGTCGCCTTTGACCCTGAGCGGTATAACTGTCAGAAACTGGATGGCAAGCAGAAAAGGTTTCACTTCACCACTAACGCTTCACTATTCATCATTCAGCTACTTACTCCTGCCGACTCAAAGGTAGCCATTTCCCGGTAGATTTTAAGGCCGGACTCTACCAACATCATTGCCAGCGCAGCGCCCGTACCTTCGCCGAGCCGCATATCCAGGTCGAGTATCGGTCGCAGCCCCATTTTATCAAGCATGGCTGCATGGCCCACTTCCACAGACCTATGGGCCGCAAAGATGTATTCGGTTGTGACAGGTTGAAGCGTGCAGGCTATAAGCGCGCCGGCAGTCGAGATAAATCCATCCACCACTACGGGTTTGCGATCGGCTGCCGCTCCCAGGCAGAGGCCGGCTATGCCGGCTATCTCAGCGCCGCCTACCTTGGCAAGAACATCTACCGCATCTGTTGGGTCAGGATTGTTCACCTCTATCGCTTCCTGAATCACAATAATTTTATTTTTAAGTGCATCACTTCCGATGCCTGTTCCGCTGCCTGTTACTTCAGCAGGCGGTCTTCCTGTAAGTACTGATGCTATGGCGGCCGAAGGCGTTGTATTTGCTATGCCCATATCGCCGGTACCAAAGATATTGTAACCGGCAGAGGAGTACTCTTTTGCCAACTCGATACCAGCCAGTATACATTTTTCAGCCTCATCACGTGTCATCGCCGGTCCATGCCTCATATTTTTTGTCCCGGAAAGTATCTTTTTTACAACCAGGCCTTCAATCCGGCCGAAGTCATGGTCTACGCCTATGTCAACCACCACCACATCTGCGCCTGCCTGCCTGGCAAGCACATTTATTCCGGCGCCTCCATTTAGAAAGTTAAGAACCATCTGCCGGGTTACTTCCTTGGGATAAAGTGAGACTCCTTCTTCGGTAACTCCATGGTCTCCGGCAAAGGTAAAGACGGCTTTTTTTAGGGGTTCCGGCATCTCGTTGCCGGTGATCGCTACAAGCCTGCCTGCAAACTCTTCAAGCCTGCCAAGACTTCCAGGAGGTTTGGTGAGAATATTCAGGCGTGCCTGGGCTTTGTCAAACCAGGCCTGTTCAAGGGGCTGTATTGATTCTATTGTTGTTTTGATCGTATTATTCATTTATAGCCCTCCGATTATATTTATTCAACCTTTGATTTTTATTGGAATTCCGGCTGCCACCAGGACAACCTCATCGGCTGCGGCAGCCACACGCTGGTTAAGCATACCCGCCATGTCGCGAAATTGGCGCGCTAGTCTGTTTTCCGGCACAATTCCCATGCCCACCTCATTTGATACTATAAAAAGGTCTGCTGAGCGGTTTCGGCCCAATTCCTCGATCAGTTCCTTGAATGAAGTTTTCGTATCTGTTCTATGACGCATTATATTTGAGAGCCAAAGTGTAAGGCAATCGAGTATGACAGGCCCTTTAGTGTTACGGTTTCGGCTTAGGGCACCGACAATATCAAGGGGTTCTTCAATGGTCTGCCAGTCTGATCCGCGATCATTCCGGTGCTTTTTAATGCGCTCTTTCATTTCATTATCAAACGGTTCAGCAGTCGCGATAAAACTTTTTCCTTCACTTGCTTTGTCTGCCCGGCTCATGGCATATGCACTTTTGCCACTTCTTGCGCCTCCGATCACAAATATAATTTTTCCCAACGATACTCCTTTCTGCTTGTTTATGGACAATAAAAAACCCGGCTTTTATCACCTGGGGTTAACAGGCGGAAAGCCGGGCACATAGCAGTTTATCCCGTACGAGAAAGTTGTTTCCTCATAGCCTCTATCCGCGAAGGCTTTCCAAGGTTTTTTTCTGCTTCCAGGTCAGGCCGGTCTTCTGGCTCTCGGCATCCTACTTTCCAGCCTTCCCGTCCATATCAAGACAGTGGCAAAGATGGATTTCGTTCCGATTTACAGCGGCGGGTCCGCTTCCGATTCTCACGGAATTCCCGTAACCTGATAAATAATATTATAGCATGCAGAGAATATTTAGAACAAACAACTTCTTAATCAGCGAAGAGTTACTGTATTTTTCCTGTTTCAGTTTTTTCAATCTCGTAAAAAATACGGCAAGGCCATTAAAACAACACCAATGATAATAACAAGAAATACGTTGGAGACAAAATATGGAAAAGCACATAAAGCAACACCGGTTAAAAGTGCAACGCCATGCTGCTGTTTTTTTCCATAAATAAAGTAACCCATCCCAATAGACCCGAACAACACTGACAAAATTAATGATGTAGAGCTGCCCATCAATTTGACCTCCTCCGTTTCTACTTGTCTGGTTGAGCTGTTTTTTGTTGTAACGATAAATAAATGAACTCTTATTATCAGATTAACATTTATTGCACTTAAAAATATTGAAATTCAAATTAAAAGCGATTTGTTCTAAATGTATGTGCTAAGATTTTGATGTAAAAAAATTGTTAAAAAAATGAGAGCAGGTTCCAAGGTCTCTTTTAGTAGAAGACAAGATCAGTTTTTATTTAAGTTAAACAATGTGTTATCTTGATACAGTTAAGGTAATATTTTAATTTTTTAAACCTAGCTGATTATCTCTAAAAAAGGAACTTTTTATGAACATTTATGCACTGATCATACTGGTTGCACTTGCTCTAAACTATATCCTTGGGCTTGTCTCTGACATCTTGAACCTGAAAGCCCTTGGCACTGATCTGCCAGAGGAACTCAAAGACCTTTATGATGCCGAGGATTATAAAAAATCCCAGCAATATACCAGAGTTCAGACGAAGTTCGGCTTTGTTACAGGTTTATTCGACCTGATTGTTCTGCTTCTGTTCTGGTTCTCAGGAGGGTTTAATTATTTTGATACTATGATAAGGGAGCTAGGTTTTGGTTCAATAATGACAGGGCTTTTATACATAGGGCTCCTTATGTTTATTAAAATGGTAATTGCCCTTCCATTTTCCATCTATTCCACCTTTGTTATTGAAGAACGTTTCGGTTTTAACAAGACCACCCCAAAAACATTCATACTTGATATGATTAAAAGTTTTTTTCTCTTTACCATTATCGGTGGCCCCTTTCTTGCCGCTGTTTTGGCTTTGTTCGAATTTTTTGGAACAAATGCATGGTTTTATTGCTGGATTACTGCAACAATTTTTATTCTTTTTATTCAGTTCATAGCTCCGACCTGGATCATGCCGTTATTTAACAAGTTTGACCCTCTTGAGGATGGTGAATTAAAGCAGTCAATTTTAAAATATGCCGAGTCGGTCAAATTTTCTCTTGAAAATGTTTTTGTCATGGATGGTTCCCGCAGATCCAGCAAGTCCAATGCCTTTTTCTCAGGCTTTGGAAAGCATAAACGTATAGCCTTGTTTGATACATTGATAGAAAGACATACGGTACCGGAACTGGTTGCAATTATGGCTCATGAAATTGGTCACTATAAGAAGAAACACATTCTGCAGGCAATGCTGATCGGCATTGTTCATATGGGTATTATGCTTTTTCTGCTTTCAATATTTGTCAGCCACAAAGGCCTTTTCGATGCTTTTTATATAGAAACGCCTTCCGTTTACTGCGGTTTTATATTTTTCGGGTTGCTCTTTAGCCCGATAGAAATGATACTGAATGTCCTTATGCAGATCCTTTCCCGAAAGAACGAATATGAGGCTGACCGCTTTGCTTTAGAGACCACCGGGGATACCGAACCTTTGATAAGTGCGCTCAAGAAGTTGTCTGTTCATAACCTTACCAACCTTACTCCTCATCCATTTTATGTTTTCTTACATTACTCACACCCACCGTTGTTTGAACGGATCAAGGCGATTCGTGCTATGTTTATAAAACTTTCATCGCCACAAGGCTCTGCCGCCACCGGGAACTGATCTGCTTCATACGGATACGGAGTTTAAGAACCTGTTTATAATCATTAAGATATAATGAACGCAAGCTAAAATAGTAAAAAACAGCTGCTTTTACCGGTTTGTGACAATTGCCGTAAATGGCCGTTAAATTGCTCAATGTGAACTTGCTTCGAGAAAATATCGGGTTTTCTCTTTGTGTTTTTGACTGTTTTGCTATTGCTTGCAGCCCCTAAATACTCGTACTGGAAATTCAATGTTGCCTCTTAAATCGTTCGTCATTGACCACTGGTAAAAATATTAGTTAATCTACCTTGCATTCCTATGTTTTCAATTACAACTAATAGTTCCGGCTTTGCCGGATAACGGAGGTTTTTCTTATGTCCAAGGTTGCACTAATTACCGGCGTTACCGGACAAGACGGCGCTTATCTTGCCGAATTTTTGCTTGAGAAGGGATATGTGGTTCATGGAATCAAGCGGCGTTCGTCGTCTTTCAACACTCAGAGGGTGGATCATATTTATGTGGACCCCCATGAAAGTAATCCTAGTTTTTTGATGCACTATGGTGATATGACTGATGCTACAAACCTTATCCGAGTAATACAAGAAGTCCGTCCGGACGAAATTTACAATCTTGCTGCACAATCGCATGTTCAAGTCTCTTTTGAAACTCCCGAGTATACAGCTAATGCTGACGCGCTGGGCACTCTTCGGATTCTTGAGGCTTTGCGGATACTTGGCATCGAGAGACAGACCCGCTTCTATCAGGCTTCGACGTCGGAACTGTTTGGCAAGGTACAGGAAATTCCGCAAAAAGAGACAACTCCCTTTTACCCGCGTTCACCGTATGCCGCGGCAAAACTCTACGCTTACTGGATCACTGTGAATTATCGCGAGGCTTACGGTATCTATGCTTGTAACGGAATACTTTTTAACCACGAATCCCCTATAAGGGGAGAAACTTTTGTTACCAGAAAAGTCACCCGTGCAGTAGCAAGGATACGACTCGGTCTTCAAAGCAGCCTCTACCTTGGCAATCTCGACTCAATGCGGGATTGGGGGCATGCAAGGGACTATGTTGAGGCCCAGTGGCTTATGCTGCAGCAGCCGGAACCCGAAGATTTTGTAATAGCCACAGGGGTGCAGCACTCTGTTAGAGAGTTGGTTGAGGTTGCTTTTGCCGAAGTTGGAATAGGGCTTAGCTGGGAGGGACACGGTATTGATGAAAAGGGTATTGTGGAGACGGTAAACGGTAATGACGTGGATGTTGGGTCGGAAGATAACAGCAGCACCATGATCGAACCTGGAACCACTGTGGTGAGAGTCGATCCGCGGTATTTTAGGCCGACAGAGGTGGAAACCTTGCTTGGAGACCCTGCCAAGGCAAAAGAGAAACTTGGCTGGGTTGCCGGTACAACTTTTAAAGATATGGTGGCTGAAATGGTGCAAGAGGACCTTAAGGCCGCCCGGCGTGATCAGTTCTGTCTGCAGGAAGGATTCACGACATACCAGTGTCATGAATGAGGAGCATGATTCTATGACATCTTTATCCTCACTTATTACTTCCGATTCCTCAGTTTTTGTTGCCGGACATCGTGGGCTTGTTGGGTCCGCTATTGTCCGGAGGCTTCAAAGGGAAGGTTGCCGTAATATTATAACTCGTACAAGTAAAGAGCTGGATCTTACAAGACAGGCCGATGTAGAAAATTTCTTCAGGTCGGAGAAGCCTGAATTTGTTTTTCTGGCAGCGGCTAAGGTGGGAGGTATTCATGCAAATAATACCTATCCTGCCGACTTCATACATGTAAACCTGACGATTCAGTGTAATATAATCCATGCCGCATACCGCTTTGGAGTAAGAAAACTTTTGTTTTTAGGCAGTTCTTGCATATATCCGAAGCTTGCTCCACAGCCCATGAAGGAAGAATATCTTCTTACCGGTGAACTTGAGCCGACAAATGCACCCTATGCAGTGGCTAAGATTGCCGGAATCACGGAGTGTCAGGCGTATAACCGTCAGTACGGAACTGATTTTATATCTGTTATGCCGACCAACCTTTACGGGCCGGGAGACAATTTCGATCTTCAGAACTCCCATGTATTGCCGGCGCTTTTAAGAAAGTTTCACGAGGCCAAGGTTGCAGGAAGACGTTCGGTGACCATATGGGGAACGGGTAGAGCCAGGCGGGAGTTTTTGCATGTAGACGACATGGCTGATGCTTGTATCTTTTTGATGAACCGCTACAGCGGCAGTGAAATTATAAATATAGGTACAGGTGAAGATGTCTCTATAGCCGAGGCTGCCCAACTTGTCTGCGAGGTGGTGGAATTCGGGGGCGATACGGTTTTTGATCCTTCCCATCCGGATGGAACTCCCAAGAAATTGCTTGATGTTTCAAAACTGCATGCCCTTGGATGGAGGCATAATATAGGTCTTAAAGAAGGATTAAAAAAGACTTACAGGTGGTATGCCGACAACGAGAGTGCCGCTCGAAAGTAGAAGTATCAGCAGTAGAGAAAGGTCTGAATTATGAACATCGGACTCAAGCAGAAGATAATTATTCCCTTTATGGTGATAACCGCCCTGAATCTGTTGGTCGGATATGGAATATGTTCGGTAAGGCACACCTCCACAAAAACCTATACGATCATATTTGTGATCTTTGCGGTTGTTATAGCGATGGGCTTGGCTTTATACGTCTGGAAGGCATTTTTAACTCCCATTAAACTTCTTAAAAAAGGTTTTGCCAAGGTCGGAGCCGGTGATCTTCAATTTCGTCTTCCGGCCGGAAGGACAGACGAGTTTGGTAATCTACAGGAAGGCTTTAATCAGATGGCTGCTGCTATAGAAAGTAGAGACAAGGAGCTGCTGGAAGCCAGAATAGACCTTGAAAACCTGGCCTTCAAGATTCAAAACTACAGCGAAGATCTGGAGAGGGAGGTGGCGGAAAGGACCAGCGAACTTCACAAGGCATATGAAGACATGAAGGAAAACGACCGTCTGAAGTCTGAGTTTATCGCTAATATGAGCCACGAACTACGTACACCTCTTAATTCGATCATAGGATTTTCGAAAGTTATCCTCAAAGGCATAGATGGTCCTATCAATGAGCGCCAGCAACAGGATCTAACGCTTATTCATAAAAGCGGCCAGCACCTTTTGAACCTGATAGCCCATATTCTGGATTTTTCTAAACTCGAGGCCGGTTCTTTCTATCTTCAGAAAGCTCCAGTAGACCTGGAGGAAGTGGCACATGAGGCGGTTATGAGCGTACACCCTTTTGTCAAAGACAAGCCTGTTAGTGTTCAGATGGAAGTCGCATCTATGCTGCCCAAAGTCAAGGCGGATAGAATGCGTATTCTGCAGGTGATGATCAATCTTTTGGGTAACGCAGCTAAGTTTACAGAGCGTGGCTCGATAAAGCTTGATATTACTAACTGGACTCCCAATCATTCAGCTAAACCTAAAGAAGAGCTTGTGGCTTTTGACAGTGGTGTGTTGATCACTGTAAGTGATACAGGTATAGGAATCCCTGAAGAGAGTCGGGACATAGTTTTTGAGAAGTTTCAACAGGTTGACGGATCGAGCACCAGGGCTTATGGTGGAACAGGCCTGGGGCTTGCCATTACCAGAGAGTTGGTGGTTCTGCATGGTGGCCATATATGGTTTGACAGTGCTCCAGGCAAGGGCGCCACCTTTTATGTTCTTTTGCCCGTAAATGATAACTGATGACTGATACCAACTTGCATTTACTATTTGTAGGATATCCTTCACTTTAGTGTCTGATTTAATTCAAATAATCTACTTGTTAATCTATTGAATACGATCTTTTAGGGTTAAAACACTGGTTTGCTTTTTGGCATGTCTATTGCAGTCTTAGTAGGAAGAGGAAACATTTTTATTATTTTTAAGGAGGTAGGACATGATTAGTTTTTGGAGAATTGAAAAAGGTGCAGGGATTTTGGTTGTGGCTTTTGCAGCCGTCATCTTGCTGTTTGCGGGTAAGGCTATGGCAGATGGTTTCAAAAGTCAGCAGACAGTCGATGGCTTAACGGTTATAGCAGAAATCCACAGTAACCCTCCTGCCGCGGGTAAAAACCATATCAGCATAAAGGTACTGGACGCAAAGAAAAAGGCAGTAACGGATGCGAAGGTTGAACTTCATTATTTTATGCCGATGATGCCGAAAATGGGTTATGACGTTGTTGCGGATCTACATGGAGATAGTTATGGCGCTATGATTGACCTTATAATGGCCGGCGGTTGGCAGGTTGATGTAAAAGTTACACCGCCTGGTAATGATGTTAAGAAAGTGTCATTTACTTTTGAGGCAAAATAACTTAATGAAGGCACAGAGGCGCATAGTAGAAGGTTTAGAATCCGGAGAATCTTTGTGCCTCTGTGCCTGGTCAGTAAATCTGGAGTTATAAGCATGAATAAAATTATGAGCAACTTTTTATCTTTAATTGTTTTAATACCTGTTTTGTTAAGTTTTACGGGAATTAAACCACTTTTTGCCGAACAAAAAACTGTTAATGAAAATGTACTTGAAACACTGATAGACGAAGCTCTCAAGAACAATCCGGAGCTGAAAGCGTTTGAAGAAAAGATTAATGTGTTTAAGGAAAGACCTCTTCAGGCGGGCTCTCTTGATGATCCCCGCATAAAATTGTCTTTGCTTAGTGTGCCGACCGATTCCTTCAGTTTCGCTCAGGAATCTATGACCCAGAAGCAACTTGCGGTTATGCAGAAGTTTCCATATCCGGGAAAACTTAAGCTTAGGAGTTCAATAGCCAGCCAGGAGCTGGAAGCGGTCAAGGAAGAGTTTTTAGACCAAAAAAATAAGATTATAATGCAGGTTAAGACGGCATATAATGACATCCTTTTTATTGACAAATCCATCGAAATCACTACTGACAACAGAGATCTTTTGAAAGAGTTTGTAAAGATAGCAGAGACAAAGTATGCTGTCGGCACAGGCATTCAACAGGATGTTTTAAAAGCACAGGTCGAGCTTTCGATAATGATAGACAGGTTGATCATACTCGACCAAAAGAGAAAGACAGTGGAAGCCCGTTTAAACACCCTTCTTAACCGTCCGACCCAGATGCCGTTTTTGCATACTGAAAAAATAAAGAAGAGGGGCTTTAAACTTTCCTTTGAAGGCCTGCAGAAGGTGGCTGAGAAAAATCATCCCATGCTTCTTGGTTTAAAGTATATGATTAAGCGATACAGGCTGTCTTACGACCTTGCCGAGCATGACTACTACCCTGA
>Ga0256830_1002158_pt1 | contig 13213 bp, 14 predicted proteins | sample 128326metaG_FD_190537 | JGI IMG/M metagenome (GOLD analysis project Ga0256830, IMG submission 190537) | Hydrothermal vent microbial communities from Lau Basin, Pacific Ocean - 128-326 | ecosystem: Environmental > Aquatic > Marine > Hydrothermal vents | place: Pacific Ocean: Lau Basin | collected...
GACGCCGTCGAGGAACGCGCCCGCAACGAACTGGGCATGATCAGGGAAGGCGAGACCTATATCCAGGTGATCGAGGACGAGGACAAAACGTCGGAATGAAGATTGCAACGCAAAGACGCAAAGGCGCAAAGGTCGCAAAGAGCGTTTGGGGTAATCGCCACCAACATATGTTCTTTGGACCCTGGGTCCGCGCGTGCGCGGGTTCGTGTCCGGCCTTCTTCGCGACATCCCGGTCACATTGATCAAGGAAAAGCCTTTGCGTTCTCTGCGCCTTTGCGTCTTTGCGTTGAAAACCCCAATCCGGAATCCGTATCCATGACCGACCTGTGGATCGTCATCCCCGCCGCCGGTGTCGGCAAGCGCATGGGGCGCGAGGTGCCCAAGCAGTATCTGGAACTGCGTGGCAAGCCGATCATCGCCCATGCCATCGAACGGCTGGCGGCGTTGCCGGGGGTGCGGGGCGTGATGGTGGCGATCGCCGAAACCGATGCCTACTGGAACGACGTGCATCTCGCGCTGGACGTGCCGCTCTGGACGGCAACGGGTGGCGTGGAGCGTTGCCATTCGGTGCTCAACGCCCTGACCGATCTCGGCCTGCACGCCCGCGAGGACGACTGGGTGCTGGTCCACGACGCGGCCCGGCCCTGCGTGCGAAACAGCGATCTCGAGAAACTGGTCGGGACACTGAAAGACGACACGGTGGGCGGCCTGCTGGCCATGCCGGTCCGGGACACCATGAAACGGGCCGGGGACGATGGCCGGGTCGTCACCACCGAGCCTCGCGAAGGGCTGTGGCATGCCCTCACCCCGCAGATGTTCCGCCTCGGCATGCTGCGCCATGCCCTCGAGGAGGCCATCGAGGCCGAAGAGCTGGTCACCGATGAGTCGGCCGCCATGGAGCGGGCCGGACACCGTCCCCGCCTGGTGGAAGGTCATGGGGACAACCTCAAGATCACCCGCCCCGAGGATCTGGCGCTGGCCGAATTCTTCCTGCAACGGCAGGCGGAGGAAGCATGATTCGGATCGGTCAGGGCTTCGATGCGCACCGGTTCGCCGATGCCGGCCGGCTGGTGCTGGGTGGCGTCGAGATCCCGTATTCGCGCGGCATGCAGGCCCACTCCGACGGCGACGTGGTCATCCACGCCCTGTGCGATGCGCTGCTCGGCGCCCTGGCCCTCGGCGACATCGGCCAGCACTTTCCGGACAACAGCGCGGAATTCGCCGGCATCGACAGCCGCATCCTGTTGCGCCGGGTGGTCGAGCTGCTCGATGAACGCCGGTACCGGCTGGTCAACGCCGATCTCACCATCATCGCCCAGGCCCCGAAGCTGGCGGCGCATCTGCCGGCCATGCAGGCGATTCTTGCCGAGGACTTGCGCGTGACGCCGGATCAGGTCGGGATCAAGGCCACCACCACCGAGCACATGGGTTTTACCGGCCGGGAGGAGGGCATCGCCGCGCTGGCCGTGGTCCTGATCGACGATGGCTGAGGCCGGCCAGCTCGACGAACTCGCCCACGCCCATGGCGGGCCCGTCGGCACCGGCCGCCTGCGCAGCCGGCCGGAAGACTTCGAAGTGGAGGAAATCCTCGGCTTCGAACCCGATGGCGAAGGCCAGCATCGGCTGTTGTGGGTGCAGAAACGCGACACCAATACCGACTGGCTGGCCGGCCGGCTGGCCCGCTTCGCCGGCGTGAAGCGCCGCGACGTGGGCTATGCCGGGCTCAAGGATCGCCATGCCGTCACCCGCCAGTGGTTCAGCGTCGATCTGGCCGGCCGGGAAGAGCCGGACTGGTCGGCGCTGGACATCGAAGGCGTCACGGTCCTGCGTGCCGAACCCCATCGACGCAAGCTGCGCCGCGGCACCCTGCAGGGCAATCGCTTCCGGATCGTGATCCGGGAACTGGACGCGGAACCGGCGCGACTGGAAGCGCGGCTCGACGCCGTGCGCCGACTGGGCGTACCCAACTACTTCGGTGAACAGCGTTTCGGCCGCAACGGCGCCAACCTGCAGGCGGCCAAGGCCATGTTCGGGGGAAGGAAGATTCGGGACCGCCATGCCCGCAGCCTCTGTCTCTCCGCGGCCCGATCCTGGCTGTTCAACGACATTCTGAATGTTCGTGTTGAGCGCGGCGACTGGAACCGCCCGCTGGCCGGCGACGTGATGATGCTGGCCGGCACCCGCAGCCATTTCCTGGCCGGGGAAACGGATACCGGGCTCGAGCGTCGCGTGCACGAATTCGACATCCATCCTACCGGCCCGCTCTGGGGCCGGGGCGAACTGCCCACCCGGGCCGAGGCCGCTGCCCTGGAAGCCGAACTGCCTCGCCGGCATCCGAACTTCTGTCAGGGACTCGAACGGGCCGGCCTCGAACAGGAACGCCGCGCGCTGCGTTTGGCGGTGCCGGATCTTGCCTGGACCATCGATGCCGAAGCGGGGACGCTGACACTCGAATTCACGCTGCCGGCCGGCGCGTATGCGACGACGGTGTTGCGGGAGATCGTGGATTGTTCGGAGTAGGGTAGAAGGAACACGGAGGGCACGGAGGGCACGGAGGGCACGGAGATTCTTGTTTCGGGGTTGTTTGGTGCGTTGCTTCGCGAACGCACCCTACGCGTCTGCTTTTACCAGCTACCCGGCCCCAGCTACCAGCAACCGTTCTGTCGCGGCAAGGGCGCCGCTCCTGCACGTAGGGTGCGTTCGCGAAGCAACGCACCGATATGACCGGTAGCGGGAAAAAGCGGGAACATGGTCATTTTCCCAGACGCGTAGGGTGCGTTCGCGAAGCAACGCACCAACATGACGGGTAGCGGGTAGCTGGTAAAAACGGTTCACGCACACTTTCCCAGCTACCCGCCACCCGTCCCCAGCAACCCATCACCTGCCCCGTTTCAGCAACACATAGATGGCCCCGGTCCCCCCATGGGCAGGGATGGCCGAACAATAGGCCAGCACGGCGTCCACCTGGCGCAGCCAGTGATCCACGTACTGCTTGAGGACGGGCCGCTTCCCCTGTGAGCCGCGGCCCTTGCCGTGGATGATGCGCACGCAGCGGCAGCCGCGGGCACGGCAGTCGTGCAGGAATTCGGACAGGGCCTGGCGGGCCTCGAGGCGGGTGAGGCCGTGCAGGTCCAGTTCCGCCTCGATGGCGTATTCGCCGCGGCGCAGGCGGCGCAGGACCCGGTTCTGCAGGCCGGTGCGGCTGAACAGCAGTTCCTCGCCGGTCTCCAGATCGGCCGCGTCCACCGGTTCCGAGAACATGTCGTCAAGAACCCGCGCCTCGTCACGCTCGCGCTGCAGGGGACGGGGTGGGGGCCGGCGCTTGCGGGGCTGGATCCGCGGGGTCTTTTCCAGCCGGCGGGTGCCGGCCACCGCCTTGCGGAACAGGGCGCGATCCTCGTCGCTGATCTTGTCGTCGGACATGGGCCTGGCGGTGGCGGGAACGGGAGTCCATGTTGCCCCATCCGAGGAACGGGATCAAAGGCCCGCAGCGATGAGCCCCATCGGCTTTTCCGGTATAGTTGGACCCGACCGAATGCCCGGCAGGAATGATTCACCCCCGTATGCGGATTCTATTGAGCAACGACGACGGCTACGAGGCGCCGGGCATTCGCGCCCTGGCGGCCGGCCTGCGGACCCTGGCGGAAGTGCAGGTGGTGGCCCCGGACCGGGATCGCAGCGGCGCCAGCAATTCCCTGACCCTCGACTGGCCCATTCGCGCCCGGGAAACCCCGGATGGCGCCATTCGCGTGGACGGCACGCCCACCGACTGCGTGCATCTGGCCATCACCGGCCTGCTGGCCCAGGAACCGGACATGGTCGTCTCCGGCATCAACGCCGGCGCCAACATGGGCGACGACGTCCTCTATTCGGGCACCGTGGCCGCGGCCATGGAAGGGCGCTTCCTCGGCCTGCCGGCCATTGCCGTCTCCCTGGTGGGTCAGGAGGCGAAGCATTACGACACCGCCGTGGAAATCGTCATCCGCCTGGTGGAGAACCTCAAGCGCCATCCCTTGCCCCGCGACACCATCCTCAACGTCAACGTTCCCGATCTGCCGCTGGACCAGGTCAGGGGCATCCGGGCCACCCGTCTCGGCCACCGCCACAAGTCGGAACCGGTGATTCAGGACACCGATCCCCGCGGCCGGCCCATCTACTGGGTTGGGCCCGCCGGCGCCGAGCAGGATGCCGGTCCCGGCACCGATTTTCACGCCCTGCGCAACGGCTACGTATCGGTGACCCCCCTGCAGGTGGATCTCACCCGCCACGACAGTCTCGAGCCCCTTGGCGCATGGCTGGGCGATCTGGCATGAATACCGAACTCCAGGGCATCGGCATGACCTCCCAGCGCACCCGGGATCGCCTGGTGCAGCGCCTGCGCGAGGCCGGCATCCGGGACGAACGGGTGCTGGGTGTCATGGCCAGCACCCCCCGGCACATCTTCGTCGACGAAGCCCTGGCCAGCCGCGCCTACGAGGACACGGCCCTGCCCATCGGTTACGGCCAGACCATCTCCCAGCCCTATGTGGTCGCGCGCATGACCGAGGCCCTGCTGGAGGACGGGGTGCCGCAGAAGGTGCTGGAGGTGGGGACCGGCTCCGGCTATCAGACGGCGATCCTGGCCCAGTTGGTCCCGGCGGTGTACACCGTGGAGCGCATCGCCGGGCTACAGGATCAGGCCCGGGAACGGCTGCGCAAGCTGGGCCTGCGCAACATCCGCTACAAGCATGCCGACGGCACCTGGGGCTGGAAGGAACATGCGCCCTACGACGGCATCCTCGTGGCCGCCGCGCCCGAGGAAGTGCCGCGGGAACTGCTCGAACAACTGGCCGACGGCGGCCGGCTGGTGATCCCGAGCGGCCCCCCGGGACAGCAGCGCCTGCGCCTCATCACCCGTGAGGGCGACAGCTTCCGGGAACGGTTTCTCGGCTGGGTCAGTTTCGTGCCCCTGCGGGCGGGGGAGACCGAATGAAACTGTTTTCGCGGCTCATGGAAAAGGTGCTGCATTGGTCCGAGCACCCCCATGCCACCTGGTACCTGGGCGGGCTGAGCTTCGCCGAGTCCTCCTTCTTCCCGATTCCGCCGGACGTGATGCTGATTCCCATGGCCATGCGCCGGCCGCATTGTGCCTGGACCTTTGCCACCATCACCACCGTGACCTCGGTGCTTGGCGGCATCTTCGGCTACTTCATCGGACTGTTCGCCTTCGAACTGGTGGAGCCGCTGATCCGGCAGGCCGGTTATGGCCCGAAATACCTGGAAGTCCGGGCCTGGTTCGATACCTGGGGGATCTGGGTGGTCTTCCTGGCCGGCTTCTCGCCCATTCCCTACAAGCTGTTCACCCTCACCGCCGGCGCGCTGGCCATGAGCTTCCTGCCGTTCGTGCTGGCGTCGCTGATCGGTCGCGGCGCGCGGTTCTATCTGGTGGCGGGGCTGATGAAAGTGGGCGGGGCGCGCATGGAAGCCGTCATCCATCGCTATATCGACCGGCTCGGCTGGATCGTGATCGCCGCGGCCATCGTGGTCTTTCTTGTCTACGGGGTTTGATGAGGCGTTGCCATCTCACGCTCTGGCTGTTCCTGCTGGCACTCACGGCCTGCAGCGGCACCCGTTTCGTCGACTACGGCGAAGGCTATTCCCAGCGCAAGCAACGCGACACCGCGACGACGAAGCCGGCCAGGCCGCGCGCCCCGAAACCCCCGCCGGCTGTGCACGTGGTGCGCAAGGGGGAGACGCTCTATTCCATCGCCTGGCAGTACGGGCTCGACTACCGGACGGTCGCCGCCCGCAACGGCATCCGCCCTCCCTATACCATCTATCCCGGCCAGAAACTGCAGATCCGCAAACCGGCGTCCCCGCCCGGAAATGCGAAACCGGTCACAAAACCTCCGACCCGGACAAAACCCACGAAACCGGCGGCGCCATCATCGAAATCGCCCGGCAGGAAGCCGGTCAAAACCGTCAGTCGCTGGCACTGGCCGGCGCGGGGCAAGGTCATCAGCCGCTTCAAGGCCGGCGATCCGCGTCGGCAGGGCATCGACATCGCCGGGCGGGCCGGTTCGCCGATCCGCGCCGCCGCGGCGGGAAGGGTGGTCTACAGTGGCAATGGATTGCGCGGTTACGGTAACCTTGTCATCATCAAGCACAACGACATCTGGTTCAGCGCCTATGCGCACAACCAGCGCATCCGGGTCAGGGAGAACGACACGGTCGATGCGGGTCAGCACATTGCCGATATGGGAAGAACGGGGGCCGATCGGGTAATGCTGCACTTCGAGATCCGCCGCAACGGCAAGCCCGTCGATCCGCTGCGCTACCTGCCACCAGAAGGGTAAAAGAGGTCAGTCGATGGTCATGGAAACAGGCGACTCGGGCAATCCCGGCGACGATCGGGAAGCGGACATCGAAGTCCTGCCGGACGCCACCGACGAGCCCCTGCTCGTCGAGGACACGGACGAAGTCATTCCGCCCGTCGCGGAAGACGAAACGATCGCGGACGAGCCGGTACGCTACGAGGCCGGCGCCATTCCCGACGGTCAGCTCGACGCCACCCGCCTCTATCTCAACGAAATCGGCTACTCCCCCCTGCTGACCGCCGAGGAGGAAAAGCACTATTCCCGTCTGGCCCTCAAGGGCGACATGGCCGCCCGCCAGAAGATGATCGAATGCAACCTGCGCCTGGTGGTGAAGATCGCCCGGCGCTATCTCAACCGCGGGCTGGCCCTGCTGGATCTCATCGAGGAGGGCAACCTGGGCCTGATCCGCGCGGTGGAGAAGTTCGATCCGGAACGGGGCTTCCGCTTCTCCACCTACGCCACCTGGTGGATCCGCCAGACCATCGAGCGGGCCATCATGAACCAGACCCGCACCATCCGCCTGCCCATCCACGTGGTCAAGGAAATCAACATCTACCTGCGGGCCGCCCGGCACCTGGCCCAGACCCTGGACCACGAGCCTTCCGCCGAGGAAATCGCCGAGATGCTCGACAAGCCCATCGCCGAGGTCAAGCGCATGCTGGGGCTCAACGAGCGCATCGCCTCGGTGGACACGCCCATGGGGCACGATGCCGACAACCCGCTGCTGGACGCCATCCCCGACGAGAACAACGTGGATCCGGTGATTCTGCTGCAGGACGACGACGTGAAGGCCAACCTCGACAAGTGGCTGGCCCAGCTCAGCGACAAGCAGCGCGAGGTGGTCGAGCGGCGCTTCGGCCTGCACGGCTACGACGTTTCCACCCTCGAGGAGGTGGGCAACACCATCGGCGTCACCCGCGAACGGGTGCGCCAGATCCAGCTCGAGGCGCTGAAGAAACTGCGCGACATCCTCGAGAAGGAAGGCTTCTCGGTCGAGGCCCTGTTCAAGTAACGGCCACGGCCTTTTCGATCACCGCACCGGGAAACCCGACATGAAGATGACGTTCCGGGCGCCTGCCGGGTGCCTGTGTTGCCTGTTGCTGCTCGGCACTGTCGGCCCGGCCGGTGCCGAGCCACCGATGGCCGGTTCTGCCGGCGCGTCCTTCGACCAGCCGGCCGATATCGGCATCGGCGTCGGTTATTCGGTGGTGCGTTTCGATGCCAGCGTCCGTTACCTCGACAAGCAGCAGGATCGGGTCATCTACCTGGACGCCGAAGGCAACCTCGGCCTGCCCCGCAGCGACACTATCCCGGTGGTCTATGGTGTCTATCGTTTCTCGGCGGATGATGCGCTGGGTTTTGCCTATTTCCAGGTGCGCCGCGAATCCGAGCTGTTCGCTTTCGACGAAACCCTGGGCAATGTCAGGATCACGGGTCGGGCCCGCTTCCAGGATCAGACCCGCTTCTTCAGCCTCTACTACGCCAACACCTGGTACGAGGACGAACGCAGTCGCGTGCAGGGCTATATCGGTCTGAACACGCTCGACATTCGTTATCTGTTCGACGCGGAAGGCACCATCGCGTTTCCCGATGGCAGCACGCAGGCCCGTCTCGAGGAGGAAGCCGGCGTCACGGCGCCGCTGCCCCTGTTCGGCCTGTCGTTCTGGTTCGCCTTCACGCCCCAGTGGAGCATCAGCAGCGACATTTCGCTCATCACGGGGGAATACCAGGGGGTGGCGGCAACGGTGATCTCCACCGGCCTCAACGCCCGCTATCGCTTCAGCCGCTATTTCGGCGGGGTTTTGGGCATCTCCTATTTCGATGCCGACGTGGTCATCGAAGATGACGAGACTCGCACGGACGTAATCTACGGTTTCGACGGGATCTATCTCGGCCTTCACGCCCTGTTCTGAGGCGGCCGCCTCACTCGGGCATGAACAGCGCCGCCACCACGTTCCGATCCTCGGACGCCAGGATGTTGAAGGTGCGGCAGGCCGCCGGGGTATCCATCACCTCCACGCCGATGCCGGCCTGTTGCAGGGGAACCAGCAGCTCGGCAGGCGGGAAGACCAGCCGCCCGCCCGTGCCGAGCAGGACCAGATCGGGCTGACGTGCCGTCAGCGCGTCCAGGTGGGTCGGCGCGAGAGCGGCGAGGTTCGCCGGGGCCCAGTCGGGATCGACAAAGTCGCGCGCCAGGAGACAGCTCCGGGTCAGGGTGGCCAGGCCGGTTTCGGCGTCTATGGGGATGTCGCCGGCCAGGGCGCGCGGCAGATGCAGCCGGATCTCGCCCCGATCGTAGCCCTGGATCCGGATTTCCGCCCCGTTGTCCTGAACGAATTTCATGATCTTGAACATTCCCCCGGAATCCGGCCTGAAAACGGCATGGCAATTGACCTCGCGCCAGTCTGCCGGTAATGTTACCAGCTTTTGTGGAGACGGCCCGCGGCACGGGAGAAGCGGGCGGTCATGCTCTCAAGTGATTGATTTTCAGTCGGGTTCCCCTTGAACGACGATTTTCCCAGAATCAAGCGCCTGCCGCCGTACGTCTTCAACATCGTCAACGAGCTGAAGGCGGCCGCCCGCGCCCGTGGCGAGGACATCATCGACTTCGGCATGGGCAACCCGGATCAGCCCACGCCGCGGCACATCGTCGACAAGCTGGTGGAAGTGGCCCTGCGCCCCGACACCCACCGTTATTCCCTTTCCCGCGGCATCCCGCGACTGCGCCGGGCCATCGCCAACTGGTACCAGAGCCGCTTCGACGTGTCGCTGGATCCGGAGACCGAGACCATCGTCACCATCGGCTCCAAGGAAGGCCTGGCCCATCTGGCGCTGGCCACCGTGGGCCCCGGCGACGCGGTGCTGGTGCCCAATCCGGCCTATCCCATCCATCCCTACGGCTTCATCATCGCCGGCGCCGACATCCGTCACGTGCCGCTGGTGCCCGGCCGGGACTTCTTCGCCGAACTGGAGAAGGCCATCAAGGATTCCTGGCCACGGCCCAAGATGCTGGTGCTCAACTTCCCCGGCAATCCCACCACCCAGTGCGTGGAGCTGGACTTCTTCGAGCAGGTCGTGGCCATCGCCCGCGAGCACCGGATCTGGGTGGTACACGATCTGGCCTATGCCGACATCGTCTTCGACGGCTACGTGGCGCCCTCCATCCTGCAGGTACCGGGCGCCAAGGACGTGGCCGTGGAGTTCTTCTCCCTGTCCAAGAGTTACAATATGCCGGGCTGGCGGGTCGGCTTCATGTCGGGCAACCCCAAGCTGGTGGCTGCCCTGGCGCGCATGAAGTCCTATCTGGACTACGGCATGTTCACGCCTATCCAGGTGGCGGCCATCACCGCCCTGGAAGGGCCCCAGGACTGCGTGCGCGAGATCGCCGAGATGTATCGCAAGCGCCGCGACGTGCTCTGCGACGGCCTCGAGTCGGTCGGCTGGGCGGTGGCGAAGCCGAAGGCCACCATGTTCGTGTGGGCACGCATCCCCGAACCCTACCGGGAGATGGGCTCGCTGGAGTTCTCCAAGCTGCTGCTCAAGGAGGCCAAGGTGGCCGTCTCGCCCGGCATCGGCTTCGGCGAGTATGGCGACGATCACGTGCGCTTCGGCCTGATCGAGAACGAACATCGCACCCGGCAGGCCATCCGCGGCATCCGCGACATGTTCCGCCGGACCGGACAACCCCAACAACAAGCCAATTGACCAAGAGGTAACGCGAACGTGGATGCGGTGAAAGTCGGACTGCTGGGACTGGGTACGGTCGGCTGCGGCACGGTCACCGTGCTGGCACGCAACGGCGAGGAGATCACCCGCCGGGCCGGGCGCGGCATCCTCATCGTGCAGGCCGCCGCCCGCGATCTGGACAAGCCCCGGATCTGCGAGACCACCGGCATCGAGCTGACCACCGATCCCTTCGCCGTGGTCAACAATCCCGACATCGACATCGTGGTCGAACTCATCGGCGGCGACGGCCTGGCGCGTGAACTGGTCATGCAGGCCATCGAACAGGGCAAGCACGTGGTCACCGCCAACAAGGCGCTGATCGCCAAGCACGGCAACGCCATCTTTGCCGCCGCCCAGGAAAAGGGCGTGATGGTGGCCTTCGAGGCGGCGGTGGCCGGCGGCATTCCGATCATCAAGGCCATCCGTGAAGGCCTGGCCGGTAACCGCATCGAATGGCTGGCCGGCATCATCAACGGCACCGGCAACTTCATCCTGACCGAGATGCGCGACAAGGGCCGCGACTTCGCCGACGTGCTGAAGGAGGCCCAGGAACTGGGCTATGCCGAGGCCGATCCCACCTTCGACGTGGAAGGCATCGACGCCGCCCACAAGCTGACCATCCTCGCCTCCATCGCCTTCGGCATTCCGCTGCAGTTCGAAGCCACCTACACCGAGGGCATCAGCAACATCACCCGCGAGGACGTGGCCTATGCCGAAGAGCTGGGCTACCGCATCAAGCACCTGGGCCTGACCCGACGCACCGACGCGGGCGTCGAGCTGCGCGTACACCCGACCCTGATCCCGGAGCGGCGCCTGATCGCCAACGTGGACGGCGTGATGAACGCCGTGCTGGTGATGGGCGATGCCGTCGGACCCACCCTGTACTACGGCGCCGGTGCCGGCGCCGAGCCCACGGCCTCGGCCGTGGTGGCCGATTTGGTGGACGTGGTGCGGGTGCTGACCTCCGATCCCGAGAACCGCGTGCCCCATCTGGCCTTCCAGGCCGATGCGCTCTCGGACTTGCCGATCCTGGAGATGGATCAGGTGGAAACCGCCTATTACCTGCGCATGCTGGCCGAGGACCGTCCGGGCGTGCTGGCCGACGTGACCCGCATCCTCGGCGACGCCGGGATCAGCATCGAGGCCATCATCCAAAAGGAACCGCGCCCCGGTACCGACAAGGTGGACATCATCCTGCTCACCCACCGGGTACGCGAGGCCAGCATGAACGACGCCATCGCCGCCATCGAGAACCTCGCCGCCATCCACGACAAGGTGGTGCGCATCCGCATGGAAACCCTCGGGGCGGATTGAAGATTGGGAAAAACTTCAACGCAAAGACGCTGAGACGCAAAGAACGCAAAGCTGATGTTGGTCATGTAGGAGCGGCGCCCCGCCGCGATAATCCGAACCGATTGCAACTGTCCAGAAAAGCAGAGAACCCAACGAGACAAGATACGAGCACCGACGGCGGACAACCACGAAATCCGCCGTCACGAATACCGAACACAACAACGCAAACCCGCGCGACCGCCTGAAACGGCCACCGGCCACAACCCACGCAAATCCTTTGCGTACTCTGCGCCTCCGCGCCTTTGCGTTAGATTTTCAAGACAAATCCGGAGCCAAACGACATGCCTTTTCGCAACCGCTACACCGGCCTCATCGACAAGTACCGCGATCGCTTGCCGGTGCACGACGACACCCGCATCATCAGCCTCGGCGAGGGCAATACGCCGCTGATCCGCCTCAACAACATCCCCCGCGAGATCGGCGCGGACGTGGACATCTACGTCAAGTACGAAGGCCTCAACCCCACCGGCTCCTTCAAGGATCGGGGCATGACCATGGCCGTGACCAAGGCGGTGGAAGAGGGCAGCCGGGCGATCATCTGCGCCTCCACCGGCAACACCTCGGCCGCGGCGGCAGCCTATGCGGCGCGGGCCGGCATTCGGGCCTTCGTCCTGATACCCGACGGCAAGATCGCCCTCGGCAAGCTGGCCCAGGCCATGATGCACGGCGCGGTGGTGATCCAGATCCGGGGCAACTTCGATGCCGGCATGCAACTGGTGAAGGAAGTGGGCGAGGATGCGCCGGTGACCATCGTCAACTCCATCAACCCCTATCGCCTGCAGGGCCAGAAGACCGCCGCCTTCGAGATCCTCGAGGAGCTGGGCACGGCCCCCGATTTCCACTGCATCCCGGTGGGCAATGCCGGCAACATCACCGCCCACTGGATGGGCTATACCGAATACCACGATCACGGCATCGTCAACAGCCGCCCGCGCATGGTGGGTTACCAGGCTGCCGGCTCCGCGCCCTTCATGCGCGGCCACATGGTGGACAACCCCGAGACGGTCGCCACCGCCATTCGCATCGGCCACCCCCAGAGCTGGGACAAGGCCTGGAAGGTGAAGGAGGAATCGGACGGCTGGTTCGACGAGTGCACCGACGAGGAAATCCTCGCGGCACAGAAACTGCTGGCGGAGAAGGAAGGCGTGTTCTGCGAGCCGGCCTCGGCCACCTCGCTGGCCGGCGCCATGAAGGACATCGCCGCCGGCAGGATCCCGGCCGGCAGCCGCATCGTCTGCACCCTCACCGGTCATGGCCTGAAGGATCCGGACACCGCCATCAAGCAGAGCACCGGTCCCGTGCAGACCATCGATGCCACGCTGGATCAGGTGAAGAAGGCCATCCTGGACAACATGGAATCGGCCTGAGCGTATCCCGCCCGCCGTGCCGGCCGCACGCCATCGCCTCGATATCGTCGTCCCCGGCCTGTTCGCCCCCCAGCCGGGGCTGGTGAACCTGTCGCCGTCGGAGCGACCCGACTGGCGCCTTCTCGAACAGTGGCTGGCCCGGGCCGATCGCCGACGTGGCCCGGCCCGTCGGGTCGATTCGCTGCTGGCGGAACGACTCGGGCTGCCGGGCGACTGTCTGCCGCTGGCGGCGGTGACCGCCGCCGCCGATGATATTCCGGCAACGGATGACTGGTGGTTGCGGGCCGATCCCGTCTGCCTGCTGCCGGATCGGGATCGGCTGCGGCTGGTGGACGCCTCGCCGTCATTGACGGCAGCCGAGGCGGGTGCGCTGGCCGCGACGCTGAACGACTTTCTGGCCGAAGACGGCAT
>Ga0256830_1002159_pt1 | contig 13211 bp, 10 predicted proteins | sample 128326metaG_FD_190537 | JGI IMG/M metagenome (GOLD analysis project Ga0256830, IMG submission 190537) | Hydrothermal vent microbial communities from Lau Basin, Pacific Ocean - 128-326 | ecosystem: Environmental > Aquatic > Marine > Hydrothermal vents | place: Pacific Ocean: Lau Basin | collected...
CCTCCCCCCGTGCCGGGAAACCCTCGGCCCCCGCCGGCATCCATCTGACCTGGAGCCCCGGAACCGCCTCGAAGCTTCTCGCTCCCGGACACTGGCGTCTGGATGCAGGAACCCTCCTCATCGAACACGAGGGGTTCCGCCCCGTACGGATCGAGATCGGCGACCGGACCTACAAGGCTGGTCGGGGCCGCCACCGTCTCGAAGCTGGCCCCTCGGAATTCCGGATCGAGCGACTCGAGGGCCTCGGAGCCCTGCTTCGCTCCGGAAAGGACCCCTCTCCCGGGGAATCCCGCCGCAAGGTCTGGACCTGGTCCCGCTGACCCTTCCGGAACCCGGCGCCCGCTCTCCGTGTCCTTCCCTTCCGGCTCCACGCGCCCCCATTCCCGGGAGGACGAGGTTCGGGGGGAATCAGTCCCAGGCGGTCGGGCCGGCGCCCCGGGCGAGGCACCTGTAACCGACGAGAACGAGATCGGCGAACCATTCGAGGAAGGCGTCCTCCCGCCGGGCCTTCCGGATCGTGCGGAGGGTCGGACGATCCGCGACCTGCGGGAGGAAGGGGGGATAGCCTGTGGCCAGGAGGTGCTGGCTCGCCGCGAGGATCGCAATCCAAGCGTTCAGGTCCGGAAAGGGGGAAAGATGAAGCACCGAACGGCAGACGACCGCGGCTCGGTGGACCGGATGGAGGGCGCGGTAACGCCTTCCTCCTTCCCCGTAACCGCGTTCCGGCCGGAACTCGGCCAGGCAGAGGTCGAGGAGTTCAGGTTCGGGATGGACGCTCCCCCCGGGCGCATCCCAGGGCTCCTCCCGGCGGAGCAGGGAGGCGGGAAGGGACTCCTCCTCCCGCCCTTCCACGAGACGGAAGAGATCGAAGAGATCTTCCCTCACCGGCGGCAAGCCCTTCTCTCCCGCCCGTTCGATCCGATCGATCGCCCGGCGCAAACCGCGGATCCACACGTATTCCCGGTGCTCGGGACGGAAGCGGCCGGGTCGCCCCTTCCAGACCGCTTCCAGATCCGAAGGCACGACCCGGATCCCCCGGCATCCGAGCAAGCCCAGGACCCAGTAGAGGTCCCTGCGGCGCCTCGCCTGAAGGAGATCCACCTCCCTCTCCCCCTGTTGCAGGAAGTCCTCGGCCAGGCATAGGTCGAGAAGCTCTGTCGAGGTCAGGGGAGCCGCTACCATGCACTTCTTGTCGGACCGGAATACCCCTCCCCCATAGACGAATCCCCCCGCGAACCGGACCCAGCATGACCACTTCCCCCCCCGCCCTTCCGACGGAAACTTCCCTCCCTCCCCGCCGGAGCCACAAGCTCCGCTGGTTCTTCCTCCTCCTGTTTACGTTCTTTGCGCTCCTCTTCGCGATCCTCGCCCTCCTGCCGACCTGGCTCTCCTCGGAACACTGGAAGGAAAGCATCTTGAACAAGGTCCGGCCGATGCTCCGCTCGCGCCTCCTCTGCGATTCCTGGACCCTCGGCTGGACCCATGGGGTCACGCTGCGGGGCCTCGAGGTCTCGAATCCTCCCGGCTTTATGGGGAAACGCGCCCTTTCGATCGGCGAGGTCCACGCCGACGTTTCCCTGCTCCCCCTGATCCGGGGGATCGTCGAAGTCGAGGTCCGGATCCTCGAACCCGAGATCGAACTCGAGATCGACCCCGAAGGAAGACTCAACCTCCTGTCTCTCGAGGCCGAGCGGCCCTCCCGGGGACCGGATGACCGGGGACCTGTGGTCGTACATACCGGGGAGGCCGGGACGCCGGGATTCTTCCGGACGAAGAACATCCAACTCGCGTTCACGCTCCGGAAAGGAAGAATCCGCATCCACGACCGGCAGAGGGGCATCGATTCCTCGATCACGAACCTCGAGATCCGGATCGGAAACCAGGCCCCCGGGGATCCCGTCCGCCTTTCGATCGAGGGCCGCCTTCAAGAAGGAGACGAGGGAACGGCCGGAAGCTTCGCCGTCACCGCCGAGGCTCCGCTCCTTCCCGAGTTTCCTTACGCCCTCACGCTCCGGACGACCGGCATCGACCTCGCTCGCTTCGATCGTCTCGTCAAGGCCTTCCTGCCCGAGACCTTCGAAGTCTTCGAGGGACGCATCGAAGGGGACCTCGGCATGCGCGTCGACAGGAAATCGGGACGGGCTTCCCTCTCAGGGAACCTACAGGTCCGGAACCTCGAAATCCTCGGGGGTCCCCTCGGCGAAGGACGGGGCCTCGCCGGATCCCGCTGGTCGATCCGGCCGAACCTGGTCTTCGATCCCTCGAGCCGGCGGATCGAGGTCGAAGGGACGGAGATCGACCTGGGCTTCCTGAAGGTCCGCGCGATGGCGAAGGCGGCCGCCCGCGCCCTCCTCGCCCGGGGAAGCGCGGTCGGGAACGCCCTGGGCCTCGACCTCGAACTCGACCTCGCCGCCCTCGCGGACCAGCCGGGCCTCCTTCCCCCCGGGACCTGGAAGGGAAGGGTCCGCCCAAGGGTCGCGTTCTTCCTCGAGGCCGGCCGGGAACCCGGGGAGGGCCCTCTTCCCTTCGCGGCCGAGGTCCTCGGGGAGGAACTCGCGGGATCGGGGCCCTCCCTTCCGGAAGGCTTCGTGATGCCGGAACGCTTCCGCCTCGCGGCCAAGGGGACCCTCGAACCGGAGGCCGGCGGCCGGACCCGCGGCGAGTGGTCGATCCGCGCGAAGGGACTCGACGGGAAAGGGCGTTTCCGCTTCGAGGATCCGATCGCCGAGGGCTCCTTTGACCTGCTGGTCGACACGGAAGAGGGAGCGGGGTGGATCGCGCCCCTTCTCCCCGAGGGCTTGAAGCTCGAAAGCCGGGGGAGCCTGACCGGGACCCTGCGGAGCGATCTCTCCGCCCGGCGGTCGGCGGACTCCGGACCCTCGAAGAACCCGCGGCCGTTCCGCCTCGCCGAGGCCCTGAAGGGGATCACCCTCGACGGGTCCCTGCTCGCCCCCGTCGTCAGCTATCTCGGCAACCGTCTCGTCGGTTTCCACGAGAAGCTGAAGATCGAGAACGGGCGCCTCGAACTGAAACCCGCAGGCGCGAGCCGCCTCAACGGCGCCCCCTTCGATCTTCGCCTGGGGATCGAACCGCGGCCGGCCGTGGAGAAGCTGCGCCTGGATCTCCTCTGGCGCGGAGGAAAGGCCGCCTACGGTGCAACCCCCGCGCTGCGCTACCTCGTTCCCCTCCTCGCCGGCCTGCCGACCGGCGACCTCGATCGTCTCGCGGGCATCGATTTCTCGACGACCGCGAACCTCGAACTCTCCGTCGAGGGCCCTCTTCCCGTGCCGGGTTCGGTCATGACGTCCCTCCTGTCCTGGTCGGGACGGGGCGTTCTCAAGCTCTCGGACGGTTCGTTCACGCCGGCCGCGGGCGTCGCCTCGCTCCTGAAACCCCTCGGCATCCCCGGGAAGCTCGCCTTCGATCGGCTGCGCTCGGAATTCCGGGTCCGGGATGGAAAGCTCCTGACCGAAGCCTTCGAGATGGGCGGCAAGGACGGCGTTCTGACCCTCTCGGGAGCGGTCTCGCTCGCCGGAGAGATGGATTACCGAATCGACCTCACGGATCTCCTCACGCGTCATCGCGACGGCAAGCGAATCCTCGCGGCCCTCGGTGACCGGAGGCTCGAGGCCCGTCTCCGCGGCACCTTCGGAAAGCCCGAGATCGAGGTCGAGGACTTCATGGAAACCGTTCTGAAGGGGGGAATCGAGAACGCCTTTCGCGGTCTCCTCGAGGGACTCCGGAGCGGGAAGTCCCCGGCCGGGGCCCTGAAGGACCTTCTGAAGGGCCTCAGGAAGAAATGACCACCTCGAGGAACGATCGATGAACCAGCCCCGGACCCCGCGATTCCTTACCTTTCTTCTGCTCTACGGGCTCTTCACGCAGGTCTTCCCCCGCGCACAGGTCCGCCCAGAGGGGTCCCTCGGAAACGAGGCGCCTTGGCGATCGCGGATCGAGGCCCTGCTCCGGAAGGCGGGCCTCCGGCCGAAGCAACTGGGCTACCGGCCGAAATCCTGGTGGTCGGCCTTCCCGAGGATGGAGCAGATCCCCTTCACTCTGCCGCACTTCAAGGACCTCTTCGCCGATCCCCTTTCGATGCCGCTCTTCGTCCGGGGGATGGGCGAGGCCGTTCGCCGCTACCTGCCCCCGAAAGACGAGGGGGAACGCTGGCGGAAGCTCCTCTACTTCTGCGCGGTCGACAAGATGATCAGCGGGTTCCGGAGCTACAGCAGCAACCTCTCGGCCGATCTCGACTCCGAGGAACCGCTCTTCCGGGCCCTGCTCCTCCTGCTTCGGGAGGCGGGCCTGCCGACACGCCTGATCAGCTTCGGCAAGGAAGCCGACTTCCCGAAGCCCCGCGAGGAACTCCGCGCGAAGATCGCGAAGATCCCCCGCCCCCTGCGCCGCCCGCTCGCCCGGCTCGTCCTCCACGCCCTCGATGCGCGCCGCTGGACCGAGCGCGCCCTGCGCCGCCTCGATCCGCGACTTCGTGGAAAAGTCCACTCCCTCCTGAACCTCGGCGAGACCCAGGGAGACGGGAACGGCTTCTTCCCCGAACTCGAGGACGCCTGGCGACAGATCGACTTCCACAGCCTCTGCTACGGAGCCTTCAAGGCCGCCGACGCCCTCGAGCGGGCCCGGCTCGAGCTGCGGGCCGCCCTCGACGATCCGGCGGCCAGGCGGGTGAAGCCCGAAGGGAAGCCGGGTCCGACCCAGGGGACCTCCCTCGAGGACCTGGGGTTCCGCTGGGACTCCCCCTTCGGGAGGATCCTGTTCACGGGGACGGGTTCGGGGTCCTACGAGTGCCGTTCGCCCTTTCTCGTCGTGGACCTCGGCGGGGACGACCGATGGACCGGAAGGGTCGGAGCGAACGCTCCGGACAGGAGCCTCTCGCTCTTTCTCGACCTCGGAGGGAACGACCGCTACGAGAACCCCGACGAGAGGATCCCGAGCCAGGGGGCGGGCATCCTCGGCGTCGGCCTCCTCCTCGACGCGGAGGGAGACGACACCTACAAGAGCCGGGGACCGGCGCAGGGGATCGGACAGTGCGGCCTCGGCTCCCTTCTCGACCGGAGCGGGAACGACCGCTACAAAGCGCGCTATTCCGCCCAGGGCGCGGGTTTTCTCGGCATCGGTCTCCTCGCGGACGGAGCGGGGGGAGACCGCTACGACATCCTCGCGGAGGGGCAGGGCTTCGGCTGCCTCGGAGGCGTCGGGATCCTCGCCGACGCCTCGGGGAACGACCGCTACCGCGCCGAGCCCGATGCGGAGAAGAGCGCCCGCGGGGACTATCACAGCCAGGGCGCGGTCTCGATCAGCATGGCCCAGGGGGCGGGCGGCGGCCGGCGCGGGGACGGCTCCGACGGCCACAGTTACGCCGGTGGACTCGGCGCCCTCCTCGACGCTTCGGGAGACGACGGCTATGAGGCGGGAAACTGGAGCCAGGCCGTGGGCTACTGGTTCGGCTCGGGCTTCCTCTGGGACGGAGGCGGAAATGACCGTTACGTATCCTGCTACTTCACGCAGGCCTCCGGAGCGCATTTCGCGATGGCCGCCTTGATCGACGAGGACGGGGACGACGTCCACGTCCTCGAGAAGACCGGGGGTGCGGGCCTGGCCTTCGGCTGGGACCTCGTGAACGCCCTCCTGCTCGACGTCCGGGGCGACGACAGCTACGAGGCGAAGTTCATCTCGATCGCCTCGGCCGAGGTCCGTTCGAACGCCTTCCTCCTCGACCTCGCGGGAAACGACCGCTACGTCCTTTCGCGAAGGAAGAAGATCTTGGGTTTCGGTCGCTGCGACCGGAGGCCGGGTTACGAGAAGCCGAAGCTCCTCGCCCCCTACAACGCCCTCGTCGACCAGTTCGCGATCCTCTGCGACCTGGGCAGGGGAAAGGACGTCTACCTCCTCCGCGACGCGGAGGGAAGGACGGAACGGGCCCCGGGGGCGGGAAACGGGATCGACCGCTTCGACCTGGATCCCAAGGTCCGCAACCACTCCCTCTTTCGCGACGACGGTCCTCCCCCGGATCCCGATAGGAAAGAATAGGGTCCCGCGGAGAGTCTCCCTCCGCCCGGGCGGAAGGGCCGGACCGTCAAGGACGGAAGCGTTCGGGGAGGATCGCCGCGAGACGGCGGCGCGTCTCCAGGGGAACGGCCTCGGGGTCCGTCAGGATCGCGTTCTCGAGAATGTCGGCAAAGGGAGTCGGTGGAGAGCCGGGGATCCTCGCCGCCAGGGCCCGAACGACCTTCTTCGCGGTCGCGACGTTCCGCCGGAGGACCTCTAGAACCCCCTCGACCGAGACGTCCTCCTCGTCCTCGTGCCAGCAGTCGTAGTCCGTCGCGAGCGCGAGGGTCGAATAGCTCATCCCCGCTTCGCGGGCGAGCTTGGCCTCCTGGAGGTTCGTCATGCCGATCACCGCGACCCCGAAGGAGCGATAGAGGATGGATTCTGCGCGGGTCGAGAACTGCGGGCCCTCCATGCAGAGGTAGGTCCCACCCTCATGGACCCTCGCCCCGGTCGTCCTCGCGGCCTCGGCGACCATCGAGGCGAGGACACCGCAGATCGGGTCGGCGAAGTGCACGTGGCCGACGATGCCCTCCCCGAAGAAGGTGTCCGGGCGGTGGCGGGTCCGGTCGATGAACTGGTCGATGACGACGAGATCCCCGGGAGCGATGTCCTCGCGCATGCTTCCGACGGCGGAGATCGCGAGGACCGCGTCGACGCCGAGGGTCTTGAGCGCGTAGATGTTGGCCCGGAACGGCAGCTCGCTCGGCAGGAGACGGTGCCCCCGGCCGTGCCGGGGCAGGAAGACGAGGTTCGTCTCTCCGAGACGCCCGCAGACCAGAGCGTCGGAAGGGGGGCCGAACGGAGTCTCCACCGGGACTTCCCGGACGTCCTCCAGATCCTCGATCTCGTAGAGGCCGCTGCCTCCGATCACACCGAGCTTTTCCATGTGCGGCTTCCTCGCAGCCGGGCGGCCCTCCGCGCGGCGGGCCGGGAGAGAGATCCCGCCGGGGGCGGGGAAACGGGACGGGAAGCATAGCGGTTCCCTCCTCCCGGCATCCATCCTCACGGCCCCCGATCGGCCACTCCTCCAGGCCGCCTTCCCGGCGGTTCCGCTTCACGCTGCCCCTCGGCCCCCGCTCGCCCCTTGCCCCCGGCCCCCCTCCTCCCTAAGCAGAACGCATGGAAAGGATGAAGGGGATCGAGATCTACGAGCCGGGAAAGTTCCGATTCCGGAACGACCTCCCCGTGCCCGTCCCCGGACCCGGACAGGTCCGTGTCCGGGTCCGGGCCGCCGGCATCTGCGGAACGGACGTGCACATCTGCAACGGCGACCCCAGCCTGGCCCCTCTTCTCGCGATCCCCTTCGTCCTGGGGCACGAGTTCTGCGGGGTTGTCGACGCACTCGGCCCGGACACCCCGGGACCCGCCCCGGGCACCTACGTCTCGGCCGAGATGCACGAGTGGTGCGACGCCTGTCCGGCCTGCCTCGCGGGCAAGTTCCACGCCTGCCAGAACACGAAGATCCACGGCTTGAATCTCGACGGTTGCTTCGCCGAATACCTCTGCCTCCCGGTCCGCAACCTCGTCGTTCTCCCCTCGGATCTCCCGCCGAGGGGCGGAGCGATCCTCGATCCGCTGGGGAACGCCGTGCACACGGCCCTCAAGGTTCCGGCGCGAGGCAAGACGGTCGCCGTGCTCGGATACGGGCCGATCGGCGCGATGACCGCCGAGGTGCTCCTCTTCGAGAACGCCTCGAGGATCTTCATCTGCGACGTCAACCCCAAGGCCCTCGAACGGGCCGGGAACTGGGTCGCGAGGCAGGGGCTCGAGGATCGGGTCGAAGTCCTCGACACCGGAGGGGCGCACGACGAGAGCATTCGCCGGATCCTCGAGGCGACGAGAGGAGGGGTCGACATCGTCTGCGAGATCTCGGGACATCCCTCCGGCATCAACGACGCGTTCCGTCTCGTCCGGGCGGCCGGGGACGTCGTCCAACTCGGGCTTCCCGCCTCGGAAGTCCGGATCCGCGATTTCGGCAAGAACATCGTCTTCAAGGGCATCACGATCCACGCGGTGATCGGCCGCGAGGTCTTCCGGACCTGGGAGCGGATGCTCGATCTGCACGAGCGGGGTTTCGACATTCCGGCCATGGTCACCGGCGAGTTCCCGCTCGAGGAGTTCGAGACGGCCCTCCGGCGCTTCGCCTCCGGGGAGGAGCAGAAGGTTGTCCTCTACCCCGACGGCATGCCGGCCCGACACACGAAGGAAGTGAACGCGAGGAGGTGAACATGTTTGGTGCCATCCGTGAGCGGATCGCCGGGGAACTGGCGGAGATCGAGGAAGCCGGCCTCTACAAGGCCGAGCGGATCCTCCAGGGCCCCCAGGGTGCCGACATTGAGGTCCCCCAGGGCGGCGTCGTGAATTTCTGCGCGAACAACTACCTGGGCCTTTCCCATGACCCCCGTCTCGAGCAGGCCGCGGTCGAAGGCATCCGGAACTTCGGTTTCGGCCTCTCCTCCGTCCGTTTCATCTGCGGAACCCAGACTCTCCACAAGGAACTCGAAAGCAAGATCGCCACGTTTCTCGGGCAGGAGGACGCGATCCTCTACACGAGCTGCTTCGACGCGAACGGCGGCCTCTTCGAGACGGTCCTCGGTCCGGAGGACGCGATCATCTCCGATGCGCTGAACCACGCCTCGATCATCGACGGAGTCCGACTCTGCAAGGCCCAGCGACACCGCTACAAGCACGCCGATCTCGAGGACCTCGAACGCATCCTCCAAGAAACCCGCGGATGCCGGGCGCGGATGATCGCGACCGACGGAGTCTTCTCGATGGACGGAGACGTGGCTCCCCTGGCCGGGATCTGCGACCTCGCGGAAACCTATGATGCGATGGTCATGGTCGACGACTCCCATGCCACCGGTTTCTTCGGCGCCACGGGCCGTGGGAGCATCGAGCACTGCGGGGTCATGGACCGGGTGGACATCGTCACCTCGACCCTCGGCAAGGCCCTCGGGGGGGCCTCCGGGGGATTCACGGCGGCCCGCAAGGAGATCGTCGAGATGCTGCGCCAGAGGTCCCGCCCCTACCTCTTCTCGAACTCCCTTCCCCCCGCCCTCGTCGCCGCCGGAATCGCGTGCCTCGACCTCCTGTCCTCGACGACCGAACTCAGGGACCGCCTCGAGGAGAATACGAGGATCTTTCGGGCCGCGATCACCGAGGCGGGCTTCGAGATCAAGGCCGGGGTCCACCCGATCGTCCCGATCATGCTCGGGGACGCCCGTCTCGCCGGGGAGATGGCCGACCGCCTGCTGGGCGAGGGGATCTACGTCATCGGGTTCTCCTATCCGGTCGTTCCGAAGGGAGAAGCTCGGATCCGGGTCCAGATCAGCGCCGCCCACACGAGGGAGCATCTCGATCGGGCCGTCGCCGCCTTCACGAAGGTGGGAAAGGATCTCGGAGTCATCTGAATAGACCCGTCGGGGGTTTAGGATGCCCTCATGTTCGGCATCCATGTCCGTCCCTCCTGGTGGCTCCCCGAACGGGCCGCGACGGAGGAGAAGATCCACCTCGACCGGAGGCGCCTTCTCCGTTCCTTCGGAATCGGGGCGGGGCTGCTCCTCGGAAGGAACGCCGCCTCCCTCGCCCCCCTTCTTCCCGGAGAGGGGGAGCGAAGGACGGGAATCCCCCGCCGGAAGAACCCCGACTACCGTGCGGTCGGAAGGCCCCTGACTCCGGAGAGGCTCGCCGCGACCTACAACAATTTCTACGAGTTCACGACCGACAAGCGGCAGGTGCATATGCTCGCGGGGGACTTCCGGGTCGAGCCCTGGGAGGTCGAGTTCGCGGGCCTCTTCGAACACGAAGGGCGCTACTCGGTCCGGGACCTCGAGGCCCTCGTGCCTCCCGAGGAGCGGGTCTACAGGTTCCGCTGCGTCGAGGCCTGGTCGATGGTCGTTCCCTGGACCGGCCTCCCCCTCGGAGACCTCCTGCGGCGTCTCGGGCTCCGTCGCGAAGCCCGCTTCCTGCGTTTCGTCACGGTCTCGAGGCCCGAGGCCATGCCCGGTATGAAGGCCCTCCCCTCCTACCCCTGGCCCTATTTCGAGGCACTGAGGATCGACGAGGCCCTGCATCCCCTCACCCTGCTCGCGACCGGAATCTACGGAAAGGCCCTCCCTCCCCAGAACGGCGCTCCGGTCCGTCTCGTCGTCCCCTGGAAATACGGCCTCAAGAACATCAAGAGCATCGTCCGGATCGAAGCGACCCGGAAACGCCCCCCGACCCTCTGGAATCGTCTCCAGCCGGCGGAGTACTCCTGGCTGTCGAACGTCGAACCCTGGAAGCCTCATCCCCGCTGGAGCCAGGCTACCGAACGACGCCTGGACACCGGAGAACGGATCCCGACCCTCCCCTACAACGGATATGCCGCCGAGGTGGGTTCCCTCTACAGGGATTGAAGAGCGACCGTCCCTTACAAGGAGCATTTCCCCCACCCCCCTTCCCTCGGGGCTTGCCAGGCCGGAACGCCCCGGAGACCATGGATCCTCGGAAATCCTGACCCCGGGATCCGGGGTCCCGAACGGAAGGACGGAACGCTCATGTGGATGCACCTTCTACGGATCGGTGTCCTGGCCTGCGCGATGGCCGTCATGGGGGCCCCCGCCGGGGCCGTCCCCCAGTGATGCGGAGGTGGAGGCGGCGCCGGTGGCGTCGCGACCGGTGGCGGCGCGGGCGGATCCGCGGGAGGTGGAGCCGGAGGAGCCCGGGGGGGTGCGGCCCTGACCTTCCGGCGTCTCGACACGAGTAAAAAACGCCTTCGGGTCCGATGGGACCACCCGACTCCGATCGGGGAAGAGGTCCTGGACTACGCCTCGGCCCTGGCCGAACTCAAAGGAAGGGATCCGCGCCCCCTGATCGTCCTTCGCGACTGCGACGCCTGCAAGGGACGCGACGACGCACTCCTTAGCCGGACCCTCGGCAACGAGAAGACGATCCTCCTGACGCAGTGGTTCCACTGCGTCAAGCTCGACCGCAGGGTCACGGAGAAGAGTCACCCCTTCCATGCTCTCTTCTCCGGGGACAAGCCGCCCCATCTCTTCTTGACATCCTGGGACGGAAAGTTCCGGCGAGACCTCGACGGTCGCCAGACGCAGAAGAAGCTCTGGGGGGTCATGAACAGGATCCTGACGATCGAATACAAGAAGAACCCGCAGACGGCCGTAAAGAACTGGCTCCGTCTCCTGAATCGATTCGATTTCCTCGACAGCCGGATCGGCGAACTCCGCGATCAGATCGCCAGGATGGAAGAGAAGGGAAAAACCGGACGGGCCCGGGCGCTGGAGGCCAAGCTCTCCACCCTCGAGAAGCAGAAAGAATCCGCTCTCGAGGAGGAGAAGAAGATCATGGACCTCGTGCTCAAGCGTGCGCCGAAGAAGAAGACGATGGTGGACTTCGACGCCGAATCGGCTGCCGAGGTCAAGGCCGGCGGAGGCGGAGGGGGTCTACTCGACAGGATCCGGAAAAGCGGGAAACGCAAGGGTCCCGGAAACGAACCGGATCGATGAGGGCCTCCAGCCCCCCGCGCCGGGGGAAGGCCGGAGGCCTCCCGAGTCAGGAGCCGAGGAAGACGAAGCCGAACAGGACGGCGGCCAGCAGGACCCGGTAGATCACGAAGGGCCGCATTCCGATCCGGGCCACCCAGGCCAGGAACCAGTGGATGCAGAGGCGGGCGGTCAGGGCCGAGACCGCGACCCCGACGAGGACCGGAATCCATTCGATCTCCGTTTTCGAAGAGAACAGATCCTTCGCGGCCATCCCTCCGGCGATCAGGATCGTCGGGATCGCGAGAAGGAAGGAGAAGCGGGCGCTTGCCCGGCGGTCGAGGCCGAGCATCAGGCCCGCGGTGATCGTCGCCCCCGACCGGGAGGTCCCCGGCAGGATCGCGAAGCACTGGGCGATCCCGATCCAGAGGGCGTCCCGGATCGAAAGGGAGGCGAAGCCCCGCCGGCAAGGGGCCCCGGCGTCCGCCCAGCCCAGCAGGAGCCCGAAACCCAGGGTCGTCGACGCCAGGACCGGAAGGGTCCGCCAGGAAGGGACCAGGTCCTTCACGAGAAGGCCGGCGACGCAGATCGGAAGAGTCCCCAGGATGAGGAGGACCGCGAGGGTCCTTCCCTCGGGTTTTTCCCCGGCTCCCTTTCCGCCCTCCTCCCTCCCCCACCGGGTGAAGGAAGCGAGGATCGACGCGAGTTCCTCGCGAAACGCATGGATCACCGCCACCGAAGTCCCGATGTGAACGGCCACATCGAAGGCGAGGCCCTGATCCGCCCAGCCGAGCACGCGGGGAACGAGGACGAGGTGGGCCGAACTCGAGATCGGGAGGAATTCGGTCAGACCCTGGACCAGGGCGAGCAGGAAGGCCTGGAAGAGGTCGACCATGACGCCCTCTTAGCCGGCTGGATATCCCCGTTCCAGATCTCCATTTCCCCCCTTCCCCGGATCCGGTCTAGAATCGAGGGGTCTTCTCTTTCGACGCCGTCATACCGCGTCGATGGTCCCGCCGTGGCCGGTCTTCCATCCGCGAAGACCGGCTGAATCTATTCTTTCCCCTCGATCGGAAGGAGTTCCGATGTTGCTTCCCCCGTTCTTCCTCGCAACCCTGCTCCCCCTCCAGGGAGGACAGGCTCTCCCCCTCCCCCCCGTCCCTCCCGTCCTGGAAGAGACCGCCCACGGCATCCCCGGAGAACTCCCGGGGACCGAACGCTGGTGCGTCACCTTCAAGGAGAGGAGCTTCGACCTCGGAGGATTCCGCAAGGCCATCCGGGAGGGTCGCTCTCCGGAAGAGGTCCGAGCGATCGTTCGAGACCTCGAAGAGGCGGCACGGCGCGATCAGGCGGCGTTCGCCCGTTTCATCGAGAATGATCTCTCGGGACGGGTCGTCACACGCTTCTGGTTGATCAACGCCTGCACGATCGAGGTGAAACCCTCCCTCCTGGACAGGGTCCGGAAACACCCCCGGGTCGCGTTCCTCCACCCCGACGAGATCGTCGAGCCCGTCGCGATCCTGACCTCGACGAACTACAGGAACCACGCGGTCGACGCCCTGCAGAAGCTCGGGGTCAAGGGCAAGGGGGTCTCCGTCGCGATCATGGACACCGGCTGCGACGTCAACATGGGGACCTCGGGCCGCCCGCACAGCACCT
>Ga0256830_1002160_pt1 | contig 13209 bp, 12 predicted proteins | sample 128326metaG_FD_190537 | JGI IMG/M metagenome (GOLD analysis project Ga0256830, IMG submission 190537) | Hydrothermal vent microbial communities from Lau Basin, Pacific Ocean - 128-326 | ecosystem: Environmental > Aquatic > Marine > Hydrothermal vents | place: Pacific Ocean: Lau Basin | collected...
TGAACGCAAAAATAAGAATTGCCGCCGCGAAAAAAATACCCAGACCCCAAAAAGACTTTCCGTCAATCGGTTTCTCTATAGATCCCTCAAATCGCCCAACCTCAAAACCCGGGATGTTTTTCGCGTCTATAAAAATCTCGTCAGGATAAATGTTCGGTTCATATTTTTTTTTCTTTCCAAGCATATTTTTGCGGCGCCCGCCATTAAAAAACATTCCGCGCGCTCATATCCTTAATTGCTCCTTAATTTTTAATGAAATAAGCGTTAAAAACAGCATTGAAAACGTAAAAACCCCAAAGTGGTGGTAAAAAACACCCTCATTCTTGTCGGGAATGTAGTATAGAACATCCATAATGAATCCCGCGGCAACCGCTTCCCAAAACGAAGGGAATAAAATTATAAAAAGAACAACTCCCAAAACCGAATAATACCAAGGAGCAAAAAAAATGCCGAGAAACAAGAGAGTATCAGCGACGATCCGCCACCGGATTTTTTGCGTTTTAGTCCCCGTCATTCTCAAAATCATAACACAAACCAACCATCATTTGTAGTTACGACATCGGAATTCGTCATCAATATTTAAGAATAACATATTTTAATTCCTGAATGTTGACGGGCAAGCGAAATAGTATTTTTTGAAAAGGATCTGAAAAATCGGCAATGATTTTTTCAACAATCCCCACAAGCATTTGATTTCTTCCGAGAGTGAGAACCGCTTCCCCCGGAGAAATCTTAATGGATCTCGGAAGAACTATTTCAAAATTTCCGCCCCCTTTTCCGACGGCAATGGCCGATATTGAGGAGGAAGCAAGCATCACATTCGTTTCTCTTTTTGGAAAAGAAATTAGCGTAATTTTACTTGTTCTTCCGAAAACTTCCGAAACATAACCCAAAAAGACGTCTCCGTAAGCCGTGGCAATCATTCCCTTTTTAACGCCGTCTCTTGACCCCGCGTCAACGATCAGCGCGTCATAAGGGCTCTGGGGGGGGCGAACCAATATTGGGGCCGATAAATATTTTTGCCCCGACTTTTTGGAAGCAACGCTTCTTGATTTTTCGTTGTCTTTCCCGTCCCCTTCGAAAAGGGCGGATTTTATTTTTATTTCCTCCAATTGTTTTCTGAGGAGCTTGTTCTCGTTCTCCAGGTTTTTTTTCTCCTCCAGCAAGAAAAGATTTTCCCGCCACCAGCTTTTCAAAGAATCACTTATTATTAAAAAGGGGCGGCTGATCGCCATTACGGGCGTTGACAGAAAACGCCCGATAGAACCATTAAAAATAATTAACGCCAAAAAAAACGCGATAAGCGCGCCCCAAAAAAACTTTTTGCTTGAACCCGAACGATTTGTTCTGTCCATATTTAATTTATTGCGGCGGAATCTCATCTTCGTGCTGAACCAAAACATCTTTTAGTTTATCAATGTCTTCCAAAATAACCCCTGTCCCCCTAACAACAGACGTCAAAGGGTCTTCCGCTACGTAAACCGGTATTTTTATCTCGGACTCAAAAAGATCGGCCAGTCCTTTCAAGAAAGAGCCTCCACCAACCATGACAATTCCTCTGTGCATAATATCGGAAACAAGCTCGGGGGGTGTTACTTCTATGACCTCTTTCGTGGCCTTAATTAAGGCGCGAACAGAATCAATAATCGCCTCTCTTATGTCAGAATCGGTAACGACAACCTCCCTCGGCAAACCGGTTATAAGATCTCTGCCGCGAATAGTCGCCTCCGCGCCATCACCTCCCTTCACCACGGAACCTATGGTCATTTTGATATCCTCGGCCGTCTTTTCCCCCAACAAAATTTTAAATTCATCTCTTGCGTATTTTACTATGTCGGCATTGAGCTTGTCCCCTGCAATTCGCATATTTTTTGAAGCCACCACTCCACCCAAAGAAATAACCGCTATATCGGTTGTTCCGCCGCCTATGTCAACAATCATGTTTCCGACCGGATCCTGAACGGGAAGCCGTGAACCTATCGCGGCGGACATGGGCTCTTCAACGATGTATACCTCTCGAGCGCCGGCATTTTTTGCGGCGTCCCTAACGGCGCGAATTTCAACATTGGTTATTCCGGATGGAACACCCACCACAACCCTTGGCCGGGCAAAGAGCCTAAAACCGTCCTTGTGCACCTTTCTGATGAAGTATGAGAGCATCTCCTCCGTTATCTCAAAATCCGAGATAACTCCGTCAACAAGAGGTCTGATGGCCGTAATGTGCCCGGGAGTCCTGCCGACCATCCGTTTCGCTTCGCTTCCGACAGCCACCAACCTTCCCGTTTTCTGATTAATGGCCACCACCGACGGTTCATTAATTACAATACCGTGCCCGCGCACATAAACAAGCGTATTGGCGGTTCCAAGGTCAATGCCTATATCGTTTGAAAACAGGTTGTAAAATTTATTTAACATTATTTAACAAGCAATCTTCATTTATTATTTTTACTTCTCCGGTGCGCCTGTTCTTCAATTCAAGCTTTCCGTTTTCCGCAGTTTTGGCGCTTACCACCACTCTAAACGGAATGCCAATCAAATCCGCATCGGCAAACTTTTCTCCGGCGCTTAAATCTTCTCTCTCGTCATACAATACATCTATTCCGGCATCTTGTAAACCGCCGTAAGTTCTGTCCGCCTGAGCCTGAATCTCGCCACCGTTCCCCAGGCGCAACAAATGAACTCTGAACGGGGCGACCGATTCCGGCCAGGCAATTCCCTTTTCATCCGAAAAGATTTCCACGATGGTCCCCATCAGTCTCGGAATTCCTATTCCGTAGGACCCCATGTAAACGGGGCGCTCCTCGCCTTTGTCATCGCGGTAATTCAAACCGAGCGCTTCCGAATATTTGTAACCGAGCGAGTAAATGTCTCCGACCTCGGACGACCTCGCTTCCTTAAAGTTAAATTCGGATTTTTCCAAGTTGAAATCGGAAAAAATTTCCTCTGAATAATCATTCTTGTTTATCGCGAGTTTTTTTTCTTCATCGTAAAGTATGGTGTCTTCTCCGGCGTCAGTAAGTGTTTGAAACTCATAGGAATATTTTGAAAAGGTCCCCCCGGAAGAGATTGTTAAATAAGTTTTGTCCCCTATCCCGACCCTATTGAAAATCTCCGCGTAAACGCCTTTCATTTTTTCATAAAAAAGATTGTGCTCCTCTTCATCTTTTGAAAAAGAATAAAGGTCTTTCATCAGGAACTCCCTTCCGCGCATTATCCCCGATTTGGCGCGCGCCTCATTTCGGAATTTAACCTGAAATTGATAGGCGGAAAAAGGAAGGTCTTTGTACGAGGAAACGAATTGCGACATTATTCTCGTTATCGGCTCTTCATGGGTAAAACCAAGTCCAAGCTCGGTGCCGTTCTTAAGTTTTGTTTTAAACCAATTATCCACAACCTTGTCGTCCCACCTCTTTGTTTTTTCCCAAATTTCTTTTCCCTGCAGGGCGGTCATGGAAATTTCCTGGCCGCCAATCTTGTTTATTTCTTCCCTTATAATATTTTCAATATTCCGCAAAACCTTGAGTCCGAGAGGCAGATAAGAATAAACGCCCGCCATTTCTTTATGGACAAACCCGGCGCGAACCAGCAACCTGGCGTTTTTGGCCAGTTCGTCTTTCGGCGCCTCTTTGCGGGTTTTTGTAAACAACCGAGATTGAAGCATGTTATTTCAATTTTATCTCAAAATACCCATCAAGTCAAAAAGCGAAAAAACGCCGCCCGGAACACTCTTTTCGCCTTTGCCGCAATTTGTCCCGGACGGCGATGATTATCGGTTGATTTGTTGAGAGCGCGATCTTACACCAAGCGCATTATATCCTTGTATGTTATGGCAAGCATAAGAAGAAACAAAAGGAGGAGTCCGATTCCGTTCGCTATATTGCTAAATTTGGGATTAATCGGAGAGCCTTTTATTTTTTCAACCGCCAAAAAAACCAATCTGCCTCCATCAAGCCCCGGGAAAGGAATCATATTGATGATGGCTAGGTTTACGGACAGCATGGCGACAAAGCTCAGAAGGTATCCAAAACCGAGTTTGGCCGCCGATCCGGTAACTCCGGCTATTCCCACCGGGCCCAATATCTGCCCGAAGCCCGCCATGCCCCTAAAAGCGTCAATGATAAAGTAAAAAATGGACACCGCCACGGCGATTGTAAGATTATACGTCATTTTGGCCCCCTCCCATAGGGCCTTGAAAAACGGAAGATTGACTAAAACAACTTTGTCCATCGCAATCCCCAACGACCCCTTCCCGGCAGCGGGGCTTATGTCTGGCACAAGGCTGACGGAAGCAATTTTCCCGTTTCGTTCATATCTTATTTCAATTTTTTTCCCCTTGTTTTCGGCGATAAATTTTTGAACATCCTCAACGGAAGAAAAATCAACCAACTTGTCCCCCGCCTTGAGTCCCGCTTCTTGGGCGGGCGTCCCCCGCTGGACCTGGATAATCATAATCTCGGCTTTGCTTATTGCCGCCCCCGCCGGAACGGAATTCGCGTCTGCCGGCATGCCGACTAAAAACCCCCCCGAAAGCAGAAACCACGCCGCCAACAAATTAAACATCACCCCCGCCGCAATGACGGCAGATCGAATACTGACGGGCTTCGACGAAAAACTGCGGGGGTCACCTTTTTTCGCTCCGTCTTCTCCGTGTATTTTCACAAAACCCCCGAGTGGAATGAGGTTCAAGCTGTAAACGGTTTCCCCTTTTTTAAACTTTAAAAGTCTCGGCGGAAAACCCAAACCGAATTCATCCACCCGCATGCCGCTTTTTTTAGCAACAATAAAATGCCCAAATTCATGGGACAATATCAAAAGAGCTAAAGCTGCCAAAAATATAATTATAGACATTAGTGAAAAAGTTCGGCGATCCCAAAAATCCAATTCTAGTTTTTAATTTCTTCCTCTTTTTTCTTGGCCGCTTCTTCCAATCTTTCAACCGTTTCGTCAATAATTTTCTGCAAATCATCCTTGTATCGGTATTTTTCATCTTCTGTTATTTCCCCCTCTCTTTGTTTTTCCTGAATATCCTTCCAAACCTCATCTCTCTTTAGTTTAAGGGAAACTTTCGCCTCCTCCAGTTTTTCGTATAATATTTTTTTGAGGGAAATTCTGCGTTCCTCGGTTAAATCGGGCAAGCGAATGCGAATGGAATCCTTGTCGGCAATGGGCTGAACGCCAAGATTTGAAGAAGAAACGGCCTTTTCAATATCCTTAAGCGACGAACTGTCCCAGGGGGAAATACGAATGGTTTTCGCGTCCTCAATGCCAATAGCGGCAATATGCTTCAACGGGGTTCTGGCGCCGTAAGACTCAACGAGTAAGTTTTCAACCAAGGCCGGCGTCGCCCTGCCCGTCCTCAAAACGGAACACTCTTTCTTGAACCATTCCTCAACCTCTGCCGCTTCTTTTTTGATTTGTGAAAAGTCGTAAGACATATTTACATTATTATTGTAACATTTTAGGCAGTGTCAAGGCAAGATGCTCCAGAATCATTTTCACATTCGAGGAACGAATCATAAGAAAACCCCGCGCCGAAGTTATTCCCTCCAAAGCTGAAAGGCGTTCTTGGGAACTCAACTTTTGATTATCTTGGCGGGCCCCGCTTTCAATTATCTTCTCAAGCCCGTTCAGAAATTCCATTGCGTCATTTTTATCCTTTTCTAATTTTTTAATCATGCGCATCCTCTTGCCCGGCGCGGCGCTTAAAAAATCCAAACAAAAAACATCCTCCCTTGATTCCCGATCGAATTCAATAACGGCCAGGCGGGAACGCAAAGTCGGGGCGACAGTGTCGGCAGAGCGAGTTATCAGGAAAAAATATGTTCCCTCGGGGGGTTCCTCAAACAATTTAAGCAGAGCATTGGATGCTTCCGGCGTCAAAAAAAACAACTCAACGATGAACACTTTTTTATTGCCCAAAAGCGGCTTCGCGAAGCTTTTGTTTTTCAGGTCATGGCTGTCTTTAATGCCCAATGATTCAATTTTTTGGTGATGATAATCGGGGTGCCTTAAAAGTTTCGCGCGAGGGTGATTCAAAATAAAGCTCGCCGCGTCCAGGGCCGCTTCGCGCGAAGCACCCAAATCGCCCGCCAACAAGCAAGCGTGAGGGAAATTTCCGTTCTTAAAATACGATCTCCATAAAGAAAGCATGGAATGATTATAACAAAAAAAAGCCCCGTCGGAAATTTAATTTCCAAACAGGGCAGAAAGGGAAAACATAGAATCAAATCAATATGTTCCCCCAAGAGGCGGGACATACCCCACAGCGTCAATCATGTATTTTTTTATATCACTCACCGGCACGGCGAATGATATTATTGTCCCCAGAATCCCCCTGGTGTTCATTCCAACCACCTTGCCATTGAGATCAAGCAGCGGTCCGCCCGAATTTCCGGGGAAAATAGCGGCGGAATGCAGCACATAATAAAACCCGTCTCCCAAATCATACAGATTTGCAGACACGAGTCCGATTGTGAAATAAGGGAAGACGCCGGACGGAGCTCCCACCGATATGACATAATCTCCGGGCTTTAATTGCCCGTCCTGAGCGAATTCAAGCGGAACGATGGGCACCTTGACATCTTCCATATTGAAAGAGAATAAGGCAAAATCCCCTTCTCCATATTCTCTGTAATAAAGAAGTTTCAGAGGGAAAGCTTCTTTTTGCCCAACAATTTCCGCGGAAAATTTTGCATCTTCCGTCACCACATTGTGGCCGGCGGAAATGATGTAAATTTTGTCTCCCCAGCTAACAAAGAACGCTGATCCTATATAATCAAGCCCTTCAACGACATTGATGTTTAGCATCAATGTTGATTTCAGGGCATTCCGCGCCACGCTTGGCGCGTTCTCCGCTTTTGGCCTTCCCGCGATTGACACGCAGGAAAACAAAAAAAACAAAGACAGAAACATTATGGCCGCAAAGGCCATTTTTCTCTTCATTTCAGATTCCTCCTCTTTTTTATTTTTGCATGTAAAAGGGCTTTCCCTTTCTCGTTTTAAGATTAAAGAGAATTGGATTCAAAGTCAATAGGCGGGTTTGCGTCTTAAGTTATCAACCTTGATAAAACAGGCAATTTATTCCGCCTGTTTTAACATTTTAACGATGAGCCACCTCCCGGATTTGAACCGGGAACCTACGGTTTACAAAACCGTTGCTCTGCCGTTGAGCTAAGGTGGCAAAATTATGAAACATCAATAAATTCAGATTTTCTCATTGCCGGTTCCGGACTCGCGTTTTGTTGCGGCAAAACACCCGTATTTTCCAGTCCGCTTCACGAGAAATAAGCATCACCCGCCTTGTCTGTCCGCGAACGCGCTTTATCCCCCCGCGAGTCTTTTTTAAAACCGCCCACTTCATCCCAATATTCTGATTTTCCTCCGTTCAAATTGATTTGATTTCTCCCGTAAAGATAGTTATCAAAACGCAAAAGAGCCTTCCCCAACTTAACCGTGATTTTCCTTATTTTGCCAATCATTTTCGCTTTTAAAAAACTTGAAACAGGGATTATGTTTTTATTTAAAAAAGCGATAATCGGAACCGCCAAAAAGCGATACAAATCAGAGAAGCTTTTTTCTTCCGATTCAAATTTCCGCAAAAAAACTTCCTCGGGCATGGAGCGGACTTCGGCCAAACGGCGACAAAATAAAAAAATCATCGTCCCGGCGGAAATAATGGCCGCAAAAATGAAATATCGCATAAAAACTTAAGAAATGCTGTAGCGGGAGAAACGCGCCACACTGATATTTTCTCCGAATTTCTGCACGCCCTCCTTGATAAAATCGCCAACCGTAATGTCCGGATTTTTGACGTAGGGCTGCTCCAGAAGAGTTCTTTCTTTGAGATACGTTTCCATTTTTCCTTCCAATATTTTTTCTTTTATCTCCCGGGGCTTGTCAATCTTGGAAATTTCTTCTTCAAATATTTTCTTAATCTCTTCTTTTGAACTTTCGGGGATATCTTCAAGAGAAACATAGAGGGGATCCGCAGCGGCAATGTGCATCGCCACATCATGGGCGAACCTTTGGAAGCCTTCATTCTTTGAAACAAAATCGGTTTCGCATCTGACTTCAAGTAACACTCCCACCTGTTTCGTGGAGTGAATATATGCCTCAACAACCCCGGCATTCAAAGAACGCAAAGATTTTTTTTGGGCCACTTTAACCCCCTCTTTGCGTAAAATCTGCATCGCTTTTTCCATATCCCCCCCGGCTTCTTCCAGGGCCTTTTGGCAGACCATGACCGAAACATCGGTTTTTTCGCGCAATTCTTTTATTTTATCCAACATTTTCATTAAGCAAGCTTACAAAAAACAATTTAAGTTATTTGCCGCCATCTTTTTCGGTTTCTTCTTCGGTTGCTTCCCCCTCTTCAACGGCTTTTTTCTCCGCTTCGCTTAAACCTTTTTTGTAGGCCTCGGTTAATTCTTTTAATAAAAATTCAATGCTTGATTTGGAGTTATCGTTTGCCGGAATAGCATAATCGGCGTCTTCCGGATTGCAATCGCTGTTCATAATGCCGATAACCGGAATACCCATTTTTTTCGCTTCCGTCACGGCATTCCTTTCTTCTTTGGTGTCTAAAACGATCAGGGCGGACGGCAATTTTCTTAAATTCAACAATCCGGAAAAATAAATATTCAGACGAGCTATTTTTCTTTTTATCTTCAACTGTTCTTTTTTGGTGTATTTTGCCAATTCTCCGGATTCCTTCTTTTGCGTCAATTCTTCCATATAATCGCGCCTTTTTTTGAGTTCGTTAAAATTGGTCAAAGTTCCGCCAAGCCAGCGCTCCGTAACATACGGCATATCAATTTCTTTCGCGTATTTCTCCACTATGCCGGCGGCCACCACTTTTGTTCCGACAAAAAGAACTGTTTTTTTGTCGGAGCCGAGAGTCCTTAAAAAATCCTTGGCCTCATTAAGTTTTTCTTTGGTCTTTTCGAGATTAAAAAGCTCAACGTTGTTTCTCAGCCAAAAGATAAAATCTTTCATTTTTGGATTTCTTGAAGAACGAGAGTAGCCAAAATGAACTCCGGCCTTAAACATTTCCTCAATAAGGCCCGATCTTTCAACCGCTTCATTTTGTTGAAGCGAATTATCGCTTAAATTTAAATTAGTCATTGTTTAAAAGTTTAGCAAACTCTTTTTTTAAAATCAACCCCCTTTGTTTTTAAAGTTTTTATCCCAAAAGGCCGGATAAAAAATCAACCTTATTCCGCTCCGGCCCGGGGAATCGCGGCAAACTAATCTCCTTTTTATTTTTTATTCATAAAGAGTTGAAAATACCCTTTATTTAGAACTCTTTCCATGTCGGAGAAAGAGATTCAATATTTAATCGAAGCGTGGCGGTCCTTTCCCCCAACGCGGAGCCGACATCGTTGCCGTAAATGGTGATATTATATAGTCCGACCGGCGTCGTTTCAGGTATGTTTACCACGCTGATATCGGAAGATTCATATCCGGTGCCGGTGTAACTCAAAAGGTCGTCGCTGAAAACGACCGAAGCCCCCGCCAGTTCGGGAATGGACGCTATGTTGGAAGTCAGCCGAATGTCTCCCGAAAAGTTGCTCGCTTGAACGGTAACTGATGCCGTCCCGCTGGAATTAACGGGCCCCGAGTTCTTGATTATTGTGGCGTAAAGAGCGCCGGTCAGAGAAAGATCGTAATAAGGAGAAGATTCCCCGCCTCCAACGGAAATAGAAACAAGGGCGCTGTCATTCAATCCTTCCCTTTCCACATAAACCCTGGCCGTGTAAGAACCGTTTGCCGCATAATCACAAGACCTGCTTTCCGTCACATTTGAACTTGTAAAACTGTATTCGTAAATTCCGTCATTTTCACAATCAAATTTATAGAGAATGTCTCCCGTGGCAGACCCCGTTACGGAGGCGGTAAGAACAGAAGACAAGGGGGCCGGCCCCGAAGAAGGATTGGCCGACAGAGAAACGTTAACGCTTGGACCGGTCGGGAAACCGACACATCCGGGGCAATAAACTTTATACGCCTCGCCACTGTCCGCGACTCCGCTGAAAGAGAGCCACCCGACAACATCGGAACCCCACGCGTATCCAGAAAAATCGCCGGTGTCCGTATTCATGTCAACTCCGTAGTCCGGATTAACGCCACTTAAACTTATCCAGCCGTCCCAGTCGGAGTTATTTCCTGAAATCGCCCTCATCCACCCGCTCAAAGCTCCGGTTGCCATATCCAAATTTGCAACACAGGTTCCGGACGGACAGCCCGCCAAATCGGACGGCTCAAAACTAACCCAACCAACATTTTCAGACCACGCGTATCCGGAAAGGTCGCCCGTTGTATCTTCAACAAAAACACCGCCAAATGCCGGATCAAACTGCAACCAGCCGATATTTTCCGACCAGGCCCAACCCAAAACCTGCTGTGAAGCAGCCATGACTATGGGTTGCGCGGGGATAAAAGCGCTTGCGGCCAAAACAAATAAGGAAAAGATTAACACTCTTGCGTTTGTTTTCATTGCCCTAATTATATTATAAAAATCTCAAAGCTTGAAACGGCGATGTGGATAACTTTTTTCAGAATTTTTAATTCATGTTGCGGGCGGATTGGGCATAATAAAAAGTTGCAAAATTAAAAACTTAATGATATTATACGCAATATGAAAACGGACATACATCCTAAATACCATAATAATGCGATTATAAAGTGCGCCTGCGGAAATGAAATAAAAGCCGGATCCACCAAAGAAAAAGCGGAGGTGGAAATTTGCAGCGCCTGCCATCCTTTTTTCACAGGAAAGAAAAAAGTGATAGACACCGCCGGAAGGGTGGAAAAATTCAAAGCTCGACGGGAAAAATCAAAGAAATAAGTCCTATCGGGAGGGTTAAAAAACATTTAAATTCCAAATTTTGACGTTTGACCGTTTCGGATTTGTTTTTGGTTCCGCGCTTTATATTTTATTTTGAATTTTTTAATATTATGGAACCCCAAACCATTATCATGGAGATACGCGCCGGAGCGGGAGGCAGAGAGGCCTCCCTCTTCGCTATGGACCTTTTTGAAATGTACACGAAATACGCGGCGAAACAGGGATGGAAAGTCAGTTTGATAAATGAATCAAAAAGCGAAGCGGGAGGTTACAAAGAAGTTGTCTTTGAAATTTCCGGCAATGGGGTTTATGAAAAACTTAAAAACGAGAGCGGTGTGCACAGAGTTCAGAGAATTCCGGTAACGGAAAAGTCGGGCAGAGTCCACACCTCAACCGCTTCGGTGGCGGTCCTTGCCGAGAATCGCGAAGAAAAAATAGAAATCAGGCCGGAAGACCTTGAAATAACTTTTTCCCGTTCCGGAGGAGCGGGAGGACAAAATGTGAACAAAGTTGAAACGGCGGTGCGCATATTGCACAAACCGACCGGAGTCGTGGTGCGCTCCGAACAGCAACGCTCCCAACAAAAAAACAGAGAGAAGGCAATGAGCATTTTAAGCGCCAAGATAAGTGAAATGGCGAGGGAGCAAAAAGCGGGAGAAATTGCCAAAGAGCGAAGGAGCCAAATCGGCACTCAAGACAGGTCTGAAAAAATAAGAACCTATAATTTCCCGCAAAACCGCATCACCGACCACAGAATCAAAAAATCATGGCACAACATTGAAAAGATAATGGCGGGCGACCTGGAGCCGGTCATCAAAAAGGTGTCTCAAATATAAGGCAAGATTTTAAAATTCGCAATTATATTTAAAATATTGGAAATTGCCGAATTACCCGTTCAATTTACCTGTTCAGGGTGTCTATATCCTTCTGGTATTTCCTCGCGCGTTCAATAACCGGTTCGCCGTATGCCCAACGAAAACGATACCAATTCCCCCCGGCGTAATACTTGGCGGCCGCGCACCTCTCCCGCAAAAGCTGTTTCGGAGAGACATTTTTGTATTTCTCGGCGTAATTTCTGCAAGCTCTTGAATTGTACGCGTCCTTCAAATACAGGGATGTCCCCACGAAGGCGTCCGAGTTGTTGAAAGGAGACGGCGGATTATTGCCGGTGATTTTCGCCACGCGCTTTTTGTATCCGGTTTGCGCTTTGACATCCCACCACGTTGTCGGCATAAATTGCGCCGGCCCCATCGCCCCGCCGTAAGCGCCATCAGACACAATCGGACAGGAAACGGGAGTTGAATTCGGGTCGCGCCCCAGCTCTTTCATAATCGCCAAAAAAGAAGGTTTTTGCCTGTCGCTCATCACGGTTCCGCTCCTGTTCCGCCTGGGCTGATTGTAAAAACATCTCCCCTGGTTGCGGCCGATAACTCCGTCAATCGCCGATTCCTGCGCCAGAACAGCAAGAATAAAGGCGGCGCGCATCCCGCTCGCCTTCTCGGCGAATTGAGCTATCTTGACCGCCTCCCCGAAAGACAATTCCCCTCCCCCAAAGAGGCGAAAAATCCTGCTTCTTATTTCAGCCGCCGTTTTTTTGGTTTCCGCGAGCAATTTTTGGTAGGCGGCTTCCTTGCCTTTGGTAATTCTCAAGATCCTTTTTTTTTCAGCCGCCATATTTTCCAGATTTTTCTTTTCAATTACCTGTATCGCCCTCAATTGAAGTTCTTCCAATTTTTGCTTTTCAAGGGCCGCTTTTTCTTTCTCGGTTTTTTGTTTTGAGTCTATTATCTCCTTAAAGGATATCTGCATCGCTTCGTGAATTGACTCAAAAGAATCGGTGTTAACAAAAAAATCGGACATTTTTTCATACCCGAGAATAATTTCGGCCAAAGACATGGAATCCAGTTCATTTGTCTTCCTTATCAGTTCTCCCAGGGACATTTTCTGCCTTTCTATTTTATCCGCAAGATTGTCTATCGTTTCAGAACGACCGATAATGCCCCGTGACAATCTTTGAATGCTTAAATTTCTGGCTCGGATACCGAGTTGAACCTTTTGTTTTTTTGCGTCAAGAATTGAAAGATCCCTTTCAAGGCTTGATGACATCATCACATATTCGCTTATTTTTCCGGATAATTCATCCATCTGCTTCTCTATTTTCTTCAATTCCAATTCGCATTCTTCCTGCGAGCCGCATTCTGTTTGGGCCCGAGCGGTTTTAGAGGCGCTTAAAAAACCGAATCCAAGCAATGAGAAAAGAACGAGAGAAACGGCAAAAAAACACTTCAAGACTTGATGATTCTTAATTTTGCGTTTTCGCGAGCAATGTCCTAATTTTTCAATGTTTAAAAACCTAGACATTT
>Ga0256830_1002161_pt1 | contig 13204 bp, 13 predicted proteins | sample 128326metaG_FD_190537 | JGI IMG/M metagenome (GOLD analysis project Ga0256830, IMG submission 190537) | Hydrothermal vent microbial communities from Lau Basin, Pacific Ocean - 128-326 | ecosystem: Environmental > Aquatic > Marine > Hydrothermal vents | place: Pacific Ocean: Lau Basin | collected...
GCCGCATCTGCGGCTCCATCCATTGCAGCGGCATTCCCAGGGAATCCGTAACTTTCCCGCCGGCTTCTTCCACAATGATTGCACCCGCGGCATGGTCCCAAATATTTTCGACATAATCGGGCGTTGCGGGATTTTTTAGACGCAGGTATATTTCCGCCTCTCCCGTCGCAATGAGCGCGTACTTCGCCTGGCTATCCATGCGCACGGAGGGAGTGGAGATTCCCAGTGCGCGCGTAACCTTGGATTGACCTTCATGGTCTGAGTGCCCGGATTCGTAGCTCTCCGCAAACCGGACGTGTTGTATATCGAGACGAGGCGAGACGCGCACAGGTGCCCAATTCCAAGCGGACAGATCAGAACGAAACGCTCCCATTCCTTTTTCTCCATACAGTATTACCCCTTTTCTCTCTCCGACAAGCGGGTAATTCGGACAGAGAAGAAATCCTGCAACTGGTTTTCCGCCTTCGATCAACCCCAAGGCAATCGCGTACTGTTGACCGCGTAAGAATCCCTTCGTTCCGTCGATCGGATCCAGCGTCCAGAATCTCTCGCCTGTTTTTCCTCTTCCCGCGTCTATCCAATCCAGTACATCGTCAATAGGTACGGCAGGTATCTCCGTTTCGATAACGGCCTTGACACGCTTGAGCAGCGCCTCGTTTTCATGCATTCTCAACAACGAAGATGTTTCTTCCGCGACGATAGCATCACCCGGAAATTGTTTCTGAAGGGCGCGACAAAGAATCGCCTGGACTGCGAAATCCGCAACGGTCACAGGGCTCCGGTCAGCTTTCTCAACGCTTTCCGCTGCCACCAGCTCACGGCTTACTACCGATGCGACTCTTCCCGCGCTTACGAGAGCACGGAAAATCGTTTCGTATTTATCCATCATAACCTTGTCACATCCTTTTGATGAGGGTGGGTAAACCCACGGTAGGTATCGTATTTGGAGTCATACAGGATGATATTCATATTACTGTCGCGCAAACACCCGCCGGATGGAAAAAGACAAAATTCCGCCACGCGATCTGTTCTCTCCTTCGATGGACGGCCAAACGAATCCACGTAGAATGTCAGCACATAGTAGCCAAGTCTGTACGGCGCCTTCCGCACCTGTTCAAATACGTTTTCATGGGAGTATGTATAAAGATCAGAAACGCTCATCGTAGTAACATACGACACATCCCGTTAAATCGTCAATCGTGGTATCATAAACATTCGAGCACCGTATTCATCACCGACCAACAACAATGTATTCCATTCACAGGTAGCCAAACCTCGATTTCAGATTATTTCGTTGGAAAACATTCATTTCTTCCATAGCTTTTTCCTGACATGACTATTTCAGAAGCTCTTGAACATCTTCCTTTTTCACACGGATTCAGCGACAAGGACAGGGCGGAAGCCATTCGTCACAGTCGCATGAAAATCCTGGAACCGGGTGAATGGATATTCCATGAAGGCGATACGTGCAGTTTCTCCGCGTTCGTTTTATCAGGAACAATCCGCGTATACAAGCAATCAGAGAGTGGGCGGGAAATCACATTATACTACGTAGAGAAAGGTGAAAGCTGTATCCTGACATCCTCGTGCATCCTGTCCTCCCGCACGTATCCTGCTGAAGCCGTCGTGGAATCGCCCACCACAAGTCTGCTGGTGCCTTCAATGATTTTTCGGTACTGGATGAAATCCTACGATGAAGTCCGCACATATATCTTCGATCTCCTCACGTCCAGGTTCGCGGAGATGACGTCCTTAATCGAAGAAGTCGCCTTCGGGCGCATGGATCAGCGCATCGCTCGTCTCCTTCTCGAAAAATCGCCAGATCACTCATCGGAGATTCATGCAACTCATGAGGAACTTGCCGCTGATCTTGGAACAGCGCGCGAGGTTGTGTCACGTATTTTAAAAGATTTCGAACGTGCGGGCATCCTCGAGCTCGGCCGGGGAACAATTAGCATCATCAACCGATCATTGTTGTACAAACGTAGTAAACCAGCGTTGGAGTCCCCTCAGTAAAGATGCAGTACATGACTTCTTCGACAATGATAATCGATGCGGTGTAGAGCGCTTGTCTCTCTGTGATAAAATCACTGACATCCTGATGCCTGATCGATTACATTGAAATGTAAACAGGTATTTTGTTGCAAACGTCACCATAAAAAAGAGGCTCATCATGAAAAAAAACGTTGGAACAACAGACATGGTCATTCGCATGATTCTGGCTATCGTATTATTCTCGCTTATTTTCATCCTGGATGGAAGTATTCGCTGGATCGGTCTTATTGGCATCATTCCTCTTATCACAGGATTAACCCATTCATGCCCCTTATACAACATCCTGAAGATCGATACATCCGATAAATCGTAATTGTGCACGGGGTTTCTAAGAACCAGTCATTGTGAGGGCGAAGCTCGAAGCAATCTGCGAATTTGGACGAGATTGCGTCATCCGTCTGTGACAGGTCCGCAATGATAATATTTGAACCGTGTTTTAGAAGTTTCCATAAACCGATGTGTAAATAAAAACCCCCGGCAGAAACACCCGGGGGTTTATCATCATCCTGAGGCGTCCGAATAGATGCCTCTTTTTTGCGAGAGACCCAGCCTTACATCGTAATCTTGGCCGTCAAGAAAACGTTCCTCAACGGAGCCTGGGCAACATACACGTAGTACTTGCCTCTCAAGTTATCGCTCCGATTGAAGTCCCGTGTATATCGAGCTTGAGTGTAGTTGTCATGGCTCGTAAGATTGTTTCCGGTCAAGATGAATTGAATGTGCGTTGCCCCCATATTCAAGTTATAGACGAGTCGGACGTTGAGGTCAAGATAATTTGGAAGCTTGGCCTCGACTTCCGGTGTATTGGGATCAGCATCATCATCATAGGTATTCGTATACGAAGCATAATAATCATCCCAGAATTGTACACCGACAACGAATTTTAGCGGTATCGGTGCAAAATCCCAACCCACTTCGCCGCTGATCATGGTCATGGGTGAAAAGGGAACGTACTTTCCTTCAACATCTTCTTTATTTTTGCCGAAAATCTTTTGTACCTCAAGATCCTTCCACTTATTGTCAGACTTCGTTACCGCCAGCCCGAATAGCAGGTTGTTCATACGACCGTTGGCAGCAAGTTCAACACCCTGGTGAACGGCTGAGCCTGCATTAATGGTCTCTCGGTCCCCTTCCTGGTTGGTGACAAACTCGATCTTATCAGAGAACATCATTCTGTAGTAATTCGCCTCGAACGTGAAATTGTGCGTCCGATATGCGCCACCAAATTCGATGTTCTGTACGGTTTCCGGTTTCAGGTCGGTGTTTCTCGGACCGCTACTCCGGCTGTACCAGTCACCCGTCTTCGGCTCTTTTTTCGCCAACGAATAATTTACCAGGACATTGATATTGTCCGTGATATTGTAGTTCAATCCAACTTTTGGTTGGAAGAATTTAAACGTGCGTTCGTAGTCAGAATCCGTGTACTTTAGATTACCATTGGAATCTTTCATATCCTTGGTAGCATAGTAGTACTTGCCCGTCCACTGCTGGGCACCGAAATCGTAAATTTCGATGGGATTCTCAACGACCTTCGACGTGTACACCGCGTAAGATGCGTCGAGCATAACCGTCAAGTGCTCGATCGGGCTTACGAGAAACCGTGCGAACCCGGACATATTTGTCACCTTACCGGTGTAGTCATATCGCCTCTGGACTTCGTCGATAGTTCTGACACCGCCCTGACCGTCTGACATCCTAAAAAGTTTTGTTTGCGCATAATGATCGGCCGTCCACAGACGAAGCTCACCACCCACCGTGTACGTCAAGAAATCATTAAGCCTGTGCTGGTAAGCAGTGTTCAAACCAAACTGCGTGTGGTAATTCTGTGAATCATTTTTCCAGGAATGGCTGAAATCTCCATTGGGAAGATTCGTGGCCCTGGATACGGACTGCCCCTTGTATGTTTTTGTCTGTGGGTCATACCCGCTGAGGACAACACCCGTATTCTCATAGATCCAGCGTGCATGGCGGCCAAAGTACTTGTCATCCGTGGACGCTGAAACGGTCTTGAATCCGACTTCGCCGGTCTGAACATCAAAGTAGTCGTTGCGCAAATAGCGTCCGCCACCTTGGCCGGTTGTAACAAAGGCGTTCGTAGCGAGGAACTGGTTTTTATCGATACCCCATTCGTGGTGTAGTTCGAACTGTGGTTTGAAGTAATAATTCTCCTGGTACGGATGATCGTAACGGTTGTATTCACGTCCGAGTTTATCCATCAATTTCATATCCTGCATGGTACGCGCCTGCAAGTGTTTCTGCGGAGCACCGATGAAGTTAAACGTCAACTTGTGATTGCCGAAAAGCCCCTGGACTGCACCATAAAAACTATGTCCGTCATACCTGGTGTTCCGGATGTACGATTCTCCATATTTCCGTTCGTACCGGAACGAGAAATTCAGCTTATTGTCCATCATTAATCCGCTTGTGTATTCCACGGAAGCAATATAGTTCGCCGGAGTGCGGGAACGCATCGCCCCTGTTTGAGGATCGAGTGTCCCTTTATTCTCATAAGCTCCACCGCTAAAGCGGAAGCTCAGTTTTTCGTACGGACTCATGCCTGCCGTGATGACATTGATGGATCCACCAAAGGCGCCGGAGCCATAGAGCGACGAACCCACGCCGCGCTGGACCTGGATACTGCTGGTATTTCCTGACAAGCCCGTCCAGTTGGACCAGTACACCCACTGCGACTCCGGATCGTTGACCGGAATACCGTTGATCATCACCTGGGTATGTTCAGCGTCAAATCCACGGATGTAGATTCCAGCTTCGCCGAGACCGATGTTCGTCGTGAATACCCCGGGTACATACCGAAGGAGGTCAGGCACATCCTGTGTCGTGTATCGTTCATCGATTTCCGCACGTCCCACGTCCGTAAACGCTATCGGTGTTTCACGAACCCTGGCCCGGTTGACCTCTTTGACCACTTCTCCCATTTCCAGAACGGTTGGCTTCAACATCAGATTATGAGTCGTAGCACCCTTGACGTCGATGTTGACGACTTCGCGCTTGTACCCGACAAACGAGTACTCGACTCTGTACGTCCCGTTCGGAATACCTGTGATCTTGTATTCACCTTCAGTGTTTGTTACCGCCCCACGTCCGAGTGAGGGAATATAGACGTTTGCCCCGACCAGCGCAGTCTTGGTATCTTCGCCACGAACCTTGCCGCTGAGAGAGCCTTCCTGGGCTACAGCAGCAGTCGTGAAGCCAAGAACAACAAGGACGAGAGCAAGAGAACGTATAACAACGCTCATAAAAAACTCCTTATAAAAATGTGTATGAGGATGTGGAGAGAGAGAATTCGGCGTAAAGAGACATACTTTTATCGAGATGCTCTTCTCAAATGAAGGTTGGAAATTGGTACGAAAAATACTTCGAAACGATGTTTACGGAGCCGGCAAAACTCCTACGGGCGTGGCTTTTGTTTTCTCGCCTCTTTTTTTATCCCTCAGTACCTCCCCAGACCACCAATCATGCAGGCGCCCTGAAGTTTACGGAGAAAGACAATTAGTTCCAAAACGTCCCGGCGATTTCAGTATTAAAAATTCTCCCCCCGAATAAAAACCGCTCCTGGTAGTGGCCATCGGACAGGTGCGAAAAAATCACCCCCCTTCCCGTGGATGAATGGGCAAAAACACCGTTTCCGATATAGATGCCAACATGGCCCACGCGGCGAATATTTCGGTTCGTCCCGGTAAAAAAAATGAGGTCACCAAATTGTAACGAGTCCCTTGCGATCTTCACTACTGCCGAGCCCTGGCGATGCGAAACCCGCGGCAAGTCAACGGAAAGGACCGATCGCATGACGCGTCGGGTGAACGCCGAACAGTCTATCCCTCGTCTGGAGTTCCCACCGTATGTGTACCGTGTTCCCAACCAGTCGTAAATGCATTCCAGGAGTTCGTGTCGAATCGTACTGGAATAGAACGGCGACCGCCAGTCAAAGTCCGGCGTAACAACCGCCGTTCTCCACCACGGTTCCTTGACTGCTGATGTGTCAACATATTCCGGCAAATATCTCTGAAACAGCTTCCGCGCTTTTCTCAGAGCATTCGCACGACGGACGATCGCTGCGGCCGGTCTCTGTGGACCCGTTCTCTCCACCTGCCGAGCATCTGGCATTTTTGCCTGAATACCGGAAGGAGCCGCGCAAACACAGCTCCACACCACTATTGAAAAAAAGAATTTTCTCATTTATCCCGAAACCCTAATAAACATCATTTTCGATACGTCACAATAATTCCGGAAGACGTCATCATTCCGCATTCCACATCCCGACAACAGGAGCGCCTGGTCTCCGCCGCGTTACATCTCTTCAATGATGTGGATTAATTCTTCGATGTCATGAAGGAAAAATTGTGCCGTGGATTTCTTGCGACTGCCCATACGAATCGTGATACCCTCGGCAAGATAAGAGAAGGCGGACTCGTCGGATATTCCACCACCTACGTACATGGTTTCTACCCGCTTCGCATTTCGCTTCTGGAGCCAGAACCGCACCATGTGTGATTTATCCCATTGCAGTTTGGATCGTAGCTCGACTCCGCCCGGAACATTGTATAGATTCCATTCAGGAGTCTTGACACTTGGACGAATGGCCGATAGCAGTTCCACCACAGAGCCGCCATTGGCATTACCCGACGATTTGAATCGAACAAGATACCCCCGATCAGAGACTTCGACGTATCCAAGCTTATCAAGATCGGATTTCATCTTATCCAGCATTTCTTCCAGTTCGGCCCTCCGCGCCCGAACTTCCTCCTGGATCAAATACCCTTCTTCCGTCACTGCCTCGATACCGGATCGACCGATATACACAAAATTACTGATGCCGATTTGCTCCGCCAGTATACGCGCCGGTCCGTCAGAAAAAATATGTATCACGTACCTGTCATTGTAAGAAAGTCTCTCGAGCTGTCTCTGGAGGCGAAACTGTGCCATAACCGTATCCGTGCTGCGCACCTTTGGCTTCAGCGCACGATCATGGTCAAGAAAAACCATGGTTGGTTTCCGTGTGTAGATAAGCTGCTGTAAGTCCTGTATTGAATTCATTCTCATATACCTTGAACAGTATTCCAAAAACCTATTCCTCGTCACAATGCCTGCAAAAAAAGGCACGTCTAATTAATGTAGTATTTTTCCCGGGCAATTGAAAACGCCGGCGTCTCTTCGCAGCTGTCCGGGTTACAGCCCTTGTACTGTCCAGGCATCAGAATTCTATTCCGCGTACTATATACATTCAACATCCCTGCCAGAACTTCCATGTTTGCTTATTGCGTTACGCATTCAGTTTTAATAAGTTGACATGTTATATGAAATCGAAAACAACCGAAACATATTCAGAAGAATCTAAAAGGAGGTAACATTGGCTGTACAACTCACTGATCTCCAGCCAGAAGCCCTTTGGCGGCATTTCCACGGAATAACGCAGGTCCCGAGACCGTCCAAGAAAGAAGAAAAAATTCTCGCGTACCTGAAAAAAATTATTGCAGAACTCGGGTACGATTACGAACAAGATGAAACCGGAAATATTGTCGTACGAAAACCAGCGACTCCCGGCTACGAAAACGCACCGACTGTTCTGATTCAGGGACACGTCGACATGGTGTGCGAAAAGAACAAGGGGACTGAACACGACTTTGACAACGACCCTATCAAAACGTTTGTAGACGGCGATTGGGTTAAGGCCGATGGAACTACGCTTGGATCTGACAACGGTATCGGAGTGGCAGCAGCGTTGGCGGTACTTGAAGCAAAGGATATCGTTCATCCTCCCATGGAATTCCTTTTTACCGTCGACGAAGAAACCGGACTAACCGGAGCCAAGGGACTTAAACCGGGTTTCCTGAAAGCGGATATCATGCTGAACCTGGATTCCGAGGAAGACGGCACGCTATATGTCGGCTGCGCCGGTGGAATGGATACGGCGGGCATAATGAAAACACATCTTACGGACGCACCCACCGGGTACGTACCGATGGAAATCATGGTAAGTGGTCTTAAAGGTGGTCATTCCGGTCTTGACATTCACAGCGGCCGGGGCAACGCCATCAAGTTCCTGACCCGCGTTCTGGCCGATCTTGCTCAACAAATCGATGTGAACCTCTCCTCCATTAGCGGCGGCAGCAAGAGAAACGCTATCCCGCGAGAAGCTGAGTGCGTTATCTATGTTCCCGAATCCGCCGTTGATATGATATCGAACCGGGTCCAAGAACTTACCGCTATTTTTCTGGATGAAATCAAGGCCGTTGAACCTGGACTTCAGGTATCCGCAAACTTGACCGAAGGTACCGGCAAGGTGCTGCCCTCGGCCCAATTCGAGACTCTGAAAAACACGTTATATGCTTTGCCTCACGGTGTCATAAAAATGAGCGCAGACATCCCTGGCCTCGTAGAAACGTCGACCAATCTCGCAACCATTACTCAGGATTCGGACAAGATCGTTATCGGAACCAGTCAGCGGAGTTCGGTTGAAACCGAGAAACAAGATATCGTCAATCAAGTAGTTGCGGTTTTGACCCTGGCCGGACTTGAAGTCGAATCCGGAGACGGTTACCCTGGTTGGAAACCCAACATGGACTCGGCAGCGCTTCATCATGTTAAGGAATCCTACAAGAATCTTTTCGGCGAGTATCCAGAAATCAAAGCAATACATGCCGGGCTGGAATGTGGATTGATCAGTGAGGTATTTCCGAATATGGATATGATCTCCTTTGGCCCAACGATCCAAGGAGCACACTCACCGGAAGAAAAAGTAAACATAAAAGCCGTCCAGAAATTCTGGGACCTCGTCGTAGCCGTGCTTCAACGCATTGCCAAAACCGCGGGCGACTAACTCTCTCGACGGGAATACACACGTGCGGTAAGGTCGACTTCGTTCCAGAGAAGCAAAAAACCCCCGTTTTTTTCAGGGGGTTTTTTTGACTTTTAAACAAAAACTGGTAGTATTACAATAGGTGTGAACAAAAGCTTCAGCTTTTTTGTTTGCAAGATACCAACTACTGAACACGAGACAGACAAGAAAACGATCTATCTTATACAGAAAGGAGTTTCGAATGCCTGGTCAAAGGAAAACAAAGGGAATGAAAATTTATGACGCCGCCAGAAAGGTGCTTGAAGAAATTGGAGAACCCATGCATTACGCCGATCTCACAGAGGAAATGCTCAAACGTGGATACTGGCGCACACTCAGTCAGATACCCAAGGTCACCGTTTACTCGTCTCTTTACACGCACATGAAAAAGCATGAAGATTCGCCATTCATGCTTGTCAAAAAAAGTGTATTTGGCCTCAAGGCTTGGGAATCGCAGTAACGATTCTGCAGGTGTATTTTTCGAAGTCATTCCTCCCGCTCTGAACATCCCAGGCCCTTCTTCCTGAACCCGCATCACATTGAACTCTTCTTCTAGAGTTCGTGTTATGACCATACAATGAAAACAGCGTTCTATACCCGAATGCTCTTACTGCTTTTCCTGGGCTTTGAGGTTCAATGTCAGCCGGGGCTGAAAAGGACAAAACCAATGGCACTTCCACAACCACGGTACGAACAAGAGTTCGAGATGCCCGACCTGGCCACCCTGCCTCCGGACGGTGGCCCGCGTTTCAATCGCCTTATCTTTGAATCCAGCCCCTACCTCCTTCAGCATGCGAACAACCCCGTCGACTGGTATCCCTGGAATGCGGAAGCCTTCGAAAAGGCCGTACGGGAAGACCGTCCGATATTCCTGTCTATCGGGTATTCCACCTGTCACTGGTGCCACGTCATGGAACATGAATCATTCGAGAACGATGATGTTGCCGAGTATCTAAACAAATACTTCGTTGCAATAAAAGTTGATCGAGAAGAACGACCCGATATCGACCATGTCTACATGACCGTATGTCAAGCTTTAACCGGGAGTGGAGGATGGCCGCTGACGATTTTCATGACGCCGGATCGAAAACCGTTTTTCGCCGGAACGTATTTCCCTCCTGAAACCCGTTTCGGAAGACCCAGTTTTCTTGAACTCCTGGAACGTATCCATGACGTGTGGATCAACGATCGAGAAAAGGCCGTGGCGTCCGGCTCAAACCTCGTGCAGGCGCTTTCATCATGGTCAGGAGCCACATCCGGTCACCCGCTGGACCGTGACGCTCTCTCACAGGCTGATGAGCAATTCAAGCGATCTTATGATATCGAGAATGGAGGATTCGGAGGCGCGCCTAAATTCCCGATGGGACATTCGCTAAGTTTCCTCCTCCGTCGGTGGAAACGTACCGGCGATCCGGCTCTGCGTGAAATGGCCTTGCACACCTTGCGTGCTATGTATAATGGTGGAATGTACGATCATCTCGGGTTCGGTTTTGCCCGGTACTCCACGGACGCCCGGTGGCTTGTTCCCCACTTTGAAAAAATGCTGTACGATCAGGCGTTGTTGTTACGCGCTTACACGGACGCCTACCAGGTTGCGCAAGATCCTTTCTACGCCCGAGTCGTACGCGAAATCGCGCTCTACGTTCAGCGCGATATGACTGATATGGGCGGTGGATTTTACTCTGCCGAGAACGCGGATTCCGAGGGCAAGGAAGGAAAATTTTACACCTGGACGAAACGAGAAATCCTGGATGTACTCGGCAGCAGCGATGGCGTCTTATTCTGTCGATGGTATGGCGTCACCGATAAAGGGAACTTCGAAGACGGGCTTAATATTCTCCACGCTGTCGGGGATACTAACGAATTTGCTGATGATTTCGGAGTGTCCCCTGTTGTATTTCGGAAAAAATTGGATGCTTTACGCCACATCCTGTTTTCCCATCGGCGACTCCGCATTCATCCATCCAAAGATGATAAGATCCTGACGTCGTGGAACGGGTTGATGATTTCTTCACTGGCCAGAGCCGGCTTCGTCCTCGACGCTGATTCACTCATCAGCACGGCCATTCGTGCCGCTGATTTCATCCTGGCGAACATGGTTACGAGCGACAATACTATTTTCCACCGCTGGAGAGCCGGCAACGCGGGTATCGAAGGATATCTCGAAGATTACGCGTTTTTCATAGATGGTCTTTTGGAATTGTACCAGGCGACTTTCGATATCAAGTACCTGGAGAAAGCAACACAGTTACATCAGACCATGTTGCACAAGTTTCTTGATGTATCCGATGGTACATTGTTCACCACCGCCCACGACGCGGAGCAACTCATTGTCCGGATAAAAGATTCGTACGACGGTGCATTGCCTTCAGGAAACTCGATGGCGGCGTGGAACGCCATTCGTATCGCACGGTTTTCCGGTAATGCGACGGACGAAAAAATCGCGGAGCGAATCATGACCGGTTTTTCGAACCAGGTCCGGCAAGCACCAACTTCAAGCACAGTCATGCTCACAGCGCTGGATTTTGCCTTGGGACCAAGCCGCGAAATCATCATAGCCGGCAATCCCGGAACGAACGATACGCGCGCCATGATCGATGTACTTCGGCACACGTACCTTCCCGACGCAATCGTGGTTTTCAACCCCGGTGGAACTCCTGAACACCGAGTATCCCGAATTGTTTCGTACTTGCAGGGTCAAGGCGTGATAGACGGCAAAGCCGCAGCGTACGTGTGCGAGAACTTCACTTGTCAATTACCAGCGCATAACGCTCTGGACTTTCAACAACAACTTCATTCCAATGATTGAAACCGCACCTGATTTTTACGACAACATCTCCGGGTTTTACGACTCGATGACCCGGTTCGAACGGCGAATTGCAGCCGTGGAAAAATCCATCCGACAGTTGACTATGCAGTTTGATACCGGTACCATTGCCGATGTTGCGTGCGGTACCGGTGTTCACGCAATTGCCCTAGGCAGGATGGGATATAACGTCATCGGGTTCGATGCATCCGAACGGATGATCGCTCTGGCCCGACAGAATGCTCGCAGATTTGGTGTCAACACTATTCGATTTGAACAGGGGGAATTCCAGTCTCCGAAAATTCTTACCTCGGGTCCGTTCGCGCTGATATTGTGCCTTGGCAACAGCCTTCCCCACATTGCTTCACAACGCAAACTGGCCGAAATATTGGCATCGTGGAAGAGCGCACTATCGAAGGGTGGAGGGATCGTACTGGAATTACTGAATTACGATATCATTCTCGAAACCCAAAACAGGCTCATAGGGGTGACGGTTGATAGTACAGGAACCATTATCCGGTTTTACGATTTCACTTCTCCCCGACTGACTTTCAACATCCTTCGATTGACCACGGAGGAAAATAAACCACACGTTGAATGGCACGCTACGCCTCTTACGCCCTTTCGGGTAAACGACATTATTGACGCCGCGAAACAGGCGGGTTACACGTCAACCCTTGTCTATTCATCTTTGACCCAAGAAGAGTGGACAACGTCCAGCAAGAACACGGTACTCTTTCTTCGTCCTTGATATCCCACCTACCGACAGCGGCGAGACTGCCAATATATACCATACGAGGGTTTCGGAATATATACGCCGCAGTCGGAACAGAAAGGTTCATGAATCTTTCTGATATGCTTGTGATGCGCATGTCGCTTTGGGTGGGCGTCCTTCACATTGCAATTGTACGCATTCCGCGAATGATGGCCACAGGAAGGGGAAGTTTCAACCTTGACAAGAATTTCTTTTTCTCCGACGGCATTCCTTGAATGACGGGCTGTCGCAAACACATCGGCATGCTCGGTAGGACTTGTCTTTTTCAATCCATGCTGAGTGAAATCCCGTGGATGCCACTGGGAATGATGTTTTTCCTGCGACCGGGTATTAACAGCAAATGCAAAGAGAACGATGAGGAAGATGTACTTGGTCATGATACTGTTTCCCGATTGGTGATGAGATACTGCGTCTTTATCCAATGAAAGCGCGGGCAAGCGTTCCGGCGCTGTATGTTAAAAAAGATTCGGTTAATTCAAAAACGACGGTCTTCGATTCGTTACGCATCCTTGTGGAACCCGCGCAAACAGTGGATTTTGATTTTCTTTCTCCCACTCTCTACTTTACGATGGTATATGTACTCTCTCCATGATACACGATGACACACGGTACGACGATCATAATGGTTTGCACTATTTGAGCTGGCAGAATTTCACATGAAAAAACACGGTAATCCGGAGGACACAATAGATGTTGAAGCTGCCCTGCACGG
>Ga0256830_1002162_pt1 | contig 13201 bp, 11 predicted proteins | sample 128326metaG_FD_190537 | JGI IMG/M metagenome (GOLD analysis project Ga0256830, IMG submission 190537) | Hydrothermal vent microbial communities from Lau Basin, Pacific Ocean - 128-326 | ecosystem: Environmental > Aquatic > Marine > Hydrothermal vents | place: Pacific Ocean: Lau Basin | collected...
CAGCCGCCCCATAGACGAGCTGTTCCTGGATCGGTCGCGCTGGCCGGACCTCAATGAGGCAGATGAAACAGAGGTGAGGAGCGTACTGACTGAGGTCACGAACCTTCCCCATGCGAAGGCCTGCGAGAAAGTCCTTGAGCTCGAAACCAGACACGGCCCGCGGCGGGGATGGGTGTGGGCACGGTTGGGTCTGTCACCCATGGCGAACGTTCTCGAACCCCTGACGCAACTTGCCCGGGCCGTGAGAACAGGATTGGGCGGGCATACGCCGGACGAGATGGCGGAAGCGTATCTACAGCACGGCTGGCAGGCTGATGCGGCAAGCTGGGAAGCGCTTGCGGAGGTGGCGACAGGCGATGAAGCCCTTATGGCCCGCGTGGTCCGCCATCTGCTGCAACCCTGGATGGAGGATTCGGCGCAAGCCTTTCAGTCCGCGGTGGCGCGGCAGCCGCTCCCGGGAAGCGACGTGCTTTCTCAGGTCGAGGCCGGAGAAGATGCCTGCCTCCTGTTCGCCGATGGATTGCGCTTTGACCTGGGACAGCGATTGGCTGAGCGCCTGGAGGCCCGCGGACTTCGTGTGATCCTAGGCCATCGGTGGGCGGCGCTGCCTACCGTGACCGCCACGGCCAAACCGGCGGTGACGCCAGTGGCTGAGCAAGTGACCGGCAAGCAACTGGGAGAACAATTCGAAGCTTTTATGGTGCCGGGAGACAAGGCAGCAAATGCGGCCAATCTGCGGGCAGCCATGAAGACGCAAGGTTATCAGGTCATCTCCGATGGTGCTTTGGACAGCCCACTTTCTCATCCGGCGCGGGGTTGGTTGGAGGCAGGCGATATCGACACGCTGGGGCACAAACTCGGCGCGCGCCTGGCAAGACAGATCCCCGAGGAACTGGATCGACTGGCGGACCGCATCCTGCGCTTGCTGGATGCCGGATGGCAATCCGTGCGTGTCGTGACGGATCATGGCTGGTTGCTCCTGCCGGGCGGTCTGCCGAAAGTCCGCCTCCCCAAGCATTTGACAGAAAGCCGCTGGGCGCGTTGCGCGGTCATTTCCGGAGACTCGGCGCCCGACATGCCACGTTTCCCCTGGCACTGGAACAAGTCACAGTGGTTTGCCGCCGCCCCCGGCATCGGCTGTTTCAACAAGTCCGAGGAATACGCGCATGGTGGCGTGAGCATTGAGGAGTGTCTGATTCCCGACCTGCTGATCGAGCGCGGTGATAAAACCCGTATTGCCGCCTCGATTGTATCCATCACCTGGCGCGGCCTGCGCTGTTTCGTGGAGGCCAGGGTGAGCGGCGGCATGGTGACGGTCGATCTCCGCCTCGGGCAGCCTGCCGGTCAATCGGTCGTTGCCAGTCCAAAGCCGATCGAGGACGACGGGGCAGCCAGCCTGGTGCTGGTGGATGACGAATTCGAGGACAAGCCACTGGTGCTGGTGCTTTGTGATGAAACGGGTCGGATTCTTGCCCAACAACCCACTTCTGCAGGTATTGATTCATGACACAGATGACCATGGAAATGGATGATCTCGACCGTTTGGCAGCGGATGCCTTCCCCGGCTATCTGGTCCGCAAGGATCTGGTGCGGCGATATGCGCGCCAGTATCCGGTTCCCACCTATGTCGTTGAATTTCTTCTGGGCCGCTATTGCGCCAGCGTGATTGAGGCGGAGATAGAGGAGGGGCTGGCCATTGTGCAAAAGCAACTCCAAGGGCGTACCGTGCGCACGGGGGATCAGGAAATTTTCAAGTCCCGGGCGCGCGAGGATGGATCAGTCAAACTGATCGATATCGTGCGGGCTCGGTTGGACACAAAGAATGACTGCTATGTGGCTGAACTCCCCAGCCTGAATCTGAAGGATGTGCAGATCTCCGATTCATTGGTCAAAGAGAACGAGCGCATGCTCACCGACGGCTTCTATGCCGAGATAACGCTGGAATATGATCCTCTGGTGGCACAGGAGAGTCAGGGGCGTCCCTTCCGCATTGCTGCCCTGAGGCCCATTCAGATGTCAAAGCCCGATGTCCTGGGGGTTTTGGCGCGTGGGCGGCAAGAATTCTCAACAGAGGAATGGCTTGACTTTTTGATCCGATCCGTCGGGTTGGAACCGAATGCGCTGGATGAGCGTGCCAAGCAGGTTGTACTGCTGCGTATGATCCCTTTTGTGGAGCGCAATTACAACTTCGTTGAACTGGGTCCGCGCGGTACCGGCAAGAGCCATATCTTTCAGCAAATTTCACCTTACTCTCACCTGATCTCCGGCGGCAAGGCCACTGTGGCGAAAATGTTTGTCAATATGGCTAATGGTCAGCGGGGCTTGGTCTGCCAATACGATGTCGTTTGTTTCGATGAAGTATCCGGCATCTCTTTCGACCAAAAGGATGGCGTCAACATCATGAAGGGCTACATGGCCTCTGGTGAATTCAGCCGTGGCAAGGAGAGCATACGGGCTGAAGGTTCCATCGTGATGGTCGGCAACTTTGATGTCGATGTACACCAACAACAGCGTATAGGACACCTGTTGAGTCCTTTGCCGAAAGAGATGCGCGACGACACCGCGTTTCATGACCGATTGCACGCCTATGCGCCAGGATGGGATTTCCCAAAGCTGAATCCCAATGAGCATCTGACAAATCACTTTGGTCTGGTTAGTGATTTCCTGAGTGAATGCTGGAGTCGCATGCGCCACTCAAGCCGGCTTTCGGTGCTGCAGAATCGGGTATTCTGGGGTGGTGCGCTCAGCGGTCGGGATATCGAGGCCGTCAACAAGACTGTTTCGGGGCTGATCAAGTTGATCTTCCCTGACCCGGAAATGCCTGTGCCAGACGAAGATCTGGAATGGATCGTGAGACTGGCGCTCGAGTCGCGCCGGCGGGTGAAGGAACAGCAAAAGCGTTGCCTCAAGAGTGAGTTTCGCAACACCCATTTCTCTTTCACCCTGGGCGTGGATGGCATCGAACAGTTTGTTTCCACACCGGAGCTGCACAGTGACGAGGCGATAGAGAGCGATCCGCTACCGCCGGGACAGGTCTGGGCTATCGGGCCGGGTGGTGGTGAAGCAGGCCCAGGTCTGTATCGAGTCGAAATCGCCGTGGGGCCGGGTAGTGGTGCCAAGATACTCAACCAACCGGTGCCACCGGCTTTCCGCGAGAGTGTCAAGGTGGGAGAGCAGAATCTCTATGCGCGCGCCAGAGAAGTGGTCGGCGACCGTGACCCGCGTGCTCATGAATATTCTATCCAACTACGCCCTTTCGATGCGGACAAATCGGGCTCCGGATTGGGCCTCCCCGTTCTGGTGGCTATGGTGGGTGCGCTTCTGGAACGAAGCGCCCGCGGAGGAACTATTCTTGTCGGGCCTCTCAACCTGGGTGGCTCGATAGAACTGATTCCGAATCCGGTTGCCATCGCCGAACTCGCAGTGGATAAACAAGCGACCACCTTGCTCATGCCCGTTGCCACCCGGCGTGCTCTAAACGATCTTCCGGATGAACTCTGGACAAAGATCAACATCGAATTCTACAGCGATCCGACGGATGGTGTGTTCAAGGCCCTACTCGAGTGATTTCAAGACGATGTGATGTTGTCCTGCCGGAGCCACTCAATGCGGGCCGGCCGCCGAAACTGCCCGGCTGACTTCCCTGTTTTCTGGGTAAGTCCGGGGCGATGGCACTGCCATCACTTGGCAAGCCATCGCAAAAGCCCGAGGAGAAAATCCGGAATCAGGGTTGATCTGGCTCGCCACCCGGCAGGCGCAGCAGGCGCTCGCTGCGCCAGACCCGCACCACGCGGATGCGTTTCGGTTCGCGCCGGTAGACGATGCGAAAGGGGGGATGGATCAGTTCCCGCAGAAAGGGCTGGTTAAACTCCGGTACCACGCGCCCCATGTCGGGACGATTCCTGAGCGCCTGCATACGGTCGAGGATCTCCCCCACCAGCCGCCGGCCGACCTCCGGCACGTCCTGTTCCGCGTACCAGGCCAGGATCGCCTCCAGGTCCGCCAGCGCGGATTCGGCGAAGGTAAGGGCGGGCGCCGGCACGTAGTTATTTCAGGCCGAGCCGTGCCCGGGCCTCCGCCAGACTGACCTCGCGCCCCGCATCCAGGTCGGCCAGGCCCTCCACCACGGCGCGCATGAAGGCGCGTTCCTCCTCGGCGGTCTCGAAGTCCGTTACCGACTGTACCACGGCCACGCCCCGCCCGCGGCTGGTGATCAGCACGGGCCGGTGGGTCTCGGCGGTGTGTTTCACCACCCGGCCCGGATTGGTCTTGAGGTCCGTGAGCGGCACCACGTCCTCGGAGAACTTGATGTTCATGGTCGTTTCTCGTGTACTGTGAACAGGACTGATTATAGTACCTGTTGACAGTGCTTTTTGCAGCCCATCCCACACCTTGCCGGCAGCTTTACCACGATCATCCAGCTCTCTTGCTCCCGCCGCAGTTCCGCCATGCCATCGGCATACCTGGGATGAATCCGTGTCCGGCCGAACGTGATCGATCTATCCACCACAAGCGTTTTTCTGACAGGCCTGCACATATCGAATGGCCTTCCATGTTGGCAAAACTTTCGCTACTCAGATCTTCACGACCCGGTCCGGCCCGAAGTCCGGATTCAGGGCCTCCGGGGCATAGCCGCGCGGGTTGCAGATCACCCGCGTGCCATGAATCTCGTAATCGAAAGACTCGTGCATGTGACCATGCAGCCACAGCGCCGCCCGGTCACCGTCCATGAGGGTCTCGAGGCTGCTGGCGAAGGCCGGGGTCAACAGGTCACGCGCAAACCGTGGATGCACCGAGCGGGACGAAGGGGCATGGTGGGTGACCACCACCGTCTTGCCGGCAAAGGGTTCCGCCAACATGGCGACCAGCCAGTCCCGACTTGCCGTGTGCAGCCTGACGGCTTCCTCGGGCGTGAATCGCTGCCCGTGATGTTGGATGATGGAAAAATCCGCCATCCGCTGCCGCGCGTGCCGCATGGCAAGAAACCTGTCCGCCTCACCAAACAGGGCGAAGTCCGTCCACAGGACGCTGCCCAGGAATCGTACCTCGCCGACGACGAGCTGATCGTCGTTCAGCACGTGAACATTCTCGGGCGCCCGTGACTTCAACTCGTCGATCAGCCCGAGATCATGATGGTAGAACTCATGGTTTCCCGGCACATAGACGACGGGCCGATCCGGGAATCTGTCCGCGGCCCAGCGCAAGCCACCCATGCCCACACCGATATCGCCCGCAAGAACGACCACATCGGCAGTGGTCGCCGGCGGCTCGAAGTCACCAAACTCCGTGTGCAGATCGTTCAGAATATGGAGTTTCACGGCGCAACTTTAGCACCCAACCCGAAAACGCACTTTTCCGGCAAGCCAGGCATGCGCCCTTCCCTGCAAGTGCAGTTTGAGAATGGAATGCGCCGATCGCCTGATTGATCGAGGCAATTTCACGCACACGAAAAAAAGCCCGCACAAGGCGGGCGATATCGCGATCTATTGGTGGGCCCGCACGGACTCGAACCGTGGACCAAGGGATTATGAGTCCCCTGCTCTAACCAACTGAGCTACAGGCCCGGCACTTGCTGAACCGCCGGACTGGCGCCTGTCCTCGTCACGAGGACGAGGAGCCGCCTTCTGCGTCGATGAAGCTGCGCAGGTGGTCGGAGCGGCTGGGGTGGCGCAGCTTGCGCAGAGCCTTGGCCTCGATCTGACGGATGCGCTCGCGGGTGACGTCGAACTGCTTGCCTACTTCTTCCAGCGTGTGGTCGGTGTTCATGTCGATGCCGAAGCGCATGCGCAGCACCTTGGCCTCGCGTGCGGTGAGGCTGTCGAGCACCGAGACGGTGGCCTCGCGCAGGCCTTCGAAGGTGGCGGAGTTGACCGGCGAGAGGATGTTCTGGTCCTCGATGAAGTCGCCCAGGCGCGAGTCTTCGTCGTCGCCGATGGGGGTCTCCATGGAGATGGGCTCCTTGGCGATCTTGAGCACCTTGCGCACCTTGTCCTCGGGCATCTCCATGCGCTCGGCCAGCTCTTCCGGGGTGGCCTCGCGGCCCATCTCCTGCAGCATCTGGCGGGAGATGCGGTTGAGCTTGTTGATGGTCTCGATCATGTGCACCGGGATGCGGATGGTGCGGGCCTGGTCGGCGATGGAACGCGTGATGGCCTGCCGGATCCACCAGGTGGCGTAGGTCGAGAACTTGTAGCCGCGACGGTATTCGAACTTGTCCACCGCCTTCATCAGGCCGATGTTGCCTTCCTGGATCAGGTCGAGGAACTGCAGGCCGCGGTTGGTGTATTTCTTGGCGATGGAGATCACCAGGCGCAGGTTGGCCTCGACCATCTCTTTCTTGGCTCGGCGAGCCTTGGCCTCGCCGATGGACATCTTGCGGTTGATTTCCTTGATCTCGCCAATGGAGATGCCGGCCGAATCCTGGATGGACACCAGCCGGTTCTGCGCGCGACGGATTTCGTCCGCGTATTCTTCCAGCACCGGCGAATAGCTTTCTTTCGCATCGATCTGGCGCTGCAGCCAGTCCAGGTCGGTTTCGTTGTCCGGGAAGGTGGTGATGAAGTCCTTGCGGGGCATGCGCGCCTTGGTGACACAGATGTCCATGATCACGCGTTCGCTGCTGCGTACGTTTTCGACCAGCTGGCGCACGTCGGCGACCAGCGCCAGCGCGAGCTTGGGCACCAGTTTCATCTGGCTGAGCTGCTCGACCATGTCGGCGTAGATCTTCTGCGTGCGCTTGTCCTGCCGGCCGTATTTCTCCGAGGCCTTGTGGTACTTGTCGAAACATTTGCGCAGTGCGCTGAAGCGTTCCTTCACCTCTTCCGGGTCAGGGCCGGTGTCGACCTCTTCTTCCTCTTCGTCTTCGACTTTTTCGGCGCCGGGCTTTTTCTGCGGCGCCGGCTGGGGCGGGAGGTCGTCTTCCTCGGTGACGAAGCCGGTGATGATGTCGGCGAGCTTGGCTTCGCCGTCTTCGTATTTCTGGTAGATGTCGAGTACCGAGCGGATGGTGCCGGGGTACAGGGACAGCGCGCTCATCACCTGGCTGAGACCGTCCTCGATGCGCTTGGCGATGACGATTTCGCCTTCGCGGGTGAGCAGCTCGACGGTGCCCATCTCGCGCATGTACATGCGCACCGGGTCGGTGGTGCGGCCGAAGTCGCTGTCCACGGTGGCCAGGGCCTGGGCGGCCTCTTCGGCGGCGTCTTCGTCGGTGGATACGCTGCTCTCGTCGGACAGCACCATGGTATCGGTGTCCGGCGCCACTTCGTGCACCACGATACCCATGTCGTTGATCATGCCGACAATGTCTTCGATCTGCTGGGGGTCAACGATGTCGTTGGGCAGGTGGTCGTTGACCTCTCGATAGGTCAGAAACCCCTGCTCTTTGCCTTTGGCGATAAGGACCTTCAGTCGCGACTGTTGTTCTGCATTAATAGACATGTATCTGGTCGACCCTCACGAACGGACGCGGAAAATAGCCGCGTAGTATATCTGTTTACAAGAGGCTTGGCGACTGCTAGGCAGCCCCAGCCGGGAATTCAGGGCCGTGCCCTCCCTTTGGGGGCAAGCGCCTGTTGTAACTGTGTTTTCTCCTGGTCCGTCAGGCTGCCCGAACGGGCCTTCGCGAGCAGGGCATCCACCCGCTGCTCGTCCGCCTGGGCGGCGAGGCGCGTCAGAAGATCACGGAACTCGGCGGCCAGGCCGGATTCGGGCAGTGTCAGGGGCTGTGCGGCCAGCTTCGCCAGGTGGCGTCCTGCGGCTTCGTCTCGCCAGTGTTCTACTAAGACCCCGCAGCTAACCTGCGGGTTCAGGCGAATGAATTCAACCAGTTGACGCAATAGCGGCATGCCGGGCGCATCCAGCTCGGGCATGAATTCGCCGTCGTCGCACAGGTCCACCAGCTGCGGCCGGTGCAACAGCAGGCGGATGGTCTGCCGCACCGCCGACGGCGCGCTTCCGTCGCTGCCGCTAGGCGCCTGGCGCCGGCCTGTTCCCCTTTGTGCCGTGCCGAGGGTGAGGTCGGGCAGCGCTTGGGCGTCGATCTGCGCGATCTCCGCCAACCGTGTCGCCATCATATGACGAAAGACACCGCCGGGAAGTTTCGCCAGCAGCGGGCGGCAGCGCTCAACCAGTCCGGCCCGGCCGTCGATGGTGGATACATCGACCGCTGCGGTCATTTCTCCAAAGAAATAATCGGCGGTGGACATCGCGTCCGTCACGCGGGCGTCGAAACCGGCCTTGCCTTCCTTGCGTATCAGCGTGTCCGGGTCCTCGCCGTCGGGCAGGAACATGAAGTTTACCTGCCGCCCTTCCGACAGTACCGGCAGCGCATTTTCCAGCGCGCGCCAGGCAGCCTGCCGGCCCGCGCGGTCTCCGTCGAAACAGAACACCACCCGGGGCACGATGCGGAACAGGCGTTCGAGATGGTCGCGGGTGGTCGCGGTGCCTAGCGTGGCCACCGCGTTGTTTACGCCGAACTGGGCCAGGGATACCACGTCCATGTAGCCTTCCACCACCACCAGCCGCTGCAGTTTTCGCTCGGCCTTGCGCGCCTGGTACAGGCCGTAGAGCTCGCGCCCCTTGTGGAAGATTGGTGTCTCGGAGGAATTCAGGTACTTGGGGCCGTCGTCGCCACCCAGCAAACGCCCGCCGAACGCGATGACGCGCCCGCCGCGGTCGCGAATCGGAAACATGATGCGGTCGCGGAAACGGTCGTAGTGACCGCCGCTGTCTTTCTTCACCACCATGCCGGCCTGCTGCAGCTGCTCGACGCTGACGCCCTGCGCCTTCAGCGCCGGGGCCAGGGTATCCCAGCCCGGGGGGGCGAAACCCAGCTCGAAGCGGGCGGCGATCTCGCCGCTGAGGCCACGACCCTTCAGGTAGTCGGTGGCGCGGGCGGCATCCACGTGCTGGCGCAACTGTTGCCGATAGAACGCGGCGACCTTTTCCATCACCGGGTACAGATCCTGATGGCTCTTCTCCGCGGGCGCGCCGGTGCCCGCCTCGCGAGGCACCGGCATGCCGACGCCGGAGGCCAGTTCCTCCACCGCTTCCACGAAGCCCAGGTGTTCGTATTCCATCAGGAACCCCAGCGCGGAGCCGTGGGCGCCGCAGCCGAAGCAGTGATAGAACTGCTTGTCCGGGCTCACCGTGAACGATGGGGTCTTTTCGTTGTGGAACGGGCAGCAGGCGTGATACTCGCGCCCGGCCTTTTTCAGCTGCACACGGGAATCGATGACATCGACGATGTCCGCCCGCGCCAGCAGTTCATCGATGAAAGAGGAGGGGATGCGACCGGCCATGGGGGGATTCTATACCGGAGCGGCCATTGAGCGGCAGCGCGGGCCGGCATCGTGTCGCCGGCCGGGGCGCGGTGGAGTCTACTGGCCGGACAGCCGCTGCTTGATCTTCTGGCTCACGGCGCCCATGTCCGCCCGACCCTGCACCTGGGGCTTGAGCACGCCCATCACCTTGCCCATGTCCTTCATGGATACGGCGCCGCTGGTCTCGATGGCCTGGGTGATCAGCGCGTCGAGCTCGGCGTCGTCCAGCGCTGCGGGCAGGTAGTCCTGCAATACGCCGATCTCGTAGCCTTCCTGGTCGGCCAGTTCCTGCCGGCCGGCGTCCTCGTACTGGCGCACCGAGTCCCGACGCTGCTTGACCATCTTGTCCAGCACCGCCAGCACCTGGGTGTCGTCCAGCTCGACGCGCTCGTCCACCTCGCGCTGCTTGATGGCGGCCAGGGCCAGGCGTATCACGCCGAGGCGGGCCTTGTCCTTGCTGCGCATTGCAGTCTTCATGTCGTCGGTCAGGCGCTGCTTGAGGGAGGAATCGGTCATGGGCGGAATCTACCTTTGGTAACTGGTATGGAGGTAACTGGTATGGAGGTAACTGGTATGGAACACCGGGGCCGAACCGGGTATTTGGCCATATAACGCCGGATAAGCAGACGCGCCGCTGTGGCGGGAACCACAACGGCGCGTTGGAAGTACTGCTCTGCCGGATGCCGGCTGTCGCCAGCCGACGGAAAAACTAGTAGAGGCGCTTGCGGCGCTGCACGTCGCGGAAGACCTTTTTCATGTGGCGCTTGACCGCGGCAGCCATCTTGCGCTGGCGCGCCTGGGTGGGCTTTTCGTAAAACTCGCGGCGGCGCACTTCGGTGAGTACACCGGCCTTTTCGCAGGAACGCTTGAAACGACGCAGGGCAACGTCGAAGGGCTCGTTTTCTCGAACACGTACACTCGGCATTAGACTTCCAATCCTTATCTGTATGGCTTGCTGTTTATCTTCGCGGCAGTGGCGCGTTGACCAGGCGCCGACCCGCAGCGCGGATCGAAGCAATGGTACAATCCCTGCCTTCATCGACCACCGGCCAGCGGTGGGCGAGGAAACGGCGAATTCTAGCCAGTTGCGGCCGAAAAAGCAAAAGCGCCGTGCTGACACCACCCCACGGGAACCAGGAACAGTGGCAATACGGGTACTGGGCATCGAAACCTCCTGCGACGAGACCGGCGTCGCGATCTACCACAGCGAGCACGGCCTGCTGGCCGACGCACTGTACAGCCAGGTTGCGCTACACGCGGATTACGGCGGCGTGGTGCCGGAACTGGCGTCACGGGACCATGTGCGCAAGACCCTGCCGCTGGTCCGGCAGGTGATGCGCGAGGCCGGCTGCAGCCGCGCCGATCTCGACGCGGTCGCATTCACCGCCGGCCCCGGGCTGGTCGGTGCGTTGCTAGTGGGCGCTGCCATCGGTCGCGGCCTGGCATGGTCGCTGGGCTTGCCGGCGGTTGCCATCCATCACATGGAGGGCCACCTGCTCGCGCCGCTGCTGGAGGACAACCCACCCGCGTTTCCGTTCGTCGCACTGCTGGTGTCCGGCGGCCACACCCTGCTGGTGGCGGTGGATGGCGTGGGCGAGTACCGCATCATCGGTGAGACCCTGGACGACGCCGCCGGCGAGGCCTTCGACAAGACCGCCAAACTATTGGGACTGGACTACCCGGGTGGGCCGGCGCTGGCCGCGCTGGCCGAACAGGGCGACCCGAAACGCTTCCGCTTCCCGCGCCCGATGACCAACCGCCGTGGACTGGACTTCAGCTTCAGCGGCCTGAAGACCTTCGCCATCAACACGCTGGCCGAAAACACCTGCGGTGACGCAGCCCGCGACGCGCAGACCCGCGCCGACATCGCCCGCGCCTTCGAAGAGGCGGTGGCCGACACCATGGCCATCAAGTGCAAGCGTGCGCTGCAACAGACCGGGATGACGCGGCTGGTGATGGCCGGCGGCGTCAGCGCCAACCGCAGGCTGCGCGCACGACTGCAGCGCATGGCGCAGAAGGAGGGTTTCGATATCTTCTATCCGCGCGCGGAATTCTGCACCGACAACGGCGCGATGATCGCGTTCGCCGGCAGCCTGCGCCTGCAGGCCGGCGCGCGTGACGTGCTCGGCGACAGCGGTTTCAACGCCTATCCCCGCTGGCCCATCGACACGCTGACGCCGCCCTGAGTTCAGTCTCGAAAGCCTCGAAAAACGGCAGGCACGAAAAAGCCGGCGCCCCGAAACCGGGGGCCGGCTTTTTTTGGAATGCCTGAACGGATCGCGTCAGCCCGCCATGTCCTTCAGCTTCTTCAGCGGTTGAATCTTCACCACGGTGCGCGCCGGCTTGGCCTTGAAGATGGTCTCCTCGCCGGTGAACGGATTGATGCCCTTGCGCTTCTTGGTGGCCGGTTTGCGCACGGTCTTCACCTTGCACAGGCCCGGCAGCGTGAACGTGCCCGCGCCGTTTTTCTTGATGTGGCCGTTGATGACAACGGACAACGCATCGAATACCTTGGCAATGTCTTTCTTGGACAGCTCGGTGTCCTCGGCCAGCTTGGCGTACAGTGCGCTCTTGGTCATCGGCTCCTTGATGGTCGCAACACGCTTGACCGGTGCCGCCTTCTTGGCCGCGGCCTTCTTCTTGCTAGCAGCTTTCTTCTTTACAGCTTTCTTTTTGGTCGCCATTCGGCAATCCCCCTTTGATAAGTGGTGAGTCGTCTTGGAATTCGTAAACGGGTAAAACGTGAAACCGGGCCAGGCGATTCTATCAATATGTCGCTGATATGAAAGTACCACAAGCCGATTTGCCGGGTTTTATAGTCTCTTTTTGCGATGCGTGCAACGCATATCGGGGAAACAGCCGTTTTTGACAACGGCTTTGTCGTTGACTTTGGCGGGCGGCGCGGCGACCGGGCAGCGCCGGATACGTGATGTGTGCAGGAAGTTTTTCGTGCCATTACGCAATCGACACGCTACCATTGCCACAAACGCCGCCCATATGAAATGCAAAGTCCAGGGCCATGACTTCTTCATCCGATTCCAGCAAGCCTGTGCGCAGTGTTCCCCAGGTGCTACGTTCGAACCTGATTGCGCAGACGCGCATCTTCAAGGTCGAACAGCGCGATCTGCGCTTCTCCAACGGCGTGGAGGTGAGTTACGAACGCCTGGTGGGTTCGTCCAATGGCGCGGTGCTCATCGTGCCGTTGCTGGATGATGACACGGTACTGTTGATTCGCGAATACGCCGCCGGCGTTCATCGTTACGAACTGGCCTTGCCCAAGGGGCGCATTGAAGCCGGTGAGGACCTGCTGGATGCGGCCAACCGCGAAATCATGGAGGAGGTGGGTTACGGTGCGCGTTCCCTGCATCACCTGACCAGCCTGACCGTCGCGCCGGGCTATCTCGGTCACCAGACCCACGTGGTGCTGGCGCGGCAACTCTACCCGGAGAGACACGAGGGTGACGAACCGGAAGACATCGAAGTGGTGCCGTGGAGCCTGCATCGTCTGCCGGAGTTGCTGAACCACGAGGAATGCACCGAGGCGCGAAGTATTGCGGCGCTGTTCATGGTGCGAGAACATCTCGGGCAGGAATGCTGACGACGCCCGCGTCGCACCCGGCGCAGCATCCGCAGTGAGACCACGAAACGGGACGATGCGTTGAACGGGAACCCCCATTCACAACTGCTGAACGACGTCATGGCCCTGTCCCGCGAGGCCGGTGAGCGCATCCTCCAGGTGTACGACACCGACTTCGACGTTACCCGCAAGACCGACAATACGCCGCTGACCGCCGCCGACATGGCTGCCCACCACTGCATCGTTGACGCGCTGGCGGGGCTTACCCCCGACATTCCGGTGCTGTCCGAGGAATCCAGCC
>Ga0256830_1002163_pt1 | contig 13201 bp, 10 predicted proteins | sample 128326metaG_FD_190537 | JGI IMG/M metagenome (GOLD analysis project Ga0256830, IMG submission 190537) | Hydrothermal vent microbial communities from Lau Basin, Pacific Ocean - 128-326 | ecosystem: Environmental > Aquatic > Marine > Hydrothermal vents | place: Pacific Ocean: Lau Basin | collected...
GGCGGGCGGCGCGTGGTCCTCGACACGGCCCATACCGCAGAGAGCCTGGCGGCGACGCTCGAGGCCTTCCGCCGGGAGGAGCCCGGGCGTCGGGCTCTCCTCCTCGCGCTTCGGGCGGACAAGGACCCGCGGGAGATCGCCCGGGTGCTCGGTCCGCCGCAGCCCGACGAGGCCCGCTGGGTCTGCCCGGCGGGGGAGCATCCGGCTTCGGCCGATCCCCGGCGGCTCGCGGTCGCGCTCGGGGCGCGCCCGCTTGCCCGCCCCCTCCTGCCGCCCGGAGACGAACCCGTCCTCGTGACCGGGTCCACGTATCTTGTGGGCGCGCTCCGGCCGGCCCTCACCCTGCCTCCGGAGCCCGGACCATGGGCGCCATCCCCGAGGAACCCCCCGCCGAAGGCCGGCTGAGCTACCGCTCGGCCCTGGTGGACCGCCTGCGCCATCTCGGCGAGGTGCGCGCCGGCCGCCTGCGCCTGCGCATGCCCCGGCACTTCGGCTTCTGCTGGGGTGTGGACCGGGCCCTGGCCATGGTCGAGGAGGCGCGGGCGGCCTACCCGGATCGGCCGCTCTGGCTCCTCAACTCCATCATCCACAACCCGCGGGTGAACCGGGACCTCCTGGAGGCCGGCATCGGTTTCCTCAAGGGCCCTCTGGCCGAGGAAGGAGCCCTCGATCGCCTCGGCCCCGAGGATGTGGTCATCGTGCCCGCCTTCTCCGCGGAGGTGGAGGAGATGCGTCTCCTGGAGCAGGCCGGGGTCACCGTCGTGGACACCACCTGCCCCTGGGTGATCAAGCCCCACAAGCGGACCCTGAAGTTCATCCGCGAGGGCTTCACGACCGTCATCCACGGCACGGTGGGTCACGACGAGACCCGGGCCACCTGCTCCCTGGTGCGGGACGCTGGCGGCCACTACGCGGTGGTCCACGATCTCGACGAGGCTTCCTGGCTCGGCCGCTTCCTGGCCGGCGAGATCGCCGCCGCGGAGCTGCGTGCGGGCCTCCATCCCGGCGCTCTCTCGCCGGGCCTGGATCCGGAGCGGGATCTTCGGCGCATCGGCATCATCAACCAGACCACCATGCTCGCCAGCGAATCGCGTCAGGTCGCGCGGATCCTGCGTGGTGCCCTGGTCCGGCGCCACGGGGAGGAGGCCCTGGAGCACTGCTTCCGGGACTTCGACACGATCTGCAACGCCACCCAGGAGAACCAGGACGCCGCTTCGGCGGTCATGGCCGCAGGCGTGGACCTGTTCCTGGTGGTCGGCGGCTACGACAGCTCCAACACCCGCAACCTCGCCCGCGTCGGCGACGACGCCGGCGTGCCGAGCTACCACATCGAGGGCCCGCACTGCCTGGAGGCCGGGGAGATCGTGCATCGTGACCGCATCACCGGCGAACTGGTGCGGGCGCGCGGCTGGCTGCCGCCGGGCGAGGCCACGGTCGGATTCACGGCCGGCGCCTCGACGCCGGATGCGGTCCTGGAGCAGGTCGTGGAGCGGGTGGTCGAGCTCGCCGGCGAGCGCCTGGTGCTGCCCGAGGCGGTCTGAGGCGTTCCGTTCAGTCCTCCTTGCGCCCGGTCCCGCCGTACACGCCCTCCAGCTCCTCCAGGAGCTCCAGGTAGGAGCGGTAGCGGCTCTCCGGGAAGTCCTCGCCGGCCTCCCGGGCCGCGAGCACCGCGCAGCCGGGTTCTTCCCGGTGCAGGCAGTCCGGGAAGCGGCAGCGGCGCCCGGCCTCGCGGAACTCGGGAAAGTGGAGGCGGAGCTCGTGGGGTGGCAGGCCCCAGGGCCGGAAGACCCGCACCCCGGGGGTGTCGATCACCGCCCCGCCCATGGCCAGGGGATACATGCGGGCGAAGGTCGTCGTGTGCCGCCCGGACTTGAGGGAGCGGCTGGTCGCGCGGGTGCGCAGGCCGAGGCCGGGTTCCAGGCCGTTCAGGAGCGAGGACTTGCCGACGCCGGAGAGGCCGTAGAGGACGGTGCAGTGGTCCTTCAGGAGGGCGGCAAGCTCCTCCAGGCCCTCCCGGCGCCGGGCCGAAGTCCAGAGCACGGGGTAGCCGGCCCGGCGGTAGGTGGCGGTCACGGCCTCGAGGCGGCGGCGCCGTGCCAGGTCCGTCTTGTTCAGGACCAGGACCGCCGGGATGTCCTGGAAGGAGGCGGCCGCAAGGATCCGGTCCGTGGTGATGCTGGAGAAGGGCGGGTTGCCGAAGCCGGCGACCACCGCGAGGCGGTCCACGTTCGCCGCCAGGGGCTGGCGGCGGGCGTCCTCGCCGGCGGCGCGGCGGGCGAAGAGGTTGCGCCGCGGCTCGATAGCGTCCACGACGAGCTCGCTGCCCTCGCGGACGGCGCGCACCCGGTCGCCGACCGCCAGGGGCACCCGGTCCTCGCGCCGCTCCTCGAAGAGACGGCCGCGCATCTGCGCCGGCAACACCTCTTCTTCCCAGAGGGGGCGTCCACAGGCGTCCGCCGGCACGACCTCGCACTGCCGGGCGTCCACGCGGACCACGACGCAGCGCAGGGTGTCCTCCATGAGCCCGGGATTCTAGCCCGGGGCGGTGCCCGGCTGCGGCCGCCTAGAATGCTCCCATGACCCTGGAACCGGTTCGGAGTCCGCGCAACAGCCGCCTGAAGGCGGTGCGGGCGGTCCGGGCCGGGCGCGACCGGGAGCATGTCCTCCTGGAGGGCCTGCACCTGATCCGCGAGGCCCTGGAGGCGGGGGCGGGGATCGAGTGGGTGCTGTACGAGCCCGGCCCGGGGCCGGCGGAGGAGGAACTCCTGGAGGATCTGCGGGCAGCAGGGGTCGAGGTCCGGGACTGCCCGCCGGCGCTCCTGCGCGAGGGGAGCGATCTGGACAGCCCGCGCGGACTCCTCGGGCTGGCGCGCCGTCCCGGCACGGCGCGCCGCACCCTCCTCGAGGAGACCGCCCGTTCGCGCGGCGTCCTCCTGGTCGCCGCCGGCGTCCAGGATCCGGGCAACACCGGCGCCCTGGTCCGGGCCGCCGCCGGCCTCGGCGCCACCGGCTTCGCCGCCCTGCGCGGCGGCGCCTCCCCCTGGCATCCCCGCGCTCTGCGCGGCTCGGCGGGGACCGCCTTCCGCCTGCCGGTGGTGGAGGGCTGGGCGCGGGAGACCTTCCTCGAGGAGGTGGGGGAGGCGGGGCTCGAGATCCTCGGCGCCGAGGCCGGCGGCGAGGACCCCGCGCGCCTGCCGCCGGCACGGAGCGGCCGTGTCCTGCTCCTCGGCGAAGAGGGCCGCGGCCTGGCGCCGGAACTCCGGCGCGCCTGCGCCCGCCGCCTCGGCATCCCCCTGCACCGCGGCGTGGAGTCCTTGAACGTGGCGACGGCAGCGGCGGTTCTCCTCTGGGAGCTCGGCCGGGGGCGGGAGGGATGAGCGGAGGGCTCTTCGAGGACCCGACGCGGGAGCCCTGGCCGGAGCCGGGCCCTTCCGCGCCCCTTGCCGAGCGCATGCGCCCGCGCCGTCTCGAGGAGTACCTCGGTCAGGAGCACCTCCTGGGGGCGGGCCGGCCCCTGCGGCTCGCCTTCGAGCAGGAGCGCTTCCCCTCGATGATCCTCTGGGGGCCACCGGGGACCGGAAAGACCACCCTGGCCCTCCTCGTGGCCCGGCGGGCGGGGCTCCGCTTCCGCCCGTTCTCGGCGGTCCTCACCGGCATCCCGGAGGTGCGGTCGGCCATGCAGGAGGCGGCCCGGGCGCGGCGCTCCGGCCAGGGGACCCTGGTCTTCGTGGACGAGATCCACCGCTTCAACAAGGCCCAGCAGGATGCCTTCCTGCCCTTCGTCGAGCGCGGCGACATCGTGCTGGTCGGCGCCACCACGGAGAACCCGAGCTTCGAGGTCATCGCCCCGCTCCTGAGCCGCGTCCAGGTGCACATCCTGGAGCCCCTGGACGAGGAGGCCCTCCTCGTCCTCCTGCGCCGCGCCCTGGAAGACCGCGAACGCGGCCTCGGCGCCCGCCGGATCCGGGTCCGCGACGCACAGCTCCGGGCCCTGGCGCGCTACGCGGGCGGCGACGCCCGCCGCGCCCTGGGGGCCCTGGAGGCGGCGGCGCGCACCGTGGATGTGGGGGCGGAGCTTCCCGACGCCGCTCTCGAGGCCGTGTTCCAGGGGCGCGTCCTCCTCCACGACAAGGCCGGCGACCGCCACTTCGATCTCATCAGTGCCCTGCACAAGAGCATCCGCTCCTCGGATCCGGATGCCGCCTTGTACTGGCTGGCGCGCATGGTCGAGGCCGGCGAGGACCGCCTGTACCTGGCCCGGCGCCTGATCCGGATCGCCGCGGAGGACATCGGTCTGGCCGACCCCTCGGCCCTGCGCCTGGCCATCGCCGCCCGCGAGGCCTGGCGCCATCTCGGCGAACCCGAGGGGGATCTGGCCCTGGCCGAGCTCGCGGTCTATCTGGCGGTGGCGCCCAAGTCCGACGCCGTCTACCGCGCCTGGGAGGAGGCCCGCCGCGAGGCGCGTCAGGGCCCCGAGCGGCCCGTGCCCCTGGCCCTGCGCAACGCGCCGACCGCTCTGATGAAGGAGCGGGGCTGGGGGCGCGGCTACGAACATGCCCACGAGGACGAGGAGGCGGTGGTGGCCATGGAGTGCCTCCCCGAAGGGCTGGAGGGGCGCCGCTTCTATGCGCCCCGGGACCGCGGCCTGGAAGCGCGCATCCGGGTCCGCCTCCAGGAGATCCGGGAGGCCGTCCAGCGCCGCAGGGAGGCCCGGCAGCGGGAATCGTGACGGACTCTGGGGTCATGTGACGCCCGGCGTGGAATCCCGGCCCGGGTCCGCCGGCCCGGGCGCGGGAGGGGTGCCATGAAAGCCTCCGCCCTCCCGCTGCTCCTGCCCCTGGCGCTGCTCCCGGCCTGCGAGGACGGCGCCACCGTCATCCTGCTCCCGGAGGCCACCCAGCAGTGGGACGCGACCCTGGCCGGCTGGGCCCTGGACTCCTGGGACGCTCCGGCCGCCTGGGTGGAGTCGGACGCCGCCCTGTACCTGGAAGATGCCGGATCCAGCAGCGGCCTGGACTGGTTCCAGGCCGACCTGAACGGGAGCGTCCAGATCCCGCTCTTCGATCCCTGGACGAACCGGCAGGAGGCGGTCCTGCTCCTGGACCTGGACGGGCTCGACGGCGAGATGGGGGCCTACGACCCGTGGTCGGCCGACGGCCCCTGGGGCTCGTGGCGGGTCCAGAGCGAGCAGCTCTTCTGGGACGCCTCCCTGGGCTGGATCCGCGTCGAGCAGGAGGTCTGCCTGGCCCCCCTCGACGGCTTCCTCGAGGACGCCTCCCAGGGCGAGCTGCTGTGGAACGCCCGGGTCTACGTCGAGGACGCCTTCGGGGTCTTCCAGCTCTGGGGCGAGGTCGCCGGGGTCGGCAGTCCCGCCCTGCGCCTGGACTGAGCGGAGGCGCTCAGGCGTCGTCCGGCCGGTCCCCGAGGAGGAGAAGCGCCTGGCGCTTCTCCTCTCCTTCCTGGGGCTGACGCCGGTCCTCCAGGGCTTCCACCGCCGCCCCGGAGAAGCCCGCCCGCTGCAGGCGTTCCCGCCAGACTGCGGGTTCCGGGGCGGCCGCCGGTTCGGCCCCGGGCGGAGCCGGCCCCAGGCCCGGGGGGAGCAGCAGGGCCAGGAAGCGCCCGCCGGGCCGCAGCACCCGGAAGGCCTCGGCGAGGACCGCCTCTGCTGCTTGCTGCAGGAGGGGGCTTCCGAGGACGAAGACCCGGTCCAGACTGGCGTCGGCGAGGGGGAGGGCCTCCACCGGCGCCTGGGTGAAGGAGACGCGCGGCGGGGCGGGAAGGGAACGGGCGCGGTCCACGAGGAGGGCGGAGGGATCGAGGCCGAAGGCGCGGCCCTCGCGCAGGAAGGCCCCGATCAGGCGTGTGGTCCAGCCGGTGCCGCAGCCCAGGTCCAGGACCGCGTGGTCGGGCCGCAGTCCGCTCCGGTCCAGGCACTGGAGGACCAGATCCCGCAAGGCCTCCTCGGCCGCCTCCCAGGCGCGGGCGGCCTCCTCGGATTCGAACCCGGGCCCGCGGTCCGGAGAGGTCATCGCAGGAAGCGCCGCGGGCTCAAGGGAGTGCCGCCGAGCCAGGCCAGCCCGTCCCGGAAGCCGGCCCCGCGCAGACTGAAGCTGGCGCCGCCCAGGCGCTCCAGGAGCGGCTCGAGGGAAGCGGCGGGGAAGCCAAAGAGGACGATCTGCCCCTCGGGACGGAGGAAGCGCCCCAGGGTCCGGGTGGTCTCGAGGTCGGGTTCGATGCCGCCACAGCCCTGGAGGGCGCGGTGGACGGCGAGCCCGCGGGGAAGCTCCTCCCAGCCGGCGTGGATGTGGAGGCCGGCGGCCCCGGGATGGCGGCGGAGCAGGGCGGCCTCCTCCTCGCCCGGAAGAACGTGGACCGGTCCTGCACCGAGAGCCCGCGCCGTCAGGCCGGCGAGGCCGGCGCCGGGTCCCCAGGCGAGGATGCGCCAGCCCGAGCGTTCGGCGGGGTCCACGTCGGCAAGGGGATGGAGGGCCTGGACGGCCAGGAGGGCGCCGGCGGGGAGAAAGGGACCGTCCAGACCGTCGCCGCCGAAGGTCTCGAGATCCACGAGGGCCTCGCCCTCTCCCGGCCGGCGGTCCCCGCGGAAGCGCAGGAGCACCGAGCCGATGGCCAGGGCCTCCGGGCCGGGGGCGGGCGGGTCCTGGGGGGTCATTCCTCCTCCTCCGCGGCGGCCGCCCCTTCCTGTTCCTCGCCTTCGGCGTAGCCGAGCTGATCCAGGTCGGCCTCGCGCTTCGGCCGCGGCAGGCGCAGGCCGCGGTAGCGCCGGTCCTCTTCGCGCCGCGCCTGTTTCCAGGCGTCGAAGCGGGCGAAGAGCTCCTGGAAGCGCTCCTCGCCGCCGGGTTCCTGGAGGAGGTTTCGCTCCTCCAGGGGGTCGCTTCGACGGTCGTAGAGATGGCGCTCCACGGGGCCCTGCCGGGTCCGCCGGTAGCCGATCTTCCAGCCGTCCGCGAACTCGACGGCCTCCCAGCTGGCGTGCTTGCCGAGGCGCCAGCGATCCGCCCCCTCCCAGGCTTCTCCGCGCAGAAGGGGGAGGAGGCTCAGGCCTTCGACCCCGTCGGGGACCTCCAGCTCCAGGGCCTCGAGGATGGTCGGCAGGAGGTCGATGGACTGGACCCGTTCGCCGTAGTCCCCGGCCCAGCGGCCGCCGGGGAAGCGGACCAGGAAGGGCACCTGCAGCTGCTCCCCCCAGGCGCGCACGTGCCCGACGAAGTCGTGCTCACCCAGGCTCTCGCCGTGGTCGCTCGTGAAGACCAGGATCGAGCGGTCATAGAGCCCGCGTCTGCGCAGGCCGTCGAAGAACTCTCCGAGGCGGCGGTCCGCCTCCTCCACCTCGGCGAGGTAGAGGCGCCGCAGCCGGTCGCGCCCGGCCTCGTCCAGGAGGCCGCGGCGGAGGGCCTCCTGGAAGTCCTCCACTCCGCACAGGTCCTCGAAGTCGAGGGGGCCCTCGCCCGGCGCCCTCGCCCGGCGCAGGTCCTCGGGCGGCCAGTAGGGGCAGTGCGGGTCGTAGCCGTGGAGGAAGAGGAAGAAGGGCCGGCCCTCGTGCTCGTCGATCCAGCTCAGGGCGGCGGGGACCGCCTCGCGGAACATGCCCAGGGTCACCCCCGGCTGGGCCCGGTGCCAGGAGTCGAAGCCGGTACCGAAACCGTAGGCCTCACGCAGGTAGCCGCCGCCGATGATGCCGCCGGTGGCATAGCCGGCGGCGTGGAGCACCGAAGCCAGGTTGAAGGCCGGCTCGACGGCGAGTCCGTTCGAGTAGAGGCCGTGGCGGTGGACATGCTGGCCGGTGAGGAGGCTGCGGTGCGCGGGGCCGGTACCGGTGGAGGCAGACCAGCAGTCGTGGAAGCGCGCCGCCTCGCGGGCGAAGGCGTCGAGGTGGGGGGTGGTCGTCCAGGGCGGCTCGCCGGTCCAGCTCAGGGCGTCGGCCCGGCAGGTGTCCAGGCTGATGAGGATGACGGGCACCTCGCTCCGGCGGAGGCCGAAGGCCTCCAGGGGCTCGTCGCCGCCGCAGGCGCCGAAGGCGGCGAGGAACCAGACGGCGGCGGGCAGGCGGAGGTTCATGGCTCTCCGGGGCGGCCGGAAGCATAGTCGCGCAGACCGGGGCGGCTGGCGCGGAATCCGCCGCCCAGACCGCGGCGTTCCAGTTCGGCGCCGAGCCGCATGTGGGCGAAGGCCTTGCGGAAGCAGGTGTCGGTGTCGGCGACCAGGATCTCGGGGCGGTCGAACTCTTCTTCGCCGCCGGGAAGCTCCTCCAGGAAGGCGCCGTGACGCTTCTCCAGGACACGGCGGTCCAGGATCAGGACCACGCCGCGGTCCTCGGTGCTGCGCAGCAGCCGTCCGCAGCCCTGGCGGAACATGGCCAGGGCCCGCGGCAGGTAGATGCGGTTGCGGTGGGGGCCGAAACCCATGCGCGCGCGCTGGGCGTGGAGGTAGTCGTCCAGAGGGCCGTAGGGGAGCTTGGTGACGACCACGTACTCGCAGGTCTCCCCCGGGAAGTCCACGCCGTACCAGAAGGTGTCCACGCCCAGGAGCACGCTCTCCTTCTGCACCCGGAAGCGCTCCAGGATCGCCTCCTTGCCGAGACCGGGCATGCCCTGCCAGAGGAGCGGGATGCCGCGGGCGGCGAAGGGCCGGTCCAGGCGCTCGGCGACGCGGCGCAGGATCTGGCGGTTTGTGAACAGACCGAGGATCCGGCCGTGGGTGCGCTCGCCGAGAAACAGGAGCACGTCCTCCACGTAGTCCAGCCAGGCCTCGGCCCCCGGCCCCCGGGGCTGGTAGGGCGGCGCGTCCTGGGGCACGCAGACCAGGGCCGCCCGCGGATCGAAGGTCGGCGGCCCCTGGAACTCCAGGACCCGGCGCCCCTCGGGTGCCAGGGTCTCCTCCTCGAGGATGTCGAGGCCGAGGTAGCCCTTCATGGCGCGGAAGCCGCCGCCGACCCGGGCCGTGGCGCTGACCAGGACCGCGCTGCGCAGGCCGGGATACAGGGTCTCGCCCAGCCACTGCTGGGGCAGCAGCCACTTCAGGGCCAGGAGCGGACGGGTGCGGCGGTCGAAGACCGCGTCGTAGTGGAGGTCCTCGCTGAAGTCGGCCTGGCCGCTCTCGCCGCCGAGCCACAGGTGCAGGCCCTCGCGCCAGTGCGCCAGGAGGTCGAGGGGCCGGCGCAGGGACCAGCGCAGGCGCCGTGCCTCACGCTGGGCCAGCCCGCCGAGTTCCTCGATGGCGGTGCGCAGCGAGCCGTCCAGGCGGTCCACGGCGTCGCGCAGTTCCCCGAGGCTCGTGGCCAGGGCCTCGCCACGACCGGACTCCAGGTAGTCGCGGAGGAGGAAGGCGCGCTCCTCGGGACTCAGTTCGCCGCCGGCCTCGAGGCGGTAGCGCCGGTAGTCGCGCAGGTCGCGGGCGCAGGCCAGGGCCGCCTGCTCCAGGGCCCGGGCCGCTCCGGGGGCTTCGGCCGCGGCCTCGCGCAGGCGTTCGCTGCCGTCCCCCGCCGGCAGGCGGCCGACGAAGCGGTGCAGCCGGGCCAGGGCCCCGGGCAGCGCGCCCCGGCCCTGGAGGAGCTCCCGCGGCAGCGCCACGGCCTCGTCGAGTTCGATGTCGAAGGAGCGGACCGAGACCGTGACCTCATGGAGATGGTCGCATTCGTCGAAGATCACATGGCCGTGGGCCTCGGGCTGGATCAAGACGAAGGCGTGGTTCGTGACCACCAGGTGGGATCGTTCGGCGCGCAGACTGCGGACCCCGGCGGCGCAGCGGAACAGGCCGCGCCCCTCGCAGCAGCGCGGCAGGCTGCGCACCTGGTCGGTCATGGCGCGGAGGCGGCGCAGGGCGCGGCGGTCCGGTCCGGCCGGCAGACCGGCGTCGAGGGGCAGGGCATCCAGATCGCCCGTCGGGTCCTCGGCCCAGTGCAGAGCGAGGCGCATCCAGGCGGCGCGTTCCAGGAGGCCGCCCTGTCCGGGCTGCGGTGCGGCCTCGCGGATGGCGCGGCCGCAGACGTAGTTCGAGCGGCCCTTCAGGAGGCTGACCCGCGGCAGGCGGGCAGCGGGCAGACCGGCCTCGCGCAGGAGGCGCAGGGCGCGGGGCACCTCACGGTAGAAGGCCTGCTCCTGGAGGGCCCGGGTGTAGGTGCTCAAGGCGACCCGGGTCTCCCAGGCCGCGGCCCAGAGGAGGGCCGGTGCCAGGTAGCCCAGGGTCTTGCCCGTTCCCGTGGGGGCGTCGGCGATGAGGTAGCCGGGCTCGGCCAGGGCCGTCTCCACGGCCCGCGCCAGGGCCCGCTGGCCGGGGCGCTCCGCGGAGCGCCCGCCGCCTCCCTCGCGGGCGAAGGAGCGGGGCAGGAGATCGAAGAAGGTCTCGAGGATCCGCTCCTCCTCCGGTGGCAGGGGGAAGGGGCCATCGTCCTCGCGCCGCACCGGCAGGGGATCCAGATCGGAGAACTCGCGCCGGTAGTCGCGCAGGAAGCGCGGCTCCAGGTCCTCCAGGAGGCGCTCGGGCTCCAGGGGCGCCTCCGCCAGGTCCTCCTCGAACAGGCCGTCGGCGAGGGGAGCCTCCTCGAAGAGACTGCTGTCCGGGCCGCCGGCCCAGCGCGAGGGCCGGTCGAGGAGGCTGCGGACCTCCTCCAGCCATTCCCAGGCCGGGCTGTCCCCGTCCCGGGCCAGGACCAGCATCTCCTCCAGGCTTCGGGCGACGAGCTGGCGCAGGGGCGCGGGACGCTGGAAGTGGCGTCGGACCAGGGCCTCGGTGAGATCGCGGAGATCGGCGCAGCCGAGGCGCGGCTCCTTCGGCCGGCGTCCGGTCCAGGCCTCCAGGAGTTCGGCCGGATCCTGGGGCTGGCGGCCGGGGTGGAGGAAGGCCAGGAGATCCCGGAGATCCAGCAGCCGGGGCCGGGGCCGTTCCGGTGCGTAGCGGCGGAAGGCCGCCTCCAGGGAACGGGCTCCGTCGAGGAGGATCAGGGGCCGGCCGGCGAGGGCCTCCAGCAGTCCCGGCAGGAGCTCGGCGGCCGGAGGCGGGTCGGCGGCGCCGGCCTCCAGCCCGAGCTCGCGCAGGCGGCGGCGGCCCAGGGCATGGAGTCCTCCGGGATCCAGGAGCACGGGCTCCACCAGGACCTGCGGCGCGTCTTCCTCCGGGAAGGCGGCCGCCTCGAGGAAACAGGGCGCCTCGGACGCCTCCAGCACCCCGGCGAAGGAAGCCACGACGAAGACCGGGTCGCTGGCGGCGTTCATCACCTGGTCAACCGGACGGAAAGCCCGTCGTTACAGGATCTTCGGGAGGAGGCCCTGGACCCTGCCCGGACCCTCCGTTTGTGCCCGGCCCGGGGAGCCCGGATAATAACGGACCCTCCCTTCTGCCTGGATCCCTGCCATGGGTGGAAGGGGAGTCTCCACCCCCGATTCACCCGGCTGACCCATGCTCAAGATCCAGGACCTCCCCGTCGAAGGCTACGAAACCGTCCGCGAAGCCATCGACGAGGAGCGAGGGCTCCATGCCATCGTCGCGGTGCACAGCACCGTCCTCGGACCGGCCCTTGGCGGCATGCGCCTGTGGCCCTATCCGAGCCGCGAGGAGGCCCTGAACGACGTCCTGCGCCTGGCCCGGGGGATGACCTACAAGGCGGCCTGCGCCGGCCTCGACCTCGGCGGCGGGAAGTCGGTGGTCATCGCCCGGCCCGAGGACAAGACCGAGGATCTGTTCCTCGCCATGGGCGAGTTCGTGGATTCCTTCGGGGGCAGCTACATCACCGCCGAGGACGTGAACACCAAGCCCGCCGACATGGAGATCGTCGCCCGGCGCACCCAGCATGTCACCGGCCTGCAGGGGCGCAGCGGCAACCCCAGCCCCTATACCGCCCACGGCTGCTTCCTGGGTCTCCAGGCCACCCTCGAGGAGGCCTACGGCGACGCCGACATGTCCGGGAGGGTCTTCGCCATCGAGGGCGCCGGCTCGGTGGGCTCCATCTACGCCCGCAAGATTGCCGCCGAGGGCGGCCGGATCCTGGTGGCGGATATCCGCGAGGAGGCAGCGCGGCGTCTGGCCGAGGAGACCGGCGGCGAAGTGGTGGATCCCGAGGAGATCCGCTTCGCGGACTGCGACGTCTACGCTCCCTGTGCCCTGGGCGCATCCCTCAACGACGAGACCATCCCGCGTCTGCGCTGCCGGGCGGTGGTCGGCTGCGCCAACAACCAGCTGGCCGAGGCCCGCCACGGTGCCATGCTGCGGGAACGGGGCATCCTCTATGCGCCCGACTACGTTGTGAACGCCGGCGGTCTGATCAATGTCTACAACGAACTGGGCCAGGAGTACAACGAGGCGCGGGCCCTGGCGATGATGGAGAAGATCTACCACAACCTGAAGGCGATCTTTGCCATCGCCCGTCAGGAAGGAGTGAGCACCGCCGTCGCCGCCGACCGTTTCGCCGAGCGCCGCCTGGCCGAGGCCGCGGCCCGCAGCGAGGCCGGCGAGAGCGTCTGAACCGGCCTCAGGCGCGTCCTGCCTGCCGGCCGGGCCTCAGGCTCTGCGGGTCACCGCCCCCGGTCAGCACCTCGACGCCGTCCTCCAGGATGAGGAGGGTGTGCTCGTGCTGGCTGATGCGCACTCCCGGGTCGGGATCGGCCAGGGGCGGGAAGGCGAGCAGGCAGCCGGTGCGGATGAGGCGGGCCAGGGTGGACTCCAGACGCTGGCCGTGCAGGGGGCGGGGGATGCTGCGGCGCGCGAAGGGCAGTCCGTGGAGGGCCTCGATGTGACGCCAGACCTCGGGATCGATCCCCTTCCTCTTGCGCGGCGGGCGCAGGATCATGAAGACCTCGGCCCGGCCCTGCTCGTGGACGGTGCCGGCGCCGTCGGTGGCGAAGGGCTCCACGGCGACGACCATGCCCGGCAGGAGTTCCCGGTCACCGTGCCGGTCCGGCGTCGGCGGCACCTGGGGTGCCGTGTGCACCTGCCAGCGGTCCAGACCGTGGCCGGTGAGGTTGTAGACCGGGCGGAAGCCGGTGGCGGCGATGGCCTGCTCGATGGCGGCGCTGACCCGGCTCACGCGCACCCCCGGTCCGGCAGCGGCGATGGCCGCCTGCAGGGCCTTCAGGGAGGCGTCGCGCAGGCGCTCCAGGCGCGGTTCCCGGCCGAGATAGACGGTCTGGGCCGTGTCCGCGATCCAGCCGTCCACCTCGACGCCGACGTCGATCTTGACCATGTCGCCTTC
>Ga0256830_1002164_pt1 | contig 13199 bp, 11 predicted proteins | sample 128326metaG_FD_190537 | JGI IMG/M metagenome (GOLD analysis project Ga0256830, IMG submission 190537) | Hydrothermal vent microbial communities from Lau Basin, Pacific Ocean - 128-326 | ecosystem: Environmental > Aquatic > Marine > Hydrothermal vents | place: Pacific Ocean: Lau Basin | collected...
TATATTCCCTCGCCACCAATACTTCTGCATGCCCGCTCTCAGCAAGCTTGTGGTGGCTCTCCGAAACGAGACACGCAGGAGAATTCTCAGGCTGCTGAGCGATGGGGATATGCACATCTCAGCCATAGCGAGGGCGCTTGAGCTGCCGGTTAGCAGCGTCAGCAGGCACTGCAGGGTGCTGGAGGAGCTCGGGCTGGTTGAGCGCAGGTGCTTCGGCAGAACCCACGTTCTCAGGCTGCGCGCCGACCGTGAGCTTGAGGCAGAGCCCCTTCTCAACGCTCTGGCAGGCGCGGGGGTGCTGGAGATGCAGGAGGACGAGCTCAGGCTGATTGCCCCCCAGGGGAAGGTGAGCCTTCAGCTTGTTGGAAGGATGTTCAAGTTTTGATGTGCTGGTTAGACTCGGAGCAGTGCATCGGAGGCTGATACCATGCTCTTTGACAGGGTTGAGGAGAAGCACGTGACAAGGGCGATAGTTGAGGAATTCTCGCGCATGCTTGCCGAGCATGCTGAAAGTGATGTCATCATCGTCGGCGGGGGTCCTGCCGGACTAAGCGCCGGAAAGGAGCTGGCTGAGAGGGGTGTGAAGGCTCTCATAGTTGAGAGGAACAACTACCTCGGGGGCGGCTTCTGGATAGGCGGGTACCTGATGAACAAGATAACGGTAAGGGCTCCCGCCCACAAGGTGCTGGATGAGCTCGGCATCCCCTACACCGAGCACTCTCCTGGGCTATTCGTCACCGATGGTCCCCACGCCTGCTCAAAGCTCATAGCCAGCGCATGCGATGCCGGGGTGAAGATACTCAACATGACCAAGGTGGAGGATGTGGTGGTGAGGGACAACAGGGTTGCGGGTGTTGTTATTAACTGGACTCCCGTTTCTGCGATGCCCAGGGAGATAACCTGCGTTGACCCCGTCTCCCTCCAGGCGAGGGTGGTGATAGACGCCACGGGACATGACGCCGAGGTGGTGGGTGCCCTTGTGAGGCGGGGGCTGATGGAGGTCAGGGGGTACTCCGCCATGTGGGTGGAGAGGAGCGAGGACGCGGTGGTTGAGCACACCGGGGAGGCATACCCCGGGCTCATAGTCGCCGGCATGGCGGTTTCCACCGTGTACGGGCTGCCCAGGATGGGCCCGACCTTCGGTGCCATGCTGCTCTCGGGGAGGCGCGCCGCCGAGGCGGCGCTCAGGGTGCTTGAGGGCAGGGAAGAATGAGGGTGCTGGTGTATGATGACGGCGATGTGAGCCCGGAGAGGGTGGCCGAGCACCTCAGGCGGAGGGGACTTGAGGTGGAGGTGAGGGGGAGCTTCCTGCGCCGCTTTGGAGATGAAAGCGCCGCCGAGAGGCTGGCGGGCTTCAGGATGGGGATGCCCTGCAGGGATGAGCCCAGGAAGCCCCTGCCGGGGGAGGTGGAGTACGAGCGCAGGCTCATTGAGGGTAGGGCAAAGCCGGGGGTGGTGTACCATGCCCTGCTTTTCCAGAGCTACCTGCGCAGCCTTCTGCCGGAGGAGGAGGTGAGGCTTGACAGGGTGCACGTGGTGCTCACCTCACGCCTGATAGCCACCTGCGACTCGGGGGTGCCCCACCTGAGGGTGGTGGTGCTGGGGTACCCGGGGGTGGTCTCAGCCTCAGGCGCGGTGGAGGCGCCCGCAAGGAGCAGGGAGTACCACCTGCTGAGGGGCATCGCCGGTGAGGCAGCCGCCGAGCTCATGGCAGGGGGGGACGTGCTGAGGCACGGGGACGAGAGGCTGCCAGCGGTGCTCGCGAGCTACGTGATGCAGGTGGTGTTCTACCAGGCTTTCGGGGAGGCGTTCTGCACCAGCCCCGAGTGCATGCTCCACGACTCCAGGTGGCAGCACGAGGTTCTGCGTGCCCAGCTTGCTCAGAGGCTGTGCCCCCGGCATGAGAGGATGCTCGGAGGTATGCGCGGTGCTGTATGCTGAGCTTGCCGAGGTTTACTCCAGACTTGAGGAGACCCCGGGCAAGCTGGAGAAGACCGAGATTATAGCCAAGGTGATGAAGAGCGTGGATGAGGAGCTTCTGGGCGTAATCTCTCAGCTGCTGATGGGCAGGGTGTTTCCGGAGTGGAGCGGGCTTGAGCTGGGCGTTGGACCGAGCATGCTGTACGAGGCTGTAGCCTTCGTGTGCGGAGTTGCTCCTAAGGACGTAAAGCGGGCGGTTGCGGAGGCGGGGGATGCGGGCAGCGCGGCTGAGGAGCTGCTGAAGCGCAAGGTGCAGCAGACCCTGATTGCGAGGAGGCTGAGCGTCAGGGAGGTGTACTCCACCTTTGAGAGAATCGCGAGAGCCTCGGGTAAGGGCTCCCATCAGCGGAAGCTGAAGCTGCTGGCTGAGCTGCTGTCCCACGCTGAGCCCTTGGAAGCGAGGTACATCGTCAGGACGGTGCTCGGGGAGCTCAGGGTGGGGGTGGCTGAGGGGCTCGTGCGGGACGCCATAGCCCTCGCCTTCTCGGTTCCTGCCAGCGCTGTGGAGCGCGCCTACATGCTGTGCGGGGACTTCGGTGAGGTTGCGAGGCGGGCGAAGCACGAGGGCGAGGAGGGCCTCAGGAGCATAAGGATGAAGCCCGGCACGCCCGTAAAGCCCATGCTGGCGCAGCTCGCCCCGAGCCTTGAGAGGGTGCTGCAGGAGTTGGGCACTGCCGCCGTTGAGGTGAAGTACGACGGGGCGAGGGTGCAGATACACAAGAGGGGTGAGGAGCTCTGGATATTCTCGCGCAGGCTGGAGAACGTGACCTCGGCGCTTCCCGACGTGGCGGAGAGGGCGAAGAGGTGCATAACAGCCACCACCGCGGTGGTGGAGGGCGAAGCTGTGGCGGTTGACCCCGAGACGGGCAAGCCGAGAGCCTTCCAGGAGATACTGCGCAGGTTCAGGAGGAAGTACGATGTGGGGAAGATGGTGGCTGAGATACCCTTTGAGGTGTTCCTCTTTGATGCCCTGTACATAGACGGGGAGATGCTCATAGACCTGAGCTTTGAGGAGCGCCGCAGGAGGCTGGAGAGGGCGGTAAAGCCAGAGAGGGGCTTTGAGCTGGCTGAGCAGCTCATCACGGGCAGCGCCGGGGAGGCTGAGGCATTCTACGAGAAGGCGCTGGAGATGGGGCACGAGGGTATAATGCTCAAGAGCCTCAGGGCACCCTACGTACCGGGGGCGAGGGTGGGGTACATGTACAAGCTCAAGCCCGTTATGGAGACCCTTGACTTGGTTATAACCGGGGCGGTGTGGGGCACGGGCAAGCGTGCGGGGTGGCTGAGCAGCTACGAGCTGAGCGCCAGGAATGAGGACACCGGGGAGCTCCTCCCCGTTGGCAGAGTTGGCACCGGGGTTACGGAGGAGCAGCTCCAGGAGTTCACGGAAATGCTCCGCCCCCTGATAATCTCCCAGGAGGCGGAGGAGGTCAGGCTGATGCCGAAGGTGGTGGTGGAGGTGGCGTACCAGGAGATTCAGCGCTCCCCCAACTACGCCAGCGGGTTTGCGCTGCGCTTCCCCCGGGTGGTGAGGGTGAGGGAGGACAAGTCCCCCGAGGAGGCGGACACCCTGCAGCGGGTGAGGGAGCTGTACGAGTCCCAGAGGCAGGCTCCGTAGGTGTGCAGTCCGGGGAAGCACACCTCAGGTGCTCAGGTATATCAGGTAGAGGAGGATGAGCACCACCTGAACCACCACAGCCACACCTATGGGCAGGGCAAGCTCGGAGGGCAGCTTCCCGTGCCTCCTGCGCATGAAGTAGGCGAAGGCGAGCACCCCTGCGGTTGCCAGCCCAAGAATCACCAGGGGAAGCCTGGGCTTCCTGACCTCCACGGGCTCAAACTCCTTCTCAAACTCCTTCGCCCTCTCCACCACCTCCTTCCGCTGGACCAGCACCACCTCCCTCAGGCTGGAGTTCGCCAGCGAAATCTTCCAGGGACCCTCGGTGAGGGGCATGCTCAGGTTGAACTCCACCACCTCCGTCTCTCCCGGCTTCAGGAAGATGCTCTTCCTGAGCTCGTAGCCCTTCTGCTCCCCCCTGACCAGAAGCAGCACGTCCACGGTGCCCTCGGTGCCCAGGTTCTTGAGCTTCACCCTGACGGAGAAGGGCTCGCCCTGCACCACCACGAACTTGCTGGGCTCTATGCTCAGGTACTTGACCACGGGACCTCTGAGCTTCGCCTCAAGCTGGGGGAGCACCCTGAAGGGTATGCGGGTGAAGTACACCAAGGTGTCGTCGCTTCTGGGCTTCAGCACCCCCAGGGTTCTGTAGGGCTCGTCGCTTACATCCTCGCCCTCCCTGACCCTCCTGTAGGCGTCTATCTTCTTTGGCTCGTACCTGCCCTCCAGCAGCTCCTTCATGAACCTCTGCAGGGGCTCCGCATCCGCACGGTCGTAAACCTTGACTATGAGGTAGTACTCACCCACCGGCAGGGTGTCGGTGAAGACCCTGCTCACCTCCCTGCCCCTGAAGCGCAGGTAGCGGGTGGAGCCGGAGGAGTACCTGACCTCCCTCCCATCCTTGGAAACCACTATGAACTGGTAGTCAAGGGCGACCACTCCGGAGTGCACGGCGTTGGGTATGGTGAAGTTGAACCCCACGCTCTTGTCTGCCAGGAACTCGGGTTTCTTCACGGGCTTGCCGTCCAGCAGGTAGCTCACCCTGACCCCGTACCTCGCCTTGGCGCCTCGCTCAGGAACGGCAGCAGCCCTCTCAAGCCTGAACCGCAGGGTTCTGGTGAGGGTCAGCGTGGTGATGCTCTCCCCCTTCGTGAACTCCTCGTAGCCCCCCACGTTCTCCCCCTCGGGCAGGGACCTGAACTTCTTCACGAGCTCGTACTCGGGGGAGTACCAGTCCAGAGCCTTGACGTACATCTTCCTGACCTTCTGCTCGTCTGCCACGTCGTAGGCTCTGACCTTTATGAAGTAGGTGCCCGCCCGCCAGCCCTGAGGTATGGTGTAGGGGATGGTGATGTTCACCCTGCTGATGTGCTTCTTGTACCGAACGTTCCAGGGCACCACATCCATTACCTCAAGCTGCGGGGTGGCGGTGTATATTACCAGGTAGTAGTTGACCGCCACAAACCCAGCGTGGTCAACATCATCCACAACCACGTTGATGTACATGGTGTCCCCGGGTGAGAACACCGGAGTGGTGTTCCAGTTCCCCAGTATCGTGGCTTCATCCGCGTGCACCACCGGCAGGAGCACCATGAGCAGGAACAACAAGGCGTACCTCATTCTTCTCCCTCCAGAACCGTTTCTCCATCCACAAGGCTGGCGGACCACTTAACATTCCTCCCCCTGAGGCTTATATAATACCTCGCCCTGTCCCCCGGGCGTGGAGAGTACCCGTCCTCGGTGTACAGCACCGCCCTGTAAACCCCGTCGCCGCGGTACTCCACCAGCCCCCAGCAGGTGGCGTGGGCTCTGCCCTGGGCATCGTACACCGTCACCCTGAAGGCTATGAAGGGCGGGTAGTCCACCCCGGGGCAGGTTCCTGGGCGGGTTTCCCTGAGGGTGAGCTTTACAGTGTGCCTGAGGAGCTGGTTGTCTGCAGCCGCCACCTCCGCAACTATGGCGTTCACCTTCTTCGGCTCAAAGCTGACGCATGCCGACATCAGGCTAAGAGATAAGATCAGCAATAAAGGCAAGTATCTTGGATATGGTAATAAACCCACGCTTTTTCACCTCCTCAGGCTTGGTGGTCTCGTTCCTGGCCACCCACTCCTCCTTTATGCCCGCCTTCTCTAAGTCCTCCTCGGTGAACCTGCTCGCAAACTTGGTGCCGTGGCAGAGCTTGCACGCCTTCCCGAGAACCCGGGAGTGGGTGAAGTGGATGTCATAGGTGTGGCAGCTCTTGCACTGCATGGTTGAGGGGCGGGTTACCGTGAACTCCGGGGTGGTTTTTACCGCGTGGCACCTGGTGCAGCTCACGTTTCTGTGCACCTTCAGGTGGTAGAGCTTCAGGGTGACGTTCCTGGTTCCCGCGTGGCAGCGCTTGCAGGTGTAGGAGTCGTGGAGCTTGCGCACGTCGTTCATCCTGACGTTGTACCCGTCGGCAACATCGCTCTGGTGGCACCTGCACCCTGCCTGAAGAAACTTCTGCTCGTACTCCCTGTCGGGCATCAGAAAGGCGTGGCAGTATATGCACTTGCTTCCGCCATGGCCGAAGCCGGAGAAGTCCCGCACCAGCGGCTCCAGCCCCTGTATCTCGGTGTAGTTCTGCCCCTGCTCCTGGGCATGAGCAACATTCACCGCTACCGCTGCTATTGTGAGCAGTATCAGGTACCGCAGCATTCCATTCACCTGAATTCTTTCATCTTTCTGCGCAGCGCTCTTGCGACGCCCCTTAAGAAGGGCTCTCTGGCGGGGGAGAAGAGCTTCTTCGGCACCGCATGCCCGCCGTTCCTCATCCTGTTATCCGGGGTGGGCTTCTCTATGAAGGGCACCCTGCCGGTGGCGTAGTAGGTTACCAGGCTGTAGTACCCCACCACGTAGAGCACTAAGGTTACGAAGAGGAAGATGTACAGGGTCTGGAGGGTGGAGTAGGCGAGCAGCACCAAGCTGACCGCCGGCAGGAGGAGGATGGGCAGGATTATGAACAGGTACACCGCCGTGTCTCCGAACATCCCGTACTCGTCGGTTATGATGTACCACCAGAGCAGGATGAGTATCAGGATTACGTATATGCTGTTCGGGGTGAGCCGCAGGTAGAGGAGGAGCAGCGCACCCATGGTGAGGAGGGAGAGGTACATGCTCCTTATGAGGAACCCCTGGCTTATACCCTCGGTGTGCGGGGCAGCACCTGCGGGAGGCTGAAGGAGCTGGAGCCTTGAGACCCGCCTGCCTATGGCGTCCACCCTGTCGCTGAGCTCCCTTATCGCCACCTGGGTGGAGGCAAGCTCGCTTACGAGGGGCTCAAGGCGCCTGAGCATGAGCTCGCTGAGCTCCCGCTCCGCCTGCGCCGCGAAGGTTAGGCGCCTGCCCAGCCTTCTGGCGCCGTAGAGTATGAAGAGGCCGATGAGCAGGAAGATTATGTCCAGCACCAGCGCCCTGGAGTCGGGCTCAACCAAGGTGTCGTTGTACATGGAAATCAGGGAGAGGACGACGATACCCGTGGAGAAGGCGTACGCCGAGTACACGGCGAGCCTTTCGCTGAGCTCCGGCTGGGCGGTCATGCAGTATCCCTTTATTAGCCGGGCATATAAATATTTTTAGATACTGGGGAGGGTTGTGCAAAAATCTTCATAGGCTGGCTTCCTTCGGAGTAGCTGAGGAGCTCCTGCAGGCGGAGAGCTAAATAACACCCTCCCGCCTTGCCACCGCCTCAACGTCCTTATCTCCCCTGCCGGAGAGGTTGATTATAACCACGTCATCCTTATCAAACCTGTGGGCGTTCTCCAGCACCCAGGCAACCGCGTGGGCGCTTTCCAGAGCTGGCACTATGCCCTCCTTCTCGCTCAGGTAGTGGAAGGCCCTGAGCGCCTCCTCGTCGGTGGCGTGGTGGTACTCAGCCCTGCTTATCTCCCGCAGAAGGGCATGCTCGGGACCGACTGCGGGGTAGTCAAGACCCGCACTTATGCTGTGGGTGCTGGCTATCTGCCCGTGCTCGTCCTGGAGCACGTAGGTGTAGGTGCCGTGGAGCACGCCCTCCCTGCCGGCTGCAAACCTGGCGGCGTGCCTGCCCGTGTCTATGCCCTCACCCCCCGCCTCAACTCCTATGAGCTCAACCTCCTCATCTCCGAGGAAGGGGTAGAATATGCCTATGGCGTTGCTTCCACCTCCCACGCAGGCGACTATGGCGCTCGGCAGGCGCTTCTCGTGCCTCAGTATCTGCCTCCTCGCCTCCCTGCCTATAACGCTCTGGAAGTCACGCACCATCATGGGGTAGGGGTGGGGTCCGAGAACCGAGCCGAAGATGTAGTTGGTGTGCTCCACCGTGGAAAGCCAGTCCCTGAAGGCTTCGTTTATGGCGTCCTTCAGGGTCCTTGAGCCCGAGCTTACGGGGTGCACCTTCGCCCCCAGCAGGCGCATCCTGAACACGTTTATCCTCTGCCTCTCCATGTCCTCGGTGCCCATGTATATCTCGCACTTCAGTCCGAGCACCGCCGCGGCGGTGGCTGTGGCAACCCCGTGCTGCCCCGCCCCAGTTTCGGCAATCACCCTGCGCTTGCCCATCCTCCTGGCGAGGAGCGCCTGCCCCAAGGTGTTGTTTATCTTGTGCGCCCCCGTGTGCGCCAGGTCCTCGCGCTTTAGGTACACCTTGAACCCGAGCTCGTCGCTCATGTTGGCGCAGTAGGTCAGCGGAGTGGGTCTGCCAGCGTACTCCCGCAGGTAGTAGTTCAGCTCCCTCCTGAAGCCCGGCTCCCGCCTCAGCCTGAGGTAAGCCCTCTCCAGCTCCTCTATGGCGGGCATCAGAATCTCGGGCGCGTACCTGCCGCCAAACCTTCCGAACCGCCCCTTTCTGTCAGGATACCTGCGACCCATCCTGGCATCTCCGGGAGAAGACCTCCAAGCAGGTAAGCCTGAGTGGCGTTGTCCAACATTATTACAATTTTACCGAGGCGCGGCTTGAGTTAGGGAGGTGATGCACTACCACCTCCTGCTGACCCAGAGGTGCAACCTCGCGTGCACCTACTGCGGGGGCACCAGAGAGGAGGCTAAGCACCCCGAGGTGGAGTACTCAGTGGAGGAGCTGCGCACCTTCTTGGCCGCAGACCCGGAGCCCGTGCTGGTGTTCTACGGTGGCGAGCCCCTGCTGCGCATGGAGCTGATGGAGAGGATAATGGACGAAATTCCTGCCACCTACATGCTGCACACCAACGGCATGCTCCTCCACAGGGTTAAGCCGAGCTACCTGCGCAGGTTCCACACCATACTCGTATCCATAGACGGGCGCCCCGAGGTCACCGACGCCTACAGGGGCAGGGGGGTTTACAGGAGGGTGGTTTCCAGCGTGAGGCGGGTGAGGAGGCACTTCCACGGGGACCTGATAGCCAGGATGGTTGCATCCCTGCGCACCAGCATAGTGGAGGACGTGCTGCACCTCTGGGAGCTGGGCATCTTTGACCACGTGCACTGGCAGCTTGACTTTGAGCTCTTCTGGGACGGTGGAAGCGACGCCGCACGGAGGTGGCTGCGGGAGTACAACGCCGGCATCTCCACCCTCGTGAGGGTGTGGGTGGAGCGCATGGGCGAGGGGGAGGTTATGGGGCTCGTGCCCTTCTTAGGCATAACCGGAACCCTGCTCACCCGCACGCCAGCGGGGCTGCGGTGCGGAGCCGGGTACGAGTCCTTCTCCATCTCACCGAGCGGGGACATAACCTTCTGCCCTGTAACCCCAGAGTACGAATTCATGCGCATCGGGAGCATACGCACCTCCTCCCCCTCAGAGCTCAGGAACACCGCCTCCCTCGGGGAGCCCTGCGCCTCCTGCGAGCTCCTGTGGGTGTGCGGGGGCAGGTGCCTCTTCATAAACCTCGCCAAGGAGTGGGTGGGGGAGAGGGGGTATGCGATGATATGCTCCACCGTGCGGCACCTGGTGGAGGAGCTGGAGAGGGCTCTGCCGGAGCTCAGGGGGCTTGTTGAGAGGGGTGTGGTTGAGGAGGGGGTCTTCAGGTACCCGGAGGTAAACAACGACTGCGAAGTGGTGCCCTAAGTTTTAAGTGGTTACCGGGGGCTGAGATGCCATGGGCATAGAGTTCGTGCGGGAGCCCTTCTCCGAGGAGGAGAGCCTGGGATGCCTGGAGCACTACGTGCGGGAGTGGTTTGAGCGCACCTTCTCCGAGCTCACCCCGCCGCAGAGGTTCTCCTTCAGGCTGATATCTCAGGGGGAGAACGTGATAATAACCGCCCCCACGGGCTCAGGCAAGACCCTGGCGGGCTTCATGGCGATACTCAGCGAGCTATTCAAGATGGGTGAGGAGGGCAGCCTCAGGGATGGTGTTTACTGCATCTACGTCTCACCCCTCAAAGCCCTTGACAACGACGTGAAGAAGAACCTCCTCGTGCCCCTCCGCGAAATCCGTGAGATAGCCAGGGAGAGGGGGATTGAGCTGCCCGAGGTGCGCATCGCCGTGCGCACGGGTGACGTCTCAGCGAGCGAGAAGCAGCGCCAGCTGCGCACCCCGCCCCACATCCTGATAACCACCCCCGAGAGCCTGGCTGTGCTCCTGAACGCCCCGAAGTTCGTGGAGCGCCTGCGCACCCTCCGCTGGGTGGTGATTGACGAAATCCACGAGCTGGCGAACAACAAGCGGGGGGTGCACCTCTCCCTGAGCCTTGAGAGGCTGCGGGAGGTTGTGGGCAGGGAGTTCCAGCGCATAGGCCTGGGAGCGACCCTGCACCCGCTTGAGGAGGCGGCTAAGTACCTTGTGGGGTACCGGGATGACGGAAGCCCGAGGAGCTGCAAGATAGTGGATGTGAGCTGGTACAAGGAGTACGACCTGAAGGTGGTGTGCCCCCTCAGGGATATCGTGCACGCCTCGGCTGAGCAGGTGAACACCGCCATGTACGGGCTTCTTGACAGGCTGATTTCTGAGCACACCACCACCCTGGTTTTCACCAACACGCGCTCGGGCACCGAGAGGGTGGTGTACCAGCTCAAGACCCGCTGGCCGGAGAAGTACACCGACGAGACCATAGGGGCGCACCACGGCTCCCTCTCGCGGGAGATTCGCTTGGATGTGGAGGACAGGCTGAAGCGGGGTGAGCTCAGGGCGGTGGTCTGCTCCACCTCCTTGGAGCTGGGCATAGACATAGGCTACATTGACTTAGTGGTGCAGATCGGCTCGCCGAAGAGCGTTACCAGGGCGGTGCAGCGAATTGGAAGAAGCGGGCACCGCTTCCGCGACGTTGCGAAGGGGAGGATAATCGCCTTAGACAGGGACGACTTGGTGGAGTGCGCCGTGATGCTGCGCTGCGCCAAGGAGCGCCGTCTGGACGAGATTCTCATACCCAGGAACTGCCTTGACATACTGGCGCAGCACCTTGTGGGGATGGCTCTGGAGAGGCGCTGGAAGGTGGAGGAGGCTCTCAGGGTGGTGCGCAGGAGCTACTGCTACCGCGGGCTGAGCAGGGAGAGCTTCATCTCCCTCCTCCGCTACCTCGCGGGGCACTATGCGGAGCTGGAGGACCGCAGGGTGTACGGCAAGGTGTGGTTTGATGAGGACACCATGGAGTTCGGCAGGCGGGGTAAGTACACCAGGATTATATACTACCTCAACCTGGGTGCGATTCCCGATGAGGTCAAGGTGGACGTTTACCTGCTGCCGGAGAAGCGGTACGTGGGCGGGATAGAGGAGGGCTTCCTGGAGCGCCTGAGGAGGGGGGATATATTCGTGCTTGGAGGCAGGCTGTACAGGTTCAGGTACTCCCGCGGGATGCGGTGCTACGTTGAGAGGGTTGGGAAGGACGCTGCCCCAACCATTCCCGCCTGGTTCTCGGAGATGCTCCCCCTGAGCTTTGACCTGGCGCTTGAGGTGCAGAGGTTCAGGAGCGCCCTGCGGGAGATGATGGAGCGGGGGGAGCGCAGGGAGAGCATCACGGCATGGATAGAGGAGAACTACCCCGTGGATGCCAACTCTGCGAGCTCCATCTACGAGTACTTCAGGGAGCAGTTCCTCTACTCAAGGATACCCGGCTACGGGGAGCTGCAGGTGGAGGTTACCAAGGACCTGGAGGGCAGGAGGTTTGTGGTTTTCCATGCGCTCTTCGGCAGGAGGGTGAATGATGCCCTCTCACGTGCGGCGGCGGTGCTGCTGAGCGATATGCTGTCTCACAGCGTTGCCGTCATGGTTGGGGACAACGGGTTTGCCCTACTGGTGCCGGAGCGCAGGAGGGTTGATGTGCAGGGGCTCCTGGAGAGGCTGAAGGCGTGCAACCTGGAGGAGCTGCTGAAGAGGAGCATCAGGAGAACGGAGCTCATGAAGCGCAGGTTCAGGCACTGCGCCGCCCGCAGCTTTCTGGTGCTGCGCAACTACAGGGGGTACAAGATAAGCGTCAGCAGGCAGCAGCTCAGCTCCCAGTCCCTGCTGAACGCTGTGGAGGAGGTTGACCCTGAGTTTCCTGTGATTCGGGAGACCTACAGGGAAATCCTGGAGGATGTTATGGACATCGCAAGGGCGGAGAAGGTGCTGGGGTGGCTCAGGGAGGGAAGGCTGAGGGTGGAGGTTGTGGACACCCCCATAGCCTCGCCTTTCGCCCACAGCTTGATAATCCTGGGGGAGGCTGATGTGATTTTCATGGAGGACAGGAAGCGCCGCCTGCTGGAGCTGCACGAGGCTATAATGCGCAGGATAGGGGAGCGGGCAGAGGTGCGGGCGGAGTAGGAGCCTCCCGAGGCGCATGCATGGGGTAGAGCCTTCTCTGAATGCTGCCGGGAGGTTTTACAGCCTGGCTCTCATCATCTCGTCCAGCTTGGCGTAGAGCTCCTCAACGCTCCCCGAGTTGTCTATCACAATGTCCGCCATCTTCCTTACCTCTTCAATGAGCCTCTCAGTCTCGGCAGAGTCATGCGCGAGAAACTGCTCGTAGCTCTCCCCGCCCTCCGCCTTCTCCCCCCTCGCTCTCGTCCTCTCGTACCTGACCCTCTCGTCTGCGTGAATGTAAACGATGATGCTCTTCTCAAAGCTCCTGACCATCTCAGCCTCCTCAGGGTACCTCACCCCGTCCACCACCGCCACCCTTGCACCGCTCCGCAGGATGTCCAGCTTTAGCGCCTGGGCGATTACCCCGTTCCCGAAGCTGCCCCTCAGGGCGCTTCCCAGGCTGATGTAGTTGTCCCTGGAGCACTCAAGGCTCAGCCTGTTCAGTATGTCCGAGAGCACGTCCGAGAACCTGAATATCTCACCCCGGTACTTCCTCGCTATGTACCTGCCCGCCACCGACTTTCCTGAGCCGATTCGCCCTGCAAGCCCTACAACCAACTCCGGCGCTGGCATCCCGGAACACCACCACACTACCGATGGGAAGTATTTTGAAACCCCGCCCTACCTCATTCCCTTGAAGGCATACCTCAGGTCAATCTTTCCATCCCTGCGCACGTACTCTGGCACAGACGCCTCTCTTTTCCTCTTTACCCTGCCCTTCGCCCCGTTCCGCTTACCCCTTATCAGCACATCATCAACCCTCAGGATGGCGCACGCCACCTCCGTAGCGGAGCTCAGCACCTGCCTCCTGACCACCTGAGAATCAAGAATCGCCTTCACGTACGCATCAG
>Ga0256830_1002165_pt1 | contig 13194 bp, 9 predicted proteins | sample 128326metaG_FD_190537 | JGI IMG/M metagenome (GOLD analysis project Ga0256830, IMG submission 190537) | Hydrothermal vent microbial communities from Lau Basin, Pacific Ocean - 128-326 | ecosystem: Environmental > Aquatic > Marine > Hydrothermal vents | place: Pacific Ocean: Lau Basin | collected...
CTATCTCCTCGGCTCGATTCCGACGGGCTACTTGGTCGGGCGTGTCATCGCCGGAGTCGATATCCGCGAGCACGGAAGCGGAAACATGGGAGGGACGAATACTCTTCGCGTCGTTGGAATGGGCGCGGGTCTAGTCGTCGCTGCAGTCGATATGGCCAAGGCCGCTCTCGCCGTCGGAGTTCTCGCTGCCATTCCCGCCGCCGGTACTTCGGCTCTTCGTGCCGAGGTTTGGGCCGTGGCCTGCGGTATCCTCTCCGTGATGGGCCATGTTTGGCCGGTCTGGATGCGATTCCGTGGGGGAAAGGGAGTCGCTTGTGCGGCAGGCATGTTCGCGGTCTTGTCTTGGCCGGTGCTGGCCATTGCCGGAATGGTCTTCGTGGCCATTCTTCTGTCGCTACGCCTCGTTTCCGTGGCTTCCTTGATGGCTGTCGGAATCACGCCGTTGATCGTGGCATTGTTATATGGCCTGAGCGATCCGGCCTTGCTCGCAGGAAGTCTTTTTCTTGCGCCGTTCATTTTCTGGACGCATCGCGACAACCTCGCACGGCTGCTCAGCGGTCGGGAAGAGCGCATTCGGATCGGGACCTCGAGGGGGAAAACGCTCAAGGCAGATCGAGATTCCTAGCGCCACTGGAATCGCGTCTTGGAAACGGCTTCCCCGATTTGGCGATAGAGCTGCTGCGCAACCTGCTGACTGAGAAACGGGATGCGTATCCGGTGTCCGGCAGGGCCGCTGCCGGCCGTGTCGATGCGCAGAGCCGCCATCCCGTAGTGCCGGTCGAAGGGGGTCTGCTCTAGGGAAATGGTCTGGACCTTGGAGTAGGTAACGAAGCTCATGCGTCGTCGCCACCACCCGCTGCGGAAAGCGATGACCTCCGGTCCGGTCGCAAAGCGATAGTGCCGAATGGATAGACGTGCATGAACCCACGCCCAGCCGCCAAGGCATAGCAAGAGCACGATACCAAGCGGCCAAGCGTACCAAGTCAGTGGAGCTGCGAAAAGAAACGCCGAAAACAAGGTTCGCCGGAAGAGGCGGCGTGCACCGCGCTGATCGACGGGTTGCCACGCGAGTTCTGCGCGCCGACTCTCGGGCTGAACATTGTCGAGGAGGGCGCCGAGATCCCGTTTTCTCAATAGCGGTACCAGCCATTGGCGATTGATCTGTGCTTCGCTCCCAGCTCCTCCTCCAGCCGTTTCGACTCGCACCGAAACCCTTCTCGTACGCCGATGCATCCACCCTTCGGTGATCGAGAGGAGTTGGATGCGCTGCAGGGGAATCGTTGCCATAAAGCGAGTGACTAGGCCGCATTCCGAGCGCACCTCGGTGTCGAAAGTCGTCAGGCGGAAGTCGAAGAGCGTGTAGATCGCCCAGGCGATGGATAGGAGCTTCACCGCGAAGAGCAGTGCGATGATCACGAGGACCGTGGCGGCTGCGCCCGTCAGGCTTCCGCTAAGAGGTCCGATCTTATCGAGTTGAAGCGCGATGGAGCGCGCGGGGTTGAAGGATTCCCCAAAGAAGCCGATCTGCCAGATCACTCCGATGACGGTCGCAATGACCACCATCCCGCGGTTCGATGCGAAACCGAAAAGAATGAGGTCCGGCAAAGTCAATGTTGCGAGGAGCTTTCGTTTCGGACTTGCCTGAGCCGCATCTCCTCCGTGTAGCGAACAAGAGGGCGGCGAAGCCTCGTCGGCCGGGGCGATGGCGGGTTCAGCAGGGGTTCGGTTCCGGTGTATGTGTTGCTGGAGGTCTTCGAGCGTCTTGCGATCGATGACACGCAAGATGGCTTCCGGTTCATCACCGGCGGCGGTCTGTACTCTGGCTTCGACGACGCCGAGAGCGCGATGAATGGGGTTTTCCATGTGATCGATGTTCTGAATCCTAGTGAAGGGGATGTGACGGACGTTGCGCATGAAGACGCCGTGCGAGAAAACCAGTTCTTCTTCCGTCAGCGCGAAGCCGGTGTTGAAGTAGCGGATGACGGCTTCGAGTACGGAGGGAATGAAAAAGATGGCAAAGATGAACTCAATCTGAGAGCGTCCGCCGAACCAAATCAAGAGACTCGGGATGATCCAGCGTCTAGCAGCGGCAAACACTGAAAAGATCAGCGATGCGGGATGCATCCGCCGCAGTTGGGGAGCGGGTGCTTTGGATTCAGACGGCATCGCCGTCCCCGACGCGAACCAGATGGTCGCGCATGGTCAGGGCCGTTGGGTGGGCGAGTCCGGAGAGGTGGACGGAGGCATTGACGGTACCCGCCGTGTAGACGATCAGCGTGGCGATGCCGAAGTGGCGCTGTAGCGGGCCTTGGGAAACATCGGTGTGCTGAATACGAGAGCGGGGCACGGTGATCAGTTCACGCCAAAATACGCCGCGGCTGATCTCAAAGCTCTGCTCGTCGAGTCGGTAGCGAATGGCTCGATACGAGAGCCCCGGCCAGACCATCGTCCATAGGAGAAGAACGAGAGTGGCCAGCAGCCATGCGGGGCCGAGAGCGATCTTGGTCCAACGCGGAAGTTCGAAGATCAGGATGGCACCGAGCATGGCGCCGAAGATCATCACCGACTGAAACAGGGCCGGCCCGGCCCCGCCGATGCGCGCGCAGGGCACATAGCGAGGGTCTAGCGCCCTCCACCGACCATCGGCTAGTGACGGGGGAACAGGCACGTGGCGTTGATCGGTCAATGGGGGCTTCCTCCGATTCTTGCGGACTCCCGGCGCGGTTTTCCGTTGAGTTCGTGCGTCACGATGGCGCACCCCGTCAAGAAGGTCCACCGGATCCGTGCATTCTGGCAGATATGGAGAGCAATGCCTGTTCAAACCCGTTCAATCATCCTGGAATCTCGGCCTCGTTCGTCGAGCGGGGAGGATTCGCACCCTGGCACGGGCTTTGCTGTAGATCGTGGCATGCTCCTTTCCTCCAGAGTGAGTTCGAGTGCGACGGTCGGCTTCCTCCGTCGCACTCATTCCGCTCGCTGCGGCCTCGTTCTTGCGGTTCTGGTGTTGGCGGCAGCGGGAGGGGTCTCGTTCGCTTCTGAAGATTCCCTAGATGGTGACGCGCTACGGCCCCTGTCGGCGATTCGTCGCGGGCATGTCGGGCCGGCGAGCTTTCCCGCCTATGTCGTCGAGATCGTTTCCTCCCGGAACGACGGCGCCGGGCGCAAGAAGGGGCTCGGAGTCATCTACCGCCCCGACGGTGTGATCATGACGGTACTCGATGCGATCGAGCCCAATTGCGATCTCGAGGTCCGCATTCCAGGCCGAGGAAAGCGAGAAGCGAGTCTTCTCGGTGTGGATCGCCGATTCGGGATCGTCATGCTGAAAGTCGATGGCTGGAACCTACCCGCCGTCGAGTTCGGCGACAGCACTCAGATCAAGCCCGGGCAGAATGTCTTTGCCGTCAATCCGTGGGGACCTCGGAACGCCGGAAAGCGGCCCCCGAACGGGTGTCGGCCGGAATATCAAGCCGCTGTCGCTCATAAGCGCGCCCCCATGCCCGCTTCCTCGCCGAGCATCTGTGCCAGCATGTTGACCCTAGACTTCGATTCCGCTCCTACGGAAAAGCAGGGCGGCGCCGTCGTGGATGGTCGCGGTCGGCTGATCGCTCTCGTCAGCGGCAGCGGCGGGTGCGGAACGACCCAACGGCTCCAACGACGAGCCCTTCCCGCGAATATTGCTCGACGCGTAGCGGATCACCTGCTGCTCTCGCGTGAGTTCAGCCGGTTCTGAGCCGGCGAAAAGACCTCGACCACCCAGCTCTTCCCCCTCCCTCCAGTCCGGAGCACCCCCCATCGGGGTGCTCCGGAGTTTTTTTGCGGCCCGGCGTGCGAGCATTTTTCGGCGGAGGTCGCTCGGTGGGTGGGACGACATGCTTCGGAGGTTCTCGATCGGTCGATTCTCGATGTCTAGAGATCAGCGCGCATGCGCGTACCGTACTCCAAGGAGAGGCGGATTTCCTGAACTCGAATATCGCGAGGAAAGAGCACACCGCTGATTCTCGCGCGGTGGATCGATGCGGAGTCGAGTTTGGCATCGGAAAGATCGCATCCGCGGAGGTCGGCCATGCGCAGGTAGGCGCCTCGGAGATCGGCACGTCGGAGGTCGGCCCGCCGCAGATCCACCCCGCGAAGGTCGGCATTTCTCAGGTCCGGGGTTTCCTTGGCGGCCATGGCGTTGAAGGCCTCGATCTTCTCGTGCCGTAGGAGTTGCACGTGCTCTCTTGTGACCGTCAGTGTCATGGATCGCTCCTAGCTGGACTCATCGGCAGGGAGCAAGCCTTCTTGAGCATCCCCGTACGCGGTCTTCTTGTGGCAGAATCGCGCTTCCGGCATTCCCCGGCCCTCTCGGAGGAGAACCATGTCACGTCATTTGCTCATCGGCCTCTGTCTGTGCATCGCGGCGGCATCGTCGCCTACGCGGGCTGAATCCGAAACGCATCCTTTTTCGGTTTTGGATATGTTGGCGATGGATCGCATCTCGGATCCGCAGCCGTCCCCCGACGGCAAGCAAATCGCGTTCGTGCGTCGAACGACGGACCTCGAGGCCAATCGGGGTCGAACGGATCTGTGGCTCGTCGCAGCGGACGGCGGGGGCCTGCTGCAGTTGACCAGTCACCGTGCAGGAGATTCGAATCCACGATGGAGTCCGGACGGGCAATCGATCTACTTTCTTTCCGGTCGATCGGGTTCTCAGCAGGTTTGGAGAATCTCTCCTCGTGGCGGAGAAGCTGTGGCGGTGACGAACTTGCCGCTCGATGTCGCGAATCTCCAACTTTCGCCGGACGGCAAGAATCTCATCTTTTCCATGGAGGTGTTTCCGGATTGCGACACCATCGCCTGTACGGTGAAACGAGTGAAAGAGGCCAAGACGCAAGCTTTTTCGGGAATGGTCTTCGACCGGCTCTTCATTCGACATTGGGACCGTTGGAAGGATGGCCGGCGTTCGCATCTCTTCGCACTATCGGCCGACGGAAGCGGCACGCCTCGCGATTTGATGTTGGGCATGGATGCCGACGCGCCGTCCAAGCCTTTCGGCGGTCCGGAGGAGTGGACTTTTTCTCCCGATGGCAAGGGGGTCGTCTTTACCGCACGAGTGGCGGGGAGAGAGGAAGCGTGGTCGACCAATTTCGATCTCTACTACGTGCCGCTCGACGCTTCGACGGCGCCGCGGAACCTGACGAAGTCGAATCCGGCATGGGATACCTCTCCGGTTTTTTCTCCCGACGGACGCACGATGGCTTGGTTGGCCATGGAGGTTCCGGGCTACGAGTCGGATCGCATGCGCATTCGTATCCGTGCGTGGCCGGAGGGCGAGACGCGGGTCTTGACCGAGGCTTGGGACCGTTCGGCGCGCTCCATCGTTTGGTCGCCGGATTCGCGTTACCTCTTTACGCATGCCGCCCATCTCGGGCAGACGGCACTGTTCAAGATTAGGCTTGCGGACGGGCGGGTTTCGCTCTTGCTCGCCGACGGTACCGTTCGGTCGCCGGCGATGCTCGCCGAGAGAATCGTCTTCGGCCGGGATTCGCTGATGGGTCCGGTGGAGCTCTATTCGATCGGAGTGGACGGTGAGGACCTCGAGCAGATCACGGCCATCAACGCCGAGAAGGTCGCGGCTGCGCGCATGGGCGATGCCGAGCACTTCACCTTTGAAGGGTGGAACTCCGAGATCGTCTATGGATACCTCGTCAAGCCCGTCGATTTCGACCCTCGACGGAAGTATCCGGTCGCATTCTTGATTCATGGCGGCCCTCAGGGCTCTTTCGGGAATGATTTTCACTATCGCTGGAATCCTCAGGCATATGCCGGTGCGGGTTTTGCGGTGATCATGATCGATTTTCATGGATCGACCGGCTACGGGCAGGATTTTACGGATTCGATTCGGGGAGATTGGGGCGGAAAACCTCTAGAAGATCTGCAAAAGGGTTTGGCGGCTGCGCTGAAGAAATACCCATTCCTCGACGGTGGCCGAGTTGCCGCCCTCGGGGCCTCCTACGGCGGCTACATGATCAATTGGATCGCCGGCCAGTGGCCGGATCGCTTCCGCTGCTTGGTCAACCATGACGGGAATCTCGACGAGCGCATGGCGTATTTCAACACCGAGGAATTGTGGTTTCCCGAACGCGATCATGAAGGCACGCCCTGGAGCCATCCGGAGGGGTACGAGAAGCACAACCCCGTGCGCTTCGTCGATCGCTGGAAAACACCGATGCTTGTGATTCACGGGGCATTGGACTATCGGGTCGTCGATACTCAGGGCATCGCCACGTTCACCGCGCTGCAACGCCGGGGCATTCCTAGCCGCTTGCTCTACTTCCCCGACGAGAACCACTGGGTTCTCAAGCCGGCGAACAGCATTCAGTGGCACGAGACCGTCTTGGAGTGGATCACCGAATGGACGCAGGCGGACGAAGGCTCACGTTGAGCGTTGCCGGCGCCGTTTGCGTGCACCGAATTCCGGAGCTGCGGCAACGCAGGTCGCCAGGATGCCGAGCGAGCGGATCGCCGCACGAAAGCCGGTCTTTTCGAGGTGCGCCGGCTCGCTGCCGATGTTGCGATAGCCTCGTTCATCGCTATCGACGTTTTCCCAGTTGCCGAAGAGCCGTCCCCAGGGGCTCGCAAGAACCTCCTTCATGGCTCTCTTCGCGTTCAGCGGATACCAGAAGCTGTCGTGATAGACGACGCTGGCGATATATGCCCAAGGGGCGAGGATGGTCTTGAGTGACCATTCCATCGGTTTCTTGAGCGGCCCCCAGTAAATCTTGTGCTGCATTCGCGAAGCGAATGTCATTTTCTTGTATGGACCGACGAAGCCCCAAGACTTGTCGGCGAGGTCGGGGTCTCCGACGATTTCGATATCACGCGGATCGCCGCACCCCAAACCGAGGTCATGCGCCATACGGATGAACTTGATTTTCATCGGGTCGAAGCCCATCAGCTTTGCGGCGACTGCGTCGATGGCGACTTGATCGCCGCTCGCTAGCAGTACGTCCTTCGTGTAGGGGATCATGCAGCGCGGGCCGGGACCGTCGCCGACAAAGGTACCGTCCATGACGGCGAAAACGCCTGGATGAATCTTTTTCTGGATCATCAGCAGGTCGACCAACGTTTCATGTATGACGGGGTGGGTCCAATGTCGGTGCTCGTTGAGCAGGCCGCCGAAGGCGTTCTTCATCGCACCTGTCGTATGGGTGAAGACATGCGTCTTGATCGTCGGCAAATGAATGATGTTCTCGCCGATAAAACGCTTCGGTATGCGGAAACCTTCAGGATAGACTTGATTGAGACACGTGAAGCGATCCGTCAAGTCCCCCACGGCATCACGAATGTGGATCCACTCATCACTTTCGTACAAATGAATGTTGCGCAAGTCGTGTTGGTCGAGAACATGGATCTGTTTGTTCTCTCGTTCGCCGAGTTTGGCGTCGATGACGACCGTTCGATTGTGACATCCATGAATCAAACGAGGATCGTAGCCGTCTTTCTTCATGGCGCGAATCACCCCGTCGAGTTGCCAGGGGGTCGTCGACGAACCGGGGAAAAAGAAATGCCAGGAGATGTTGATCTTCAATGCGGTATCGACGGTCTTGTCGACAATGGATTGGTAGTCGGCCAAGTTCATCAGTCGGTGATAATCTTCGATCGCCGTTTCGGGCCGGGTTCGTATGAGAGAGACTTTGCTGCTCCGGTTCATCGCTGTTCTCCGCGCGAAAAGATCCAATGCACGACGGTTTCGCACTCCGCCAGATTTGAAAGGACGATATCGGCTCCGGCCTCCCTCAGTGACGACTCATCGTATCTTCCCGTGGCCACGGCGAGTACGCGGCATCCGTTGTCCAGAGCGCAACTCACATCGTGCGGGGTATCGCCGATGATGACGACGTCTTCCGGAGAGATTTTCCTTCCTTTGAGTTCTTCGTATCGGTTCATCGCCACCGGTGGGAGTGCGCTTCGGCACTGACCGTCCGTTCCCCAGACACAGATCTCGAAGAGGTCCGGGTCGAGTCCGGCGTGCCGGATCTTGAGCCGTCCGGTCGTTGCATAATTTCCGGTGAGCAGGCCGAGCGTGACGTTCTCGGTGCGCCGGAGCGCCTCGATCAGCCGGACGACCCCAGGGAGTGCTTCGGACGTCATCCCATTGCCGAGGAGTTCCGCAAGTTCTTTTCGGTAGGCTTCAAAAAAACGTCCTTCGAAGTGCTCGCTCGCCTCGACGCCGTTGCGTGCCGCGAGGTCTTGAAAGATCAGTGGGTCGAGTCGGCCGGCGAAAGAGACGCCGTCGATTCGAAAATCCGCCCCAAAGAGGTCGCGCCCCGCCTTTTCCATGGCGGCTAGGCCCGCGCCGCGCGTCAGAAGCAGCGTGCCGTCGATATCGAAGAGAAGCAGCATCAGGCGGGGATTATGACGCATTAGTCCAGCAGTTCCATGAGATCGTCGCGTGTGATGCCGGCGGCTTGGGCCGCATCCGCCAGGGCGGCGCCGGCGAGAGCTCGTTTTCGCTTCTGAAGAGCCAGAATACGCTCTTCCACGGTGTTTTCCGCGACCAAACGGTAGATCATGACCGGCTTGGTCTGTCCGATGCGATGGGCTCGGTCGGCGGCTTGGTCCTCCACCGCGGGATTCCACCAGGGGTCGAGCAAGACGACGTGATCGGCGGCGGTGAGGTTGAGCCCTGTCCCTCCTGCCTTGAGGGAGATCAGCAAGATGTCGGGACCTCCATTTCCTTGGAAGGACTCGACCACCTCCCGCCGGTTTCTGGTGGATCCGTCGAGTCGCGTGAAGCGGATTTTCTTGCGTCGCAGGTGGGGTTCAATCAAGTCGAGAAATGAGGTCCATTGCGAAAAGACCAAGGCCTTGTGCCCATCAGCCACGATGGGCTCGAGCGTTTCGAGCAGCAGGCGCAGTTTTGAAGAAGTTTCGGCCCTTTGCCCGGGAACCAGAGCGGGGTGGCAGGATGCTTGCCGCAATCTGAGCAACGATTCGAGTGCTGCGAGCACGGAGCCGCCTTGGCGGAGTTTCTTGATGACCTGGTGGCGACTCGCTGCGCGGACCGCATCATAGACGCGCTGTTCGGCTTCGCTGAGTTCGCAACGCAGTTCCATCTCGGTGCGGGGCGGAAGCTCGGGTGCCACGTCTCGCTTGAGCCGCCTGAGTACGAAAGGACCGATCCTGCGCCGCAGTCGGCGTGCGGCGGACTCATCTCCCTCGGCGATGGGTTGCGCGTAGCGCTCGATGAAATCCTGTCGAGAACCGAGGAAACCGCGATTGGTAAAATGCAATTGGCTCCAGAGTTCCTCGAGCCGGTTTTCGACGGGTGTGCCCGTCAAAGTGATCTTGAAAGCCGCATTCAGACGAAATGCCGCTCGCGCGACTTTCGAATCGGGATTTTTGATGGCTTGCGCTTCATCGAGCACCACGCTTTGCCAGTGAATTCCCGTGAGGCGGTCGGCATCGATTCTTAGAATGGCATAGGTCGTGAGGGTGACGTCGGCGTCGTCATCGATGGTCCGGGCGGGGCCGTGAAATACGCTGGTGCGAAGGGTTGGGCGAAAGCGCTCGATCTCGGCAGCCCAGTTGTGAAGAACGCTCGTGGGGGCGATCACCAGGGTGCGGCCTCGGATTGCGCAAAGGGCCTGCAGCGTCTTGCCCAGGCCCATGTCGTCGGCGAGCAAACCACCTAGGCGCGCCGTGCGAAGCAGTGCGAGCCATGCAACCCCTTCTTCTTGGTAATGACGCAGGGTGCCTTGGAGGTCCTCGGGAACGGCCTTGGAAGTCTCGCTGGAAAAAGAGCCTTGGCGTAGTCGTCGCCAGAGCTGGGCTTCTTCCGGAATCTCGAGTTCCTGTGATTCGCAGAAATCCGCGAGGTCGAGAAGCGCGGAGCGGGCAACGCGGCCTTCTGCGTCGCGGGCCGCCAAGAGGTCGGCGACCTCGCGACCGAATTCCCGCAGCCAATCCGTGGGCAGGGGAGCCCAGCCACCTTCGGGTAGTGCGGCGAGCGCGGCACCATCACGATGGGCTTTGAGGACCGTTTCGGCTTCTGTACGCACCCCGTTCGATTCGAACCATATATCCAATCGGCGGCCGCAGACGTCGATGCGTGCTTCGAGCGGGGCTTCGAGGCGGAATGAATCCAATCCGTCGCCGGTGACTTCGGCTTGGAGATCCGACAGGCTCGCGGCCAAGCCGACGGCTTCCTCGCCCGTGTATTGAGAGCGCAAACCCGGATGAAGGCCGAAACGGTCTTCGAGCAAGCGCAGCAGCCGACGTTCTTCGGCCTCGTCCCGCAGTGGAACCGGTCCGCGAACGTGGGTCAAGCGGCCGTTGTCTATGCGTGCGGTGATCGGATCGCCATAGACGATGACCGGAAGGACCGTCGCGCCGTGAGCGTCGCGGCGAACGTCGAGCACGATGCGCGGTGCTTGGGCTTCGCTGCGCGGCAATCGTGCACTGAGGACCTCGAGCGGGACACGTGCTGAGAGGTCGGGCAACACCTTGGTGACCAATTCGGCCACCTCTTCTGTCGTGTAGACGCGGCCCCGGGGCAATTCCTCGAGTTCCCGGCCGCTGAGCCGGGGCTTTGCGATGGGTCGGAGCACGCCACGGCAGAGTGCGGCCTTGTTGGAAAAGATCTCATCGATGCTGGGATCGGCGACGATACGGAGTTCAAAGCCCTCTCCGTGATCGCTGACCTTCGCAATGACACTGACCGGATCACTGGAGGTCTGAACGGGTTCTCCGTCGAGCGTGACCTCTCGGCACTGTGTCAAAGCCTCGAGCAGTGGCGGCATGAGTGCCGCCGGCACCACACCGGATCGCATCGTGCCGAGCGATTTCTCCACGGCGAGATCGGCCGGGCTCGCGGCGAAGCGCGGGCCATCGACCAGTCCCCGTGCGATACCGGCGAGACCGGTCCGGATGGGGGTTTCTTTGCCGTCCTGGACGACCGCGCGTTCGAAACTCAAAGCGCCTCGTTCTCGACGCAGACGATAGACGATCACTCCTCCGCTCGACTCGCCGAGGGGGAGTTCGAGCCCCATCTCGCGCGCCCGCCGGAGTGCAATCACGGCTGCGGCGACGTGCTCGCAGACGGCTTCTTTGCTTTCGCAAGAGCAATCCCACTCCAGATCATCCGGGAAAAGAACGACTTCGGGACAAATGAGGCCGCCGCGCGTGCTGACGCGAAGCGAAATCTCGTCCTCCTCGATCTCTTCGCCGATGACCGCGCCTTGGCGTGCAAGTTCCACACCGCGAGACCACGCGGGAGGCGAAGCTTGTGATCTAGCGGCGTCGAAGAGTTTCTGCATCGCCTCGGGTGAGTCTTGGGCCCGGTTTGGCGTGAACATTCCGGGCCGGATCAAACGACCAAGAGTGCCAGAAGGAGGCGACTCCTGCTAGGATTCCCCCTTCCCCCTCAGCGGGATGCGAGAGAGGACTTCAGCCATGAGTTTAGGACAGATCGTCGGTCGCCGTGCAAGGAAGCAGGACGACAAGAGCAAGAAGGGCGGGCAGAAGAAACAGGGGAAGAAAAGAAGCTTGAATGCCAAGAACGCCGACAAGTACCTGCTGTACCAGAAGTCGGTGCAGTCGGTCGACGTGGATGTCGACTTCTTGTTGGATACCTACGTCGCCATCCGCGGCAAGAAGCCTCGACATTTGCGCGAAGACTTTTGTGGAACGGCGATGCTTGCCGCGGAGTGGGTTTCGCGAGGTGAATCCATGACCGCTGAAGGCTTCGACATCGATCCAGAGCCGCTTGCGTGGGGGAAAAAGAACAATATCGAACCTCTCGGAGAGGCGGCCTCTCGTGTCGTGCTTCACCAAAAGGATATCCGCGAGGAGGGTCTCAAAGCTCCGGATATCAGGACCGCGCCGAACTTCTCTTACCAGTGCCTGCAGACTCGAAAAGAGATGTTGCAATACTTTACGCTAGCGAGAGAGAGCCTCGCTGAGGACGGCCTTTTCGTGCTCGATCTCTTCGGCGGGCCCGACGCGATGATGGAGATGGAGGAGAAAACGAAACTCAAGCTCGACGGGATGAAATTCACCTATGTGTGGGATCAAGCGGAGTACCATCCTGCTTCGGGCGAGTATCGCGGCGCCATTCATTTTCGCTTTCCCGACGGCAGCGCGCTGGAAAATGCATTCACCTACGAGTGGCGGTTTTGGTTCATCACGGAACTGAAGGACATACTCTACGAGGCCGGTTTTTCCTACGTCGGGACATACTTCGAGGGCGAAGACGACGAGGATAGCGACGAAGGCAATGGCGTTTTCGAGGAGGACGATCGGGGCGACAATTGCATGGCGTGGATCGCCTATCTCGTGGCACGCCGTTGATTTCGGCGAGGATGAAGGGTCTTTTCACCGGTCTACGCCCGATCGAAGACGACCTGATCGGCGTGCGCGCGGCGCGTGGAGTTAGGCAGCGGGGCTTCGCGCTCGCTCCGCTTCGTCTCGCATCTTCTCTTATGCGTTGCTGAGATGGATCACGGGATGCCGGGGAGCCGGCTTCGAGGGATCCGGCTGTGCATTTTCTGCCGTAGAAGCTCCTCGTCTGGGATGGTGAGGGATCGGAAGAAGAGATGATCGGGAAAAATACGTTTGCCGTCATTTCACCGGAGGATCGTCCGGAAGCGCGGGCTTCGCGCCCAAGCTCGTCGTGGCGCAGGAAGATACTCAAGGCAGCGGCGCTCGTCGGGTTGCTTGCTGCGGTATTCGCGATCGGGATCGGCGCCTCCTACTGGATTCGTCTGCGGGCGAGTCTGCCCCAACTCGATGGAGTCGTTTCGATTCGAGGACTGCGGTCGGAAGTGACGATTCTGCGAGACGGGCTAGGCGTGCCCACCATTCAAGCGAGCGACCGAATCGACTTGGCTCGGGCCACGGGCTTCGTGCACGCACAGGATCGTTTCTTTCAGATGGATCTGCTGAGGCGAAAAGGGGCGGGGGAGTTGGCGGAAGTGATCGGGCCGGTGATGATCCCTAGCGACCGCAAGGCGCGTTTGCACCGATTCCGGGCGGCGGCTTCCGCGGTGATCGCACAGGCGAGCGAAGAAGAGCGGGCAGTGATCGAGGCCTATGCCGAAGGCGTCAACGCGGGACTAGCGGCACTCGGAGAGAGGCCTTTCGAATACCTCTTGCTGCGCTCTGAAGTGAGGGAGTGGAGTGCGGCAGATTCGGTGTTGGTTCTATTTGCGA
>Ga0256830_1002166_pt1 | contig 13183 bp, 8 predicted proteins | sample 128326metaG_FD_190537 | JGI IMG/M metagenome (GOLD analysis project Ga0256830, IMG submission 190537) | Hydrothermal vent microbial communities from Lau Basin, Pacific Ocean - 128-326 | ecosystem: Environmental > Aquatic > Marine > Hydrothermal vents | place: Pacific Ocean: Lau Basin | collected...
CAATTAGCAAAAGCAAAGGTAGCAGCAGCAAAGACCTATGTGATTCCCGCCAACTGGAAGCTTACCTTAGAAAACTATCTGGAATGTTATCACTGTGGGCCTTCACATCGGGAGTACGGAAAGTCACATACGTTGAAAGAAAACTCCCCAAAGGTGGATAGGTTAAATGAATCTATGAAAAAAAGAGCGGTGGATGAGTTAGGCTTTGACCCAGGTTTTGTGGAAAGTATGAGGTATGAATATATGAATGCTCCTGCCTTTGGCTGTGATGTTACCCATATCCGCTATGCACTGTATGAAAATTATAAAACGGGTTCAATAGACGGAAAAACACTCGCTCCATTAATGGGAACTATTCGTGGCTATGATGGAGGAGCCGGAGATTTCCAATTAGGCCCACTGACCTTTATGCTCAATTATCCCGATCACTGTGTACTCTATAGATTTTTGCCTAAAGGCCTGCAAAATTCGGAAATAGAAATCGTTTGGTTTGTGAGAGGAGATGCTGTGGAAGGAAAAGATTATGAGTTGGCGCGCTTGATTAGTCTATGGGATTTTACCACCAAAGAGGATGAATACATCATCATGCGCAACCATGAGGGAGTAAATTCAAATTTTTATGAACCAGGGCCTTATCATCCCACCTTTGAGAGTCTATGTATTAATTTTATTCAATGGTACCTGAATGCCATAGAGAAATAAACAAAATATCGTCAGTTTCTCAAAGGAAACATGAAATCAAAAAACTCATTTGATAGAGCAAGTTATTTTGAATCTTGAAATTATTTACTCATTTTTATCAAAATATTATTAAGCCACTAATTATTGAATTACTAATATTTTTGTACACCTAAATTCTTTACTGTATGATGAGATCAACATTTCTACTATGTCTGTTTTTGACGATCTTCTCCTTTGGATGGAGTCAAAGCATTACAGGCACTATTCGGGATGCCAATGGACCTTTACGCTATGCAAGCATTTTGATAAAGGGAACTACCGCTGGCACCTCCTCAGATGAACTTGGAAACTTCAAGCTAAGTCTCCCAACTGGTGCCACGACCTTGGTCGTGAGCTATGTGGGATACAAAACTCAAGAAATTGACATTGATGGAAAAAATGAATTTACCATTACCCTAGCCGAAGATTTTTTGGGCTTGGACGAAGTCGTTGTAACTGCTTATGGAACCAAGAGATCTGGTGATATAACAGGAGCAATCTCCACCGTAAACGCGGACGATATTCAGGATGTTTCGGGAGTGGGATTGCAAACAGCTCTCCGTGGACGAGCCGCTGGGGTGATCGTAACTCAGGCTTCGGGAACACCTGGCAGTAGTGTGGACGTGCGTGTACGAGGCAGTACATCTATTACCGCTACCAACCAGCCGCTTTATGTCATTGATGGGATACCCCTAATTTCTGGAAACTTTTCCCAAATAGGAGTAGGAGGGCAAGATTTGAATGCGCTTGCAGACTTAAATCCCAGTGATATAGAATCCATTAATGTACTCAAAGATGCCTCTACAGCAGCTATTTATGGATCACGTGGAGCAAATGGAGTGGTATTGATCACGACTAAATCAGGTAAGGCAGGAAAAACCAGAGTTGACTTTAGTTCCTCTTATGGCGTGCAAGAACCCATTAAATTGATTCCTGTATTAGATTCTGCTGGATATCGTGATTACCTAGAAGAAATTTATGGAAACAGACAGTTTTTCTTAGGATCTTTTCAAGGAGATACCTACTGGCAAGACCTTGTTTTCAATCAAGGTACCCTTGAGGATTACAGCGTTGGCATTAGTGGTGGCGACGCTAAAACCCGTTTTTATACAGGTTTCTCTTATCATGATAATCAAGGAATTATTGAAAGTTCTAGGTTCCAGCGTTATAGTGGCCGCTTGAACTTGGAGCATCAGGCCAGCGATAAATTTTCTGTCGGAGTAAATATGGGATACAGCAATGCCATTACTGATCGTGTACGCAACGATAATAATATCTTCGGCATTGTATCTATTTCTATTCTATGGCCTTCCACAGTTCCCGTACGAAATGAAGACGGAACATTTGCTTCTGGTTTAGGCTGGGAAAACCCTGTAAACAATGTGCAAAACTACAAAAACAAAATTTATTCCCACCGCCTGAATGGAAATGCTTTTGCCAAATATGACATCATAGAAAACCTGTCTTTTAAAGCTAGTTTTGGAGTCGATGTACTAAATTTGAGAGAGACGGTTTATGAGCCTTCTATCTTGCAGTCTTCTAACACTGGTACTGGTACGAATAGCGAAGTAACCGATTTTCGATGGGTAACTAATTTGGCCTTTAATTATAATAAGACATTCGGAGCGAGTAATTTCGATGCGAATATAGGGCTAGAGTTTCAAGAAGATAGGATTGATCGTCTGTTTGCTGAAGTAAATGATTTCCCTACAGATGATTTCACAGGCCTTTCTTCTGGAGCTACCCCTACTACGATTACAGGGAGCTTCTCAGGTGATAGATTGCAATCCTACTTTGCCAATTTTGATTATTCATTTGATGATCGCTTTTTCCTGACTGCCGTATTCAGGGCTGATGGCTCCTCCCGTTTTGTCAACAACAAATTTGGCTATTTCCCAGGCATATCAGCAGGATGGAAAATCGGAAATGAAAGCTTTATGCAAGGAGGCTTAATTGATCAACTCAAAGTTAGAGTTGGTTGGGGACAAACAGGTAATAACAGCATCGGTAATTTTACCTCCCTACAGTTATTTGGCGCGGGTGCCAACTACTTGGATCTTCCAGGTATTATCACCACTCAGTTAGGTAATCCAGATTTGAGATGGGAAACAACCACTCAGACCAATATTGGTCTTGATTTTGGGATTCTTAATTCCAGAATTGGAGGTAGCATTGAGTTTTATATCAAAAACACCAATGACTTATTGCTAAACAAACCCATTCCAACAACCACTGGCTTTACAAGTGTTACCGAAAATATTGGGCGTGTTAGAAATACAGGTGTTGACCTAACCCTAACTTTCGTCCCAGTTAATACAGCTGATTTTCAGTGGGATATCAATCTGATCGGTGGGTATAATAAGAATGAAATACTTGAGCTTTTCCAGGGGCAGCCTATAGACGTAGGTTTTGCTACCCGATTAGCTGAAGGAAGCCCAATCGGAGCGTTTTTCGGATATGTCGTTGATGGAATTTATCAAAATCAAGGAGAAATCGATGCAGATGCTGCACTAGATGGAAATTCCGATACTCCCTATCAGCCAGGAAGTGCTCCTGGTGATTTGAGGTTCAAGGATATTAGTGGTGGAGCAGGAGAAGATGGTATATTAGGTACTGCAGACGACTTAGCCCCAGATGGAAAAATTACAGATGCAGACAGAACTTTTATTGGGCAAGGACTACCTGAATGGACAGGAGGCTTGACCAATATTTTCACCTATAAAGGATTATCGCTCAATACCTTTTGGCAGTTTTCAATTGGAAACGATATTTATAATAACAACTTAGAATTTGCTGAAGGTTTGCACTCTGTATTCTCCGTTACTCAGCGAGCTTGGGACGGAAGATGGCAGAAAGAGGGAGATGATGCCGATTTTCCCAGAGCAGTACGTGGAGACCCTAATAACAACCGAAGAAATTCTACTAGATTTGTCGAAGATGGCTCTTATCTACGCTTAAAAGTAGCCACCCTTTCTTATGCTTTACCTAGTAGTATTGTCAATAAAATTGGTCTTGAAAAAGTGCGCGTATACGTTACGGGCCAAAACCTGATCACTTTCACAAAGTATTCATGGTTTGACCCCGAAGTGAGCACATTTGGTGAAACAAATACAGCTCCTGGTACAGATTTCTTGACTTATCCTCAAGCAAGATCAATTGTTGGAGGGATAAATCTTAGTTTCTAAGTCCATTTTAATTTTACTATAATGAAAAAATATTTTATATATCTATTAATTGCCCCACTGATCTGGATGTTTCCAGCCTGTGATTCTATTGATCTCGAAACGGTTAGGCCACAAAATTCCATCCCCGTATCAGCAGGAATTAATGACAAAAAAACAGCCGACGCCCTCTTAAATGGTGTATATGATGGGCTGCAAGATGGAACGGTCTTATTTGATGGTTTTTTAGCTTTAGCTCAAATTTATTCAGATGAAGCCATCTTTACAGGTACCTTTCCTACCCGTTTTGAGTTTGCGACCCTCAATGTACAAACTTCCAACGGAACAAATGCAGGTGTATTTACCGACTTCTACGATGTGATCAATCGCGCCAACAATGTGATTGAGTTGATTCCCGCCGTAGAGGATATCTCTTATACAGAAGAAGATAAAAGTAGTGCCGTTGCACAAGCTAGATTTTTACGCGCACTTTCTTATTTTTATCTGACTAATTATTATGGAGATATTCCCTTGGTTTTGACGCCTACACGATCTGTCGCCCCGGATGTTATCAACCTCCCTAATGACCCTCAGTCTGCCATTTATGCCCAGGTAATTGATGACCTAAAGTTTGCCGAAAAAACATTGGCAGCGGGTGATCCACTTACCGTTACAGGTACTGCTGCTTCGGCTTTATTAGCACGTGTATATTTGTATCAGCAAAACTGGGATAATGCCTTGGCTCAAGCAAATACAGCTTTAGGCGACGGCTTTGATCTTAGCCAATTTGGATACATGGAAGACCTTGTGTATGGAATCGGATTTACCCCTACAGATGGTAATGTGCTCAACTTTTGGTACAGTCCAGCCGAATGTGGAGGCCGCCATGATGTGGAACCTTCTCCCAAATTCTTAGCTTCTTATGAAGAAGGGGACCTCAGAAAAGCACTTTCTGTATTGGAAGCAGGACAACCTATGACACCCTGTGGCCTTACAGATCCAGCTTTAGTCCCATTTGTACTCAAATACGATGACTTTGCCGCTGGTATTAGTGGAACGGCTACAGATCCACTCATGCTCATTCGGCATGCTGAATTGGTCTTGATTGCTGCAGAAGCTTTGGCCAATCTTGGGCAATTTGAAATGGCCAGCACTTGGCTTAATCAAATCAGAACCAGAGCAGGGCTTCCAGATGTAACCCTAGATGCCAGTAATTTTATGGACCTCATTTTACAGGAACGCTTGATCGAACTATCGTTTGAGGGAGCGCATCGCTTTCTGGATTTACGCAGAACTGGAAGAACAGATGAAATCGAAGGCTATAGACCCTGTAATGACATCTGGCCAATTCCTCAACGTGAGATTGACCGAAATCCAAATTTGACGCAAAACAATTGTTGCAACTGCTAATTCTTTTGCATAAGTTACAGAATAAAGACTGTCCTAGACAGTCTTTATTCATTTAAAGGCTGTTTAGCATGTTTTTATGAAAGAAACCTACAAAATATTTATCTCTGTCGACATGGAAGGGGTCGCAGGCATCGTCAGTCAAGAACAACTGCTCCCTTCAGGCTTTGAGTACGAGCGCTTTCGCAAATTTTTGACCCTTGAAGTCAATGCAGCTGTAGAAGGAGCGATGCAGGCGGGAGCTACTGAAATTGTCGTTTGCGATGCACATGCCAATGCCCAAAACCTACTGATTGAAAAACTCAACAAAAGTGTGCAGATCGTTCGCTCATGGCCCAGGAAACTCAAAATGATGGCAGGCCTAGATGAGAGTTTCCACGGAGCAATCCTCTTGGGCTATCATACGGCTACCACTAATCCTGAAGGGGTGCGAGCTCATACTTTTTCCAGTGCGCATTTTACAGATGTACGACTTAATGGGCGATCTGTACCCGAATGTGTTTTTTCTGCTTTGATTGCAGGTCATTTTGGTGTGCCCATTATTTTAATCACAGGAGATGATAAAACGATAGCTGAAGCCCAAACCTTACTAGGCAAAGTTGAGGGAGCTGTCACCAAATGGGCTTATGGATTCCATTCAGCCAAATCTCTTACCCCTGAAGCCGCTTGTAATGTCATCCGAAAGGCTAGCTTCAAAGCACTCAAGCGCATCAAAGAATATACTAGCTATCAAATAGAAACCCCTCTTAGGCTCGAAATTTCTTTTAAAAACTACCGCCCTCCAGAGGTCTTGAGCTATTTGCCTGTCGTAGAACGTATCGACTCACATAGTATTCGCTATGTGGGAGCCAATATCATCGAGATCATCGATTTCCTCACCTTTTTGATGCATTATCGCCTGGATTTATCGCCCTAAGCAAAAAGTATAATATTGTTCCGTTTTAGCTGTTTTAGTTATGCTTAATCAGCTAAATATACCTATCTTTACATACATTTAGCTGATTAAACCATTGTTGGTTGATTAAATTGGTAAGATAAATGGAATTGACGCAGGAAATTTTAGGCAGGTTGGACGAAAAGGAACAACTAAAAATTGCGCTGGAATCAGGAAAGCCAGAGCTTATTGCTGTTGTCGGCAGAAGAAGGGTGGGCAAGACTTTTTTAATCAGAAAAAGGTCAGTATTTTGTATGAAAATACTCATGTTCTTTTTTGATCTTGTTGATTTTATCATTGGCTTCATTCGCTCTCAATTCTACCCTTCTTATTTTACCACTGATGGTTTTAGGCAATGAGTCTGGAAATTCTATAATACGAGGCACCTTGTATTTGGCCAGATTTTTCTCTGCAAATGTGAAAAGGCTTTCTGCTAATTCCTTGCTGGGTTTCACACCTTCTTTCAGCATCACAAAAGCTTTTACCGTATATCCCCTCATGGCATGTGGACTCGCCACTACGGCTGATTCTACCACCTCTTGATGTTCTATCAAAACGCTTTCCACCTCAAAAGGCCCAATCCTGTAGGCAGAGGCCTTAATGACATCATCATTTCTTCCCACAAACCATATATAGCCATCTTCATCCTTATAAGCCTTGTCTCCTGTATAATATAGCCCGTGTTTAAATGCCTTAGCTGTCCGATCAGCATCCTTGAGGTACTCAATAAATACCCCATTATACTTAGCCTTATCGATCTTGATGCAAATGGCACCTTCTTCTAAGGGGGCTAGCACTTTTCCCGCCTCATCATATATATCAATATCATATAAAAAAGTAGGTTTACCCATGGAGCCAGGCTTTATTTTTTGACCCGCTAAATTGGCCACAAGACAAGTGGTTTCAGTTTGCCCATAACCATCCCGAATCGTCGTTCCGGTACCTTGTCGCCACTTTTCAATCACATCAGGATTAAGCGGCTCGCCTGCTGCGCAACAGCTTCTAATGTTCAAATGATAGCTACTTAAGTCTTCCTGAATTAACATGCGAAATACCGTCGGTGAGCCACAAAATGTGCTCACTCCATATTTTTCCATAGCTGCCAATTGTTCTTTTGGATTAAAATTATCTACTTGATTGGCAAAAATAGTTGCCCCTGTATTCCAGGGGGCAAAAAAACTACTCCAGGCAAATTTGGCCCAACCGGCAGATGAAATATTGTAATGAAGATCACCATGAGCGGCTCCTATCCATGAGGAGGTGGACAAATGACCAAAAGGATAGGTAAAGTGAGTATGCACAACAATCTTGGGTAAACCCGTAGTCCCAGAGGTGAAGAAATACAGAAAAGGATCGTCCGCTTTGGTTTTTGCAACCTGGGCTGTTTTTTTCTCCTGTAGGATTTCATCAAAAGATCGCCAACCCTCTCTTTGACCATCAACAAGGATTTTTAGTTTGATGTTTTTGCCAAACTGCTTTTCTGCCTCATCTATTTTTTCTGCATATTCAGCCGTAGATATCATGATTTCAGGAAACAGCGCTTCGAATCTATAGAAAATATCCCTTGCGCTTAGATTAGTGGCTGTGGGCATGATAATGAGTCCTGCTTTGATGGCTGCCAAAAAGCTCACCCAATTGGCAGGTACCAGCGGTAACAAAGAGTACATACAATCCCCCTCTTTGCCTCCATGCTTCCTGATAAAATTCACCAATTGATTAGAAAGCTCATATATCCCTTTAAAGGAATAATGTTGCTCCTGATCATTATGTCGCCATATCAAGGCATCACTGTTCGGATAAGGCTTTACATTTAAGGGGTAAAAAATATCATTTACCCAGTTGAAATATTCTGGTTTATCGAGTTGGTAAGTGGAAAGTTTGTCAAATTGCCTATTGGCGATATCTTCTCTTGCTTGTTTAAAAAAGTCGTGGATGTTCATCTCTATTCTTCTGTTTGGAATCAGTAATTGCTTAGGGCTGGGAAAATAAGTAAATTTTATGGTATCTTTTATTGATTTTCTGATAAAAAGGGCGGAAGCCTTCTATTTTGGCTTGGACTTTGGATGCGCAGCATCCAAAATCAGCCCATCATCGCCAGGAAACCGAAGCGACCTATCACATTGGGATCTCCTTCGCGATGACAGCAAGAGGCAGGTGCTACGTGCCCATCATGTTAGCTCTGCCTAAATTGTCAAAGAACCCTGTTTAGGTAAGCATCTATATCAAAAGTGTGAATTGCCATATTATAAGGCATACGAGAAGGGTGCCGTGGATGCCCAAGCTTAGTCAAACTCCCCAGATGTATCCATTGATGATCGTAAGCCCTTAGTACATGAGTAATGCTTAACAGGCATTCACAGAAATACTTTCTGCTTTCGATAAGATTTCCCCATGCAGCCCAAATAGTTATTTTTTCTAACTCCCCTATTATTTTTTGAAGGGAAAGTAGATTTTCTTTGATCAACTTATTATTCCTTCTGTTATGGATACCTATAGGATCTGTAGATCTCTGTGGATACAAATTAAACATCAACCATCCATCAAAGCCCAACAGCTCAGCATTCTTTTTTACCTTGCTCACCGTAACATCTAATTTATCAAAAGTTGCTCTGCTTGGATTAACTCCAAAAACTAAGAGAGGTTTTGAAATATACGCTCCCATAACATAGCGGGCTGAATCATTGACATTCGTATGGTATACACGCTTCATAGGCACTAAATTTGTAGTTTGTTTTAATTTCAAAAAAATCTTTCATCTGAAAGATTTTTTCAGATGATTTGCTATATTTGGAAACAGTCGTGAAAATGTGAGTAGCAATTAAATGAAAGATTATTACTATTTATTGGGAGTTGAACGCCAAGCTTCCATCGAAGATATAAAAAAAGCTTATCGTAAACTAGCGGCTAAGTTTCACCCTGACACCAATCAGGGGGATTTATGGTTTACCGAGCGATTTAAAGAATTGCAAACGGCTTATGAGACCTTATCTGATCCTCTCTCCAAATCCGATTATGACCAGGAGCTTCTTAGTCAGATGGAAGATACCTACTCACAAGGCTCATTGCAGATTGATGAGGTGCAGCGTAGAGAAGAGATGATCTACTTTAAGGAAGAAGTATTGAGGAGAAAACAAGAAGAACTTGATAGCAGAGAAGCCGAATTACATCAACAATGGGAACAAATGCAGCTTTGGTATAATAAGTTTGCATTTACCAGAAAGTTATACCAGCAGTGGCAGGAGTTTGACTCCTATTTTCAGCAAATCAAGAACTCTATTCCTATTGGTCTATCTTTTTCTCAATCTCCTTTTTTATCACGACTAAAAAGGATTATTTCGATCAAGTTTGTATTCATGCTCATCGGTTTTACTATGCTAGGCTTTGTTTTTTTCGGCTTCTTTAAACAGACAGTCCAAGACAAAGGTGAGGCAGATTTTAGCCCTTCTGTACAGACCATCGATCTCAAAAAAGTTTATCAAGGCACAATTGGGGATTACAAGGCTGTTTTTACCCTTGAATGGGATGAAACCGATAGTATTATTGGCTCTTACTATTATGCCAGAAATCATGATGAAGTTTACTTTATTAAAGGAACGAATCCCCAGGAAGGTAAAATCCAACTTAACGGCTATCAAGCAGATAAAAAAATCTCTGAAATGCGATTGAATAAATGGCTATCGGACTCTTCTATCTGCTGGGAAGGAAAGATGCGAAACAAAAGTGGGATATTTATGGATGTTTCTATCTGTAAAGATAGAAGTAAGTGAGTAGGCATCTCTCATTCTAGGGGGCACTGTATTGCTTAGCCACGAACTCTTTTGTGCAATTAAGATTGTAAAAAGCAATCTAATGATACTAATACTCCTGAGTGTTTGAGCACTTCAATCACTAAGCACGCTGATCCGAAAATCAATACGCTCGCAATCAATCCTTATAGAGAAAGAGAGGCAATTACAATTCTATTTTCCGGAGCTAATATCTGAAATATTATGACAAGGCCAAAGACCACAATGAAACTGGAAATAGTAATTTATAGAACTGTTTTGAAATTTTGGTTCTCTGACAATTTAGGCGGGAAGTCCCGCCCTTGCTGAAACGCAAAATCATAACCGGAGGTGTTTCCGCCATTTTGCCAAAGAACCAAGATTTTCCATATTTTTCATATTCTCCATAGAACTACTAACTTGCAATAGAAACAAACCACATTCTTAGCATGAAAATAGGAATAATAGGTACTGGAAAAATTGCTAAAGCCTTGGGAATGGCACTTGGTCGTAGTCGCTATCATGTCATGTTCGGCTCTCATACACCAGCCAAGGCTACAAGCTTAGGTACAGAGATTGGACACTATGGGTCGGGAGGTTCCATTGCTAGTGCGGTACATTTTGGAGAGATCATTGCTCTAGCCGTACCCTACAAGTCTATTGAAGGTATCTTGAGAGCTTCAGACAATTTCAGCGGCAAGATAGTGATAGATTGTACAAATCCGCTCATATTTGCACAGAGCATGGCCGATTTGGCGATTGGCCATACGACCTCTGCGGCAGAACAAATTGCCCAAATGATTCCAGGTGCCAAAATTGTCAAAGCCTTTAATACGGCCTTCGACCAGCACATTGAAAATGGCCCCTATTTTGACTCAAACGATGCAAGCATGTTTTATTGTGGCGATGACGAAGCCGCAAAAGCCTCGGTCGCTAAATTGATTGCTGAGGTAGGTTTTGAACCCATAGATGCAGGCCCCTTGAGTAGTGCGCGGCTATTGGAGCCCATGGCTGCACTAATCGTCAGGCTGAGTAATGGGATGGGAATGGGGAGAGAGATTGCATTTAAGTTGTTGAAAAGATAAAGCCTTCATTTTCGTGAAAAAATAATGAACTCTTGATGAATCCTCGATTCCAGGCCCTAAGCATTATACAAAGCCGACAAGCTAAAAACCCCATAACACCACAAAGGCGTCCAAGTGAATACTTTGGAGAAAATGTCTTTGATCAAAAAACGATTCGCCACTATCTCTCCGAGGAACTGAGACAAAAGTTAAAAGAATGTGTGGATCAGGGAGCCGCTCTTGACCGAAGAGTAGCAGGCTCAGTCGCCAATGTGATGAAAACCTGGGCCATCGAAAAAGGAGTGACACACTACACACATTGGTTTCAGTCCTTGACGGGACTAACGGCCGAAAAACATGAATCCTTTTTAGAATTTGTTGAAGGAAATCTCATTGAGAAGTTTTCGGGAGAAGAATTGGTACAACAGCAGCCCGATGCTTCCTCGTTCCCACATGCAGGTCTTCGAAGTACCTTCGAAGCCAGAGGTTATACAGCTTGGGACCCTGGTTCTCCCGCTTTTATCTTCGAAACGACCTACGGAAAAACACTCTGCATTCCTACCATCTTCGTTTCCTATACAGGAGAAGCCTTAGACCATAAAATTCCCTTATTAAAATCAATCTCCTTGCTGGAAAAATCGGCAATAGATATCTGCCATCTCTTCGATAAACATATTCAAAGCGTTTATCCAACCCTAGGGGCAGAACAAGAATACTATCTCATAGATAAAGCATTATATGACCTGAGACCCGACTTGATCATTTGTGGCAGAACACTATTTGGTGCTTCAGCAGCCAGAGGCCAGCAACTCAGCGATAGTTATTTTGGCTCTATTCCCGAGCGCGTATATGCCTTTATGCACGAACTGGAGTATGAAGCCCATAAACTCGCTATTCCTTTAAAAACGCGACATAATGAAGTCGCCCCAGGTCAATTTGAATGCGTCCCCAAGTTTGAGGAACTAAATTTAGCGGTAGATCATGGGCAAATACTGATGGCACTCATCGAGCGGCTAGCCCAAAAACATCACTTCAAAGCATTGCTTCACGAAAAACCATTTGCCAACTTAAACGGGTCTGGAAAGCATAATAACTGGTCATTAATGACAAATAAAGGAAGAAACCTGCTCTCTCCTGGCTCTAATCCTAAAGACAATCTGATGTTTCTCGCTTTTTTTACCTCCGTTATTAAAGCCGTATACGAACATGCAGACTTGCTGAGAGCAAGTATCTCCTCCGTAGGCAATGACCATCGGCTAGGGGCTCAAGAAGCACCTCCCAATATTATGTCCATATTTATTGGAAGCCAGCTCTCTGAAATATTAGACGATATAGAGATTCCTCCCAGAAAGAAAAAAAACGCACCCATGACGCCTTATTTAAAATTGGGGATTAAGAAAATTCCAGAACTATTAAGGCATAATACGGATAGCAACCGTACTACTCCCTTTGCATTTACAGGCAATAAATTTGAGTTTAGAGCGGTAGGAGCCTCGACAAATAACTCCAGCCCCATGATGATCCTCAATTTGATTGTGGCTGACCAACTCAGGAAATTTAACAAGCGTGTAGAGCGAAAAATGGCTCGTAGTAGAAAGAAAGAAGCTGCGATCTTGGATGTCATTCAGGATAATGTCATCTCCAGTAAAAATGTTCGTTTTGAGGGAGATGGATATGGGAAAAATTGGGAGGAAGAAGCCCAAAAGAGAGGACTCTCAAATGTCAAAAATACAGCAGAGGCTTTAGAGGCTTATATTTCCGAAAAATCATTAGAGCTCTTTGTGGATAATCAAATTTTTTCTGCTTCAGAGGCTAGAGACCGATATGAAGTTTTGATAGAAGATTACCTCAATCAAATCCGGATAGAATCATCTATGTTAGAGGAACTGCTATTGAGCTGCGTCATTCCTCCGGCCTCACAATATCAGCGAGGCTTGCTAAAGAACCTGCATTTGGGACAACAACTTAAGCTCGATGCCACTCAATTTGAGGGACAAAGGCAACTGATCAGCAAGATGAGCCAGCATATTAATGGGGTCATTGAGGGAATTGATCAGTTGAAAGAATCTCGGGAACGGATAGACAATCTCTCTGATATAAGTTTGATGGCAAAAGCCTACTCCTCTGAGGTTG